>Ga0209023_10003640_pt1 | contig 18209 bp, 13 predicted proteins | sample LakOneMetagenome_FD_187468 | JGI IMG/M metagenome (GOLD analysis project Ga0209023, IMG submission 187468) | Freshwater and sediment microbial communities from Lake Erie, Canada (SPAdes) (version 2) | ecosystem: Environmental > Aquatic > Freshwater > Lentic | place: Lake Erie, Canada... | reverse complement strand
GGCAGGGCTGCATCGGACGAGCCGCCGCAGCCAATGAGCAAGGCGGCCACGGCGGCCGATAGCGCCACGGGCTGGGCGCGCAATGGGGTGGATCTACCTCTCGTCAAACTCATGGTGTTGTCTCCGGTTGATTTTCTTGAGGCGCAGGACAGCCCGCAGCGTGGCCTCGGTACGCTGTGGGAGGGTGAGCGGTGGTGGTAGAGCTTTTGCTGCTGAATCAGGAGCGTGTCGCGCTGGCCCATCAAGCGGTAGCGGCCGATTTGTCTGTCAAACCGGCGCCCGGGCGTGCGGTGGCGGCGCCAGCGGCAGGGGCCGGGGCAGCGGCGATGCGCGTGCGCATGACTGCAGCCCGCAGGTCGAACTCGGGCAGCACCCAGCTGGCAAAGGCCTGCGCAGGTGCTTGCCAGCGCGCGGTGTTGCTGCCGGGCGCAGCAGCAGAAGCAGTAGAAGCAGCCTCCTCGATGCGCCCCCAGGCCCATTCCAGCAGCACCACCGCCACGGCGCGCAGGTAGTCGTCGGCCACCCAGTAGGGCAGCTCGGGGTCGGCCTGCGCGGCGCGGGCGAGCTGCCGGGTGATGTCGATCAGCGCCGTGTGCCGGGCCCGGGCCGCCGGTGTGGCAGGGAGTGCCTCCAGCAGCGCCGCCAGGCCCTCGCCGCCATCGGCCAGCACCTTGCGCACCAGCAGGTCAATCGCCTGGATCTCGTTCGTGCCCTCGTAGATCATGGCCACGCGCGCGTCGCGCACGATCTGCTCGATGCCCCACTCGCGCACATACCCGTGGCCGCCGAACACCTGCAGGCAGGCACTCGCGCCGTGAAACGCCTGGTCGGTGAGCACGGCCTTGAGCACCGGCGTGACCAGAGCGCACCAGCGCTGCGCAGCGGCGCGCTCGTCAGCGTCACCGCTGTGCTTGGAAGCATCCAGTTGAAGCGCCGTGTGGTACGCCAGCACGCGCCCGCCGTCGATCCACGCGCGCTGAGTGTTGAGGATGCGGCGGATGGCGGGGTGGTCCTGGATCAGGCTCGTGTCCTTGGCGCCCGGCGCGCGCATCTGACGGCGCTCGGTCGCGTAGGCACTTGCCTTTTGCCATGCGGCGTCCAGCAAGCCGATGCCCTGCAGGCCCACATGCAGCCGGGCCGCGTTCATCATCACGAACATGGCGGCCAGGCCCTTGTTCGGCTCGCCCACCAGCCAGCCTGTGGCGTCGTCAAAACGCATCACGCAGGTGGGGCTGCCGTGAAGGCCCATTTTTTCCTCGATGCGCTCGCACACAACGGCATTGCGCGCACCCAGTCCATCGGGGCGCCCTTCATGGGCAGGCAAGACCTTGGGCACCAGGAACAGCGACAGTCCCTTGGGCCCCGCAGGTGCATCGGGCAGCCGCGCCAGCACCAGGTGCACGATGTTGTCCGTCAGGTCGTGCTCGCCGCCGGAGATGAAGATCTTGCTGCCATTCACCCGCACGCTGCCGTCCGCCTGCGGCACGCCGCACGTGCGCACCAGCCCCAGGTCGCTGCCCGCGTGCGCTTCGGTCAGGCACATGGTGGCCAGCCACTCGCCGCTGGCGATCTTGGGCAGGTACTGCGCCTTCAGGTCGTCGCTGGCGTGGTGCTTGATGCACTCGTATGCACCGTGCAGCAGCCCCGGCGCCATGGTCCAGCCGTGGTTGGCACCGGCCAGCCATTCGAACAGCACGCACTCGAGCACCGCCGGCAAGCCCTGTCCGCCGTCAGCCGGGTCGCACGACAGCGACGGCCAGCCCGCCTGCCAGAACGCCTGGTACGCCTCGCGAAACCCTGCAGGGGTGTGCACCTGGCCCGCGTCGAACCGGCAACCTTCTTCGTCGCCACTGCGCTGCAGCGGGGCGATGGCGCTGTCGACAAACTTCGCGGCCTCATCGAGCACCTGCGCGGCCAGATCGCCGTCGGTGTCCGCAAACGGCGCCAGCGCCTGCCACCGGGCGGGCGCCTGCAGCACCTCGGTCAGCAGAAACTCAATGTCGGCGAGGGACTGGCGTGCTGGCATGAATTGCTCTTAGGTTGATAGCTGGTAGCGCTTGCTGGATAAGCGACAGGGGCTGTTTTTTCTTGAATTCAGAAGCTTCGGTAACGGACCGTTCACTCTGAGCCTGCCGAAGGGCCGCGCAAGCGGTGCGCCCTGGCTTCGACAAGCTCAGCCCGAACGGTTCGGGGGCGGCATCACGTCATTTCACGCTGGCTTTACGCTCCGGCCCTGGCTTCGACAGGCTCAGCCCGAACGGGTTGGGGAAGAAGGGGCGCGGCCAGGAGAAACAACCAGCGCCCACATCTCCGCATCGGTCGCGCAACATCAGCAACCACCACCGACCGCGCCCTCAAAACCCGACCATCCACCAGCGCCACCACACTTCGCAACCGGCGCGCCCCAGGCCAGCGCCACCGTGGATCTGGCTCCGCCAGTCCACGGGTGGCGTCCCCCCTCAGGGGGGGAAGGCGCGCCAGCGCCTCAGGGGGGAGCCTAGGACTCTGCAGTAAAGCCGATCTTCTTGATCAGCGGGCCCCACGTGTCGTACTCGGCCTTCTGCCAGCGCGCCTGCTCTTCGGGCGTGGAGCCGTGGGGCATCAGGCCCACGATGGCCAGGCTGTCGATGACCGACTTTTCCTTCAGCGCCGCGTTGATCGCGGCATTGGCGGCGGCGATCACCGGCTTGGGTGTGGCGGCGGGGGCGTAGAAGCCGAACCATTCTTCGGTCGTCAGCTCCGGAAAGCCTTGTTCAGCGAACGTGGGCACGTCGGGCACGTAGATCGAACGCTTGGGGCCCGAGGTGGCCAGGATGCGGATCTTGCCGGCCTTGTAGTTGGCGATGAAGTCACCGTGCGGCGTGACCATGGAGGCGATCTGCCCGCCCACCACGTCCGTCACGCCGGGGATGGAGCCGCGGTACGGCACGTGGCGCAGGTCCACGCCGCTGTTGATACCCAAGAGCGCACCCAAAAAGTGGGGCGTCGAGCCCGCACCGGGCGAGCCGTAGCTCGCGTCCTTGGGGTTGGCCTTGGCCCAGGCCAGGAAGTCCTTCACCGACTTCACGCTGGCGGGCACCATGGGGCCCACGGCCAGGCCGTGGTGCATCACCGCGGCGATCGACACGGGCGCGAAGTCCTTGTCGGTGTAGTTCATCTTGCTGTAGATGTGCGGGTAGTTGGCCAGGGCCGACACCTGCGCCACGGCCAGCACCGAGCCGTCGGCCGGGGCGCCCTTGAGCGTCTCCAGCGCAATGCGGCCGCCCGCGCCGGGCTTGTTTTCCACCACGCCAGGGTTCTTGCTGAACGCACTGCCCGCCCACTTCTCGGCCACGCGGCGCGCCACGGTGTCGCCCGAGCTGCCGGCCGGAAAGCCGAAATACACCTTGACCTGGTCCACCTGCGCATGGGCGGCGAACGGATGCAGCGAGCCCAGTGCGGCGCTGGCGCCAAGGGCCTGAACGAATTGACGGCGTGTGGTGGTCATGGTTTGTCTCCTGATGTGTATCTGACGGAATTTCAAAAATCAACCGAGGTGTTCGCACACCCTCTCGTTATCGACTGGGCTGCGCGTCCCACGGCGCTTGAAACTGGCGCTGCGCAAGCCAGCGCCACCGTGGAACTGGCTTTGCCAGGCCACCGGTGGCGTCCCCCTGGGGGGATGACGCGAAGCGGCTCAGGGGGCTTCTCATCTTGGCGCCATGCGGAGAGCGCCATCCAGGCGGATGACTTCGCCGTTCAGGTGCCCGTTGGTCACGATGTGACAGGCCAGCTCGGCAAACTCCTCGGGCTTGCCCAGGCGCGGGGGGAAGGGGATGCTCGCGGCCAGCGACTGCTGCACGGCCTCGGGCAGCTCCTTCATCAGCGGCGTGGCGAACAGGCCGGGCGCCACGGTGCACACGCGGATGCCGTGCTGTGCCAGGTCGCGCGCCATGGGCAGCGTCATGCCCACCAGGCCGCCCTTGGAGGCGCTGTAGGCCTGCTGGCCCACTTGGCCGTCGAACGCGGCGGCCGAGGCGGTGAACATCATCACGCCGCGCTCGCCGCTTTGCAGGGCGTCGAGCTTGGCGCAAGCCGCGGCGAACAGCCGGCTCACGTTGTAGCTGCCGATCAGGTTGATGGTCACCACGCGCGTGAAGTCCTCCAGCGGCGCAGCGGAGCCGTCGCGCTGCACGATGCGCTTGGCGCTGCCGATGCCGGCCACGTTCATGAGGATGCGCGCGGGGCCGTGGGCCGCAGCCGCCTTCTCCAGCGCAGCGGTGACGCTGGCTGCGTCGGTGATGTCGCAGGCGCACGCCACGCCACCGATATCGGCCGCAACCTTCTCGGCCAGCTCGGCATTGCGGTCGAGCACGGCGACCTTGGCGCCCAGGCGGGCGAGTTCGCGGGCGGTGGCTTCACCGAGGCCCGATGCGCCGCCGGTCACGATGGCGGCTTGTCCTTGGATGTCCATGCTGTGTGTCCTTGAGAAAAATGGTGGGTGTGTCTTTGGCGTTCAGTGGCGCGGCACCAGCGTGCCGGGCAGCGTGCCGCCGTGCAGTGCGTCCACCACGTCCGCGCGGTGTTGCAACATCGCGCGCTGGTTGATGGAGCCCTTGTCGGTGACCTCGCCCTTGTCGAGCGAGGGCGGCTCGGCCATCAGGTGCGCACGGGCCACGCGGGTGGCGCTGCCGGTGGACTCGGCCGAAAGCTTGTCCAGCACCTGCTGGAAGTGCTGCTGCACCGGCGCGCTCGCCAGCACCTCGTGCAGGCTGGCGCTCTCGGGCAGGTCGCTGAGCGTGCGGATGGTGGGTGTGGGCACCAGCAGAGCGCCGATCTCTTTGAGGTTGATGCCGGTGATGACCGCGTCCTGCACGTAGGGCGCGCAGGCGGCGATGATCTTGGCGCGCATCGGCCCCACGCTCACGAAGGTGCCGGTGCTGAGCTTGAAGTCCTCGGCAATGCGGCCGTCGAACTTCAGGCCCTTGTTCAGGTCGTTCTCGTCGATCCACTTCACGGCGTCGCCCGAGCAGTAGAAGCCTTCTTCGTCGAAAGCGTCGCGCGTGGCTTCGGCATTGCGCCAGTAGCCTGGCGTGATGTTGGGGCCGCGGTAGCGCACCTCGACCTTGCCGTCCACGGGCACGAGCTTCAATTCGAGCCCCGGCGTGGGCACGCCGATGTCGCCAGCCTGCACGTCGGGGCTGTTGACTGCCACGCAGAAGGGGCAGCCTTCGGTCATGCCCAGGCCCGTGTTCATCACGATGCGCTCGCCCACCTCGCGCTCGGCGCTGTCGAACAGCGAGTCCCAGATCGGCTGCGACAGCGCGGCGGCGGCAAAGAAGAACATCTTCACGCGGCTGAGCAGGTTCTTGCGCAGCTGCGCGTCGGTCTTCATGGTCTGCGCGATCACCTCGAAACCCGTGGGCACGTTGAAGTACACCGTGGGCGCGATCTCGCGCAGGTTGCGGATGGTCTCGGCCATGCCCTTGGGCGTGGGCTTGCCTTCGTCGAGGTACAGCGTGCCGCCGTTGTAGATGACGATGCCGAAGTTGTGGTTGCCGCCGAAGGTGTGGTTCCACGGCAGCCAGTCCACCAGCACCAGGGGCTCCTCGGCCAGCACCGGCATCGACTGGTTCATCTGCTGCAGGTTGGCGGCCCACATGCCGTGCGTCACGATCACGGCCTTGGGCAGCTTGGTGGAGCCCGAGGTGAACATGAACTTGGCGATGCTGTCGGCCGTGATGGCGCCGTGCGCCGCATCCACAGCGGGCGTGGCAGGGGTGGCCAGCAGGTCGCTGAAGGCCACGGTGCTGCGGCCTTCGATGCTGCCGGTGCCCAGCACCACCTTCACGTCGGCCGCCACGGTGGCCTCGATGGCGCGCGCAAAGCGCGTGGCGTCGCTCGCGAACACCAGGCCCGGGGTCAGCGTGTCCAGCACATGGCGCAGCTTGTCGAAGTCTTGGCTGATGGTGGAGTATGCGGTGGACACGGTGCACTGCGGCACGCCGGCCACCAGGCAGCCCAGCGACAGCAGCGCGTGGTCCAGGTCGTTCTCGCTCAGGATGGCCACGGGGCGCTCGGCGCTCAGGTGCATGTCGAGCAGGGCCTGGGCAATGCTGCGCGCGGCCTGCCAGGCCTGGCCGTAGGTGATGTGGCGCCACTCGCCCAGGCTGCCGTCGGCGTTCTTCACGCGCTGGGCCATCCAGGTGCGGTCGGGCACGGTCTGGGCCCAGTGCGCCAGCCGGTCGGTCAGGCGCAGCGGGTAGGCCTCCAGGTCCTGCGTGGCCCGCACATAGACGACGCCGTTGTCTGCCTGGCGGGTGCTGACTTCGGTCACGCCGAAGCGCAGCGGCCGGTAGCGGGGGGAGGGGTTGGTTGCCGTCATGGAAAAGCGTCTCGGTGGGGCTGGGGTGGCGCCGTGGGGAGCGTGCGGTCAGTCCTTCTTGACCTTGGCGGCCTTGCCGTCCAGGAAGGCGCGCACGCGTGCCTTGGCCTCGGGCGCGCTCTGGGCGATGGCGGCCATCATGGCTTCGGTCATCAGGCCCTGGTCCGATGGCTGCTCGGCGATGCGCGGCAGCGCGTGCATCAGCGCGTAGTTGGTCAGCGGGGCGTTCTGCGCAATGCGCTGGGCCAGCTCGAAGGCCTTGTCGAACGCCGTGCCGGTGGGCACGAGGTACTGCGCAAAGCCCACGCGCTCGCCGTCCACCGCGTTGTAGACGCGGCCGGTCATCATCATGTCGGTCATGCGCGCCGTGCCGATCAGGCGCGGGATGCGCACCGCGCCGCCGCCGCCCACGAAGATGCCGCGCGAGCCTTCGGGCAGCGCGTAGAAGGTCGATTCATCGGCCACGCGGATGTGGCAGGCGCTGGCCAGCTCCAGGCCGCCGCCCACCACCGCGCCGTGCAGCGCGGCCACCACGGGTACGGGGCCGAACTGCACGCGGTCCAGCGCCGCATGCCACATGCGCGAGTGGTGCAGGCCCTGGCCGGCATCGCGCTCCTTGAGTTCAGACAGGTCCAGGCCTGAGCAGAAGTGCTCGCCCTCGCCATCGATCACGGCCGCGCCCACGGTGGCGGGCAGCGTCTCCATCAGGTCCCGCAGCGCCAGGATCAGGCCGTCGTTCAAGGCGTTGCGCTTGGCGGGGCGGGACAGGCGGATGACCGCGATGTCCTCGCGTTCGCCGCGGATTTCGAGGGAGATGTCGGAGTGCTTGGTCATGTTCGTCAAGGTGAGTTAGGGAAATTATGGTTATCAAAAATAACTAAAACAAGGCCGTGCAGACGGTCTTTGCTAGGTGCTTTCCCTAGCTTTTCCGGATGCCCATATGATTATGATAAATAACTAAAATGGCACCGATTCACAGCAAGGACCCGTCATGAACGCCTTCATCCCCTACGGTATCTACTGGTCGTCGCCCTTTGCCAAGTGGCAGGGCTCGCTGGCCAACCTCAACGCCCTGCCGCTGGCGGCCACCGTGGGCAAACAGGCGCTGGCCGCGCGCGGGTACGACCTGGCGGCGGTGGACCTGGCGATCCTGGGCATCACCAATCCGCAAAAGGGCAGCTTCTACGGACTGCCATGGGTCACCGGCATGATGGGCATCGACCGCGTGGCCGGTCCCACGGTGCAGCAGGCCTGCGCCACCAGTGTGCGCGCGCTGCAGATGGCCGCGCAAGAGGTGGCCTGCGGCACCGCCACCAGCGCGCTGCTGGTGATGGCCGACCGCCAGTCCAATGGCCCGGTGGTGTACTACCCCGATTCGAGCGGCACCGGCGGCTACGGCATCACCGAGCACTGGGTGCCCGACAACATGGGCCACGACCCCTACGCCAAGAACCCCATGCTGCAGACGGGCGAGAACGTGGCGGCGCGCTACGGCATCACCACCGAAGAGCAGCACGCCCTCAAGCTGCACCGCTACACGCAGTACCAGGCAGCGCTGGCCGACGACCGCGCCTTTCAAAAGCGCTACATGGCCGATGTGCCCGTCACCGATTCGAAGTTCCGCAAGCAGACCGGCACGCTCAGCGCCGACGAAGGCATCTTCCCCACCACCGCCGAAGGCCTGGCCAAACTCAAGCCGGTGAAAGAAGGCGGCACCGTGACCTTTGGCGGCCAGACGCACCCGGCCGACGGCAATGCGGGCGCCATCGTCACCACGCGCGACCGGGCGCGCGCAGCGTCCATCGATGTGGGAATCGAGGTCGAGATCCTGGGCTTTGGCATGTCGCGGGTCGAGGCCGGCTTCATGCCCATGGCGCCGTCGCCTGCGGCTTTCAATGCGCTCCAGCACGCGGGCCTGTCCATCGCCGACGTGCACGCCATCAAGACCCACAACCCGTTCGCGGTGAACGACATCGCACTGGCGCGCGACACCGGCTTTGCGTGGGAGCGCATGAACAACTACGGCAGCTCCATCATCTGGGGCCACCCACAGGCGCCCACCGGCATGCGCGCCATCATCGAACTCATCGAAGAGCTGGTGCTGCGCGGCGGCGGTGTGGGCCTGTTCACGGGCTGCGCCGCGGGCGACACCGGCTACGCCACCGTGCTGCGCGTGACCGACAGCAGAAGCAGCACCACCCCCAAGGCCTGACCATGACGACCACTGCGACAACAACCAGCACCGAACATTCCTTTTCTGCCCCGCTGAACGCCTGGCTGGTCGACGGCGTGCGCACGCCCATGGTCGACTACTGCGGCCCGCTCGGCCATGTGCCGCCCACCGACATGGGCATCAAGGTGGCCCGCGCCGTGCTGGAGCGCGCCGGCGTGCCCGCCGCCGACGTGAACTCGGTCATCACCGGGTCGATGGCGCAGGCCGACTTCGACGCCTTCGTGCTGCCGCGCCACATCGGCCTGTATGCGGGCGTGCCGCAGAGCGTGCCGGCCATCCTGGTGCAGCGCATCTGCGGCACGGGCTTCGAGCTGTTCCGCCAGGCGGCCGATCAGATCGCGCTGGGCTATGCCGACGTGGCGCTGGTGGTGGGCACCGAGTCCATGACGCGCAACCCGATTGCCGCGTACACGCACCGCACGGGCTTCAAGCTCGGTGCGCCGGTGGAGTTCAAGGACTTTTTGATGGAGGCGCTGATCGACACCGCAGGCCCCGTCACGATGATCGAGACCGCCGAGAACCTGGCCAAGAAGTACGGCATCACCCGCGAAGACGTGGACGCTTACGCGGCACGCTCGTTCGAGCTTGCACTGAAGGCCCAGGCCGACGGCTTTCTGGCCGGCGAGATCGTGCCGGTGACGAGCGAGAAGTTCGAGCTGGCAGGCTACGCCACGCGCGGCATCACGCTGCCGCGCAAAGTGGCGCAGCTCGACCGCGACACGCACCCGCGCCCCTCGCCCATCGAGGCCCTGGCGGGCCTGCGCACGGTGTACCCCGGTGGCGTGCAGACGGCGGGCAACAGCTCGGCACTGGTGGACGCGGCCGTCGGCGCCGTGGTGGCCAGCGATGCCTATGTGCAGCGGCGCGGCCTCAAACCCCTGGCGCGCCTGCGCGGTGCGGCTGCCGTCGGTGTGGCGCCCGAATTCATGGGCATCGGCCCGGCGCCCGCCATCCGCGCGCTGCTGGCGCGCACCGGGCTCACGCTGGACGACATCGGCCTGTTTGAAATCAACGAAGCGCAGGGCGCGCAGACCATCGCCGTGGAGCGTGAGCTGGGCCTCGACCGCGACAAGCTCAACGTGAACGGCGGCGCGATTGCGCTGGGCCATCCCTTGGCCGCCACCGGCGTGCGCCTGACGGTGACCCTGGCGCGCGAGCTGCGCCGCCGCGGCCTGCGCTACGGCATCTCGAGTGCCTGCGTGGGCGGCGGGCAGGGCATGGCGCTGCTCATCGAGAACCCTGACGCCTGAACCAGTCACCCCAATTCATTCGCACGAGCACACACACCATGAAAATCATCACCGCCGCTGAAGCCGGGGCCTTGATCCCCGACAACGCCACCATCTTCCTGGGCGGCCTGGCCGTCTCCAGCCTGCCCGAGGAAGTGCTCAAGGGCGTGGAAAAGAATTTCCTCGACACCGGCCACCCGAAGAACGTGACCACCTGGGCCTGCGGTGCCATCGGCAACAGCAAGGACGCGGGCATGGTGCACTTTGCCCATCCGGGCATGATCAAGCGCACCGTGGCGGGCCACTTCGGCCAGACCGGCGCAGAGATGATGAAGATGGTTTTCGACGGCGAGGTCGAGGCCTACAACTTCCCGCAGGGCAGCCTGTCGCACCTTACGCGCCACATCGCCAGCCGCAGCCCCGGGCTGCTGACCAAGGTGGGCCTGGGCACGTTCGTGGACCCGCGCATCGAAGGCGGCAAGCTCAACAGCAAGTCCACCGAAGACCTGGTCAAGCTCGTCGAATTCAACGGCGAGGAATGGCTGTTCTACCCCGCACCCAAGGTCGATGTGGCCATCATCCGCGGCACGCTGGCCGATGAGAACGGCAACATCACGCTGGACAAGGAAGGCGTGCTGCTGGAGCAGATCAACATCGCCCACGCGGCCAAGGCCAGCGGCGGCATCGTCATCGTGCAGGTGGAGCGCATCGTCAAGGCCGGCAGCCTGCACCCCAAGTCGGTCAAGGTGCCGGGCGTGTCGGTGGACTATGTGGTGGTCAGCCAGCCCGAGAACCACATGCAGACCATCACCACGCAGTTCAACCCCGCGCTCTGCGGCGATGTGCGCGTGCCGCTCAACTCGCTGGCGCCCATGCCGCTGGACGAGCGCAAGGTGATCGCGCGCCGCACGGCGCTGGAGCTCACGCCCGGCGCCATCACCAACCTGGGTATCGGCATCCCGGCCGGCGTGCCGTCGGTGGCGGCGGAAGAGGGCGTGTCCGACCAGTTCACGCTGAGCGTGGAAAGCGGCATCACCGGCGGCATCCCGGCGCAGCTGGGCGACTTCGGCACCGCCTACAACGCCGACGCGATCATCGAGCAGTCGCTGCAGTTCGACTTCTATGACGGCGGCGGGCTGGACGCGAGCTTCCTGGGCCTGGCACAGGCCGACAACCACGGCAACGTGAACGTGAGCAAGTTCAACGGCCGGCCCGTGGGCTGCGGCGGTTTTGTGAACATCACGCGGTCTACCAAGCACCTGGTGTTCTGCGGCACCTTCACCGCGGGCGGGCTGGAGGTGAAAGTGGCTGATGGCACGCTCACCATCGTCAAGGAAGGCCGTTCGCGCAAGTTCATCGAGAAGGTCGAGCAGATCACCTTCAACGGGCTGGACGCCGCGCAGCGCGAGCAGAACGTGCTGTTCGTCACCGAGCGTGCGGTGTTCCACCTGACCACCGAGGGCCTGGAGCTGACCGAGATCGCGCCGGGCATCGACCTGGAGCGCGACGTGCTGGCGCACATGGGCTTCAAGCCCATCATGCGCAACGTGAAGACCATGGACGCCGGGCTGTTCCGCGCGCAGTGGGGCGGACTGGCGCAGGCCATGGCGGCGAAGGCTGCGCAGGGGGTGTAACTCGGGGCGGGGCGGTGCAGGCCGGGGCGCACGGCGGCTGGCTCAGCGTTCGTGTTGCCCCGCCGCTCGATTTGCTGCCACCGTTCAGGCTGCGCTTGCGAAGCCTGGGCGGGGCGTGGCATTGCCTTTCGACAAGCTCAAGGCGAACGGATGGGAGTGAGTGACCAAGCCAAGCCCGCATTGCCGAACCCAAAACCGTTCGGGCTGAGCCTGTCGAAGCCTGGGCGCACCGCTTGCAGGCGCGCTCACAGGCGTGCCCGCCGAGCGCAGGCCTGTGGACCGTCACTTGCCGCTCACGACTCTCGCGGCAAATACACCTTCTGCAGCAGCCGGATCAGCGTCTTGCGCTCGACGGCAGTCAGCCCTGCGGTGGCGTCCTCCTCCAGCTGCGCGGCGGTCTCTTCGGCTTGGGCTGTCAGCTCGGCCCCGGCAGGGGTGAGGTGCACGCCCATCGCGCGGCCATCACTGGGGTGCGGGCGGCGCTCGATCAGGCCGCGCCGCTCCAGCGCGGCGATCAGCCCCACGAGGTTGGGCGGCAGCACGTTGAGCGTGGCGCACAGCTGGCGCGAGGTGATGCCCGGGTTGTGCGCCACCAGCGACAGCACCGAAAAATCCACCACCTTCAGGCGGTACACCGCCATGCGCTCCATGAACACCTCGATCACGGCCAGCGACGCGCGGCGCGCGTTGTAGCCCACCAGCGTGCGCAGAAAGCCGGTGTCCACCGACTCGGTGAAAGGCTCGGCAGGGGCGGTGGTGGGTGCTGCCGGGGCGGCGGTTTTCTTGGAGGGGCGAACGCTGGACATGGGGCGATTGTGCGGAGATTGGGGCGGGCCAGGGCCGGCGCGGAGGCAGTATTTGATGCAAATCAGGCGCTACCGCTTGTTCTGCAAGCGCGGATTGCTATTAATTTTATAGTATTGAACAATGCAACGCCATCCGAGCGGTCGCAGGCCATCGAAGCCACCACCCGCCATCACCACGCCACTGCACGGCACCACACAGCACTACCCCGGGCTGCGCAGAACGCGCCGGTACTGCACGGCCTCGGCCACGTGGCTGACCTCGGTGGCGGTCGCGCCGGCCAGGTCGGCAATGGTGCGCGCCACCTTCAGCGCACGGTGCGTGCTGCGCGCCGACCAGCCCAGGCGGGCTGCAGCGGTGTTGAGGAATTTGATGGCCGTGTCGTCCAGCAGCACATGCGTGTCGATCTCCTGGCCCTGCAGCGCCTGGTTGGTCTTGCCCTGGCGCGCCAGGGCCACAGCGCGGGCGCGCTCCACCCGCTCGCGGATCGCGGTGGTCGACTCCCCCGCGGGCGCCTGCACCAGCTGGTCGGCAGGCAGTGCGGGCACCTCCACATGCAGGTCGATGCGGTCCAGCAGCGGCCCGCTGAGCTTGCCCTGGTAGCGGTTGATCTGGTCCGGCGTGCAGCGGCACGCGCGCTGCGTGGAGCCCAAAAAGCCGCAGGGGCAAGGGTTCATCGCGGCGATCATCTGGAACCGCGCCGGAAAATCCGCACGCTGCGCGGCCCGCGAAATCGTGATGTGGCCGGTCTCCAGCGGCTCTCGCAGGGCCTCCAGCGCGGCGCGGGGGAATTCGGGGAGTTCGTCGAGGAACAACACCCCGTGGTGCGCCAGCGAGATTTCGCCGGGCTTCGGGGGTGACCCCCCACCGACCAGCGCCACCGCACTGGCCGTATGGTGCGGGCTGCCCGTAGGCCTTTGCCCCCACCGCTCGGGCTGCAGGCGCCCCGCCAGACTGGCGATGGCTGCGCTCTCCAGCGCCTCCTGCACCGTCATCGCGGGCAGCAGGCCCGCAAATCGCAGCGCCAGCATCGATTTGCCCGAGCCCGGGGGCCCCGCCATCAGGATGCTGTGCGCGCCCGCCGCAGCGATCTCCAGCGCGCGCTTGGCGGTGGCCTGGCCCTTCACGTCGGCCATGTCGGGGCCTTGGGTGTGGGCGGTCAGCGGTTGGGGCTCCAGGCGGCTCCAGCCGTCGTTGTCGACGTCAGCATCGCCCCCCGCCACGCTGCCGGGTGGCAAAAATGCGCGCACCACGTCGAGCAGGTGGCGGGCGCGCACCACGCGGGCGTCGGGCACCAGCGCGGCCTCTTCGGCGCTGCCGGGGGGCAGCACCAGCTGCACATCGATCTGCTGCGCCTGCAGCGCGAGGCTGGTGGCCAGTGCGCCGCGCACGGCGCGCAGCTCGCCCGAGAGCGACAGTTCGCCCGCAAATTCGTAGCCTTTGAGCTTGCTGGCATCGACCTGCCCGCTGGCCGCGAGGATGCCCAGGGCAATGGGCAAATCGAACCGGCCGGAATCCTTGGGCAAATCCGCGGGCGCCAGGTTCACGGTGATGCGCTTGTTATGCGGAAATTCGAGCCCCGCGTTCTGCAGCGCCGAGCGCACGCGCTCCCGGGCTTCCTTCACTTCGACCTCGGCCAGACCGACCAGCGTGAAGCTGGGCAAACCGTTGGCCAGATGCACCTCGACTGTCACGGAGGGCGCCTGCAGCCCCAGAAGGGCGCGGCTTTGCACCAAAGCAAGACTCATGAAGCAGATTCTCCCCAGATGGGTGCGTTTTGTGGTTTTTAGTTGCGCGTAGTGCGCGCCTTGCACCAAGTAAGTGCGTGGTGCAGAGCGAACAACCCCTCACTGTACCGGGGGATCCATGTAACGCGAAGCAACGGCCCGGCGCGGCATGACATGCCAGTGGCACGGTCCGTGCTTAGAGCCCCTGTCCCCTACTTTGTCCAACCGGAGGAAACATGACCCGCGCCATCATCAAGACCCTGGGCGTTGCCCTTGTTGCAACCCTTCCCATGCTGGCCAGCGCCCAGCTCACCGGCAACGTCAGCCTGACCACCAACTACAAGTTCCGTGGCCAGGACCAGGATGCCTCCAAGGCCAAGGCTGTCAAGCCCGCCCTGCAAGGCGGCTTCGACTACACCTTCGGCGAAACCGGCTGGTACGTGGGCAACTGGAACTCCAGCGTGGACTGGCTGGCCAACAACTCGCTCGAGTCCGACCTGTACGGCGGCTACAAGTTCAAGGCCGCAGGTGCTGACTTCGACCTGGGTGCGCTGACCTACATCTACCCTGGCAACGCCAACGGCAACACCACCGAGCTGTACGGCGCGGCCACCCTGGGCCCGTTGACCGCCAAGTACTCGCACACCATCTCCAAGGACTACTTCGGCTGGGCCGGCGCCAAGGCCGGTTCGGGCCGCAAGGGCACCAACACCGGCTACCTGAACCTGGCGTTCTCGCAAGAGGTGGCCCCCAGCATCACGCTGAAGGCTTCGGTGGGCTTCACCCGCTTTGCCAGCGACATCAAGGACACCGGCGTGCCCAACTATGTCGACTACAGCCTGGGCGGGGCGTATGACTTCGGCAGCGGCGTCTCGCTGGGCGCTGCCGTGGTGGGCGCCAACAAGAAGGCCTTCTTCGGCCCCGTGAACAAGTCGCGCGTGATCGTCACGCTCACCAAAACCCTGTAAGCAGTCTCAATGGGCGCAGGGTGCGCCCATTGTCGGAGGATCTCAAAATGAAAATGGTGACAGCCATCATCAAGCCCTTCAAGCTCGACGAGGTGCGCGAAGCGCTCTCGGACATCGGCGTGCAAGGCATCACGGTAACCGAGGTCAAGGGCTTTGGCCGCCAGAAGGGCCACACCGAGCTGTACCGCGGTGCAGAGTACGTGGTCGACTTCCTGCCCAAGGTCAAGATCGAAGCCGCTGTGGCCGATGACCTGGTGGACCGCGTGATCGAGTCCATCGAAACCGCCGCCCGCACCGGCAAGATCGGCGACGGCAAGATTTTCGTGACCCACCTGGAGCAGGTGGTGCGCATCCGTACCGGCGAAACCGGCAAGGAAGCCCTGTAAGGGCCCGGTTGCAACAGACACAAGAGAAATGCCATGAAAAAACTGCTTGCTTCCTTTGTACTGGGGTTGAGTCTGCTGTCCGGCGGCTCCGCCGTGCTGGCCCAGGCCCCTGCCGCTGACGCCGCAGCTTCGGCCCCGGCAGAAGCCGCGCCTGCTGCTGCGGCCCCTGCTGCGCCAGCCCCTGCCGTCGTTGCCGCACCCGCGCCAGCCGCGGCTGCGTCCGAGGCAGCCCCTGCCGCTGCGCCTGCACCCGTGCCCAAGATCGACTCCGGCGACACCGCCTGGATGCTGACCTCCACGCTGCTCGTGATCCTGATGACCATCCCTGGCCTGGCCCTGTTCTACGGCGGCCTGGGCCGCAGCAAGAACATGCTGTCGGTGCTGATGCAGGTCTTCGTGGTGTTCTCGCTGATCTCCCTGCTGTGGGCCATCTACGGCTACAGCCTGGCGTTCTCCGGCGAAGGCAAGTTCTTCGGCGGCTTCGAGAAGATCTTCCTCAAGGGCGTGACCCAGGAGACCTTCGGTGCCCTGATCACCATCCCCGAGTACGTGTTCATCGCCTTCCAGGGCACGTTCGCGGCCATCACCGTGGCGCTGGTCGTCGGCTCGTTCGCCGAACGCATCAAGTTCGCTGCCGTGCTGATCTTCTCGGTGCTGTGGTTCACCTTCAGCTACGTGCCCATGGCCCACATCGTGTGGGGCGGCGGCCTGCTGGCGGCTGACGGCGCACTGGACTTTGCAGGCGGCACCGTGGTGCACATCAACGCCGGTGTCGCTGGTCTGGTGGGTGCCTACATGGTGGGCAAGCGCATCGGCTTCGGCAAGGAAGCCCTCACGCCCCACAGCCTGACGCTGACCATGGTCGGTGCCTCGCTGCTGTGGGTGGGCTGGTTCGGCTTCAACGCCGGCTCCGCAGGTGCTGCCAACGCAGGTGCAGGTCTGGCCTTCGTGAACACCGTGCTGGCCACTGCCGCCGCCACGCTGTCGTGGATCGCTGGTGAAGCGCTGCACAAGGGCAAGGCTTCGATGCTGGGCGCCGCCTCCGGTGCTGTCGCGGGCCTCGTGGCCGTGACGCCTGCCGCTGGCTTCGTGGGCCCCATGGGTTCCATCGTGCTGGGCCTGCTGGCCGGTGTGGTCTGCCTGTGGGGTGTGGGTGGCCTCAAGCGCATGCTCAACGTGGATGACGCGTTCGACGTGTTCGGCGTGCACGGTGTGGGCGGCATCCTGGGTGCCATCCTGACCGGGGTGTTCGCATCGCAAAGCCTGGGTGGTACCGGCGGCCTGACGCCCGACACGTTCTCGATGGGTGCCCAGGTGTGGATCCAGGTCAAGAGCGTGCTGTTCACCATCGTGTGGTCCGGTGTGGTGGCGTTCATCGCCTACAAGATCGCCGACCTGCTGGTGGGCCTGCGTGTCTCGGAAGAAGCCGAGCGCGAAGGTCTGGACATCACCTCGCACGGCGAGACGGCGTACAACCGCTGATCCTGGCCCTGCGCCCGATGCGCTGCGGTGTCTGGTGGCACCGCAGCGTTGCAACAAGAACAAGCGAGTTACTCCTCTTGGTTCTTCAGCCCGCCGCCCTGGCGGGCTTTTTTCGCGCCCGGCGGGGCTCGCTGCGCCCCTGACCGCTGCTCCGGTTGCAGCGGCGGCCACGGCGGCCACCACAGCCCCGCACGCTCGCAGTCTTCGCTCCACCAGCGCAACGCACGCCTCCCTGCTGCGCCCCTCGGCGGCATGCGCGACCCGCTCAATTTGCAGCGCGCTGTTCAAAAAATTCACGCGCCCAGGCCATCGCACGGCAGGTGCCTGCCGCTACGATCCCAGGCATGGACCAAGCCCTTGCCCAGATCGCCGACCGTGTGCGCGCAGCCGCCGCCGACCAGACGCCCTTGCGCATCCGCGGTGGAGGCACCAAGGACTTTCATGGCCTGGCGCTGCATGGCGAGGTGCTCGACACCCGCACCTTGCGCGGCATGGTGAGCTATGAGCCCAGCGAGCTGGTCGTCACCGTGCGCGCCGGCACCCCGCTGGCCGAGCTGGAGGCCGCATTGGCCGCACAGGGCCAGTGCCTGCCGTTCGAGCCCCCGCATTTCGCCCAGGCACCGTCTGATGCCGCCACCGTGGGCGGCATGGTCGCGGCGGGCCTCTCGGGCCCTGCGCGTGCCAGCGTGGGCGCGGTGCGCGACTACATGCTGGGCGTCACGCTGCTCAACGGCCGCGCCGAACTGCTGAGCTTTGGCGGCCAGGTGATGAAGAACGTGGCGGGCTACGACGTGTCACGCCTCATGGCGGGCGCCTGGGGCACGCTCGGGCTGCTCACCGAGGTCAGCCTCAAGGTGCTGCCGGTGGCCCCGGCGGAGGCCACGCTGCGTTTTGAGTGCAACCAGGCCGACGCGCTGCGCAAGCTGCACGCCTGGGGCGGCCAGCCGCTGCCCCTGAACGCCAGCTGCTGGGTGCAGGACGGAGCCGTCGGCACGCTCTACGTGCGCCTGCGCGGCGCCGTGGCGGCTGTGGAGGCCGCCTGCCGCAGCATGGGCGGCACGCGCATGGACAACACCACCACGGCGCCCGACTGGACCGCCTGCCGCGACCAGACCCTGCCCTGGTTCGCCGACCGCGCGCAGCGCCCCGGCCACGCGCTGTGGCGCCTGTCGCTGCCGCAGACCGCGCCTGTGCTGAACCTGCCCGCAGCCGCCCAGCCGCTCATTGAATGGCATGGCGCACTGCGGTGGGTGCAGGCGCCGGAAGCGGCGGGCGACGCTCTGCGCGAGGCGGCGCGCGCTGTGGGTGGGAGTGCTACTGTTTTCATAGCTGCTGGCGCTGATTCAGCAAGCGGTAGCGGCCCGTTAGACCTCAAATCCCGC
>Ga0209023_10003639_pt1 | contig 18212 bp, 13 predicted proteins | sample LakOneMetagenome_FD_187468 | JGI IMG/M metagenome (GOLD analysis project Ga0209023, IMG submission 187468) | Freshwater and sediment microbial communities from Lake Erie, Canada (SPAdes) (version 2) | ecosystem: Environmental > Aquatic > Freshwater > Lentic | place: Lake Erie, Canada... | reverse complement strand
CGCCACGAATGGCGACTTCCATGCCACGCACGGCGATTTCGCCGAACAGCGGGAAGCGGAATTCAAAGTGCGGCGCAAACCACGCCGGATCGAACTGGTAGCCACCATTCTCAGGCATCGACATGTCTTCAAGCACATCCTCAAAGTCCATGCGGATGAAGGTCGGCAGCATGAAGCGATCATGCAGCGCCGTACCCCAGCGTGACAGTGAATGATGCTTGGGCTGCTTCCAGAAGCGGGCGACCAGCGCGCGCAGCAGAAGCTGCTGCACGATGCTCATGCGCGCGTGCGGCGGCATTTCGAACGCGCGAAGTTCCAGCAGGCCGAGGCGACCGGTGGCACTATCGGGCGAGTAGAGCTTGTCGATGCAGAATTCGCTGCGATGGGTGTTGCCCGTTACGTCGACGAGTATGTTGCGCAACGTGCGGTCCACGATCCACGGCGGCATCGCCTGTCCGTAGACGGCACGATTTTTCTCGATCTGTTCGAGTGCAATTTCCAGCTCGTACATCTGGTCGTTACGTGCCTCGTCAATGCGAGGCGCCTGACTGGTGGGCCCGATGAAGAGACCACTGAACAGATAGGACAGGCTGGGATGGTTGTGCCAGTAAGCCACGAGACTTGCGAGCAGTTCCGGCTTGCGCAGGAAGGGCGAATCAGCGGGCGTGGCACCGCCCAATACAAAGTGGTTGCCGCCGCCGGTGCCGGTATGGCGACCATCGAGTGCGAATTTTTCGGCGCAGAGATGTTCTTCAAACGCAGCCTGGTAGAGGAACTCCGTGTGTTCTACCAGTTCGCTCCAGTTGTACGCCGGATGAATATTGACCTCGATGACGCCGGGATCGGGCGTGACCTGCAACAGCTTGAGGCGCGGATCGCGCGGCGGCGGATAGCCCTCCAGCACGATGCTCACATCACAGGTCTCGGCCGTCGCTTCAACGGCCGCGACCAGATCAAGATAGTCCTCAAGCGCGGCGACCGGCGGCATGAAGATATAGAGGTTGCCTTGCCGCGCTTCCACACAAAGCGCCGTGCGCGTGAGCCAGTGCGCGGATTCGAACTTCGCAGGCATGAGCGTCGCGGCTGCCGGGACGTAGGCAACCGGTTTCCCCTCGCCTTTGGCAGCGGATGCCGTTGCAGCGCCCGGTAACCCATTTCTCGTTGGGTTCGGCACCGTCTTTGCTGGCGACGTGACCGATGTCGCAGTTGGAGGCGACTGCATCGCAATGGTCGACACACCGGTCGCTGACCGGGGCGCGCCGTAGCGTTCTGCGAACGTACGTGCAGGGGCCAATTCGCTTCGTGGATCAAACGGATCACGATCAAACACCTGCGGCGTATCGCCTTCGGTTGTCCATGGCAGCGAATCCAGCGGCAGGCGATAGCCCATCGCCGAATCACCGGGGAACAGATACATGCGTTCATTGCGCAGGAACCACGGGCCCGTAGTCCAGCGCGTGCCTGCAAGCGCAGGATTCTTGCCCTCGGCGACAGGCGAGAGTGGCAGCACATAGCCCACCACATGGGTGAGCCCCTGATCGAACACCTTGCGCAGGCGATCACGTTCCATCTCGTCGCCGAGCCGCGCGTCGAACGGATCCACGTTGACCGGCAGACGGCGTTCGCGCCACAGGTAATAGAACGTGTCTTCGTAGCCCGGCGTGATGTACTGGTCGGGCAGCCCGAGTTTTGTCGTCAGTGTTTTGACGAAGCGCTCGGCATCGGCGCTCGTGTATTTCGACGGCTTGCGCTCATCCGCGAAGCGATCGGGGTTCTGCCAGATCGCCTGACCGTCCTTGCGCCAGAACACGGAGAGCGCCCAGCGCGGCAACTGCTCGCCGGGATACCACTTGCCCTGGCCGAAATGCAGGAAACCGCCGTCGCCGTATTGCGCGCGAAGCTTTTGTACCAGCGCATTGGCGTAGCCGCGTTTGGTAGGACCCAGTGCGGCCGTGTTCCATTCCGCTGCGTCGCGATCCTTGTCGGCGACGAAGGTCGGTTCGCCGCCCATCGTGAGCCGCACATCGCCTTCGGTCAGGTCACGATCCACCTTTTCGCCGAGGTCGAGCACCTGTTCCCACTGCTCCTCGGTGTAAGGCTTGGTGACGCGCGGCGATTCGTAAATGCGGGTGACCGCCATGTGGTGCTCGAACTCCACCTCGCTCTTGTCGACGCCACCTTCAATCGGTGCGGCCGACGACGGCTGCGGCGTGCAGGCGAGCGGAATATGGCCTTCGCCCGCGAGCAGGCCCGAGGTCGCATCAAGGCCGATCCAGCCGGCGCCGGGCAGGTAGACCTCACACCATGCATGCAGATCGGTGAAATCCTTGGTCGGCCCGCTTGGCCCGTCGATGGATTTCACATCCGGTGTCAGTTGGATCAGGTAGCCCGATACAAAGCGCGCGGCGAGCCCAAGATGCCGCATGAGCTGCACCAGCAGCCAGCCGGAGTCACGGCATGAGCCAGCCTTGAGGGTGAGCGTTTGCTCCGGCGTCTGCACGCCGGGCTCCATGCGGATGAGGTAGCGGATGTCCTTGTAGAGCATCGAATTGACGTCGACGAGGAAGTCAATCGTCCGTCGTTTGCTCTTGTCGATTTTCTTGAGGTACTGATCAACGAGCGGCGTCATCGGGGCCGTGATCAGGTAGGGCGCGAGTTCAGCCTTGGTTTCGTTCGAGTAGGTGAACGGGAATTTCTCCGCTGCGGGTTCCAGAAAAAAGTCGAACGGGTTATAGACCGCCATCTCGGCGACCACATCGACGGTGACCTTGAACTCGCGCGTGGGCTTGGCAAACACCAGCCGCGCCATGTAGTTGGCGAACGGGTCCTGCTGCCAGTTGCAGAAATGATCGGCCGGTTCGACGCGCTGGCTGTAGGAGATGATTCGCGTGCGGCAATGCGGAGCGGGGCGCAGGCGCACGATTTGCGGCCCGAGGGTTACCGGGCGGTCGTAGCGGTAGTGCGTGATGTGGTTAAGCGCGACGTGAATGGTCATGGGGCCGGTCGTTTGAAAAGTTTCAGGATTTTGGGCATTACGAGCAAACGCTGTGCCCGTGACGCCATTGTCGCCAGTTTGCCTTGCGTTTTGTCGGCAGGACGAACTGTATTTGGCGATGCGGTCGATGTGCACGCGACATTACAGCTTTTCGACAAAACGACCACTGCATAGGGGTTGCAATGAATTATTCAATAAAGTCGATAATGCGGAAAATGTCAATACAGCCCATGCCAATTGGCCTTTTTCTGAAAAAGCTGTAAACATCGATCCTACTTCACTCTGAGTTGTCCCGTGTGCGGCCGGCCTGCCTCATAGACAATCAGAGACTCGGCCGACTATCTCCCTGCGACCGGCCCAATCTGCCAATCCGTTTATCCTGCGCGAGCAGCCCGCATCAACCCTTAATTCCCACTCAAATCCATGAAAAAGATACTTCTGGCCGCGCTGGCCGCATTGATCCTGATCGGATATGCCCTCGCGACCTACGGATTTGGCTTGCGCGCTGAATCGACGGCGAAGGCGTGGGTAGACACGTTGCCAAATGCGGTTCCGTATCTGCAGGTTACGCGGAACGATTACCAGCGGGGATTCCTGAAGTCGACGCACATCGTTGAACTGCAGGCGACGCTGCCGGGTATGGATGCACCGTTTGTCGCGACACTGCGTGACGAAATCACGCATGGCCCGTTGCCCGGATTCAACAGGCTGGGCGTCGCGCGCGTCACGCACACGCTTGTACTGCCGCCGAAAGTTCAACAGGAACTGGCGAAAGTGCTCGGTGACCAGCCACCGCTCAGCGCCGTCACGATGCTCAAATTTGGCGGCGGTGGCAGCACCCACATCACGAGCCCGGCATTTACCTACAAGGACGAGCGCGGCGAGGCCGCGTGGCAGGGCATTGAAGCGAACATTGACTTCAGCAAGGACTACGAGCACGTGAGCTATACGCTTGCCGCGCCGGGATTCAACGCGAAGATGCTCGACGGCGCGCAACTGCAAATCGGGAAGATCAGCGCGGCGGGCCAGCAGGACAAGATGGCGCAGACGGAATCGCTGTATCTCGGCAGCACCAGCGTCTCCGTGCAATCGGTGGCCGCCGCGAGCAACCCGACGACCAGCCTTTCGATCGCCAACATCACGTACAACTCTGAAGCGCGGTCACCAATGCCGTCGTTTGTCGATGCCAGCGGCAAGTTCGCCGCACAGAACATCAAGGTGAGCGGTGAAGACTGGGGAGCGTTCGAATATTTAGTCAGCGCGAAACACCTGCACGCTCCCAGTGTCGATGCATTCGCCAGGGCAATGCGCGAGACCTACAGCGCGTCGAGTCGCAAACCGCAGTCCGCGGAGGCATCAGCACAGTTGCAGGCGGCCATGCTTGATGTGTTCAAGAAACATGGCGGCGCATTGCTCAAGAATGAGCCAGTGATCGAACTTGAGAAATTGCGCGTCGGCAATGAAAAAGAGTATCTGCTGCTGAGCGCAGCGGCCCGCTTTGCCGGCGTTGCCGACGCCGATATCGCCAATCCGATGCAACTGATCCCGAAGATCAACGCGCGCGCCGAAATCACACTGACTGAAGCCATGCTCATGAGAATGGCGAACAAGGCACCGGCGACGGCGGCCACCGGCAACGACACCCTGCTGATGGTGAATGCGCAGGTAGAAAGCGCGGTTGCGCAGGGTTACGTCATTCGCGGTGACGGCACGCTCAAATCGACCATCACCTTCGCCGACGGCAAACTCTCAGTCAACGGCCGACCTGTTGAGGGAATGCGCTAGTGCGTTGGCGCGGCTGGGGCGCTGTCTACCCAGCCGCAGACGACGGAACGGCTAAACCGCCGACATCACGAGCGCAGTTGCAGCCGTGACTTTCTTCGCGTAGGCGATGTGCAGGAACTCGTTCGGGCCATGCGCGTTCGACTTGGGGCCGAGTACGCCGGTGACCAGCATCTGCGCATGTGGAAACTTCGCGCCAAGCATGCCCATGAACGGGATGGTGCCGCCTTCTCCCATGTAGGCTGCGGGCTTGCCGAAGTAATGCATTGACGCGGCGTCGAGCGCGACCGTGAGCCAGGGCGCGAAGGCAGGCGCATTCCAGCCAGTGGCGGCGCTGTCCGCAGCGAAAGTCACCTGTGCGTTGTAGGGCGTGTTGTTTTCGACAAGCTGCTTGACTTCAGCGGCGGCGGCAGCGCCGTCAACGGTGGGCGGAATGCGCAACGAGAGTTTGAGCGCCGTGTAGGGCCGGAGCACATTGCCCGCGGCCGATGTTGGCGGCAAGCCATCGGCACCGACGATCGAAAGTGAAGAACGCCACGTGCGATTCAGGATCAACTCGACCGGATCTTTGGTCGTTGGCAACGTGAACTCATGGGCACCGCCACAGCTTTGCCACGGGAAGCGCTTCCATACGACGTCCCCCAGAATGTCTGCCGCCTGCTGCGCCTGCGTTACTCGCTCCGCAGGAATGGGCGCGCTGAACACCGGCGATTTCGTCATGCCGGTAGCAGAATCATCAATGCGGTCGAGAAGCTGCCGCGCGACGCGGAATGTCGATGGCACGGCCCCACCGGCGTCGCCTGAATGCACACCCTCGGTCAGCATGCGTACGGTCATCGTGCCGTTGACGAGACCACGCAGGGACGTCGTTGCCCACAGTTCTTCATAGCTGCCGGCGCCTGAATCGAGGGCGACGACAAGGCCAACGTCGCCCATGCGTGGCGCGAGAGCATCGAGATACGGCGGCAGATCAAACGAACCTGATTCTTCGCAGGTTTCGATCAAACCGAGGCAACGTGGACGTGAAATGTTTTCCGCGTCGAGCGCGAGCACCGCAGCCAGCGTGGCGAACACCGCGTAACCGTCGTCCGCGCTGCCGCGTCCGTAGAGCTTGCCGTCTTCCAGAAGCGGCGTCCACGGACCCGAATCGTCGCGCCATCCGGTCATCTCGGGCTGCTTGTCCAGGTGGCCGTAGAGCAGCACTGTTCTGCCGTTCGCCTTGCTGCCCGTTCCCGGAATGTCAAAGAACAGGACCGGCGTGCGGCCTTCCAGCGTGATGACTTCCAGCGTCATGTTTTTCACTGGCTGCGCCGCGACAAACTTCTGTGCCTGCTCAATCGCACGCTGGATTTGCCCCGCGCGTTTCCACTCCGCCTCGAACGAAGGTGACTTGGCCGGCAGCTTCACGTATTCGATCAACTGCGGAACGATCTCGTCATCCCATTGCTTGTCGACGCGACGCAGTAACGCTGCGGACTGATCAGCGTTGAACGGAAAGGTATCGGGGCGGGCGGTCATGGCGAACTCCTCAAAAATCGGGGCAGATGCACGGCGGCGCAGATGCGCGGCAATTCGACGATTTTCCTACTTTGCCTGCCTGCTGTCTTTCGCGCGTCTCGTCTCAGGCTACAGCATGCAGTTCGTGATGTGTGGCCGTCCATCGAGGCGCAGCGCCGCCGTGGCTGGCGGCGTTTCGGCAAGCAGTTTCCCTTTGCGGAACACTTTCAGCCGGGTTGCGCGCAGCCGGATCGCCTCAATTGGATCACGCGCCTGCAGCAGCACGAAGCTCGCGTCGCAACCAACCTCAAGCCCATAGCCTTCGAGATGCATCACTCTCGCAGCGTTGGTTGTAACCGCCTGAAAGCAGCGTCGCATGCCGTCCTGACTCGTCATCTGCGCTACGTGCAAGCCCATGTGTGCGACCTCTAGCATGTCGCCGGAACCCAGGCTGTACCAGGGGTCCATCACGCAGTCATGGCCGAATGCGACGTTGACACCAGCGTTCTTGAGCTCGGGCACGCGCGTCATGCCGCGACGCTTGGGGTAGGTGTCGTGGCGGCCTTGCAGCGTGATGTTGATGAGCGGGTTGGCGACGACGCTTACTCTGCTCTCGGCAATCAGCGGCAGCAGCTTGCTCACGTAGTAGTTGTCCATCGAGTGCATTGATGTGCAGTGCGATCCAGTGACGCGACCCTGCAGGCCGAGGCGCTGCGTCTCGAATGCCAAAGTTTCAATATGGCGGGATAGTGGGTCGTCGCTTTCGTCGCAGTGCATGTCGACCAGTTTTCCGCGTTCGGCAGCAATTTTGCAGAGTAACCGCACACTTTCCGCGCCGTCAGCCATTGTGCGCTCGAAGTGCGGGATGCCACCGACCACGTCCACACCCTTGTCCAGCGCTCGCGTCAAATTCTCGACACCGCCCGGCGAGCGCAATACACCGTCCTGCGGAAAGGCTACGAGTTGCAGATCCAGGTACGGTGCCACACGTCGCTTGACGTCGAGCAGCGCGTCGACCGCAAGCAGGCTCGGGTCGCTGGTGTCCACGTGCGAACGGATTGCGAGCAGCCCTTTCGCGACGGCCCAATCGCAATAGGTCAACGCGCGTTCGATGAGCGCATCGGCTGTGAGCGTGGGCTTCAGCTCGCCCCAGAGTGCGATGCCCTCAAGCAGCGTGCCGCTCTGGTTGACGCGCGGCAAACCGTAGCTCAGCGTCGCGTCCATGTGGAAATGCGGGTCGACGAAATGTGGCGTCAGCAGCATCCCGCCCGCGTTCAGCGTTTCCGCCGCTTGTGCTTCGATTTGTGGCGCCACCTCGACAATGCGGCCGTCGCGCACGGCGATTGACATGTCGGTGCGACCGTCGGGCAGATTGGCGCGGGTGATCAGCAGATCAAGCATGAAAAATCTCCAGAGACATCAGCGCTCGCCCTTGCGATAAGGTTTCATCAACGCCTGCGGGTAGGTGGCTTTGCGTGCCACAAGCACCAGCGCGAGTATCGACAGCAGATAGGGCAGCATCAAATAGACCTGATACGGCAGCGCCGCATCGCCAGCCTGTTGCAGTCGCAGTTGCAGCGCATCAAAGAAGGCAAACAGGAGTGCGCCGAGCAAGGCCTTGCCGGGGCGCCATGCGGCGAATACGACCAGTGCGACACATATCCAGCCACGACCGTTGATCATGTTGAAAAAGAACGCATTGAATGCTGATAGCGTGAGAAACGAACCGGCAATGCCCATCAGCGCCGAACCTGCGACGATTGCACCGGTGCGGACCCACGCTACAGAAACGCCCTGGCTTTCGGCCGCCTGCGGGTTCTCACCGACCATGCGCACTGCGAGTCCAATCGGCGTCCGATAGAGCACGTAGCCAATGACCGGCACCAGCAGTAAAGCAAGAAGCGTCAACGACGTCTGCGCGTCAAGCACGGGGATTGGCAGCCAGTCCATCGGGGCGAACGGCGTAACCGTGGGCGGCGTGCTGACTTTCGGAAAGCTTACGCGATAGCCGTAGTATGAGAGTGAAGTCGCAAGCATGGTGATGCCAAGCCCTGAAACATGTTGCGACAGCGCAAGGCCCACCGTGAGCCATGCGTGCAGCAGACCAAACGCAGCACCGATGAGCGCAGCGACCAACACGCCAAGCCATAAGGATGCACCGGCATACACCGCAAGCCATCCAGCAAATGCGCCGGCCACCATGATGCCTTCGATGCCAAGATTGAGCACGCCGGCACGCTCGCACAGCAACACCCCCAGAGTACCGAAAATCAGCGGCGTGGCGATGCGCAGCACCGCTACCCAGAACGACAGGTTGCCGAGGATATCGGGTAAATCACTCATTTGAGCCGCACCCGATACCGGGTCAGAAGTGTGGCGACCAGCACCGACAGCAGCGACGTTGCAACGATGACGTCCGCGATATAGGTTGGTACACCAACGGCGCGGCTCATGCTGTCGGCGCCAACCAGTACTCCAGCGACGAATACGCCCGCTGCCAGTACGCCCAGAGGATGAAGGCCCGCCAGCATTGCGATGACAATGCCGCTGTAGCCGTAGCCGGGCGACATATCCAGCGTCACGTAGCCGGTGCGCCCTGCGACTTCGATTGCGCCGGCGAGTCCTGCCAGTGCACCTGACAACATGGCGACGAAAACCACAGTACCGGTGACCGGCACGCCTGCGAATGCGGCCGCCCGCGCGTTCGCGCCAACTGCACGAATGCTGAAGCCGATGGTCGTGTATTTGAAAACCAGCCACAGCACAACGGCCAGGCTCATCGCCCAAAGCAGGCCGGTGTGAACTCGTGTTTGTTCAACGAGTTTGCCAAGCTCAAGGTCTCCGTTGAGGGCCACGCTCTGCGGCCAGCCCATCGCGGTTGGGTCCTTCATCGGTCCATCAAGCATCGCCGATACGAAGAGCAGAACAATGAAATTGAGCAGAAGCGTGGTGACCACTTCGTCGACACCGAGCCTTACTTTGAGCAGCGCCGGACCAATCACGAGCAGAGCACCTGCCAGCGCGGCGGCAAACATCATCAACGGAAACACGATCCACGGTGACCATTCAAGGCCGGTTCCGCCATGCAGGCCGCCTATCGCGATTGCCGCCAGTGCACCGGCATAGAGTTGCCCTTCGGCACCAATGTTGAACAGTTTCGCCTTGAACGCAACTGTCGCGGCAAGTCCGGTGAGGATCAGCGGCGTTGCGCGGGTCAGTGTCTCGCTCCATGCGAAGAGCGAACCAAATCCACCCTGCAACAATAGGCCGTAGGTCTCGCCAACAGGCGCTCCTGCCCACAACACGAGCAACGCCGATACCAGCAGCGTGAAGGCCACGGCCGCAATTGGGGCGACAACGAGCGCAACCTTCGACGATTCGCCGCGTTTTACCAGTCTCATGAGCGTGTTTCTGCCGACTGAATCGCGCCACCGCTCAACGGCATCGCTGCTCCCGTCATTGCCAGTCCTATCGTCTCACGTGTCCAGACGGACGAAGGCAGTGCGTCGGTCATTTGACCTGCATGCATCACGGCGATGCGGTCCCCCAAAGCCAAAACTTCGTCAAGATCATCGGAAATGACCAGAACGGCTGCTCCTGAATCACGGGCGGCGATGAGCTGCTGCTGGACAAACGATACGGCGCTGATGTCAAGCCCCCAGCTCGGCTGATGCGCAACAATCAGGCGCACTGTCGGCAGGCCTTCAGGCGCCAGCAGTGCGCGACCCAGAATGAGTTTTTGCATATTGCCGCCGGATAGCGACCGCGCCGGAACCATTGCGCCACCACCACGTACATCAAAGCGTTCGACGATGCGGGCGGCATGCGCACGGGCTGCCCGCCTGCGGATCCAGAGCCATCGTGAGAACGAACGGGATCTCAGTCGTTCCGACAATGCGTTTTCCCAAACTGGCAGATCACCTACAACACCTACTGCGTGGCGATCTTCCGGTATTCGCGCGACGCCAAGCTGCACAAGCTTCTCAGGCGACGACGGCAACGCGTTGCCGAGCAGTTGCACGGTGCCGTTCGCCGCGCGTTGCGTGCCACACAGCAGTTCCGCAAGGGCCGCCTGGCCGTTGCCGGACACTCCGGCAATCGCAACAATCTCACCACCGCGCAATGTGAGCGTTACATCCTCCAGGCGTTCACGAAGATGCATGTCCGTACTCACCTTTGAAAGCACACATACCTCGGGTAACAGTCCGCCCGGGGGATCTTTTTTCGGAACATCGACGCCATGCCCCACCATCCATTGTGCGAGCTGAGTCTGGGTAACGTCGGCAGCGTTGGCCTGCGCGACGAGCCTGCCCGAGCGCAGGACGGCTACGCGCGTTGATACGCGCAGCACCTCCGCCAACTTGTGGCTGATGAAGATGATGGATAGCCCTTGCGCCACCATCTGGCCTAGCGTATCGAATAGTGCTTCGCTTTCCTGCGGCGTCAACACCGCAGTGGGTTCATCCAGAATCAGGACGCGGGCGCCGCGGAAAAGCGCCTTGAGGATCTCGACACGCTGGCGCTCGCCGACGGTTAACGTGCCCACACGAGCCTCGGGCGACACCGGCAGGCCAAAGCGCTGCGCCACTTCCAGCAGCTTCCTGCGCGCAGCACTACGTCGCGAGAACGGCTGCCATAACGACTCCGAACCCAGCAGCACGTTGTCAAGCACAGTCAGGTTGTCAGCCAGTGTGAAGTGCTGGTGGACCATGCCGATGCCAGCATTCAGCGCGGCCTTCGGATTGCCGGGCGGCAGCAGTTTGCCAAATGCCGTAATGGTTCCGGCGTCGGCAACGTAGTGGCCAAAAAGGATGGACATGAGCGTGGATTTGCCAGCGCCGTTTTCGCCCAGCAGGGCGAGCACCTCGCCCGCCTTGAGATCGAGCGAGATATCGTCATTTGCGACAAGCGCGCCAAAACGCTTGCTGATGCCGCGCAGCGAGAGGACTGTGGACGGGACGTTCACACGATCTTGAGTGAACGTCTTCGAACATGGGCCTGCCTACGCATCGTTGTGACCATCGCCTCAGCCTCGCCACGAATGCACAACGTTCGCGTTTGCGGACCGAGAGCTGGGCGTGTCATGCTGGATGGTGGCAAATAACTACTTGGCCGTCGATTTGGGGGCCGTGTCGTCGACCTTGACCGAAAATTTTCCTGACAGGATATCGGCTTCTTTCGCCTTCACTTTCGTCACGATGTCAGCCGGTACTTTCTTCTCAAACGTACCAAGAGGTGCCAGTTCAGAGCCTTTCGATTTCATCATCGAGAATTTGCCGTAGTCGGCTGCCACAAATTTTCCGGACTTAACGAGTTTCAGCGCTTCGTCGATCGTTGGCTCCATGTTCCACAGCGCAGACGCGACCACGGTGTCGGGATATTTGTCCTGGGTATTGATCACGTTGCCAATCGCGAGCTTGCCCTTTTCCTTTGCGGCATCGCTCACGCCAAAGCGTTCGGCATATAGCACATCGGCACCCTTGTCGATCATCGCGAACGTCGCTTCCTTTGCCTTTGGCGGATCGAACCAGCTGTTGATGAAGCTGACCGTGAATTCAACTTTCGGATTGGTCTCTTTGGCACCAGCCATGAAGGCATGCATCAGACGGTTCACTTCAGGAATCGGAAAGCCGCCAACCATGCCAATCTTGTTCGACTTGGTCATGCCGCCCGCGATCATGCCACTCAGGTAGGCCGGCTCCTGGATGTAGTTGTCGAACACGCTGAAGTTTGGCGCCTGCGGCTTGCCCGATGAACCCATCAGGAACGACACTTTCGGCGAATCCTTCGCGACTTTGCGCGCCGCTGCTTCAACGGCGAACGCCTCACCCACGATCAGCTGATTCCCGCCAGCAACATATTCCCGCATGACGCGTTCGTAGTCGGCATTTGCGACGTTTTCGGTCGCCTTGTATTCGATGTCACCGCGCGCTTCGGCTGCTTTCAACGCCTTGTGAATACGGCTGACCCATTGCTGCTCAAACGGCACTGTGTAAATGGCGGCGACTTTTAGTTTCGCCTGAGCGAACGTCAGGCCCGGCATGGCAAGCGTGGAAAGTGCGGCGATGGTCGCTGCGTGAATTAGAAGTTGTCGGCGTTTGTTCATGCGGGGCTCCTGTTGTTGGTTTGGGAGGACTGGGTAAATGCCTTGTGGGCGAGAGACTGACTACTTGGTGCCGAAGATGCGGTCTCCCGCATCGCCGAGGCCAGGAAGAATGTAGCCATGGCTGTTGAGTTCGCGATCAATGGCGGCGGTGTAGATGGGTACGTCCGGATGTGCGGCCTGTAGTGCTTTGATGCCTTCCGGGCAGGTGAGCAGGCACACAAATTTGATGGATTTCGGGCGTGTTTCCTTGATCCGGTCTACCGCGGCAATCGCAGTGTTCCCTGTGGCCAGCATGGGGTCCACAACGACAACATCGCGTTCCTTCATGTCGCCCGGAAGTTTGAAGTAATACTCGATAGCGGTCAGTGTTTTTGGGTCACGGTAAAGGCCGATGTGACCAACGCGCGCACCCGGGACCACGCTAAGCATGCCTTCGAGAATGCCGGTACCAGCGCGCAGGATCGACACAAAAACGAGCTTTTTGCCGTCGATGACTTTCGCTTTCATGGGTTCAAGTGGCGTCTCGATATCGATCTCCTGCATCGCCATGTCGCGAGTCACCTCATAGGCCATTAGCATCGCCAGCTCGTTGAGCAGGCGGCGAAAACTGTTGGTACTGGCATCCTTGCGCCGCATTAGCGTGAGCTTGTGTTGAACGAGAGGGTGATCGATCAGATGGACGTTGCTCATGAGTATTTCGTTGTTTTCGTTGATTGATTCTGGAAAGGCTGACAAATCAGAATACGGTGGCATCGCTCGCCAGATTTATGGGAGGCAAACCGCCACGCAGTTGTTGCGCCAGCGCACGCCCCGCCGCCCATGTGCCGCCTTCAAGCACACAGGCCAGTGGCATCTCGGGCTCGCTTTTTCCGAGTATTTTGCGTACGCGCGGCGCCAGTTCGTCGAGCAAGGCAACCGTCAACGCGCGCCATTCGACGATGAACTCGTCGCCGACCTGCCAGGTTCGATCGAGCGATGCTCGATCCTTCGTGTTGATCACACCAGTGTCAAGCAGCAGGCCGCCATTGCGATACTCGGGCAACCCCGTCAGCGCGCTCAGACCGGTTACCTGGATACCCGCCCACGCAAACGGCTCGAGCAGCGAATAGGTCAACCATTGCGAAAGCTTGTGAAACGGCATCCATCCGTCGCTCAAGCCTTCGCCACGAACGGCAGCGTGCCGCCAGCAATCGCCAAGTGGAATGTCGCCGACGTGATTAGGCGCGGGCCACACATCTGAGAGCGTTGTAAGTAATAGCCACAGGATTTCGTGTGCATCCAGCGACGTCAAATTTCTTGTCAAGGTATCGAAAACGCCTGCCGGGCGACCGTCGGTACCGAATACACCGGGTTGGTCGGCCATTGCGTCACCAAGACGACGAAGCAGCGTTACGCGTCCGTCCAGTCCGACCAGCGGATTGGATGCGCTGACCTGAAATGCCGCGCCGAGTTGCGCGGCTGTGAGCCTGCGCAGCGCGGCAGCGTCCGCGCGAAATGGTTGCCGGGGATCCGATGAAAACAAACCGTTCGCGAACGCCCGGAAGCTCGCAACGCCCAGCCCTTCCGAGCGAACAAACTGTTGTCCGCTTGCGGTTTCCGCGTATCGCCAATCAGGCCCGGCACCGGCGTCCAGCAGCACGCTGGTTATTACAAGATCGACATGCGCGCGAGCTCGTTCAGCGACAGTGACATCACCGAGTGAGCGATCCAGCTCGGCACGGCGGTCAAAGCCACCAGCTTCAAAGTGCCGCCAGCGGCTGTGATACGGGATGGAGCCGTCGCCGTAGCGCTGACGCGTCACATCGGCCACGATCTGCGCCGTTCGATCCATCGCCACATCGTCGGCAATCGCAAAATAATCCGATTGTCCAGCGCGCGCCCGAACGAGTAACGCGCTTGCGCGGGTGCGTATGCACGAGGTTTGCCGCAGCGTTGCCACTTGCAAGCGCTGAACTGTTTCGTCAACCATTGAGTTGGCAGCCGCGCTCATTTGCTAGAGTCCGCGCCCCTTCGCCACCTTCAGTTCCTCGGCATCCGGCACCAGTCCAAGCGTGAAATAGCCGGACGCAATCTTCGCGTCCATTTCGACGCGCGCATCGGCTGGGATCAGGTCATCCGGGATGTTCACGCGGGTGCCGATTTCGATCCCGGAGTTGGTGATCGCGTCGTACTTCATGTTGCTCATGGATACGAGGCGATGAATTTTTTTCACACCGAGCCAGTGCAGCACGTCGGGCATCAGCTCCTGAAAGCGCATGTCCTGCACACCTGCCACGCATTCAGTGCGGGCGAAATATTTGTCCGCCGTGTCACCACCGACCTGACGTTTGCGCGCGTTGTAAACGAGGAACTTGGTCACTTCGCCGAGCGCGCGACCTTCCTTGCGTGAATAGGCTACGAGCCCCACGCCACCACGCTGCACGCCTTGAATGCACTCCTCTATGGCGTGTGTCAAATACGGGCGACAGGTGCAAATATCGGAGCCGAACACGTCGGAACCGTTGCATTCATCGTGGACGCGCGCCGTGAGTTCAATCTCGGGGTTCGCCAGATCGCGCGGATTGCCGAAGATGTAGACCGTTTGTCCTCCGATGGGTGGCAGGAAAACTTCAAGGTCGGACCGTGTGACCAGTTCGGGATACATGCCGCCGGTTTCTTCAAACAGCACGCGGCGCAGGTCCGCCTCCGTGCAGCCAAAGCGCCTGGCGATACCCGGCAAATACCACACGGGTTCAATTGCGGCCTTGGTCACCAGCGCCGCGCCTTTTGCCGTGAGTACCTTGCCGTCCGCGTGCAGCCGTCCTTTGGCCAGCGCGTCGATCACCTCGGGCAGGATCACGTGCGCTTTGGTCACGGCGATGGTCGGGCGTATGTCGTAGCCCTCGGCGAGGTCATCCGCGAATACCGTGGATACCGTCGCGCCCCACGGGTCAAGCGAGACGATGCGGCCAGGCTCTCCCCATTGCGGGTACGGGCCAATTTCGTCGGTCGGCGAGGTGTTGGTCAGATCGGCGCGATGTTCGCGACTCAAGGCGCCCGCGGCGACTGCGAGCGCACGATAGACGCTGTAGGAGCCGCTGTGGGTGCCGATGACATTGCGGTGCGCGCGGGTGGTGGTGGTGCCGACAACCGGACCACGCGCTTCGGCCGTAGTGGCGTCCCAGTGCAGCAGACGGGCGCCGTAGCCGCCGGAGTGCGAGGTCAGCCGGATGTGCGGCTGCGGGGCGTTATCGCGCGGGGTGGAAGCGACATCAGCGGACATGGCGACAATGATCGTGGAGATTCATTGCCATAGCTTAGCAAGAACCGTGCGTTGACGGAGCAGGCAAATCGAATGTTCGCCGAAAGTCTCCCCTATCGGCAGGGAGACATGGATGGCCGGAATGTTCGCTATAAAGCCTCGGCGATAAACCTGCCAACGTCCGACGTGCTTGCGGTCCCACCCAGGTCGGGCGTGCGAACGCTGCTCGCGGTGCTCTTCTCGCAGGCGGCCAGCACGGCGTCGTGCGCGGCCTTGTAGCCCAGCCATTCCAGCATCATTGCGCCGCACCAGATCTGGCCAATAGGGTTGGCGATGCCTTTGCCTGCAATGTCCGGCGCGCTGCCGTGCACCGGCTCGAACAGGCTTGGAAATTTGCGGTCGGGGTTGATGTTGGCACTCGGCGCGATGCCGATGGTGCCGGTACAGGCCGGGCCGAGATCGGAGAGGATGTCCCCGAACAGGTTGCTGGCAACGACCACATCAAAGAAAGCTGGACGCTGCACAAAATGTGCGGTCAGGATGTCAATGTGGAATTTGTCGAGCGTCAAGCCGAGGTAAGCCTTCGACATTTCAACGACGCGCTCGTCCCAATAAGGCATCGATATCGAAATGCCGTTCGATTTGGTGGCGCTGGTCAGATGTTTTTTCGGGCGACTCTGCGCAAGCTCGAAGGCGAACTTCAGAATGCGGTCGACACCGGTGCGCGTGAACACGCTCTCCTGCAATACGAACTCGCGATCGGTGCCCGGAAACATGCGGCCGCCGACCGACGAATACTCGCCCTCGGTGTTTTCGCGCACGATGTAGAAGTCGATCTCGCCGGCTTTATACGGACTGCCGTCCTTTTTGACTACCGGCGCGATGACGCCGGGCATCAGTCGCGCAGGGCGCAGGTTCACGTACTGGTCAAACTCGCGGCGGAACAGGATCAACGAGCCCCAAAGCGACACATGATCGGCGATTTTTTCGGGCCAGCCCACAGCGCCGAAGTAGATGGCGTCGTGGCCCCCGATCTGCGCCTTCCAGTCGTCGGGCAACATCTTGCCGTGCTTTTCGTAGTATTCCCACGCCGAAAAATCGAAGTGGTCAAACTGCAACGGAATATTGAATTTCTTTGCGGCTGCTTGCATCACGCGGATGCCTTCGGGCATCACTTCCTTGCCGATGCCATCGCCTGCGATGACTGCGATTCTGTGTGTCATTGTCAATCCTCGATTTCTTTGCCGTCAGTCTATCCGGCGCCAGTTGCGGTGCGTGCGGGCTGTCTCAGATCAGCAGCGATGACATGCCTGTGAGCGCGCCCGCAGCGCCCAGCGCAGCGCCGAGGTAGAACATCAGATTCATGCGCGACAAAATCGCAGCCGAAAGAATGACGATAGCGATCTGCATGAATAGCGCACCGAGATCGCAGCGGTCATTGATTGCCGAGAAAGTAGCGGCTTCCCTGGTCATCGCTTCGGCCTTGAGCTTGATCTCGTCGCGTTCGGTCTTGTAGCGTCCGATCTCGTCTTTTGCCGATGCCTTGAGCTTCGTCGCAACTTCCACATTGAGAGCGGACGGATTCATCGCGTCGAGCAGATTGATCTCGACATTCAATGTGTGTTCACGAATCGCCTTCGCCTGAAAAAAGCTCCATTGGTTCGACGCTTCGGTCGTGCGCAGCCCGGCGTCGGTCTTCGCGTTGTCGCCGCGCATGGACACGAATGCAAGCACGGCGGCGAGCATGGCGATGCTCACAGCTACGCGGCGTTCAAACGGGTCTTTCGCTTCGGGAATTTCGGTCGTGTCGGCCATGGAGTAAAGGCTTTCTTGGGGTGAGGGGCAATAGCCGCGCAGTGTATCGGTGCCAATTTGCACCTTTACAGCTTTTTGCGATTAGTCATATTGGACATGGGCTGAAAGCTAAAATATAAGAAAGTCGACTTATATTTAAATTGCGTCTAAGCCCATAGAATAAAAGGGTTACAAGAAAAAGCTGAATGATCACCCTGGCGGCAATTTCACTTGAGCGCTATTCAGCTGGCAAGTCGTTGCAGGCAAAGCATTCTCTTTGCGGTAAGGGTGGTTTTGAGCGCAGCATCAAACGTTCAGTCTTTGCCCAACTCATTATCTGGAAAGAAATAAATCATGTCATTGCGCGCAACGGGTGAGTTCGAAGTCAAGCTGGCACCGCAGCCGCTTGTCGATGCCGCCGCAGCGCCCAAACTTGGGCGAATGACTATCGACAAAACCTTCAGTGGCGATCTGCAGGGCACCGGCCGGGGCGAAATGCTCATTGCAGGAACAGACGTCAAGGGTTCAGCGGGCTACGTAGCAATTGAACGCGTCAGCGGCGCGCTACATGGTCGTACGGGAAGCTTTGTGCTGCAGCACACCGGCACCATGAACAAGGGCGCGCCGACGCTCTCGGTGACCGTTGTACCCGACTCTGGCACGGACCAGCTGATCGGGCTCGTCGGGACGCTGAACATCATCATTGCCGATGGCAAGCATCGCTATGAATTTGACTATTCGTTGCCGGTGCAGGAGTAGGCAGCGAGTGTCGACCAACGTCGAACGGATGCGTGTCA
>Ga0209023_10003638_pt1 | contig 18212 bp, 16 predicted proteins | sample LakOneMetagenome_FD_187468 | JGI IMG/M metagenome (GOLD analysis project Ga0209023, IMG submission 187468) | Freshwater and sediment microbial communities from Lake Erie, Canada (SPAdes) (version 2) | ecosystem: Environmental > Aquatic > Freshwater > Lentic | place: Lake Erie, Canada... | reverse complement strand
TCACCGGCACCCTGAACCGGCGCGGCCTGGACGACGTGTTCGAGCGCGAAAGCGCGCGCGCCGACCGCCGCGGCACGCCGCTGTGCGTGGCCCTGCTCGACCTCGACAACTTCAAGAAGCTGAACGATACCTACGGCCACCTGGCCGGCGACAACGCCCTGCGCCACCTGGCCAAGGTCGTAAAAGGCACGCTGCGCTCGATCGACGTGATCGCGCGCTTCGGCGGCGAGGAATTCATGATCATCATGACCGAGACCACGGTGGAGTCGGCGGTGCAGACCATGGTGCGCCTGCAGCGCGAGCTGACCAAGCATTTCTTCCTGCACGATAACGAGAAGCTCCTGATCACCTTCTCGGCCGGCGTGGCCCTGCGCCTGCCGAACGAAGACCAGGCGACGCTGCTGGCGCGCGTGGACAAGGCGATGTACCAGGCCAAGCAGAGCGGAAAGAACCGCGTCGTCGTGGCCGCCTGAGCAGGCCTTTCTTTTCCACACCGGAGCCATCGATGCCGTCCCTTCCCCCGATCCACATCTGCGTCCAGCAGCCCGCCGGATACGTCCATTCGCTCGGCTTCCTGGACCAGGCGCGCTACTTCCGCTACCAGCTGCGCCGTCTCGGGGCCGAGGTCGGCATCGCCAAGAACCGGCTGCGCCACGATGCGCTGAACATCGTCTTCGGCGCCCACCTGGGCTTTCCGATCGAGCAGCGCGAGCGCTTCGCCTGCGTCTTCGTCAACCTCGAGCAGCTGGGCGAAGGCGGCGCCGCGCTGCCGCCGGCCTACCTGGAACTGCTGGCCGGCGCGCCGGTGGCCGACTACGATCCCCTGAACCTGCCCGCGTATGCGGCCGGCCGCCGCGACGTGGCGGTGGTGCCGCTGCTGTTTGCGCCCTACCTGAAGCCGCAGGACAGCATCCCCCTCGAAGAACGCCCGATCGACCTGCTGTTCATCGGCAGCGTCAACGAATGCCGCCGCGCGTGGCTGGACCGCATCGAAGCCTGCGGGCTGTCGGTGGCGCAGTTCGACGGCCCCCTGTACGGCGCCGAGCGCGACGCCTTCATCGTCCAGGCCAAGGCGGTGCTGAACGCGCCCTTCTATGCCTCGAGCCGCTTCGAGCAGGCGCGCGTGTCGCACTGCCTGTCGCTGGGTACGCCCGTGATCTCGGAACGTGCGCCCCAATACCGGCCGCATGCGGCCTTCGAGGACAGCGTGCACTGGGTGGCCGACGCCGGCCTGGAACGCTTTTTCACGACCGAATTCGCCACGCCCGCCTTTTTCGCGGCCGGCCGCGCCGCCGTCCAGGCCTTCGAAGCGAGCGACCCGATCGACGCCTATGCCGCCCTGCTCGACCTGTGCCGCGCGGTGCATGCCAACCATGGCGCCCGGCGTGCAGCCGGCCCCTGGCAGCCGCGCCGCATCAACCTCGGCTCGGGCAAGGATTACAAGCAGGCCTGGCTGAACCTCGACATCGTCGAACGCGCCCAGCCCGACCTGGTGCTCGACCTGGGCCAGCCGCTGGACCTGCCGCTGGCGGCCAGCGGGCCGCGCGTCGGTCCGCTGCTGCTGACCGAGGGCAGCATCGAGCACATCCGCGCCAACAACGTGCTCGAACACGTGCCCGACCTGGCGACGCTGATGACCAACTGCCTGCGCCTGCTGGAAGAAGGCGGCAGCTTCCAGATCGAGGTGCCCTACGAGCATGCGCCGGCGGCCTGGCAAGACCCGACCCACGTGCGCGCGATGAACGAGCAGTCCTGGATCTACTACACCGACTGGTTCTGGTACCTGGGCTGGTTCGAATACCGCTTCGAGATGGCCTATTTCGGCTACCTGGACAGCGCGATGAAGGAATGCGGCGTCGAAGCGGCCGCCTTCATGCAGGTCCTGCTGCGCAAGACCCCGACCACGCTGCGCGAGCGCACCACGGCGCGCACCATGCAGGCCGAGCTGCGCTTGCCCGAGGATGAGGTCGCGCCGGGGGACAGGCGCAACTAGCTTTGCGCGGTCGTACTCTCGCGCACCCCACCGCTAGCGCAAAGCGATACGACCAGGTTTGGTAGGGTGGACACCTGTGTCCACGCGGTCGTACGCTCGCGCACCCCACCGCTACCGCGAAGCGATACGACCAGCTGGCGTTCTACCGCGTGGACACAGGTGTCCACCCTACGAACGGCGCACGGCCAGCGGCCGCAGGCGCGCCGCCTGCTCCTCCATGCCCAGGTTCTCGTACAGGACCACCAGGTTGTGCGCCGCCAGGTAGCTGCCGCGCCCGGCCACGGCGCCGTCGCGCTCGGGGCGTTCGCCCAGCGCCAGGCAGCGCTGCCAGCAGTCTTCCACCATCGGCAGCAGCGCGGCCGCACGCGCCGGCTCGCTGCTCGCCCAGTCGAGCAGCAGGTCGCCCAGCGTGAAGTAGAAATCCGGCGAGTCCTGCCAGTGCGCCATCTCGGCCTCGGCCAGGTCCACCGCTTCCTCATGCAGGCCCAGTTTCTTCAGCACGAACAGGCTGCGCACCACCAGGTCGTGGCGCCAGCCCTCCTGTCCGCCGGCCGCCAGCGCCTGGCGGTACAGCGGCGCGGCGGCGGCGTAGTCGCGGTAGACCTCGTGGTCCTTGCCGAGCTGGTACAGCAGGTAGGGCTGGCCCGGCGTCTCGGCCAGGGCGCGCGCCAGCAGCGCCGCATTCCGGCCGCGCTTGCGCGCCAGCGCAGCGGCACGGTAGCCGTCGTGGCCCAGGGCCAGCGCGATGCGGCGGCGCGGCAGGTTCGACACCGGCTGCTCGTGGATGCGGCCGGCGTAGCGCACGCCGCGCGGCAGCAGGCGCGGCAGCCACAGGGTGGTGCGCTCGACCCGCCCCTGCAAATCGACTTCGTTGGCCATCGGCAGCACGCCGATGCAGGGCGGGCCGGCCAGCACGGCGTCGAGCGCGGCGCGGCCGGCGCCCGGCGCGATCCACTCGTCGCCGTCGAGCACCAGGTTCCAGTCGGCGCCGGCATGCGCCAGCGCGGCATTGCGCGCGGCGGCGAAGTCGTCGCACCAGTCGAACGCGAACACGCGCGCACCATGGGCCCGCGCCAATGCCGGGGTGGCGTCGCGCGAACCGGTGTCGAGCACGACGATATCGTCGACCAGCGGCGCGGCCGACGCCAGGCAACGCGCGATCGATGCGGCTTCGTCGCGCACGATCATGACCAGGGCCAGGCGCGTCATGGGCTGCTCCAAAAAGACAGGTTAGAAAAAAGAATGGCGCCGTACGCAGAATGCGCCGGCGCCATCGATCGGGCAAGCAATCGTCGCGTCAGTAGCCGCTGTTCGCCGCCAGTGCCGACAGCTGGGTCGTCATGTAGCTGCTCATGCTCTGCATGTTGGTCATCATCGTGTCGAGCGAGGTGAATTGCGCGCGGTAGCGCTTTTCGGTCTGGGCCAGCTGCAGCTCCATCCTTTCCTGGCTCTTTTCCATGCTGGTGATCGAGGCGTTCAGGCCGTCCGTGCGGTTCTTGAACACGCCCTTCGAGCCGAGCATTTCCTCGGTCACCTTGGTCAGGCGCGTGGCCACGCCCGAGCTCGACGAGAACAGCGCCGCCACGCCCTCGAAGTTCGAGGCCATCGCGGCGTCGAGCTTGGCCTGCTTTTCCACCTTCAGCGTACCGTCGCGCTGGAAGGCGATGCCGATGTCGGACAGGGTCTTGACGCCGGTGGCGTCGGTCACGGCCTTGCCGAGTTCGGCGCGGATGTTGGTCAGGATCGAGCGCGCGCCGGCGTCGCCGTTCAGCACGCCGCCGGTCTTGGTGGTGGCGTTGTAGCCGGTCTGCTTGGTGACCGCCGTCGCCAGCGTGTTGTAGGCGTCGACGAAACCGCTGATGGCCTTGCTGATCGACGCCGTGTCCTTGGCCAGCGCCACCGTCGCCGGGCTGCCGACGTTGGTTTGCGTCAGGTTCAGGGTCACGCCCTTGATCGCGTCGGTGACGGTGTTCGAGGCTTTCGAGACGGCGATGCCGTCGATCGTCATCTCGGCGTTCTGCGCCGTCTGCGAGCGCGTCACGCTGCCGGAGGTGGTGTCGAAGGCGGCCAGGCTGCCGGTGGCGGCGATCGTCACGCCGTTGGCGGTGCCGGTCTGGTTGCCGGTGATGACCAGGCGGTCCTGGGTGCCGTCGTTCAGGATGGTGGCGGTGACGCCCGCGTTCGAGCGGTTGATCGCCGCGCTCAGGCCCGACAGCGTGGTGTCGGTCAGGCTCAGGGCCGTGGTCTTGCCGCCGATGCTGATCGACATCGAGCTGCCGGCGGCGCTGAAGGTGGTGCCGGTGGCAACGCCGGCCGACACCAGCTTGTCGCTCTGGGCCAGCTTGCTCACTTCGATGGCATAGCTGCCGGCGCTGGCGCCGCCGTCCTTGGTGACGGACACGCCCACGGCATCGGTCTTGGTCGAGCTGGCGGTCAGGGCGCGCAGGGCGTCGCCGCCGAGGGCCTTGACCGCGGTCTGGAAGGTGGACACGGCACTTTTCAGGGTGCCGAAGGCGGACAGCTTCGCATCGAAGCCCTTCTGCTTGGTCTGCAGGGTCGCGAGGGGCTGTCTTTCAATCGACATCAAGGACGACACCATGCCGTCGACGTCGAGCCCCGATAACATACCAGCACCACTAATCGCCATGCGATTCTCCCTTCAATATGTGCAAGGACGCGGCCGCGTCACGCCTTGTCGCGCAACATCGCGCCTTGCATCTGTTCCATCGAGCGCCACAGCTTGAGTGCCTCGACCGATGGAATCTGGCGCAGCACGGCGTCGGTCTGGGTGTCGACCACCTTGATCACGGTGCGGCCCGTGTCCTCGTCGACCGAGAAGCGCACGCCCTGGCCGTTGGCTTGCGCCACCTTGTTGAGGTCGTCGACCACGTTGCCCAGTTCGGCGCGGTCGGGTGTGCGTTCGGCCTGCGCCGGCGCCCCGCTGCCGGACACGGCAGCGGAGGTCGGAACAGGCTTGATCGCCGCATCGGCGGCCGGCCGCGCCGTGCCGCCGGCCGATGGGCTTCCACCTTGGATGGGTTGCAGCATCGGATACCTCTCCTACAAACGGCTGTGCGGGGCATGGACCCCGCACAGCTGAAACATCGATTATACCGGGGCGATTAGCCGCGCAGCAGCGACATCACGTTGTTCGGTGCCGAGTTGGCCTGGGCCAGCATCGCGGTACCGGCCTGCTGCAGGATCTGCGCGCGGCTCAGTTTGCTGGTTTCGGCAGCGTAGTCGGTGTCGGTGATGCGGCTCTTTGCTGCCGACTGGTTCTCGACCGAGGTAGCCAGGTTGCTGATGGCGTAGCCCATGCGGTTTTGCGAGGTACCCAGCGATGCGCGTTCCTTGTTCAGGGCTTCCAGGGCCTTGTCGATGTTGGCGATCGCGGTGGCGGCGGTGGTTTCATCGGTCACGGTGACGCTGGCAGCCGAGACGCCGGCGTAGGCGGTGTTCGAACCGAAGGTGACGTCGATCTTCTGGCCCGAATCGGCGCCAACCTGGATGGTCTTGACAGCCGAGCTGGCGGTCAGCAGTGCCACGCCGTTGAACTTGGTGTCCGACGCGATACGGCCGATCTCGGTGTTCAGGGTCGAGATTTCCGAGTTGATGTTTTCCCATTCCTGGGTGCCGTTGGTTTCGTTGGCGCCCTGGACAGCCAGTTCACGCATACGCTGCAGCGCGTCCGAGATGTTCGACAGCGCGCCGTCGGCGGTCTGGATCATCGAGATGCCGTCGTTGGCGTTACGCGATGCTTGCGACATGCCGCGGATCTGCGAATCCATCTTGGTGGCAATCGACATGCCGGCGGCGTCATCCTTGGCGCTGTTGACGCGCAGGCCCGACGACAGGCGCTGCATCGAGGTCGACAGCTCGTTGCCCGACTTGGTCAGGTTGCGTTGTGCATTCAGGGACGACAGGTTGGTGTTAATGATCGACATGGTAGTTCTCCAGTGGGCAGTTCAGTTTGGTGCTGCTATCAGGGTTCGGTTGGTTTCTTGCGTGGCGTTTGCCGCTCGCTTGAATTCTTTAACGGACCCCTCTGCAAAACCTTGAGGACTTTTTTAAAAAAAATGTTTATGAGCAAGATTGCATCTGAAGCGGAACCGCGCCGGCGTAACAGACACCAATGCCGCGACAGGAAGGTCTACGGCACGTTCTGGAAAATATTGAGGCTCGGTGTGCGCCGGATGTAACGATATGCCGTACAGCAAGTTTAAGGCCCGTATTTGCGGGCGTTTTTCCCCCTTGTTCCGGCGTTGGTCATGCCGTACGGCAAGTTAGACTGCGCTGTACCTGTTGCACCCTTGCCCGTCTGCGGCATCCGATGCAGCGCCATCCCGAATACCAACAAGAGGACACTCCATGCAAAAATCGCCGAAACGCCCTGCCGCCTTCGTGCTCAGCTCCACCGACCACGGCAGCATGCTGGTCAACCGCCACGACTATCGCCTGGTCGAGGGCGGCGGCTACGGGGTCGGCTTCCAGCTGCTGGAAACCTCGTCCTTCGATGCCGACGAAGTCGGCTTCATCCTGCAATTGCTCGACAGCCGGCGCCGCCACTTCGGCGACGGCCTGATCGCCATCGATTGCGGCGCCAACATCGGCGTGCACACGGTGGAATGGGCGCGCCACATGCATGGCTGGGGCGACGTGCTCGCCTTCGAAGCGCAAGAGCGCATCTTCTATGCGCTGGCCGGCAACCTGACCCTGAACAACTGCTTCAATGCGCGCGCCATCTGGGCCGCCGTGGGCGCCAGCAACGGCGCCATCCGCGTGCCGGTGCCGAACTACCTGGTGCCGTCGAGCTTCGGCAGCCTGGAGCTGCGCCAGAACGCCGGCACCGAATTCATCGGCCAGCACATCGATTACTCCGACGAAGCGACCCAGACCGTGCAGATGCTGGCGATCGACTCGATCGGCCTGCCGCGCCTGGACCTGATCAAGATCGACATCGAAGGCATGGAGATGGAAGCCCTGCACGGCGCGCGCGACGCGATCGCCCGCCTCAAGCCCCAGCTGCTGATCGAGAAGATCAAGTCGAACGAGGAAGAACTGATTCGCTTCGTTACCGAGCTCGGCTATGAAGTCTTCCCGCTCGGGATCAATATCCTGGCGGTGCACGGGTCCGACCCGGCCGCCGCCGAACTGCGCGCCGCGCAGTAATTACCCACCCTTCATTACTACCGCACTTTTCGCCGCCACCATGACGACTATCCAGGATCAATTCGCCCAGGTCGACCTGCTGTTTGCCGCCGGCCTCGCCGCCCACCGCGAAGGCCGCTTTGACGACGCCTTTGCCCAGTACGAGGCCGCCCTGCAGGTCGAGCCGGGCCATTTCGATACCCTGCACCACCTGGGCATCCTGGGTCATGCAAGCGGCAACTACGAGTTCGCCCTGGAATTCATCAGCGCGGCGATCCGGATCGATCCGCGCGTGCCGTCGGCCTACTGCAACCTGGGGAATATCTTCAAGGCCATCGGCGAACGCGATCCGGCCCTCGAGAGCTACCGCCAGGCGCTCGCCCTCGACCCGGAGAACGTCGACGCCCTGTACAACCTGGGCACGCTGCTGCTCGAACTCGAACAATACGACGAAGCGCTCGCATGCTTCGACGCCGCCATCGTGCAGGCGCCGGGCGATGCCGAGATCTGGAACAACTGCGCGGTGGCCCTGCAGCGCCTGGAGCGCCTGGACGAAGCACTGGCCAGCTGCAGCCATGCCCTGACGCTGGCGCCGCAGCACGTGCCTGCCCACAATAACCGCGGCAATATCCAGGCGGCCCTGGGCCTGCCCGACGCCGCCCTTGCCAGCTACGAAGCGGCGCTGGCACTCGATCCCGGCCACGTCGAGGCGCGCGTCAATCTGGGCACGGCGCTGCAGGTGCTGGGCAAGCCGGAGGAAGCACTGGCCGCCTATGACGCGGTGCTGGAAGCCCATCCCGAGCACGGCGAGGCCCAGCATCGCCGCGGCAAGGTCTTGCGCCAGCTCAAGCGCCACGACGAGGCGATGGACGCCTACCGCCGCGCGATCGTGCTGGCGCCGCAGTCCGCGGAATTCCGTTGCAGCATGGGCAGCCTGGTGCTGGCCATGGGCAATGCCCCGGGCGCGCTCGAATGCTTCGACGCCGCGCTCGCGCTCGACCCCGAGTCGCTGCCGGCCCGCAACGACCGCGGCATCGCGCTGCAGCGCCTGCGCCGCTTCGACGAGGCCCTGGCCTGCTTCGACGCGATTTTGGCCGAAAAGCCGGCACACACCGAAGCCGCCCTCAACCGCGCCAACGTGCTGAAGGACCTGGAACGCATCGACGAGGCCCTGGCCGCCTACGACGCGCTGGCGGCCATCGCCGGCGAGACCGCGCCGATCTGGAACAACCGCGGCAATGCCTATGAAGAGCTGCGCCGCTACGACGAGGCCCTGGCCTGCTTTGACGCCGCCATCGCCCTGAATCCCAACTACGCCGTGGCGCGCTGGAACCGCAGCCTGCTGAACCTGCAGTACGGCCGCCTGGCCGAAGGCTGGCGCGACTACGAATACCGCTGGGAAAACGAGTCGCTCAGCTGCTACCGCGAAAAGCGCGACCTCGGCGCACAGGCCTGGCTCGGCCAGGAAGCGCTGGAAGGCAAGACCATCCTGCTGTTCGCCGAGCAGGGCCTGGGCGACACCCTGCAGTTCTGCCGCTACGCGGCGCTGGTAAAGGCGCGCGGCGCGCGCGTCGTGCTCGAAGTCCAGGCGCCGCTGCGCGGCCTGCTCGCCGGGCTGGCGGGCGTCGACCAGCTGCTGGCCAAGGGCGAGCCGCTGCCGACCTTCGACTACCACTGCTCGCTGATGTCGCTGCCGCTGGCACTGGGCACCGACATCGATACGATTCCGGCCCCCGGCGCCTACCTGGCGGCCGAGCCGGCGCGGGTGGCGGCATGGGAAGAGCGGCTCGGCGCGCGCCGGCGCCCGCGCGTCGGCCTGGCATGGAGCGGCAACCCGCACCACGCCAACGACCATAACCGCAGCATCCTGTTCACGCAGCTGGCCGCGCTGTTCGAGCAGGATTGCGACTTCGTCTCGTTGCAGAAGGAACACCGCGCCGCCGACCTCGCGGCGCTGGACGCCTCGGGCGTGCTGCGCGTCGACGCCCACCTGAACGACTTCGCCGACACCGCCGCCCTGTGCGAATTGATGGACCTGGTGATTTCGGTCGACACCAGCGTGGCCCACCTGGCCGGCGCGCTCGGCAAGCCGCTGTGGGTGATGCTGCCGCACGTGGCCGACTGGCGCTGGCTCACCGAGCGCAGCGATTCGCCCTGGTATCCCGCCGCCCGCCTGTTCCGCCAGGAGCGCGCCGGCGGCTGGGACGGCGTGATCGCGGAGGTGGCAACCGCGCTGGCCGCCCTGCCGCGCGGCTGACACCAGGATGGCCGCCGCGGGATCGCGTGATCTCCGGTGGCCATTATCAGGCAACGAAAGTTCACAATTCATCCTGCATGAAAACGCCGGATTTCAGCCGTGCTCGCATTGCGCATTTACCTTTTTTCGGGCGTAATGGGCCTATCTCAACGGATACGCCAGACCCGGTGAATTGTTAAACATGCAGAGACCACAGATTCCGGTGGACGAGGCGAAACGCCTGGCGGCCCTCTATGCCACCGAGCTCTACGGCACCGCGCCGGAAGAAGCCTTCGACCGCATCACGCGCCTGGCCGCCAGGCTGTTCGACGTGCCCACCGTCCTGATCTCCCTGGTCGGCAGCGATACCCAATGGTTCAAGTCGCGCTGCGGCATGGACGCCCAGTCCGGCCCGCGCGAGACCTCGTTCTGCGGCCACGCCATCCTCAGCGACCAGCCGCTGGTGGTCGAGGACGCCACCCTCGACGAACGCTTTGCCGACAACCCGAGCGTCATCGGCGCACCCCACATCCGCTTCTACGCCGGCGTGCAGCTGTATTCGGTCGAGCGCGCCAAGCTGGGCACGCTGTGCGTGATCGACAGCCGCCCGCGCACGATGGACGAGGACGAGCTGGAAGAGCTGTACGAACTGGGGCGCATGGTCGAAGAACTGATCTACCACCGCCAGCTGGCGCGCGCGGCCCAGGAACTGCATGAGCAGTTGCTGCACAATGCCGCCGTCTCTCCGGTGCCCGCCGCGGCCGGCCAGGTGAAATACCTGCTGACCCACGACGCCCTCACCGGCCTGGCCAACCGCCAGGCCCTGCTGCGCAGTATCGGCGCCAACATCGCGGCCTGGCAGGCCGAAGGCGCGAGCGCGGTCGTCGCCTGCCTGAACCTGGACCGCTTCAAGCAACTGAACGAAGTGCTCGGCCACGAGGTCGGCGACGCCGCCCTGGTGACGGTCACGCGCGCCCTGCAAGCGCACCTGCGCGAAGGCGACATGCTGGCGCGCGCCGGCAACGACGAGTTCGTCATGCTGCTGAACGACCCCGACGGCGAGGAACGCCTGCTGGCGCGCCTCGGCCAATTGATGGCCGAGGTCAACAGCCACGCCTATGGCGCGGCGGCCGACCTTTCGCTTACCTGCAGCGTCGGCTTCGCCTGCTATCCGAAGGACGGCGAGGAAGGCGACACCCTGCTCAACAATGCGGTCACCGCCATGCGCCACGCCAAGGCCCAGGGCGGCGGCCGCATCGAACGCTACGACCCGGCGCAACGGCGCGAGATGGGACGGCGCCTGACCCTGGAAAGCCACCTGCGCCGCGCCCTGGAACGCGAGGAACTGTTCCTGCAATACCAGCCGAAGATCGCCCTCGACAGCGGGAAACTGGCCGGCTTCGAGGTGCTGCTGCGCTGGCGCCATCCCGAGCACGGCGTGGTGTCGCCCGAGGAATTCGTGCCGATCGCCGAGGAAACCGGCCTGATCGCGCCGATCGGCGAATGGATCGTCAAGACCGCGGTCGGGCAGCTGGCGGCCTGGCGCGAAGCCGGCGTGCCCGCGGTGCCGGTGGCGGTGAACCTGTCGGCGCGCCAGTTCATGCAAAGCGACATCGTGGCCATCGTCAGCGAACAGCTGGCCGCCGCCGAATTGCCGCCCGCGCTGCTGGAACTGGAACTGACCGAAAGCGTGTCGATGGCCGACCCCGGGCGCAGCATGGTGGTCATGCACAAGCTCAAGTCGCTCGGCGTGGCGCTCAGCATCGACGACTTCGGCACCGGCTACTCCAGCTTCAGCTACCTGCGCCGCCTGCCGATCGACAAGCTGAAGATCGACAAATCCTTTGTCCAGGACGTCGCGCACAGCGCCGACTCGCGCACCATCGTGCAGGCGATCGCCGCCATGGCGCACCGCCTGAACCTGGGCGTGGTGGCCGAAGGCGTGGAAACCGCGGCCCAGGCCGCGGCACTGCGCGAGGCCGGCTGCGACCAGGCCCAGGGCTTTTTGTATGCGCGCCCGTTGTCGCCTGGCGATGCGGCGGCGTTCATTGTTGCGCATGGGTCACAGGCGCAGGCGCCTCCCCTGCGTAGCGCCGCCCGGCGCCACTAGGAGCCTATCCCAGTAGGCCCGAGGAGCGATTGGGCCGCGTCCTACAGCCGATACAATTGTTAACAACTTCTCCAGCTGCGCGCGCCTGGTACACGCATATCATTGTGCCAACGCCGCCCTCTTCCGCCAGCGGGCATGGAGAAGTACATGATACAAAGACGAACCGACGAACAAACCGCCCTGACCGCCGAATACGCTCTGTACCTGGTCGATATCCGCGGTGTCGATTTCGCATTCAAGTACCTCGACAGCTGCAACGTGCCGCGCGCCATCCTCGCACGCGCCTTGCAGTCGCCGCTGCACCGCCGCCACCACGAGCGCCGCAAGCAAACGCGCAACGATTGATCTTGCTCTTTTCTCCCCGCGCCTTCGTCTGAGGGCGCACAAGCCCTTCCGATTTCTTGCCAGTGCAATAAAAGCGCGATAAGGCATACATTTCCAGCTCTCAAGTCCGGTTAGAAGCTGCCGTTAAGTGAGTAAACTACCCTCGCTGAAGAATGGCAGGCCGGCCTCGACGCTATCCCGACCAGCTCCAGCACGAACTCTGCGGCAAGCGACCAAAGGCGCTTGCGCACAACTGAAGTATTTGGAGGTTCTGATGTTTGGATCGATGCAGCGCGGCGTGAACGCTTACGCAAAAGTAGGCCTGGAGACTTCGGTCATCGCCGCCTCGCCCCATAAACTGATCGTCATGTTGTACGACGGCGCCCTGAGCGCGATCAAGAACGCCGACAAGCACATGTCGGCGGGCCAGATCGCGGAAAAAGGCGCCGCCATTTCGAAGGCACTCGACATCATCAACAATGGCCTGCGCGCCAGTCTGGACAAAAAGGCCGGTGGCGACATCGCCGGCAACCTGGACTCGCTGTACGCCTACATGACCGAACGCCTGCTCACCGCTAACCTGCAAAACAAGGCTGACATGCTGGAAGAAGTGCAAACCCTGTTGACCGACCTGCGCGACGCGTGGACCCAGATCGGCGAAAAGCCGGCCGCCCCGAGCGCGCTGGCTTCCCACTACCCTGTCATGGCGAGCGCCTGATGATGACCGGCCAGGAAGTGCTGTCCGAATACGCCGCCGTTGCCGACCTCACCGGCCAGATGCTCCTCGCCGCCGAAGCCGGCGACTGGGATCACCTGACCGAACTCGAACAACGCTGCAGCGTCCATGTCGACCTGCTCAAGAGCGGCGAGGCCGCGGTCCAGCTGAACCCGCTCGGCCGCCAGGCAAAGATCGATTGCATCAAGCGCATCCTGGCCGACGACCGCCGCATCCGCGACCTCACCATGCCGTGGATGGCCCACCTGTCCGCCCTGATCAACAACTCCGGTACCCAGCGCCGCCTCGCCAACGCCTACGGCAGCGTCTGATTCCTGACTGAACGATGGTCGAGCGCATCCCCAGCCCTGGCGTCAGCGCCCCGCTGCCGGCGCGGCCGGTGGCGCCGATCGAGCGCACGGCCGACCCGCGCACCGAGGCCTTCGAGCGCGCGCTCTCGACCATGCTCGGCAGCAAAGTGCCGGTGTCGGTACTCGCGCGCCTGGGCGACGGCAGCTTCATGGTGCGCGTCGCCGACATGCAGGTGCGCATGGCGCTGCCCCCCGGCACCCAGCCTGGCGCGGAACTCTCGATGAAAGTGCTGGCGGCTTCGCCCCAGCCGACCTTCCAGCTTGGCGACGCCACCCTGCACGGCACGCCCGTGCCGCTCAGCGCGCAGTCGGCTTCCCTTGCCGCCGCCGTCGCCGCAGCGACTTCACCTTTGACCCAGGCCGGCGGCCAGCACGAAACGGCCGACCTGAGCCCGGCCGCGCGCCTGCTGGCCCAGGTGCTGCAGGGCGCCAACGCTGCGCCCGGCGCGGCGTCCGTCACCGGCACCACGCCGCTCGTGCCCCAAGGCGCACCCGATCCGGCCCAGCTGGCAAGCCAGCTGAAGCAGGCCATCGCGAAAAGCGGCCTGTTCTACGAATCGCATGTGGCCGAATGGGCCGAGGGCAAGCGTCCGCTGTCCGACCTGCTGGGCGAGCCGCAGGCGCAAAAGGCGCCCGGCACCCCGCCCACCGACCCGGCCCTGGCGCGCATGATCAACATGCAGCTGGCCGGCCAGGAGCAGGGGCAGATCAACTGGCAGGGCCAGCTGGCGCCGGGCCAGGCCTTCGAGTGGAAAGTCACGCGCGAGGGAGAACAAGGAGCGCGCGGCCAGGGCGAACCCGGGCAGGAACCCGGCTGGCAAAGCGGCCTGCGTTTGCGCTTTGCGCGCCTGGGCGAAGTGAAAGCCAGCATCACCTTGCGCGGCAAGCACGTGCAGATCGACTTGCAGGCGGCCCCGGAGGTGCTGGCGCCGCTGCGCGAAGGCGCGCCGCGCCTGCAGGACGCGCTGGCGGCCAGCGGCAGCGAACTGGCGGCGCTGCGCATCCACGGCACGGACACGCCATGAGCGCCCCGGACCACAAGCAGGCCCAGCGCCAGCAGCGCGCCGTCGCCCTCGCCTATGCGGCGGGATCAAAGGCGCCGACCGTGGTGGCCAAGGGCCGCGGCCTGGTGGCCGAGCAGATCATCGGCCGCGCGAAAGACGCCGGCGTCTTCGTGCACGAATCGAAGGAGCTGGTGTCGCTGCTGATGGACATCGACCTCGACGGCCAGATTCCCCCTGCCCTGTACCGCGCAATTGCGGAACTGTTGGCATGGCTATATCATATTGAGTCAGCGCAACAGCACGGCCGGCCGCTCCCCGCCCCGCCCGACACCGCGCTCCTCATCGACTCACCTGCATTACCGGCGGAACAAGATGCAAGCAATTCATGACGCAGAACTGGAAAACTGGCACGACTACGAAGTGCAGTCGCGCAAGGAAATCGTCGCGCTGCTGCGCCAGATCGGCGAGAAGAAGCAGCTGATCCGCATGAAGATCAAGGGCGAGGCGGACGTGTGCGTCACCTCGGTCCTGGAAGTCGACCCGGAGAGCGGCCTGTTCATCCTCGACCGCTCGATCAACCGCGAGCAGAACGAACGCATCCTGCGCGCCGGCCAGGTGATGTGCGAAACCTACCTCGACAAGATCCGTATCCTGTTCCGCGCCGGCGGCCTGCAGGAACTCGAGTTCCAGGGCACGGCCGCGCTGGCCGCGAACATCCCCGACTCCCTGATCCGCCTGCAGCGCCGCGAGTTCTACCGCATGCCGACGCCGGTGACGAACCCGGTGCCGGTGCTGGTGCCGATGCCGATCGACCTCGGCGGCGGCAGCGCCAACTTCCCGCTGGCCGACATCAGCTGCGGCGGCATCGCCCTGCTCGACAACAAGCTGATGCTGAACTCGACCATCGGCCAGACATTTACCGGCTGCCGCATCGAGTTGCCGGAAATCGGCACCGTGAATACCTCGCTGCAGGTGAGGAATGCGCTGGATGTGACGATGCTGAACAACAAGACCAGCCGCCGGATCGGCTGCATGTTCGTGGACATTTCGCGCGCGAACATGGCGGGGGTGCAGCGCTATATCACCAAGCTCGAGCGTGAGCGGAATGCGCGTCTGGCGGGATTGAGCTGATCAATCGGTAGCGCTTCCCGTACGGTGGGCACTCCGTGCCCACGCGGAATGATGCGTCGTGTTGGCCGGGTTGAGGCCGTGGGCTATGCATTGAGACGCAGCGTGCCAGAGCATGTCGCAACAATAAAGCGAAGCCAACAGCATGCCGGTTTTCGCGTGGGCACGGAGTGCCCACCGTACGGTTGACGCTATCGCATAGAATGACAAAAGGGCCGCGCTCCCGTCTGGAAGCGCGGCCCTTTTCATTCGCGCCGTGAAACTTACACCTGCATATTCATGATCTCGTGATACGCCGAGACCAGCTTATTGCGCACCTGCACCGTCGCCTGGAAGGCAATGCTCGACTTCTGCATCGCGATCATGGTGTCCGACAGGCTCACGCTGTCGTCGCCCATCGCGAACTTCTGCCCCATCTCTTCCGCCGCCTTCTGCGAATTGCTCACCTGCTGCAGCGAATTCTTCAGCGCATCCGAAAAGCTGACCTTCGATGCGCCTTCGTTGGCCGCCGGGGCCGCTACATTGCCGAGCCCGCCAATCCCGCCCAATCCACCAGTACCCAGCGACGGCGCCGCCGGCTTGGTGGCGGCCGCCTTCAGCTGGTTCATCATGGACTCGATGCGGCTGCTGTCGATGCCGCCTATGCCGCCGATTCCGCCTATGCTCATGGGTTCTCCTATCGATCTCTTGCGTGCCCGCGTACAAAATGTAGTCGAGCGATGTCAGGCTGTCAGATTACCAGTCCACTGACGAGATTTTGCGTCGAGCAGGAGGGGAAACCACCCCCTATTCAAACGTTTGAATGTTGCCCTACGGCTTCATAATCTCGTCCTGACCTCATTCATCCTCACGGACAACACACATGGCCGCAACGACTGCTGACGAACTGATCGACACCCCAGCACAGCCGCAACCTTTCCATAAGACCCCGATGGGCAAGAAGGTCGTGATTGGCGGCGGCATCGCTGCCGCGCTGGCCGTTGTCGTGGCGATCTGGATGTGGAGCCAGACGCCGGACTACCGCGTCCTGTACGCCAACTACAGCGACAAGGACGGCGGCGCGATCACCGCCTCGCTCGACCAGATGGGCGTCAAGTACAAGTTTTCGGAAGGCGGCAGCGCCATCCTGGTGCCGGCCGAGCAAGTGCCGGACCTGCGCTTGAAGCTGGCCGCGCAAGGCTTGCCGAAAGGCGGCAATGTCGGCTTCGAGCTGCTGGAAAACCAGAAGCTGGGCGTGTCGCAGTTCGTCGAGCAGGTGAACTACCAGCGTTCGCTGGAAGGCGAGCTGGCCCGTTCGATCCAGTCGCTCGGTTCGGTGGCCGGCGCCCGTGTCCACCTGGCGCTGCCGAAGCCGTCGGTGTTCGTCCGCGACCAGCAAAAGCCGACCGCCTCGGTCCTGCTGAACCTGCAATCGGGCCGCGCACTCGACCCAGGCCAGGTCAGCGCCATCGTGCACCTGGTGGCATCGAGCATTCCTGAACTGACCATCGGCAACGTGACGGTGGTCGACCAGAACGGCAACCTGCTCTCCGAGCAACCGAAAGGCAATGGCTTGGGCAAGCAACTCGACGCCAGCCAGCTGAAGTATGTCGAGCAGGTGCAGCAGAACATCATCAAGCAGGTCGAATCGCTGATCTCGCCGATCGTCGGCAAGGGCAATGTGCGCGCCGAAGCGACCGCCGAAGTGGACTTCGCGCAAGTCGATACCGCCGCCGAGATGTACAAGCCGAATTCGCCGCCGGAGCCGCAGGCGATCCGCAGCCAGCAGACCTCGGAACAGACCGGGCCGTCGACCGGCAACGCCAACGGCATCCCGGGCGCCCTGTCGAACCAGCCGCCGGGCGTGGCAACCGCCCCGATCGAAGGCGGCGCTCCTGGCGCGCCGGGTGCCGCACCGGCGCAGACCGGCCCGAGCCGCAAGGATGCGACCACCAACTACGAAGTCGACAAGACCATTCGTTACGAGCAGCGTCCGATGGGCGGCATCAAGCGCCTGACGGTGGGTGTGGTGGTGAACTACCGCCGTACCGTCGACCCGGCCACCGGCAAGGTCACCGTCAAGCCGCTGCCGGCCGCCGAAGTGGCGCAGATCAACGAGCTGGTCAAGCAGGCGATGGGTTACTCGCAAGCACGTGGCGATACCCTGAATGTGGCGAATGCCCCGTTCGACGGTGTCGACAAACCGGACGAAACCGGCCCGGACTGGTATAAGGATCCTTCCAACCTGCCGCTGGCAATGGAAGTCGGCAAGTACCTGTTGATCGCGGCAATTTTGGCTTTCCTGTACTTCCGCATCCTGCGTCCGCTGCTGCGTCCGGTGATGAACAAGTTCGACGAAGTCACCGCCGTGCCGGAAGAAGAGAAGAAGGACGAGGAAGAAGACGACGACGACAGCAGCACCGTCGAACTCGGCAGCGGCGGCAAGCCGGCCCTGGGTCCGGACGGGATGCCGCTGGAACCGGAAGAGGAACCGCGGGAACGCAGCTATCGCGCCAACCTGGCGATGGCAAAAGAGATGGCGCGTAACGATCCGCGCATCGTGGCAAACGTGATCAAGGCATGGGTGGGGTCGGAATAATGAGCGACAAACAAGACGGTATCCAGAAAGCGGCCATCCTGATGCTGGCCATGGGTGAGGAAGAAGCGGCCGAGGTCATGAAGTTCCTCGGCCCGCGCGAAGTGCTGAAACTCGGCGCGGCCATGGCCTCGATGAAGGCGGTCCAGCACGAGCAGGTGGTGAACGTGCTCGAAGCCTTCCGCGACGAAGCCGATGCCCACTCGACGGTCGGCCTGGACTCGGACGAATACATCCGCGAAGTGCTGACCAAGGCGCTGGGCGACGACAAGGCGGCCGTGCTGCTGAACCGTATCCTGGGCGGCAAGGACGCCTCGGGCATCGAAAGCCTGAAGTGGATGGACGCGCAGTCGGTGTCGGAACTGATCCGCAACGAGCACCCGCAGATCATCGCCACCATCCTGGTCCACCTCGAGCGCGACCAGGCCTGCGAGATCCTGAGCCACTTCACCGACCGCCTGCGCAACGACGTGGTGCTGCGTATCGCCACCCTGGACGGCGTGCAGCCGGCGGCCTTGCGCGAGCTGAACGACGTGTTGACCAAGCTGCTGTCGGGTAACGAGCACATCAAGAAGTCGTCGCTGGGCGGCGTGCGCACGGCGGCCGAG
>Ga0209023_10003637_pt1 | contig 18213 bp, 17 predicted proteins | sample LakOneMetagenome_FD_187468 | JGI IMG/M metagenome (GOLD analysis project Ga0209023, IMG submission 187468) | Freshwater and sediment microbial communities from Lake Erie, Canada (SPAdes) (version 2) | ecosystem: Environmental > Aquatic > Freshwater > Lentic | place: Lake Erie, Canada... | reverse complement strand
CGGAGAGGAGCAAGGCCCCTGCGGGCCTTGCGTGTGGGATTCGAAGCCTCGCGCATACTTGCGCGAGGGCGGCCCGCGGAACGTGGGCGAATCCCACCCTCTCCGCCAGCAGTAATGAAAAAGGCTCCCGCCGGGAGCCTGTTTCCTTTTCGGCATTGCCTGCTTCAATGCAGGTTCTTCTCCACGATGGCATCGCTCGCCAGCCTCGCCTGCTGCAGCGGCTGGTCCAGCGCCCTGGTCGAAAACGCCGGCGCCGACGGCGCCACGGCCCCCAGCACGCCACCTTCCTGCCTGCTGATGTCCACATCCACCGTGGTCGACAGCCCCACGCGCAGCGGATGCGCCTGCAGTTCCTTCGGATCGAGCGAGATCCGTACCGGCACGCGCTGCACGACCTTGATCCAGTTGCCGGTCGCGTTCTGGGCCGGCAGCAGCGAGAAGGCGCTGCCGGTGCCTGCGCCCAGGCCGACGACCTTGCCGTGGTAGAGCACCGTGTCGCCGTAGATGTCGGCCTCGATCGTGGCCGGCTGGCCGATGCGGATGTCGCGCAGCTCGGATTCCTTGAAGTTGGCGTCGACCCAGAGCTGGTCCAGCGGCACCACCGACAGCAGCGGCGTACCCGGGGCGATGCGGCTGCCGACCTGCACGCTGCGCTTGGCGACGTAGCCGGTGACCGGCGCCGCGATGGTATTGCGGCGCGCCGCCAGCCAGGCCGCCATGTAGTCGGCCTTCGCCGCCAGCACGGCCGGATGCTCGCCGGGCGCCACGCCGCTCACGCCCGCGCGCGCCGCAGCCAGCTGTTTCAGCGCGACCTCGACCGCCGCGCGCGCGTCCAGCACCGCCTGGCGCGCATGGGCCACGTCTTCGCCCGAAACGATGTTCTCGCCTGCCAGCGGCAGGCGCCGCGCCAGGTCGTCCTGGGCGGTCTTCAGGGCGACGCGGCGCTGCTCGACCTGGGCCTCGTACTGCGCCACCCCCGTATAGCGCTCGCGCTGCTGGCGCACCGCCGTGCCGAGACGCGCCTCGGCCTGGGCCAGGGCGACTTCCGCGTCGAGCGGGTCGAGGCGAACCAGTTCGCTGCCCGCCTGCACCAGCTGGGTCTCGTCGCCACGGATCTCGACCACGCTGCCCGCGACCTGCGAGGACACGTTGACGAGGTTCCCGCCCACGTAGGCGTTGTCGGTCTCGACGCGCTTGGCGCCGACCAGCAGCTGCCAGGCGCCATAGGCGGCGCCCGCCAGCAGGAAGGCGGCGGTGATGCCGGCCAGGACGGCGCGGCGCTTGGGAGAATGGATGTTCTGGGTGTCTTGGCTCATGGCTTGCTCAGGAATGGTTGTCGTTCGTCTTGGCGTGGTAGCCGCCGCCCAGCGCCTTGGTGAGCGCGACCTGGGTCTGCAGCTGCGCGTCCAGCAGCTGCAGCTCGATGTCGCGCTGGCGCAGCACGGCCTGGCGCGCCTGCAGCACGCTGGCGCGGTTCGCCAGGCCGCGCGCGAGCTTCGCTTCGGCGCTGGCGGCCAGGGCGCTGCCGGCGCGCGCGGCGTCGACGTGGGCCGTGCGCTCCTGCGCGATGCCCTGCAGGGTCGCCGCCTCGCGCGCGACTTCGCCGACCGCGTCGAGCACGGCCCCGTTGTACTCGGCCAGCAGCGCGTCGCGGCTGCTCCTTGCCAGGCCGAGCTGCGCGTCCAGGCGGCCGCTGTCGAACAGCGGCAGGTCGAGGGTGGCGCCGAGCAGCAGGGTGCGGCTCGGGTAGCGCAGCAGCTTGCCGAGCGAGACGGCGTCCAGGCCGATGGCGCCGGCCAGGTTGATGTCGAGCCGGAAGGCCGCTTCGGCGGCGGCCACGCGGCCCAGCTGGGCCTCGACGCGCCAGCGTGCGGCCTGCAGGTCGGGACGGCGCGCCAGCAGCTCCAGGCCGAGCTCGCGCGGCACGGAATCCTGCGGCGGCGCCGGTTGCCGGTGCGCCAGCTCGCCCAACGTCTCGGCGTCGCCGCCGACCAGGGCGCGCAGCGCTTCGCGCTCGCGCCCCGCGTCCGTCTCGAAACGCTGCGCCTGTTCTCGCAGGGCCGCCAGGTCGAGTTCCGCGCTGCGCAGGTCGTCGCTGGCGACCAGGCCCTGCGCCAGGCGCGCCTTGCGCCCGGCAAGCAGCTCGCGCTGGAGCGCGATCATGGCCTGCGTGTTGTCCTGGCGCGCCCACAGCATCTGGAGCCGCAGGTAGCTCTGGGTCACGGACGCCGCCAGCACCTGCGCGGCCTGCGCCGCTTCGGCGCGGCGCGCCTCCGCTTCGCCCAGCGCGGCAGCGATCAGGCTGCGGTGCTTGCCCCACCAGTCGAAATCGTAGTGGGCGCGCAGCTGGACCGAGGCGTCGTTGTAGAAGGCGCCGCCGATCGGAGGCGGGAAGAAGCCGTTCGAGGAATAGCGCTGGCGGTTGAAGCCCGTCTCGGCGCCCAGCGAGGGGCCGGCGGCCGCCCGTTCGGCGCTCGCCGCGGCATGCGCGTAGGCCAGGCGCGCCTGGGCCACGCCGAGCGTCGGTCCGTCGCGCAGGGCCGCGGCCACCAGGGCGTCGAGCTGCGGGTCATGGTAGTCGCGCCACCACGCTTCGCTCGGCCAGTCGTGGGCCGGCAGCGCGATGGCGGCCGCGTGCCGGGCGCGGGCAAAGTCCGGTCCCTGGACGCGGGAAGCGTCGCCGGGCACGTGCAGGCAGCCGGACAATGCCAGCGCCGCCGCAAGGGGAAGTAGTCTGAAGGTTCGCACTTGGGTTCTTTCGCTCAGTCGAGGGCCGCGTGGCCCACCGGCGCCGGCGCGGCGGCCTTGGGCGGGCGGATCAGCAGCAGCATGGGAATCACGGCCAGGGTCAGCAGCATCATCAGCCAGTAGTCGTTGACGTAGGCGATCATCGAGGCCTGGCGCGTGATCTCGCCGTCGATCGCCGCCAGGCTGGCGCCGGATGCGGCCACGGCCGGATTGGCGGCGGTGATGTGGGTCGCCAGCGAGGCGTGCACCACCTGGGTATTGCGCACCAGCAGGGCCTGCACCAGGGCGATGCCGATGCTCGAGCCGATGTTGCGCACCAGGCTGTAGAGCGCCGTGCCTTCGGCGCGCATCTGCGGCGACAGGGTGGCGAAGGTCGCGGCCGACAGCGGCACGAAGACCAGGCCCAGGCCGATCCCCTGGATCACGCCCGGCCACACGATGTCGGACTGCGACAGCACCAGGGTGTAGTGCGTCATCTGCCACAGCGAGAAGGCGGTGATCGCAAAGCCGGTGCCGAGCAGGATGCGGAAATCGACCTTGCCCGTCAGCCGGCCCACCACCAGCATCGCCAGCATGGTGCCCAGGCCGGAGGGGGCGGTCACCAGCCCCGCCAGCGCGGCCGGATAACCCATCAGGCCCTGCAGCATGGTCGGCATCAGCGCGCGGGTCGCGAACAGCACCACGCCGACGATGAAGATCAGGAGCAGGCCGGTGATGTAGTTGGCGTTCCTGAGCAGGCGGAAATCGACGAAGGACTGGCCCGGCGGGCGGGTCAGCGTGTGGCCGACGAAATACGAGAACGCAAGCAGGGCCAGCACCAATTCGAACCAGGTCTCGCCCGATGCGAACCAGTCGTTCTGCTCGCCGCGGTCGAGCAGCATCTGCAGCGCGCCGATGGCGATCGAGAGGGTGACGAAGCCGAAGGTGTCGAAGCGCACCCGCCGCGCCGCGGGCGCGGGCCGGATGTAGCGCCAGATGCCCCAGAAGGCCAGCGCCCCGATCGGGACGTTGATGAAGAAGACCCAGCGCCAGCTGTAGCTGTCGGTCAGCCAGCCGCCCAGGCTGGGGCCGAGGATGGGCCCGATCATCACGCCCATTCCCCAGACGGCCATGGCCGAGCCGTGCTTCTCGCGCGGATTGATGTCGAGCAGGACCGATTGCGACAGCGGCACCAGGGCCGCGCCGAACACGCCCTGCAGCATGCGCGCGACCACGATCTCGGTCAGCGAAGTGGAGATGCCGCACAGGACCGAGGCGATCACGAAGCCGGCCACCGAGACCAGGAACACGTTCTTCAGGCCGAAGCGGTCGACCAGCCAGCCGCCCAGCGGGGTGGCGATGGCGGCGGCCACGATGAAGGAGGTCAGGACCCAAGTGATCTGGTCCCCGGACGCCGACAGCGCGCCCTGCATGTGCGGCAGCGCCACGTTGGCGATGGTGCCGTCGAGCGCCTGGATGATGGTCGCCAGCATGATCGAGATCGTGATCATGCTGCGGTTCAGGGGCGGGGAAGCGGCCGCGGAAGTGGCCGATGCCGCCGTGCTCACAGGGCGTCCTCGATGCGCTGGCGCAGGCTTTCCAGCAGGCGGGTAGCGTTCTCGAGCTCCGCGGGGTCGATGTCGCCGAGCAGGCCGGCGCGCATGACGCCGGCTTCGCGCTTGACCTCCGCGTAGACCTTGTGGCCGGCCGCCGTCAGCCTGACCAGCTTGACGCGGCGGTCGGTGGGCGAGGGCAGGCGCTCGACCAGGCCGTCGCGCTCGAGGCGGTCGAGCATCGCGACCATCGAGGACCCCTCGACCTCGACCAGGGTGGCCAGGGTTTTCTGCGACATCGGCTCCTCGGACTTCGCGACCATGGCGATGGTCATCCAGCCGGCCTGGCCGATGCCGAGATGCTTCAGGCGCTTGTCGAGCAGCTGGCGCCAGGCGCGGGCGCCGTAGTGGAGGGCCCTGGAGAAACGCTCTCCCGGCGGCGGGATGGTGGGGTCGTACATGATAGGAGGCTAATCATTAGGTAGCTATCGATTTTACTCCGAGCAAGAAATTTGTGCAAATGCCTACCGTGGCGGCGCTCACTTGATATATCTCAAAGACGCACCGGTGGCCCGTCCGAGCATGGCCTGTGGGGCGCCATCCGGCGCCCGCCTTTCCCTCCGGAGGTCGCCATGTACAAGCGCATCCTGCTGCCTACCGACGGTTCCGACGCTTCCCGCCGCGCCATCCAGGCGGGCGTCGACTTCGCACGCGAGCAGGGCTGCGACCTGATCGTCATGGCCTCGCACGGCCGCAAGGGCGTCAAGGGACTGCTGCTGGGGAGCGAAACCCAGAAAGTGCTGGTCCATAGCGCCATTCCGGTGCTGGTGCACCGCTAGGCGGGCGGCGCCGCCGCCACGGCCCGCGCGTTCATGGCCCGTTCATCCGCTTCCGCGCAGCGGGCGCACGCCGTCGTGCGCGCGATGGCGCACACGCGCACCGGCCTGCTGCGCCAGGTGCGCGCCACCGGCGCCGCGCCGGACGCCAGCTTCGCGGCGGACTTCGCCCACATGGTGGCGGCGATCGAGGCGGCCTTTCGCAAGGAAGAGATCCTGATGGAGACGATCGGCTTTCCGGGCGTGCACGAGCAGCGCCGCGACAACGCCCTGTTGCTCAACGCCTTGCACCATGCCGCGCCGCGCGTCGAAGCGGGCGAGCTCGCCGTCGGGCGCGAGGTCGTGGCGGCGCTTCCCTGCCTGCTGTCCCTGCACCGCTTTTGCGGCCTGCGGGTGCTGGCCACGGCGCACGGCGCGGCACTGGCCCTGCGCCGTGGCGGCGTCCGTGACCATTCGTGAGAATCGGCATGCGGGCAGCCGATATACTGCTGGGCACGAGCGCCTGGTATGCATGGGGCCGATGCGCGACAGGAGAGGCGATGGAACAGCAGTTGCAGCACGAGGACGGGATCGTCCTGGAGAAGTCCGCGCCGGCGTCCGGCGAAGCAGCGCCGGCCTTGCCGCTTGCCGGCCCATGGCGGCGCTGTGTCGCCCGCCTGTTCGACCTGTGGTGGGAAGTCGTGGCGGTCGGCGCCACCGCCGGCTTCCTGTTCGGCCAGGTGTCGGCCGACCTGCTGCGCTGGCTCGAGTCGCCCCTCGGCGCAAAGCTGGTCGGACTGGCTTGCATACCGCTGGCCTTGCTGCTCGATGCCGGGATCGCGGCGGCGCTGGGCAATACGCCCGGCAAGGCGCTGCTCGGGCTGCGGGTCGGGACGGTCGATGGACGATCGCTGGGCTTCGTCCAGCATTGCTGGCGCAACCTGGGCGTGTGGTCGGCGGGACTCGGCCTCGGCCTGCCCCTGATCAACCTGCTGACGATGGCGCGGCAGCTGCGCAGGCTCAAGGACGGCGAGCAGGCCAGCTACGACGAGGAAGGCTTCCGGGTCCGGGCGCGGCCGATCGGCTGGGGCCGGCGGCTGGGCTTCTGCGCCGCCTTCCTCGTGCTGTTCGCGGCGATGGTCGGCCTGGAGCAGTGGGACCGCGAGGACACGCGCCAGACCGCCGCCCGCAACGCCGGGCCGTCCTTCCAGTGGACCAATCCGGGCACCGGACGCACCGTCAGCGTGGCGCCGCAGTGGCGCTACGAGCCGGCCCAGGCGGACGACGGCATGGGGCTGCACCAGTTTACCCAGTACAGCGAGCATGCCGTGGTGATCCTGTCGGTCGAGGATGCCGGCGACATGAGCCTGCCGGAGTATGCGCGCGCCTGGAGCGACGCGGTGGCCGACGGCTTCAAGCTGCCGGCCGGGAGCTTCGGCCAGTTCCGCGGCCTGCCTTCCTGGACGGCGGTCGGCAACGGCCGGAACGACCCGACGCGCATCGGCGTGCGCCTGGTGCTGGTCGACGGCAAGGTGTGGCGGGTGATGGCGATCCAGTCGCCGCCGATGGCCTACACCGACGACCTGGTCGATGCCCTCGTCGAGCGCCTGTGGGGCACCGTCGCGACGCCCTGATCACACGCCGTCCTTGCGCGCCGCGAGCGTGAGGCCGGCCGGCACGTCCATCGGCAGCGGGAACACGATGGTCGAGGACTTGTCGCCGGCGATGTTGCCCAGGGTCTGCAGGGTGCGCAGCTGCATGGCGCCCGGCTGCTGGGCCAGCACGCAGGCCGCCTGCTGCAGCTTTTCGGACGCCTGCAACTCGCCCTCGGCGTGGATCACCTTGGCGCGGCGCTCGCGCTCGGCCTCGGCCTGGCGCGCGATCGCGCGGACCATGGATTCGTCCAGGTCGACGTGCTTGATCTCGACATTGGCCACCTTGACGCCCCAGGCGTCGGTCTGGGCGTCGAGCACCTGCTGGATGTCGAGGTTGAGGCGCTCGCGCTCGGCCAGCATCTCGTCCAGCTCGTGCTTGCCGAGCACGGCGCGCAAGGTGGTCTGGGCCAGCTGGCTGGTCGCCTCCAGGAAGTTCGCCACCTGGATGATGGCGCGCTCCGGGTCGACCACGCGGAAGTAGATCACGGCGTTGACCTTTACCGAGACGTTGTCGCGCGAGATCACGTCCTGGGTCGGCACGTCGAGCACCACGGTGCGCAGGTCGACCCGCACCATCTGCTGCAGCACCGGGATGATGATCACCAGGCCCGGCCCCTTCACGCCCCAGAAGCGCCCGAGCTGGAATACCACGCCGCGCTCGTATTCGCGCAGGATGCGGATCGCCGTGGCGAGCAGGGCCAGCAGCAGGAAGAACAGGGCCGCGAAACCGAGGCCGAGACCGGGGATCATGGGGTTTCCTTTCCATTCGCGGGCACCACTTCCAGGGTCAGGCCGCTGCGCCCGACCACCCGCACCGTCTGTTCGGGAAGCAGCACGGCGCTGCTGACGGCGCGCCACAGTTCTCCGTCGATCCGGACCCAGGCTTCGTGGCCGCGCAGCCGGCCGACGCGCTCCACCGTGCCCAGGCCCCCGACCAGGCCGGCCGCGCCGCTGGTGACGGGGCGGCGGCGCGTGCGCAAGGCCAGGCGGGCGCTGGCGAACAGCAGCAGGGCGCTGGCGGCGGCCAGCGGGGCAACCAGGCCCAGCGGGATGCCGTAGCCGGGCAGCCCGGTGTCGATCAGCATCAGGGCGCCGGCAATGAAGGCCGCGACGCCGCCCAGGCCGAGGATGCCGAAGCTGGGCAGGAAGGCTTCCAGGCCCATGAAGGTCAGGCCGAGCACGATCAGGGCCAGGCCGGCGTAGTTCACCGGCAGCAGCTGCAGGGCGTACAGTCCCAGCAGCAGGCAGATGGCGCCGATGACGCCGGGCGCCACCGCGCCGGGATTCATGAACTCGAACACCAGTCCGTAGATCCCGATGGTCATGAGCAGCAGGGCGACGCTGGGATTGGTGATCGCCGCCAGCACGTCGGTGCGCCAGTCGGGGGCGAATTCGGCGAGCTGCGCGCCCCCCGTCGCCAGGCGCCGCTCCTGCCCCAGCACCACGACCGTACGGCCGTCCAGCTGCGCCAGCAGGCTGCCGACGTTCGGCGCGACGATGTCCACGACCTGCAGTCGCAGCGCCTCGGCGGCGCTCAGGCTGAGCGACTCGCGCACGGCGCGCTCGGCCCACTCGGCATTGTGCCCGCGCAGCTGGGCCAGGCTGCGCAGGTAGGCGGCGGCGTCGTTGACCGCCTTGCGTTCCAGCGCCGGGGCGCCCTGGCCCGCGCCGCGGCCTTCCTTGCCGGACTGCGGCGGCGGCGCCAGGCCGATCCCGACGGGCGTGGCCGCGCCGACGTTGGTGCCCGGCGCCATGGCGGCGACGTGGCTCGCGTAGAGCAGGTAGGTGCCGGCGCTGGCGGCGCGCGCGCCGCTCGGCGCGACCCAGGCCACGACCGGTACTTTCGACGCCAGGATCGCCTTGATCACGCTGCGCATCGATGTGTCCAGGCCTCCCGGCGTGTCCATGCGCAGCACGAGCAGCTGGCAGGCGCGGCCCGGCGCGGCATCGATGCTGCGCACGATGTGGTCGGCGGTAGCGGGACCGAGGGCGCCGTCGATGCCGATCAGGCCCACGGCGGGAACCGCCGGCGCAGCACACGCGGGGAGCAGGGCGGACAGGAGGAGAAGCGCCGCCGAGACCGACGCGAAGAGTTGGCGCAACACGGTTGTTTCCAGGGTATGGGCGGTAAGGGTGTCTGGCCACGATCGCGGCGGCCCTCCTTGCCGGCTTGGACAGCGCCTGGGTGCCCCATGTTCCCGCCGGCGCCGTGGCCGTTGGGCCGCGCCCTAGGGAAGCGTCCGCGCTGCGGCCCAGGCCCGCAGCGCCGGCACGAGCTCGGCCATCACTGCGGTCCAGTCGCCCTCGACCGTCTGGCGGAACAGGCGCGCCGTCGGATACCACGGATTGTCGCTGCGCTCGCGCATCCAGCGCCAGTCCGGGTGCTTCTGCAGCAAAATCCACACCGGTTTTCCCATTGCGCCCGCGAGATGGGCGACAGCGGTGTCGACGGTAATCACGAGGTCGAGCTGGGCGATGACGGCGGCGGTATCGGCGAAATCCTGCACCTGGCCGCCGGCGTCGACAAGATGCGGCACGAAGCCTAGCGCTAGTTGCTCCGCTTCGGACAGGTCTTTTTGCAGCGAAACGGGGGTAATCGCTTCCATCCGCAGCACTGGCAGCAGGGCGCCCAAGGGAAGGGAGCGTAGCACGCTGCTGTATCGTGCGACCGCGGCGTTGTGGCGGTTGGCGTTCCAGACCAGCCCGACCCTGGGCCGGGACGAGGTGTCGAAGATAGCCTGCCAGCGGGCCAGCCGGGCCTGGTCGGCGTACAGGTAGGGTTGGCTGGGAATGGTGTCGACGGTGCTACCGAACGCGTACGGCAGGCTCATCACCGGACAGTGGTAATCCGGTACCGGGATGTCGCGGTTCGAAAATATCTGCGCATACGCGCCGAGCGACTCCTGCATCAAGGCGAGCAAGGGCGCGGGCACCGCGAAGTAGACGCGCGCGCCACGTTCGGCCAGCACAGGAACGTAGCGGGAAAACTGGATGCAGTCCCCCAGGCCCTGGTCGCTATGGACCAGGATGGATTTACCGGAAACGTCCGACAGGTCTTGCAACTGGGGGAAGGCGTGGTCGCGCTTGACGTGTGCGCTATGGCTGGTGTGCCAGCGCCACTCGTAGCGCCGGAATCCCTCGATATACGCGCCATCGGCCAGCAACACGCCGGCATACGCGTACTGGGCATCCGCGTTGCGCGGGTCGAGTCGCAAGGCAGTCTCGAAATGCCGTTTCGCCTCCTCGGTCTGGCCCAGGGCGAGCACGATATTGCCCAGCGTGCCGAACAGCGCCGAACTGCGGTGCCCGAGCGCCAGGGCCGCCTCGTAGTGGCGCAGCGCTTCCTCGACCTTGCGCAGCTTGAAATAGGCGTTTCCCAAATTGATATGGGCGGCAACGCTGGCGGGATCGATGGCCAGGGCCTGTTCGCCCATCTGCGCCGCCTCCTCGAACCTGCCCTGCTCCTCCAGCACCTTGCAGTAGTTGCTCAGGGCGGCCGCGTCCTGCGGGCACAAGGAGATGGCGGTCAGCAGGGCAGCGTTGGCGACATCGGATTTACCGCGTTTATGGCAGGCCAGGCCCAGGACATGCAGGGCGTCGAAGACATCGCCGTCCGCTTGCAAGGCTGCGAGCAGCATGGCCTCGGCCTGTGCATATTGTCCTTCCTGGTAGGCCGCAAGCGCGGCGTGGAGCTGATGTGCTTTCATGTTCAGTTCGAATCCAGGCGCAACTGCACAGCGAGGTTTTCCAGCATCGCGATGCGCTTGCGCGTGAGCCAGGCGCGCCAGGACTCGGGCGCCACGCCCGGATACCTCACCTTGCCGAAGACGACCCAGGCCTCGCGGTAGACCAGCCAGGCACGCTGGGTCTGCTGGATGCCCGCGAGGCCGATGGTGCCGAACCTGGGCGCCGGCAAGCCCTTCAACTCCCGGTAGACGGCATTCAGGCGGGCGTCGAGGCGCGCGTACTCGGCCTGGCCTGCGCCTGGCAGCGCGCCGCGCTCGAAGGCGGCGACGGAGGCGCGGAAGTCTTCCAGCTGTCGGCTTTCTTCGTGGATCGTAAGCGCCGCGCGCGCTGTGCCGCTCAGGTCGATTTCCAGGCTGGCGCGCGTCTCGATGAAGGCGCGCGCGCGGCTCTCCAGTCTGGCGAAGGCCTGCTTTTGCTGTGTGTTCCATGGTGCGATGAGCCGGGCGAACGCTGTGCCGCGTTGCTGCTCCTTCAGGTCACGGGAGAGCGCGGCGCACCAGCCCCCCATATAGCCGCTGGTGGCGTCGTCGCACACGCTGATCGAGGGCGCCGCGCCCTTGCGTCCGGCTTCCATCTCGCCCAGGTGGGCCAGCCTGCCCGCGATCTCGGCCGGGGCACCGCCCGCTTCGCAAGCGGCCTTGCGCGCCAGGACGTAGTCGCTCGCGACGCCCTGGCCGTTCGCGTAGACCATCATCAGGACGCCCCGGCCTTCATTGAAAGGCTGGTCCCCGTCCGTCGCGGCGAGCGCGCATTGGCGGGCCCGCACGGGATCGCTTGCCATCCCAATGCCATAGTACAGCCTGGTCGAGGAGCATTGCGCCAGCGCGGCCAGCGCGGCCGCCGGCGCGCGATGCGCGTCGGGGAAGGAAAGGGATGCCAGTAGCCGGCACTGGGATTCGTAGGATTGCGCCTGGGCGAAGGGCGCGCCGCACAGGGCGGCCAGCAGGAGGACAATGGTCGAGCGTGTCATGGCGCCAGCTTAAGGCCATGCGGGCCCGAGGGCAAGCCGGATCAGCGCCGGATGGCATGCAGCCACACCGCCGCGATCCGCTCCACCTCCTCGTAGCCCGGCTCGCCCAGCTGGCCGCCGAAGATGTCCGGATCGAGTTCGTCGTAGCTCCACTGGTCGCACAGGGCGTCCAGCTGCGGGCGGATCGCTTCCAGGAATTGGTCCTTCGCGCCGCCGATCGACACGCCGGTGTAGAGCATCAGGTTGCCGCCCCGGCGCAGGCGCGCCAGGCTTTCCTTGACGATGCGCACCGACAGTTCGGCGCCGTGCATGCCGCCGCCGTGGCGGTAGGGCAGTTCGGCGGGGTCGAGCACATAGGGCGGGTTCGAGACGATCAGGTCGAAGTCGCCCTCGACGCCGTCGAACAGGTCGCTGCGCGCGGCCGTGAAGTTGCCCAGGCCGGCCAGGCGCGCATTCACGATGCTCAGGGCCAGGGCGCGGGTATTGATGTCGGCGCCCACCACCTCGGCATGCGGGAAGGCCCTGGCGATGGCGAGCGCGCCGGCGCCGCCGCCGCAGCCGATGTCGATCGCCCGCGAGGGGCCGGCGCCCAGCCAGGGGAAGGCGCGCGCCATGGTGCCGACGAAGCGGTAGGTATCGGGCCCGAAGAAGACGGAATCGTCATCAATGGTCGGATAGGCCGAATGGAACACCAGCAGTTCGTCGTGGTACACGGGCAGGGTCGAGGCGCGCAGCGTCGAACGCCACAGTTCTCCATCCCGCTCGAGGATGCGGGCTTCGCGCATCAGCTCCACGACGCGCGGATCGACATCGGCCTCGCGGAAAGGGCGGCTCCAGCCGAAGATGCCGCGCAGGTCGCCGGCGAGATCGTTGCCGTCGCGGCGGTTGATGCGGCGGTGGGTCGAAGGAGTCACCGTCATGAAGCGGTAACCGTGTTCGCGTAGATAATGGCCGAGCGCGAGCAGGGCATTGGCGTGTGATGTCGTCATGCCTGGAGGGTCGCACGGCGCGCGACTGGCGACCGTGCGCCAGCGAACCATGATGGCGTCGTCTTGGTGCGTGGAAATTTCCTGCGCTATGTGAATATTCGAACATACCGAATGCCGGGGCGCCACCATACTGGCTCCATCGGCAGTCCATACAAAGCAAAGGGGAGAGGAATATGCCGAACAGGGAAGGCGGCGAGACCGCATCCGGACGCATCGCGCGCGAACTCGAGCGCGAACGCCGCGAACGTCTGCTGAACGACGAGGCGCGGGCGCACATCGATGCACAGGACGAGTTCCGCACCAAGGATGCGCGCGAGCGCATCGACGTCAACACGCTCAAGCGTTCGCCGGGACGCTGAGGAGTACAAGGGAGGGCAGGCCATGAAATGGGAAGGTGATCGACAGAGCGACAACGTGGAAGACCGCCGCGGCGGTGGCGGCGGCGGCTTCGGAGGATTCGGCGGACGCACGGTCGGCATCGGCACCCTGGTGATTGCCCTGGTCGGCGGCGCCATCTTCGGCGTCGACCCCGGCACCATCCTGGCCCTGCTGGGCGGCGGCGGTCCGGTTCCGGTCCAGCAGGCGCCGCGCGGCGGTCAGCAGGGCGCACCCGCGAACGACCGCGAGACCCAGTTCGTGCGCACCACCCTGGCGTATACCGAGGATGCCTGGACCCAGATCTTCGCCAGCCAGGGCGCGCAGTACCGGCCGGCGCGCCTGGTGCTGTTCGAGAACGCCACCGATACCGGCTGCGGCACCGGCCGCAGCGCCACCGGGCCCTTCTATTGTCCGGCCGACAGCACGGTCTACATCGACCTGGGCTTCTTCCGCCTGATGCAGCAGCGTTTCAACGTGGCCGGCGAGTTCGCCCAGGCCTATGTGATCGCCCACGAGATCGGCCACCACGTGCAGAACCTGCTGGGGGTGTCCGACCAGGTCCACAACGCCCAGCAGCGCGCGTCCGAGAAACAGGGCAATGCGCTGTCGGTGCGCCTGGAGCTGCAGGCCGACTGCTTCGCCGGCGTCTGGGCCAACCGCACCAACCAGCGCGAGCAGATCCTCGAGGCGGGCGACGTCGAGACCGCACTGGCCGCGGCCACCGCGATCGGCGACGACGCCCTGCAGCGCCAGTCGCAGGGCACCGTGGTGCCGGACTCGTTCACGCACGGCAGCTCGGCCCAGCGGGTGCGCTGGTTCACCCGCGGCCTGGAGAGCGGCCAGGTCGAGCAGTGCAATACCTTTGAAGCGAAGCAGTTGTAGGACTGAACCTCGCATGCGCCCTACGGCCGGGAAAACCCGGCAAAAAGGCCTTGTTCGTTTCCGTGCGCGTATCGCCTTCCCCGAAGTTTTGACATATCGTTTCCACGTCAGCCCGCCGCTCATGGCGGGCGTCTTTGTATAACGTCGTGACACTACCGAGGAGGAATTATGCTGGCAATGAACTACCGCGGACCCTACCGCATCCGCGCCGACCACAAGCCCGACCCCGTCATCGAGCATCCGGGCGACGCCATCGTGCGCGTCACCCGGTCCTGCATCTGCGGCTCGGACCTGCACCTGTACCATGGCCTGGTGCCCGACACCCGCGTCGGCCACACCTTCGGCCACGAGTTCATCGGCGTGGTGGAAGAGGTGGGCTCCGGGGTCCAGAACCTGAAGGTGGGCGACAAGGTGCTGGTGCCGTTCAACGTGTTCTGCGGCTCCTGCTTCTTCTGCGACCGCGAACTGTTCGGCAATTGCCACAACATGAATCCGCAGTCCACCGCCGTCGGCTCCATCTACGGTTACTCGCACACGGCCGGCGGCTACGATGGCGGCCAGGCCGAGTTCGTACGCGTGCCGATGGCCGACGTCGGCCCGATGATCATTCCCGACGACATCCACGACGACGACGCCGTGCTGCTCACCGACGCGGTGCCGACCGGCTACCAGGCGGCCGAGATGGGCGACATCCAGGAAGGCGACACGGTCGTCGTGTTCGGCGCCGGCCCGGTCGGCATCTTCGCGGCCAAGTCGGCCTGGCTGATGGGCGCGGGGCGGGTGATCGTGGTCGACCACATCGAGTACCGGCTGGAATTCGTCAAGCGCTATGCCCAGTGCGAGGTGGTCAACTTCAAGGAAGTGCGCGACATGGCCGAGCACATCAAGAAGATGACCGACTGGATGGGCGCCGACGTCTGCATCGACGCGGTCGGCTGCGAGGCTTCCGGCAATGCCATGCAGACGCTCACCGGCCGCTACACCATGATGCAGGCGGGTTCCGCCACGGCGCTGCACTGGTGCATCAACTCGGTGCGCAATGGCGGCAATGTGTCGATCGTCGGCATCTACGGCCCGACCTTCAACTTCGTGCCGATCGGTAATGCGCTGAACAAGGGCCTGACCCTGCGCATGAACCAGGCCAGCGTGCGCCGCCACCTGCCGCGCCTGATCGAGCACATCCGCGAAGGCCGCCTGAATCCGAAGGAAATCATCACCCACCGCGTGCCGCTGGAAGAGGTGTCGGACGCCTATCACATCTTCTCGGGCAAACTCGACAACTGCATCAAGACCGTCCTGATTCCGCCCAGCGCCAACCAGGTGAAAGCGGTCTCGGCCAGCGCACTGCATTGAGGAGCGAACATGGAAGCACGTAACGACGTCACCGAACACAAGCACCACCATGACCATGGCCACATCCAGCAGCACCCGGGCCAGGGCCACATCGCGCCGCGCCGTCCCTCGCGCGACGAACTCCAGCACATCCAGGGCTGGGGCGCCGACCTCGACCGCAAGAACCGCCCCGGCGTGCCGATGGAACGCACCCCGCCGCGTTTCATCCACCAGCCTGCCGGCGACCCCGAGCAGCAGCCGGAAAAGGTCGAGGTGCTGGTCTCGACCGAGCGCCCCGGCATCACGCAGGTCTTCGGCACCGTGCAGCCGCCCTCGGGCCTGTCCGGCATGATCCGGCGCCTGGCCTTCAAGAGCAGCGAGAACGACATCCGCCACTGGCTGCTCCTGCTGCTGGCCGACCGCGTCAACGTGGTCGAAGGCGTGGCCGACGACCTGGCGCGCGGGCACATCCCGAACATCCTCGGCGAGATGGGCATCAAGGCCGAACTGAAGCACAACCCGGCGGGGCTGGCCAGGAAGGCCCTGGTCACCACCGCCGTGGTGGGCGGGGTGTGGTACCTGCTGAGCCGCCGCAAGCACGGCGACGACGACCGCTACGACCGCTACAGCCGCGGGCGCGACTACCGCTGACGGCATGGCGGTGAAACGCCGCCCGGCGCGCGCATGGCGCCGGGCGGCGTTGTTGCGCGCAAGATTTTGCGCCTGAGCAAACCCTTTAACTGAAGCTCGTCCACACGGTCCATTTCCGGGCCGTGTTCCTACGGACGGAGACGAGATGAGCCCGCACACCACCTTCCCGGCAGCGCTGCTCGGCGCGGCCCTGCTGCTCGCGCCCCTGGCATCCCAGGCGGCGTCCATGATGAGCCCCCCGACGACGCTGAGCGCCAAGGAGAAATCCGCCGTCCTCGCCCAGCTGGCGGCGCAGCGCCAGGCCAAGGGACTGGATGCCGACCATGACTACCGCATCACGGCCCAGCATCCCGGCGCCAACGGCACCCAGGTGCTGCGCGCGGCGCATACCTGGAAGGGCCTGCGCATCTTCGGCTCCGATTCCGTGGTCGTGCTCGACGCCAGGGCCAAGGTGCTGCAAGAGACGGCTTCCGAGCGCCGCCAGCACATCGGCACGGGCAGCGGCAACCGCCTGGGCGCGCTCACCGCCAGCTTCAGCGTCCAGCCGCAGATCAATGCCAGGGCGGCCATCGCCGCCGCGCTGGCGACCCTGCCGGCCGGCGCCACCCATGTGGTCAAGCCGCGCGCCGAACTCCTGATCTGGCCGGTGATGCGCATGCAGCGCGTGGTCGGCGCCGGCGCCAAGGCGGAAGAAGAACTGAACGCCGTCGACGTGCAGGACGTGGTCGAGCGCTACGAGCTGGCCTACCTCGTGCGCACCCGCATGCGCATGGGCGAGCAGCCGGTCTACCACGACACGGTCGTCAGCGCCCGCGACGGCGCGGTGCTGGAGCGCTGGAACATGCTGCAGACCGTGGTGGGTGTCGGGAAGAGCCAGTACAACGGCGAGGTGCCGCTCAGCACCACCCTGAAGGACGGCCAGTACCTCCTGCTCGACCCGGAGCGCGGCAAGGGCGGCACCCATGGCGCCATGGCGATCACCAACGCCAACAACGGCAGCAGCGCCGGCAAGGTCTACACCAATGCCACCAATGTCTGGGGCGACGGCAAGCAGTTCGTCGAGGGCGGCAGCACGGTCGGCCCGAACGGCCAGACCGCGGCCGTGAACGCCATGTGGGGCCTGATGAACACCTACGACGCGCTGAAGAACGTGCTCGGCTGGCGCTCGCTCGACGGGCGCGACACCGCCACCTACATCGCCGCCCACGTCAACCGCGGCTACGACAACGCCTACTACAGCGACACCTGCCGCTGCATGTTCATCGGCGACGGCACCTATTTCACCAGCCTGGGCGCGATCGACGTGATCGGCCACGAGATGGGGCACGGCGTCACGGCGGCCACCTCGGACCTGGTGTACTCCGGCGAGTCGGGCGGCCTGAACGAATCGGCATCGGACATCAACGGCGAAATCGTGGAAGCCTATGCGCGCGCCGGCGGCAAGGGCGAGACCTTCCCGGACGAGGGCAACGACTGGCAACTGGGAACCGAGATCAGCCGCAACGCCACGCCGCTGCGCTGGATGTTCCGGCCGAGCAAGGACGGCAGCAGCCCGGACGCCTGGAGCACCTCGCTGCGCCGGCTCGACGTGCACTACAGCAGCGGGCCGAACAACCGCATGTTCTACTTCCTGGCCAAGGGTTCGCGCGCCGACGCCGCCGGCGACTACTACAGCAAGTACCTGGTGAAGCAGCCGCAGGCCATGACCGGCATCGGCGTCGACAGGGCCTACCGCATCTGGTTCCACGCCAACACCACCAAGTTCACCTCGAGCACCAACTATGCCGATGCGCGCGCCAAGATGATCCTCGCAGCGGAGGAGCTCTACGGCAAGGACAGCCGCGAGGCGGTCGCCGTCCAGCGCGCCTACGCAGCCATCAATGTCGGTGCTGACATGGACGAACCGGCCCGTGAAGCCGACTGAGACTGCATCAAATTTCACCCCGGGGTCAGGTCTGACAAACGGACACGAACTCATGCATGAAGCCGGTTTAGCGCTGAGCTCGTGTCCGAATGTCAGACCTGACACCGATGGAAGGGAGGCAATTTATTGCGTGACGGTGTCGGCCATCGTCGGATAGGGATTGACGGGCGTTCCCTTCCACCATTGTTTCTCGGGCGTGAGCGCGAACATGGCGAAGTGCAGGTGGGGCGCGTTCGGGTCGGAGTTGCCGGTCACGCCGACATAGCCCAGCACCTGGCCGCGCTTGAGTTCCATGCCTTCCTTGACGCCCTCGGCGTAGCGGTCCAGGTGGGCGTAGTAGTAGGCGTAGCGGCCGCTCGGGTCGAACTGGTAGAGGGTGGTGCCGCCCGGTTTGCTCTGGAACAGCTTTTCCACCTTGCCGTCGGCCACTGCCAGCACCGGCGTGCCTTTCGCGGCCATGATGTCGAGGGCTTCGTGCTGGCGCTGCTTGCCGCGCGGCTGGTCGTAGGTGTCGGACAGCGCGGCCAGCTTGATGCCCTGGACCGGGACCAGGAGCTTGCCCGTGCCGGCCGCGGCCGCGGCGGCATCGG
>Ga0209023_10003636_pt1 | contig 18215 bp, 14 predicted proteins | sample LakOneMetagenome_FD_187468 | JGI IMG/M metagenome (GOLD analysis project Ga0209023, IMG submission 187468) | Freshwater and sediment microbial communities from Lake Erie, Canada (SPAdes) (version 2) | ecosystem: Environmental > Aquatic > Freshwater > Lentic | place: Lake Erie, Canada... | reverse complement strand
CGGCTGTTCCAGAGCTTTCAGCAGGCCGACACCTCCACCACCCGCCGCTACGGCGGCACGGGGCTGGGCCTGGCCATCTGCAAGAGCCTGGCCGAGCTGATGGGCGGCGAGGTGGGGGCCGACAGCGCGTTCGGCAAAGGCTCCACGTTCTGGGTGTCGCTGCCGCTGGAGCGCGGCGCCCCGGCCCGTGTGCTGCTGCCGCCGCCCGACCTGCGCGGGCGCCGCGTGCTGGTGGTGGACGACAACCACACCGCGGCCACCGTGCTGTCCGACATGCTGCACGCCATGGGGTTCGAGGTAGACCAGGCGCATTCCGGGCTGGAGGCGCTGGAGCGGCTGCGCGAGTCGATGGCCCAGCGCCGCCCGTTCGGCCTGCTGCTGCTTGACTGGCACATGCCCGGCATGGACGGGGTGGAGCTGGCCGGCCATATCCGTGGCCTGGGCATGGCCGAGGTGCCCAAGATGCTGATGATCACCGCCTACGGCCGCGAGGACGTGATGCGTGCCGCGCGCTCCCAGGGCATCGAGACGGTACTCATCAAGCCGGTCAACGCATCGCTGCTGTTCGACACGCTGATGCAGCCGCAGGAGCATTCGACCTTCAGCTCGCGCCGCATGGTCACGCCGGCGCCCGCTGCCGAAGAGCTGCCGCTCGAGATCCGCGGCGCCTGGGTGCTGCTGGTAGAGGACAACGAGCTCAACCAGATGGTGGCGGTCGAGCTGCTGCAGGAGGCGGGGTTTGCGGTGGATGTGGCGGAGAACGGCCAGGCTGCCATCCAGTGCATCGAGCGCAAGGCCTACGACGTGGTGCTGATGGACATGCAGATGCCCATCATGGATGGCGAGACCGCCACGCGCCAGCTGCGCAGCAACCCGCGCTTTGCCCGCCTGCCCATCGTGGCCATGACCGCCAACGCCATGGAGGCCGACCGCCAGCGCTGCTTTGCAGCCGGCATGAACGACCACGTGGCCAAACCCATCGAGCCCGCGGCGCTGTGGGCGGCGCTCACCCGCTGGATACGGCCGCGCCCCGGCCTGGGCAAGGCACCGTCTCCGGCCGCGGTGGAGGGCCCGCAAGAGCCCGGCGCCATGCCACCCAGCGATGAAGCGCTTGCAGCTCTCGCTGCCCTTGCCGTGCCGCCGGTGGCCCCGGGGCTCGACACCGCGCTGGGCCTGCAGCGTGCGCTGGGCAAGCCCGGGCTGTACGCAGAAATGCTGCGCCGGTTTGCCCAGGGCCAGGCATCGGTGATGGCGGATGTGCAGCAGGCGCTCGCCATCGGCGACGTCATATTGGCGGAGCGGCTGGCGCACACGCTGCGCTCCGTGGCCGCCAACATCGGCGCCCAGGACGTGGCCGACCAGGCCCAGGTGCTGGAGCAGGCACTGCGCAGCGGCCAGCGGGGCGACAGCGTGACAGCGCTTCTGGTGCCGCTGGCCACGGCCTTGCAGCCCCTGCTGCAGGCACTGCAGAGCTGGGCGCAACAGGCGGCGGCAGGGCCCCGCGCCGCGCTGGCGGCCCCGGCCGCAGGGGCTGCGCTTGCGCTGTCTGCGGTAGATGCCCTACAGCGCCTTCGCAAGCTGCTGGAGCACGATGACCCTGCAGCGACCGAGTTTTTACAACACAATGGCTCTGTGCTGAAGTCCGCGTTGGGACCTGCCTTTGCGCAGGTGGAGGTGCACACCCTCAACTTCGACTTCGAGCAGGCCTTGGGGGCCATGGCAGCGGTGCCAGGCTCCGAACACCCCGCTGCTCATTGACACCGAGCAGAGCACTACGCAGGACCCGACGCCATGGACAACGCGCCCTTTGCCTCCCAGCAATCCGCACTCGTCGACAAGCCGATCGCCACGGTGCTGGTGGTGGACGACACGCCCGACAACCTCACCCTGATGGGCAGCCTGCTGCGCGAGCACTACCTGGTGAAGGTGGCCAACCATGGCGAGAAGGCCCTGAAAATCGCGCAATCGGGCACGCCGCCCGACCTGATCCTGTTGGACATCATGATGCCGGAGATCGACGGCTACGAGGTCTGCCGCCGCCTGAAGGCATCGCCCGCCACGCGCGACATTCCAGTCATCTTTCTGACCGCGCGTTCGGACCCCAACGACGAGCGCATGGGCCTGGCGCTGGGTGCCGTGGACTACATCACCAAGCCCATCAGTCCGCCCATTTTGCTGGCGCGGGTGAACACGCACCTGGCCCTGAAGGCCACGGCCGACTTCCTGCGCGACAAGAGCGCTTACCTGGAGCGCGAGGTGGCCATGCGCACGCTGGAGGTGCAGGCCATCCAGGACGTGACCATCATGGCCATGACCTCGCTGGCCGAGACGCGCGACAACGAAACCGGCAACCACATCCGCCGCACGCAGCTGTACGTGAAGACGCTGGCCGAGCGGCTGCGCAGCCACCCGCGCTTCGAGCATGCGCTGACCGACCGGATGATCGAGCTGCTCTACAAGTCGGCCCCGCTGCACGACATCGGCAAGATCGGCATCCCCGACGCCATCCTGCTCAAGCCCGGCAAGCTCACGGTCGAAGAGTTCGAGATCATGAAGACCCACACCACGCTGGGCCGCAACGCCATCGACGAGGCCGAGCGGCGCCTGGGCATGCGCGTGGCTTTTCTCAGTGTGTCCAAGGAGATCGCCTACAGCCACCAGGAGAAGTGGGACGGCTCAGGCTACCCCGAGGGCCTCAAAGGTGAGGACATCCCTGTCGCCGCCCGCCTGATGGCCGTGGCGGACGTGTACGACGCGCTGATCAGCAAGCGGGTCTACAAGCCCGCGTTCTCGCACGACCAGGCCTGCAACACCATCGTGCGCGGCAAGGGCACGCATTTCGACCCGGACATGGTGGATGCGTTTGTGGACATCGCAGAAGACTTCCGCAATATCGCGCAGAAGTATCCGGACCCTTCGTGAGTCCCGGGTTGATGACGAGGCTTCGGCATACTCAGCCCGAACGGCTGTGAATTGCCGGCTGCGATCGTCGAAGCGCGCACAAGGCTTCGACGGGCTCAGCCCGAACGGCTGTCACTGCCCCACTGCGAATCCTTGAAGGAGCAGCAAACGCCGGTTCACACACCAAAACCGTTCACGCTGAGCTTGTCGAAGCGCTGCGCAAGGCTTCGACAAGCTCAGCCCGAACGGTGTGATGTGAGGCGAGTGAGACGCCCAGGCTTCGACGGCTCAGCCCGAACAGTTCAGGCTGCAGGTTGCGGATGTCAGAAAGGCGCGTCTTCGCTCTTGCCGCTGCCATTCTTGGCTGCATGGTTGTCCTGGGCGTCATCGCCAGCATCGTCCGCTTCGGCAGGCTCTTGCTCATTGATCGGATCGGCACCGCTGCCGCCGTCTGCCAACGCTGCCTGGCGCACCGCCGCCTTGTCGCCAGCGCCGGCGAACTTGCTGTACTTGCCCAAAATGGGCACCAGCTGGCCATAGATGCGGGGGTTGCCGGCCAGGCACTCACGCTGCTCCAGAAAATCGGCTTCGCCCGTGAAGTTGCCCACCAGGCCACCCGCCTCGGTCACCAGCAGCGAGCCCGCGGCCACGTCCCAAATCGACAGGCCGGTCTCGAAGAAGCCGTCGGTGAAGCCCGCGGCCACATAGGCCAGGTCGAGCGCCGCGGCACCGGGGCGGCGCAGGCCGGCGGTGCGCTGCATCACGTCGGCCATCATGTTCAGGTAGCTCTTGAAGTTGTCGCCCGGGCGGAAGGGGAAGCCGGTGGAGATCAGGCAGTCCTTGAGCTGGGTGCGCTTGCTCACGCGGATGCGGCGCTCGTTCAGGTAGGCGCCGCGGCCCTTGGTGGCGGTGAACAGGTCGTTGCGGCTCGGGTCGTACACGACGGCCTGCTCGACCTTGCCCTTCACGGCCAGCGCGATGCTGACGCAGTAGACGGGAAAGCCGTGGATGAAGTTGGTGGTGCCGTCCAGCGGGTCGATGATCCAGACGAATTCCGAATCCTTGGCGCCGTATTCCGTGCCCGATTCTTCGGCCAGGATGCCGTGGCCGGGGTAGGCCGTGAGCAGCGTCTCGATGATGATCTTCTCGGACGCATGGTCCACTTCGGTCACGAAGTCGTTGATCTGCTTTTGCGAGATCCGCACCGATTCCACGTCCAGGGCCGCGCGGTTGATGATGGCGCCGGCGGCGCGTGCAGCCTTGATGGCCACGTTGAGCATGGGGTGCAGATTGGACGACATAAATTGTGGTGGTGAGCAGGGCGCCCGGCACAAAAAGAGCGTGGCGGCCTGCGAATCATGAGCGGGTCGGCCCGTCCCGGCGATGCGGGCGGCGACAATGAGGGCGGGATTTTACCCGGACCGCCTTTTTTTGCCTAACGCACGGCTTTTCTGCGCCGTTGCGCTCCTACCCGTTCCTGCGCCATGAAGACCCGTTTTGTCCTGATCAACACCAGCCACGCCGGCAATGTGGGCGCCGCCGCCCGCGCCATGAAGACCATGGGCTTCGACGACCTGGTGCTGGTGGCGCCCCGCTGGGCCAACGTGCTGCGGCGCGAGGAAACCATCCAGCGCGCCAGCGGCGCCCTGGACGTGCTGAACAACGCCCGCATCGTCGCCACGCTGGACGAGGCGCTCGACGGCATCAGCCACCTGTGCGCCACCGCCATGACCCCGCGCGACTTCGGGCCGCCCACGGCGTCGCCCCGGGATCATTTTGAAATGCTCCTGAAAAGTGAGCTGGCAGTGCAGTCGCAGCAAGCGGTAGGGCCTGATACAGCATCAGATCTGGATGCAAAACCGGCCAGCCAGGCCGGCGTGGCCTTTCTCTTTGGCTCCGAGCGTTTCGGCATGGCCAACGAAGACGTCTACCGTTGCCATGTGGCGCTCTCCATCCCGACCAACCCCGGCTTCGGCTCGCTCAACCTGGGCGCGGCCATCCAGGTCATCGCCTACGAATGGCGCCTGGCGCTGGGCGGCTTTGCAGTGCAGGACGCCACCACCGAGCGCAGCCTGGCTGACGCCGCCCAGGTGGCCGGCATGCTGGGCCACTGGGAGCAGGCGCTCACGGCCATCGGCTTTCTGGACCCGGCTGCGCCCAAGAAGCTCATGCCGCGCCTTAACCAGCTTTTCAACCGCGCGCAGCTCAGCCCCGAAGAAATCCACATCCTGCGAGGTGTCGCCAAATCGATGATCGAGGCCAGCGGGTCAAAACGATAGACTGTGCGGCCATAAACACATAACGAAAACACCCGATGCTCGCCCGCCTGCGTTCCGATATCCAGTGCATCCTCGACCGCGATCCTGCCGCGCGCAGCACGTGGGAGGTGATCACCTGTTATCCGGGCCTGCACGCGATCTGGCTGCACCGCCCTGCGCACTGGTGCTGGAACAACGGCCTCAAATGGCCGGGGCGCTTCATCTCGCACTTTGCGCGCTGGTCCACCGGCATCGAGATCCACCCCGGCGCCAAGATCGGCGAGCGCGTGTTCTTCGACCATGCCATGGGCGTGGTGGTGGGCGAGACCGCCGAGATCGGCGACGGCTGCACCATCTACCAGGGCGTGACGCTGGGCGGCACCTCGCTGTACAAGGGCGCCAAGCGCCATCCCACCCTGGGCCGCGACGTGGTGGTCAGCGCGGGTGCCAAGGTGCTCGGTGGCTTCGAGGTCGGCGACGGCGCCAAGATCGGCAGCAATGCCGTGGTGATCAAGCCGGTGCCGCCAGGCGCTACGGCGGTGGGCATTCCGGCCCGCATCATCCCGTCCAAGGCCGGCGAGAGCGCCGACGTGACCGAGCCCCAGCAGGCCCGCAAGTTCACGGCCTACGGCATCACGCAGGAGGACGACCCGCTCTCGCAGGCCATGCGCGGCCTGATCGACAACGCCTCGTCGCAGGAGCACCAGATCGCGCTCTTGTGGCAGGCCATCGAGAAGCTCTCCGCCTCATCACACCAGGCCCAGGACTGCGTGCCCTGCGACGCGGCGATCAAGGAGCAGTTCGAGGCCGGCAAGTTCAACGAGCTGGTGGGCAAGTAGCGCCGGGCCTCTCACAGCACCGGTAAACCACCGTTCAAACGAAAACCGGATTGTTATCCAGTTGCTATAAAAAATATAGCTGCTAGCGCTTGTCTATCAAGCGGTAGCAGCTATTTTTATGCTTGAACCTGTGCGGTGGATGCGTAGTCAGGCTGTGCGGGGCGGCCGCACCGCGCTCTTGGGCCGGAACGCCTTGCACACCGCGTCCCGCGTCTCCAGGTACGGCCCGCCGATCAGGTCGATGCAATAAGGCACGGCCGCGAAGATGCCGGGCACGATCTGCCCGCCCTCGGCGTCCTTCAGGCCTTCCAGCGTCTCGGCGATCGCCTTGGGCTGGCCGGGCAGGTTGATGATCAGGCTCTGGCCGCGGATGACCGCCACCTGGCGCGACAGGATGGCCGTGGGGACGAACTTCAGGCTGATCTGGCGCATCTGCTCGCCAAAGCCCGGCATCTCCTTGTGCGCCACGGCCAGCGTGGCCTCGGGCGTCACGTCGCGCAGGGCGGGGCCGGTGCCGCCGGTGGTCAGCACCAGGTGGCAGCCCACCGTGTCCACCAGCTCGGTCAGCGTGGCGCTGATGTGGGCCTGCTCGTCGGGGATCAGGCGGGGCTCGAAGGTGATGGGGTTGTGCAGGGCGCGGGTCAGCCAGTCCTGCAGCGCAGGCAGGCCCTTGTCTTCATAGACCCCTGTGCTGGCGCGGTCGCTGACCGACACGATGCCGATGCGCACGGCATCGTGCAGCGTGCCGCCCGTGCCCGGGGTGGCGTCAGTCATTGCCGTCCTCTTCGTCCTCGTCGTGGTCACCCTCGTCCGCATCTGCCGCGCCGCCGCCCAGGTGCTCGCGCACCAGCTGGAACAGCTCGCGGTAGGCGCGGCCCTTGCGCGGCGCCAGCCCCTGAGAGGCTTGGACATTGGCCTCCTTGCCGGGCGGCTGCGCATCTTTGCGGGCCTGGCGGATCAAAGCGCGCAGCTGCTGTGTGTCGGTGCCGGGTTGCTCGGCCATCCACTGGGGCAGGGCGTCGTCGTCGGCGATCAGGCGGTCACGCCACTGCTCGGCCAGGTGCAGGGCCAGCTTGTCCGACGCAGAGCCCGTGCGCTGCACTTCCAGTGCCTGGCGGGCGGCGTCCACCAGTTGCGGGTCGAGCTTGCGCATGAGCTTGCCCACGTACTGCATCTGGCGGCGCTTGCCCTCGAAATTGGTGATGCGCTTGGCCTCGGCCATGGCGTCCACCAGCTTGTCGGGCAGCCCCACGTTGTTGAACAGGTCTGCGCGCAGGCCCAGCAGGTCTTTGCCGAGGTCCTGAAGTTCATCGCTTTCGCGCTTCATATCCGTGCGGCTGGCATCCGGCGTGCCTTTGAGTTCGGCCTTGAGTTGAATGTCCATTTCGCTGCCTTCGGCAACGAAATGGCCTCTCACAAAGTAGCCTTTTTTGGGTTTGCGTGACATGGGGTGGGGGCAAATGGGAGGTGGCGCAGCGCGCGCCACAGCGGCAAGTATCATAGCCGTCGCTATGAATAAACCCTCCCAAAGCGCCGCGCGCGCGCCTGGCGCTGCTGCCGCAGCCGCCGCACCCCGCACTCCCGACTCGGGCTTCAGCTACAGCCGCCCCTTTTTTGAAGAGCTGGTGGACCGCGCCCTGGCGCACGCCAAGACGCTGGGCGCCACCGATGCGGGCGCCGAAGCATCCGAAGGCTGCGGCCTGTCGGTCAGCGTGCGCAAGGGCGAACTCGAAACCGTCGAACGCAACCGCGACAAGTCCCTGGGCGTGACCGTCTACATCGGCAACCGCCGGGGCAACGCCAGCACGTCGGACTTCTCCACGAAGGCCATCGAGCAGACCGTGCAGGCCGCGTACGACATCGCCCGCTTCACGGCCGAAGACCCGGTGGCGGGCCTGCCCGACGCCGACGACATCGCGCCCACCGACACCCACCGCGACCTCGACCTGTTCCACCCCTGGGCCGTCGACAGCGAGCAGGCCGCCCAGATGGCCATGGAATGCGAGGCCGCCGCGCTCAAGACGCACCGGCGCATCACCAACAGCGAAGGCGCTGGCGTGTCGGCGCAGCAAAGCCATTTCTTCAGCGCCCACACGCGCGGCTTTCGGGGTGGCTACGCCAGCTCGCGCCACAGCTTCTCGGTGGCACCCATCGCATCGCTGCCCGGCCGCAATGCCGAGATGCAGCGCGACGCCTGGTACAGCTCCATGCGCGACGCGGCCGAACTGGCATCGCCCGAGGCCGTGGGCCGCTACGCAGCCCAGCGCGCGCTGAGCCGCCTGGGCAGCCGCAAGATCCCCACCACGCAGTGCCCGGTGCTGTTCGAATCCACCCTGGCCGCAGGCCTGCTGGGCGGCTTCGTGCAGGCCGTGAGCGGTGGCTCGCTGTACCGCAAGAGCAGCTTCTTGCTCGACTCGCTGGGCAAGATGGTGTTCCCCAAGCACATCGACATCGCCGAAGACCCGTTCGTGCTGCGCGGCAAGGGCAGCTCTCCGTTCGACGAAGAAGGCGTGCGCGTGGCGCCGCGCAAGGTGGTGCAGGGCGGGCGCGTGCAGGGCTACTTCCTGTCGAGCTACTCGGCACGCAAGCTGGGCATGAAGACCACGGGCAACGCCGGTGGATCGCACAACCTGACGCTGACGTCGCGGCTGACCCAGCCCGGCGACGACCTCGATGCCATGCTGCAAAAGCTCGGCACCGGCCTGTTCGTGGTCGAACTCATGGGCCAGGGCGTGAACTACGTGACGGGCGACTACTCGCGCGGCGCCAGCGGCTTCTGGGTCGAGAACGGCCGCATCGCCTTCCCGGTGCACGAGATCACCATCGCGGGCAACCTCAAGGACATGCTCAAGGGCATCGAGGCCGTGGGGGCGGACGTGTACAACTACGGCGCCAAGTCGGTGGGCTCGGTGCTGGTCAATCGGATGAAGGTGGCGGGCAGCTGATGCCGATGCGCTGATGCCCCGCAGTGCTGGCGAGTCCGGTGCCACGGTGACATCGCCGAAGACCAAAGGCTCCCGCACCTGCCGGAGCCTTTTTTCATGGCCGTACGATGGCCGGGGGCGCCTCAGCGATCCGTGAGGTCTGCCACCACGCTGCGCACCGTTTGCAACGCACTGCGCAGTTGCTCGTGAGGCACCGAGCCCAGTGCCAGCCGGATCGCATGCGGTACCTGGCGCGAGGTGGCAAACGGCTCGGCGGTGGAGACCGACACACCGCCCTGCAGTAGCGCGGCCGCCACGCGGTCGGCGCGCACGCCCTGGGGCAGGGGCAGCCAACTGAAATACGACGCGGGGTGGCCCACCAGCGGCAGCCCGGCCAGCACCTTGCGTGCGATGGCTTGCCGCACCGTGGCGTCGCGGCGCTTTTCTGCCTCCAGGCGGCGCACGGTGCCGTCCTGCAGCCAGCCGCAGGCCAGCGCGGTGACCACGCCCGCCGTGTTCCAGGTGGTGGTGCGGATGGCGCGCTGCAGCAGCGGTGCCCACTGCGGCGGCGTGGCCGCAAACCCGAAGCGCAGCCCGGTGGCCACGCTTTTGGACAGGCCGGACACGTACACCGTGGACTCGGGGGCGAAGGTGGCCAGGGGCGCGGGCGCATCGTTGGCCAGAAAGGCGTATGCCGCATCCTCAATGGCCACCAGGCCGTGCTGGCGCACGATGGCCGCAAGCTCTTGCCGCCACTGCGCGCTGCAGACCCAGCCCAGCGGGTTGTGCAGGGTGGGCATGGTGTAGATGGCCTTCACGCGCCGGCGGGCGCACAGGCGCCGCAGCGCGTCCAGGTCGGGGCCTTCGGTGCCATCGGCCGCGGCGGGCAGCGGTGCCAGCGTGAGGTGCAGCATGCCGGCCAGTGCCTTGAACCCCGGGTAGGTGAGCGCGTCGACCGCCACCACATCGCCGGGCTGCAGCAGCGCCATGCAGGTCACGGCCAGGCCGTGCTGCGCGCCGTCCACGATCAGCACCTGCGCCGGGTCCACCACCAGGCCGCGTGCGCTGGCCAGGTGCTGTGCCACGCACGCGCGCTCGTGCGGGCGGCCGCCGTGCGGGGCGTAGCGCAGCAGGGCCTCCAGGTCTCCACCGGCCGCCAGCCGGCGCAGGCCGCTGGCCAGCATCCGGGCCTGCCCGGGCAGCGATGGGTAGTTGAAGTTCAGGTCCATCACCCCGGCCGCCACCGCTTGCTGGTCGATGGCCTGGCCGGCAGGCACGGCAGTCTCGCGCACAAAGGTGCCCCGGCCGACTTCGCCACTGGCCAGTCCCAGCGCCTGCAACTCGGCATAGACCCGCGTGGCCGTGGTCAGCGCGATGCCGTGCTGGCGTGCCAGCTGGCGGTGCGTGGGCAGGCGGGTGCCGGGTGGCAGACGGCCTGCGCGAATCTGCGCAGCGAGGTCGTCCACAACGGGTTGGAACAAGGGCTGGGTCATGGGGCGCGGGGGTGTGGTGCAGGGCGGTACGCGATAGGGCGGGACGTGGCTGCGGGATGTACTCAGGACAATTTTTTGATTGTATGGGGCAGCTTGCCTACGATGGGCTTTGTTCTTCAACCCCACACCACACGCCCGCTGCGGCGCACCTGCCATGCACATTGCCATCCTGACCTTCGATGGTTTCAACGAATTGGACTCGCTCATCGCGCTGGGCATCCTGCACCGCATCAAGCGCCCGGGCTGGCGCGTGAGCCTGTGCTGTCCCACGCCGGAGGTCACGTCGATGAACGGCGTGATGGTGCGCGCGCAGTCCCTGCTGGACGAGGCCGGCACGGCCGATGCCGTCATCGTGGGCAGCGGCGTGCGCACGCGCGAGGTGGTCGAGGACGCAGCGCTGATGGCCCAGCTGGCGCTGGACCCTGCGCGCCAGCTGATCGCGGCCCAGTGCTCGGGCGCGTTGGTGCTGGCCCGGCTGGGGCTGCTGGGGGCGGTGCCCGCGTGCACGGACCTCACCACCAAGCCGTGGGTGCAGGCCGCGGGCGTGAACGTGCTGAACCAGCCGTTCTACGCCGAGGGTAATGTGGCCACTGCGGGTGGCTGCCTGGCATCCCCCTACTTGGCAGCCTGGATCATCGCCCGCTCGGAGGGCCTGGAGGCCGCCACGGCCGCGCTGCACTATGTGGCCCCGGTGGGAGAGAAGGAGGCCTATGTGACCAACGCGCTGAGGTACCTGGGGCCTTACCTGCCCGAGCACCAGGGTGCGCAGGCGGTAGTGGCCTGAGCCTGGTCGATTTCAGCCCCGGGCAATCAATGCTGCAATGGCCTCGCCGATCTGCGTGGTGTTGGCCGTGCCGCCCAGGTCGGGCGTGCGTGGGCCGTTCTTGAGCACTTCTTCGATCGCGCCCACGATGGCATCGTGCGCCGCGCGGCCTGCACCCTGGCCCTGGGTGAGGAAGTCCAGCATCAGCGCGCCGGACCAGATCATGGCGATGGGGTTGGCGATGTTCTGGCCGTAGATGTCGGGCGCCGAGCCGTGTACGGGCTCGAACAGGCTGGGGAACGTGCGCTCGGGGTTCAGGTTGGCCGAGGGGGCCAGGCCGATGGTGCCGGTGGTGGCCGGGCCCAGGTCGCTCAGGATGTCGCCGAACAGGTTGGTGGCGGCCACCACGTCGAAGCGGCCGGGCTGCAGCACGAAGCGGGCGGTGAGGATGTCGATGTGCTGCTTGTCCAGCTTGACTTCGGGGTAGGCCTTGGCGACGTCGTCAGCGCGCTGGTCCCACCAGGGCATGCTGATGGCGATGCCGTTGCTCTTGGTGGCCAGGGTCACGTGCTTCTTGGCGCGGCTCTGGGCCAGGTCGAACGCGAACTTGAGCAGGCGGTTGGCGCCGTGGCGCGAGTAGACCGACTCCTGAATCACGATCTCGCGGTCGGTGCCCTCGTACATGATGCCGCCGAGCGACGTGTACTCGCCCTCGGTGTTCTCGCGCACCACGTAGTAGTCGATGTCACCGGGCTTGCGGCCGGCCAGCGGGCAGGGCACGCCTTCGAACAGGCGCACCGGGCGCAGGTTGATGTACTGGTCGAACTCGCGGCGGAACTTGAGCAGCGAGCCCCACAGCGACACGTGGTCCGGCACGGTGGCAGGCCAGCCGACCGCGCCGAAGAAGATCGCGTCCATGCCCAACAGCTGCGCCTTCCAGTCGTCGGGCATCATTTTTCCGTGGGCGGCGTAGTAGTCGCAACTGGCCCAGTCGATGGTGGTGGTTTCAAGCTGGATGCCGAAGCGCTGGGCGGCGGCCTGTACCGCGCGCAGGCCTTCGGGCATGACTTCCTTGCCGATGCCGTCGCCAGGGATGACGGCGATCTTGTAGGTGGGGCTGGTGCTCATACGGGTTCCTTGGTTTTTGGAAAGAAGACCTGACTAGGACTTACACCTCCCCCGCCCGAACGGATGGGGGGCTATCTGAGGCATATAGCTAATCAGGAAAGTAGAAAAAATCAGGTGCGTGCCAGTATTGTTCGGCGGTACGCCAAAAAATACAATCCGGCAACTGTGCTCATATTCTTCACACATCGTGCATAAAACCCCTGCCACCGACGACCTGCGCGTTTTCACCGTGGTAGTGCGCAAAGCCAGCTTTGGCGATGCGGCCACAGAGCTGGGCGTCTCGCCCGCGTACGTCAGCAAGCGCATCCGCCTGCTGGAGCAGGAGCTGGCGGTGAAGCTGCTGCACCGCACCACCCGGCGCGTGGCGGTGACGGAGGAGGGCGAGCGCGTGTTTCACTGGGCGCAGCGCATCCTGGACGACATGGACCAGCTGCTGCAGGAGGTGGCCATCACCCGGCGCGAGCCGCGCGGGCAGTTGCGGGTGAGCAGCAGCTTCGGCTTCGGCCGCCAGATCGTGGCACCCGCGCTGTCGCGGCTGGTGGAGCAGCACCCGGGCTTGCAGGTGCGGCTCGAAGTCTTCGACCGGCTGGTGGACGTGGCGGGCGAGGGGTTCGACCTGGACGTGCGCGTGGGCGACGAGATCGCGCCGCACCTGATCGCCCGCCGCCTGGCCGACAACCACCGGGTGCTGTGCGCCGCCCCCGCCTATCTGGCGCGCCACGGCACGCCGCGCACGCTGGCAGAGCTGCCCAGCCACGACTGCCTGGTGATCAAGGAGCGCGACCACCCGTTCGGTGTGTGGCGGCTGCGCAGCGGCGCGGTGGACGAGACGGTGAAGGTGCGCGGCCCGCTCTCGGCCAACAACGGCGAGATGGTGGTGCAGTGGGCCGTGGATGGCCGCGGCATCGCGCTGCGCTCGCTGTGGGATGTGGGCGTGCACTTGCGCGCCGGTCGGCTGGCGCAGGTGCTGCCCGACTGGTACCAGGAGGCCAATGTGTGGGCCGTGTACCCCACGCGCCTGGACCGCTCGGCCAAGGTGCGGGTGTGCGTGGAGTTTCTGGAGGACTACTTCCGGCGGGAATGGGGCCCGCTGCAGGGCTGGCCGGGCTTGCAAGGGGCGCCGGGAGCGCAGGGTGGGCGCGGCGCGGATGGCGCAGTTCGTGTTGACGGTGCTGGCGATATTGACCTTGCCGATGGCGGACAGTGCGCCTAGATACGGCTCATCTGCCTTGCCCGGCGCGCCAACACGCCACGGACCTCGTAAAAACACAGGATAACCATAAAAAATAGCCGCTACCGCTTGTCCATCAAGCGCTAGCAGCTATTATTTTGATAGTGGATGGTCCCATGCCATCCGCAGCGCCGCGGCGCTGCTTTGCGTGGCGATTAGCCGGCCAGCGCAGCCTTCACGGCGGCAGAGACTTGGCCCATGTCGGCCTTGCCGGCCAGGCGGGTCTTGACCACGCCCATGACCTTGCCCATGTCGCCGGGGCCTGCAGCGCCCAGCTCGGCCACGATGGCCTTGACGGCGGCCAGCGTCTCGTCGGCCGACATGCGCTCGGGCAGGTAGGCCTGCAGCACGGCCATTTCCGACTTTTCCTTGTCGGCCAAGTCCTGGCGGCCCGCGCCTTCAAAGGCGGTGATCGAGTCCTTGCGCTGCTTGATCAGCTTGTCCACGATGGCCACAACCGCAGCGTCGTCCAGCTCGATGCGTTCGTCCACTTCCCGCTGCTTCATCGCGGCCTGCAGCAGGCGGATGGTGCCCAGGCGCTCGCTGTCCTTGGCGCGCATGGCGGTCTTCATGTCTTCGGTGATCTTTTCCTTGAGGCTCATGGCAGCTTCCTTCTTGGGGTTTCAGGCAGGGACAGGGGACACAGGCAGGGTCTGCCAAAAGGCTTTCTGGCTAGGCGTCAACGCCGCAGACAGTAGTCTCGCTACGGCAAGGCGCTGCAACGACGCCAGAGGGGCTTTGTGCAGACCCGAAAAAACAAAAACCCGCGCTTGGCGTCCCTAGCGCGGGTTTGGCGGCTGCCCGGTGAGGGGCAAAGCCGAAGTTGTACTTAGTACAGCTTCTTGGGCAGTTGCATGCTGCGAACGCGCTTGTAGTGACGCTTCACGGCGGCTGCCTTCTTGCGCTTGCGCTCTGCGGTGGGCTTTTCGTAGAACTCACGGGCGCGCAGGTCGGTCAGCAGGCCGAGCTTTTCAATAGTGCGCTTGAAGCGGCGCAGTGCGACGTCAAAGGGTTCGTTTTCTTTTACGCGGATCGTAGTCATTAGCTAAATGGTTTCCAAAATATGCCCACAGAGGGACTCCAGGAGATCGAGCCTGAAGGCCATGTGTGGCGGGTTCCCCGTCTGTAACTAGTATTTGGCCGACGGGGCATTGCCAGCAAAGCCGGAGATTATAGCCCTTGTCCCGCCAAGTAGTGCAAGCGGTCGGTGCGCACCCCTGATCGCAACGTGTCCGGGCGGCTTCCGAGCCACCCCGTTCGGTGAGAAAAAAGCGCACCGACCGTGCGGTGACCGAGCGCAAAACACCGCGTGGCGTGGATGTTGCTTCATGTTGTAACAACAACATTCACCGCGAACGGCTGGCCCTGTCCAACGGGGAAGGCCGCGCGCAGACCCAAGACCATGGCATTCATGCACCGCGTTTCGGGCTGGCTGGGCCGCCTCAGTGTGGGCCGCAAGCTCATGCTCATCTACCTGCTGGACTTGTCGGCGGTGATCTATGTCTCCAGCATCCTGATCCACGAGAAGTACGTGGCCATCGACTTCACGCGCAAAGAGATCGTGGGCACCACCTACGCCGCCGTGCTGCGCGATGGCCTGATGGGCCAGTTTCTGCCCGCGCCGCAGCAGCCCCCGCTGGTGGCCGATGTGCTCACGCGGCTGGCGGATGTGCGCCAGGCCTACGACGACCAGCTGCGCACGCACGACGTGGGCGAGCGCTTCAGCTCGGTGCTGGCGCAACTGGTGCAAAGCCCGCCGCCGCCTACCGACACCATCGCGCTGACCCGGCTGCGCAGCCAGTTGCTGCGCGAAGGGCGCGAGCTGCTCACCACGGTGGGCAACCAGTCCAACCTGATCCTGGACCCGGACCTGGACAGCTACTACGGCATGTCGCTGGTGGTGCTGCGCTTTCCCGAGCTGCTGCAGGCCGTGCACGACACCGTGGTGTTCCTGCACGCGGCGCCCACGGGGCGCGGGCCGCAGTGGTCGTCGGAGCTGCTCACGCTGGTGGGGCGGCTCGACGCGGTGATGCTGGGCATCGAGTCCGACTACAACCAGGCGTTCATTGCCGGATCGCCGGAGATGCGCACCGCGCTCATGGTCCAGCGCGAGGCATTGAAGACGTCGCTGGAGAGCTTTCAGGCGCTGCTGCAGGGCATGGCGGCGGGCGAGTCGCGCCTGACCCTGGCCCAGGTGGGCGCGCAGCAGGCGCAGGTGCTGGGCGCCCTGCGCGATGCCTGGGGTGTGGGCATCACCGACCTGGAGCGGCTGCTGAACCGCCGCGTGGACGGGCTTTTCGCCCGCATGTGGCTGCACCTGGGCACGGCGCTGGTGCTGCTGGGCTGCATCCTGAGCCTGGTGACGCTGGTGGCCCGGCAGATCGCCAAGCCGCTGCAGCAGCTGGCGCGCGTGGCCGACGAGGTGCGCAAGAGCGGCGACCACACGCTGCGTGCGCACTGGGTCAGCCGCGACGAGATAGGCCGGCTGGTCACCGCCTTCAACGAGATGCTGTCCCAGCTCGACCGCGACCGGGTACTGCAGCAGGAGCTGGCCGCCAGCGCGCGCGCGGCCGAGGCGCAGCGCGAGCTGGTGGAGGCCTTTCCGATGCCCATGGTCGTCACCTCGGTGCCCGAGCACGAGGTGCTGCATTCCAACGCGCCAGCGGGCCATTGGCTGGGCGGCCGCAAGACCGACCCCTGGGCCGTAGGGCTGGAGCCGGGCGTGCGGGCGCGGTTCTTCCAGCGCCTGGCAGACCAGGGCTCGGTCGATGAGTTCGAGGTGCGCTGGAAGGGCAGCACCGAGCCCTCATGGGCCGTGCTGTCGGCGCGGCGCCTGCAGTTTCAGGGGCGCGACGCGGTGCTCACGGCGTTCACGCCGATCAACGTGCTCAAGGTCATGGAGCAGCGGCTGGAGCTGTGGGCCAAGGTGTTCGAAGCCTCGTCCGAAGGCATCATCATCATGAACGCCGAGCAGCAGATCATCAGCGTGAACAAGGCGTTCTGCCGCAGCACGCACTACGACTTCTACGAGGTCATCGGCGAGGACTTGGGCTTTTTGCTGGAGGAGGCGGGCGGCGAGCCGCTGTCGGCGCAGATCAGCCGCACCATGCTCGACAAGGAGTCCTGGCAGGGCGAGGTGCGGTTTCGCCGCCGCTCGGGCGAGACCTACCCGGCCTGGCTCATGGTGTCGGCCGTGCGCGAGAGCAAGGGCGGGGCCGTGGCCAACCACATCGGCATCGCCATCGACATCACCGACCGCAAGCTCAATGAAGAGCGTATCCAGTTCCTGGCGCACCACGACGTGCTCACCGAGCTGCCCAACCGGTCGCTGTGTGTGCAGCGCCTGCAACTGGCGCTGGCGCAGGCGCCGATCACCGGCGAGAAGGTGGCCGTGCTCTTCATCGACCTGGACCGCTTCAAAGCCATCAACGACACGCTGGGCCACCACATTGGCGACGGGCTGCTGCGCTCGGTGGCCGGGCGCCTCACCCAGGCCGTGCGCAGCCGTGACACCGTGAGCCGCCTGGGTGGCGACGAGTTCGTGGTGGTGATGCGCGACGTGGCCGGGCACGACGACGTGCAGCAGCTGGTGGAGCGGCGGCTGATCCCGCTCATCCGCCAGAGCCACCCGGTGGAAGGCCACGAGCTGAACGTGTCGTGCAGCGTGGGCATTGCCGTGTACCCCGAGGATGGCGGCGACATCGACGAGCTCATGCGACGCGCTGACGCGGCCATGTACGAGGCCAAGACCACCGGGCGCGACATGGCACGCTTCTATTCGGTGGAGACCGACCAGCGCGCCCTGGCGCGCCAGACCATGGAGCAGCACCTGCGCCGCGCGCTGGAGCGCCATGAGCTGAGCCTGCACTACCAGCCGCGCCTGGCGGCCAAGGGCGGGCGTCTGCTGGGGGTGGAAGCCCTGTTGCGCTGGAACAACCCGTCCATCGGCGCCATACCGCCCAGCGAATTCATCCCCATCGCCGAAGAGACCGGCATGATCCGCGCGATCGGCAGCTGGGTGCTGCAGCAGGCCTGCGAGCAGTGGGCGCGCTGGCAGGCGCTGCCGCGCTCACCGGGCGATGGCAGCAGCAGCGCCGTGCACCCGCTGGCGGACATCTCGGTGTCCGTCAACCTGTCGGCCGCGCAGATGGCCGACCCGCTGCTCGTGCCCGACATCGAGGCGCTGCTGGCCCGCACCGGCATGCCCGCCCACCGGCTGGAGCTGGAGATCACCGAGTCGCAACTGATGGACAACGCCCACGCGGCCGAGCAGCAACTGGCGGCGCTCAAGGCGCTGGGGGTGCAGCTGTCCATCGACGACTTCGGCACGGGGTATTCGAGCCTGGCCTACCTCAAGCGCTTTGACATCGACCGCCTGAAGGTCGACAAATCCTTTGTGCGCGACATGCTGAACAACCCCGCCGACATGGCCATCACCCGCGCCATCATCGCGCTGGGCCACACGCTGGGGCTCAAGATCGTGGCCGAGGGCGTGGAAGACCTGGCCACCGCGCAGGTGCTGGGCGTGCTCGACTGCGAGGAGCTGCAGGGCTACCACTTCAGCCGGCCCTTGCCAGTGGAGCAACTGGAGGTCTGGGCGCTGCAGCAGCGTGCGCTGCAGGGGCGGGCCGTAGTGGCCGCGTAGCCGTGGAACGGGCGCTGCGAGAGCGGGGGGGGG
>Ga0209023_10003635_pt1 | contig 18236 bp, 17 predicted proteins | sample LakOneMetagenome_FD_187468 | JGI IMG/M metagenome (GOLD analysis project Ga0209023, IMG submission 187468) | Freshwater and sediment microbial communities from Lake Erie, Canada (SPAdes) (version 2) | ecosystem: Environmental > Aquatic > Freshwater > Lentic | place: Lake Erie, Canada... | reverse complement strand
GGCGGAGTTCGCCGGCCGCGCCATCCGCTGCCGCAAGCTGCGGATGGCCCCCGTCGAGTGCGTCGCCCGCGGCTACCTCACCGGCGGCGGCCTCAACGACTACAACGCCACCGGCATCGTCTCCGGCGTCACCCTGCCCACCGGTCTCGTCGACGGCTCGCAGCTCCCGGCGCCGATCTTCACCCCGTCGACCAAGGCGGCCGTCGGCGACCACGACGAACCGATCAGCTTCGACCAGGTCGTCGAGCTGCTCGGCGCCGACGTGGCCGCTGAGCTGCGCGACACCACCCTGGCCGTGTACGAGCGCGGCGCGCGCATCGCCGCCGCACGCGGCGTCATCGTCGCCGATACCAAACTCGAGTTCGGCTGGGCCCCCGACGGCACCCTCGTCCTCGGCGACGAGGTCCTCACCTCAGACTCGTCCCGCTTCTGGCCCGCCGAGCTGTGGGAGCCCGGCCACGCCCAGCCGTCCTTCGACAAGCAGTACGTCCGCGACTGGGCGGTAGCGGCCGGCTGGGACAAGAAACCGCCGGCACCCGAGGTCCCCGCCGACGTGATCGAGGCGACTCGGGCCCGCTACATCGAGGTCTACGAGAAGCTCACCGGCCGTACCTGGAGCTAGCTCGATGCTGGTCGCACAGCATCTGGAGGCCTAGGTGCGGTGCGGCCAGCGGCTCTTGCTCTGGAAGTACTGATCGGCGACTGGGCGTTCCGTAAATTCAAGGAGGCCCCCCGCCTTCTCCTCGAGAAGCGCTCGCACCTCAGCAGGCGCGGCGAAGAAAAACTCACGACGCTGGTTGACCCAGTTCACACGCCGATCGGCGAAGGCCCGATGTAGCTCGTTCTCCAGCGTTACCGCATCGTGCGAAAAATAGAGCGCGTGCACATCGTAAGGAAAGGGCACGGAGGCATCGCCGAGCTCGCGTACGCGGTCGAGCGGCTGCAGTCGACGGGTCATGCCAATCTTGACAATGTGCTCACCGAAGGCGCCCACATTCGAGATGACATAGACATAGCCAGCTCGAATATTAGCAATTCGATAGTCATTGACCTTGATGGCCGAATCAATTTCAGCCAGTCGATCGGCGGCCTCCGACGCAGCGAGATGGTCCCCATTGGCCATAAGCACAGCGAGCGCACTCACATAGTGGGCGCGTTCCTTATCCAGCACCTCACGTTGGGCCGCGAGTTCCTGTTCCGCCCGACGCTGTTCACGCAGCTGAGCGTGCTCCTCGCGACGACGCTCCCGCTCCTCCTTCATCTTCATCTGGTAGTCGGCGGTCAGCTCCAATTCGGTCATTCGGAGCGCATGATATTCGGGATTGACTCGCATCTCCATGCTCACGCCGAGTCGTTCGATCGCCCGCATCGAGGCATCGAGTCGCTTCTTAGCGGTGGAGATATTGCCCGAACGAAGCGAACGTACACAATTTTCCGCTTCCGCGTTGTAAGCGCGAAGCATCAGTCTGGACAACTCACCAACCATCTTCCGGCCCTTGGCAAGGGATCCCGCATAGGTAAACATGTCAGTAGCGAGCACTGCCTTCCTGCCTTTGAGCAAGATATCCATTGACGCTTCGAGTTCGTCGAGGCGAGTCCGGTACGAGGCGGCGTCCTCCAGCGGATGGTGATAGCGGTAAATCCCGACCTCTTGGAGTACACGCGCGTCGTCGAGCTCGACAATTGTCGAGTCCTGGCCAGCCCGTAACGCGTCGAGCTCCGCTTCTAGACTGGCGATGCGGGCGAGAAAAGTAGCCCGCTCAGGGTCTTCGGTGTCTGCAACGACGGGCGGGCCGAACGCTACGGGGTCAATCTGCCCCAACGCGGCCAGGTCCAGTACGGGGGCAGGCTCATCGAGAGACCAAAACTGCCAGCCTTCCGGGGCCGGTGGCCATTTGGGGTCGGGCTTCCATCCTTCCGGAGGTGACCAGCCCTGGGGCGGCTGGGGCCAGCCGGGTGGCGAGTTGAAGCGCATGCTCACCCCCTCCGCTTGACACCGGCGGTGGTGTCAGCGGGGACCAGGTCGAACGGTTCAGGTGAGAGCGCAGCGCCGAGATGTTCAAGGGTCGCGATAGGAACAACATTCGACAGATCGAAAGTGGTGAAGATTGCCCGTTCAGCGGCGACAATCGCGAGAGGTACCGCCATGGACAAACCAGTGGCAGGCGCAATCGTGTAGGTGGAGACAGCCAACTCGATAGACTTGATCTTCGCGGCCCGGTCCGCCTCAAAAATTTCATGCAGCGTTCGGAGGGCAACTTGCCAGACAGCGCTGGCATAGCGCGCCTTCTGCTCTTTCAGAGAAACCTCAACCGTCGCGATCTCGTCCCGGGACTTGACGTACCGGTACTCCTCGATCATGGGAATCTCTTTAGGGCCCGGGACGGCGACGGAAATCCGAAGCTCCCGGCTCACGATGTCAAACTCCTGGCTATGTGAGACCGGGAACGCCTCGGGGTAAACGGAGTTGCTCAGCACAATGCTGACGTACTCCTGAATCGCCGACTCGACATCGAAGGCCAGCTCATTGATGAGACTCGTCAGTTGCCGGTCGTGCTCAGCCGCCTTAGTTTCCCGCTCTCGGCAGTCCTGCGTATATGTAGCCTGAGCCTGCTCGAGCAGACGTAGTCGTTCATTCTCCGCTTGCTGACGGGCCGCCGAGTGGGCTAGATAAGTGGCATGCAGTTGTAGACAGTGCTGATGCCAGGCGTAATGGACTGCCTCATGCGCGGCCCTGCGCTGCGCCACCCAGTCGGTGTGACGCCGTTCTCCGCCGAACGCGGCGGCCAGACCGGTCGGTGCCGGGGGTGGAGCGAACTGCGGCTCGGGTGGGTAGACCAGCGGTGGCAGCGGCGGCGCCGGGTTCGCCAACGATCCAGGTACGAAGGGCGGATGCACAACCTGGTTGATCTTGAGCTTTTCGAGGTCAACGTAGTCGTCCACCACGAGCGTCGACATCAGCAATCCGTCGATGTCGCTATAGACCTGTCCCAGCCCGGCATTCAGGGCTGCCACCTGCGCCATCCGCGCCTCGACGTATGCGTGGGCGGCTGCCCGCTGAGCGTCTTTCTGCGCTGCTGCGTGTGCTCGAGTCGCTGCGGCCGCTGCGCGTTCTGCCTCTCGCTGCGTGCGTTCAGCTTCCCGGTGGGCTGCGGCGACGGCACGATGAGCGGCTGCTTCTTGTTGGCGACGCCGCTTATCGGCCTGCTGGGCCTGGTAGTTCAGCTCAGCGATGAACCCGCGTCGTGCCACTTCTACCCCCTGTTTGCGGACCTGGGCTGGGCTCAGTCGCGCACCGGAAGTCACGGGCTACGCACACTCAGCTCGAGTGCCAGACATGCTGGATATCAGCAGCGGCCAGCCTTCCGCGACCGTTACTCGGGCGCAAAACCCCAAGCAATCACCAAGGTAACGAATCACTCGGATTCCAGTTATGGAAAACAAGGGGTACAACAGGGCAACATACGTTTCTGTCGATGTTGCCGGTCACCAGGACCGTCACACGATCCTCAGCCTCGTGAGCCTTGCCCAAAGCGAGCCTGCTCCACTGTGAAGCCGTTCATCTGATCACATGTCTTCAGCCAACGGGTTCGAACGGCCGTCCCCACCACGGCAGGCGCGGGCGCGGGTGGCTTTGGCCGAACGCGGTTACGACAGGGATGCGCCGCTATCGCACCGCGACCACCCATCCGTCAGTTCCGGTGCCCCGGCCGGAACCGCCTCCGGCTCAGCCGGCACGACACCCGCCTCTTCAGCGATCATTTCTCCAAGATCGATGGTGGACCGTAGCTGGCCGGGTCGCAGGAAGTAGACGGCGATGACGCCGAAGGTCGCGATGAGTGCCGAGAGCAGAAAGATGTGGCCGGTGGCGTCGCCGTAGGCGGCTCGAACGATGTGCTGGACGCTTTCGGGCAGTGCGGCGAGGTTCAACTCGCCACCCTTCGCGCCACCGCCAGTGGGCATACCGGCCGCCGCCAGGCCGTGGTTGATGTTGTCGGTGACCCGTCGGGCGAGAACCGCACCGAGAATCGAGACACCGACCGCACCGCCCAGGGAGCGGAAGAAGGCGACGGAGGCACTGGCGGCGCCCAGGTCCCGCAGCGGGACGGTGTTCTGGACGGCGAGGACCAGGTTCTGCATGGACATGCCGACGCCGGTGCCGACGATGAGCATGCCGACCGCGATGTACCAGAGGTTGGTGTTGTGGTCGAGGGCGCCGAGCAGCCCGAATCCCACCACCATCAGGATCGCGCCGCCCAGCAGGTACGGCCTGATCTTGCCGGTCTTGGTGATGAACATGCCGGCGATGGTGGAGGTGAGGAAGACGCCGGCCATCAGCGGGATGGTGAGCAGGCCGGCTTCGGTGGGGCTGTAGCCGCGGCCGATCTGGTAGTACTGGCCGAGGAAGACCGAGCCGCCGTAGATGGCCATGCCGACCGCGAGGCTGGCGACGATCGCCAGCGCGGGGGTGCGCTGGCGGACGATGTGCAGTGGGACGACCGGTTCGGCAGCGCGGGTCTCCACCCAGCCGGCCAGGCCGAGGATGAGGATGCCGGCGCCGACCATCGCCGCGGTCTGCCAGGACAGCCAGGCGAAGGAGCTGTCCACGAAGGAGATCCAGATGAGCAGGTCGCTGACGCCGACGGCGATCAGGCTCGCGCCGAGGTAGTCGATGGTGACGTTGTCGCGGCGACTGACGGCCAGGTGCAGGGTCTTCTGCAGGACGATCAGGGCCAGTACGGCGACGGGGACGCCGATGAAGAAGCACCAGCGCCAGCCCAGCCAGTCGGTGTCGACGATGAGGCCGCCGAGCAGTGGTCCGCCGACGGTGGCCAGGGCCATGACGGCGCCGAGGTAGCCGTTGTAGCGGCCGCGTTCGCGGGGCGGGATCATCGCGGCGATGGCCACCTGGACGAGCGCCTGCAGGCCACCCATGCCGAGCCCCTGGAAGGCGCGGGCGGCGATGAGCTGGCTGGCGGTCTGGGCGATGCCGGCGAGCATCGAGCCGACCGCGAACACCACGATGGACAGCTGGATCAGTGTCTTCTTGCTGTACAGGTCGGCGAGCTTGCCCCAGATGGGGGTGGAGGCGGTGGCGGTGAGCAGGGTGGCGGTGACCACCCAGGTGTACTGCATTTGGCTGCCGTGCAGTTCGCTGATGATCCGCGGTAGGGCGGTGGAGACGATGGTGGAGCTGGTCATCGCCACGAACAGGGCGAGGAGCAGGCCGCTGAGCGCTTCCAAAATCTGCCGGTGGGTCATCGCCGGGGCCTTCGTTGCCGCGCTCATTACGGGGTGCCTCCAGGGGTCGTCCAGTGCTCCTCCCTCACTATCGACTAAACTTGCGCAATGCGCAACTTTGCCTGGTGGGAATCTTCGCTGGCCGGTAGGCTGCCAGGCATGCACCCCGACGTGGCAGAGGCCCCCGACGACCAGCTTGGCCTGCGCGAACGCAAGAAGGCAGCCACCCGGCAAGCCCTCCACGAGGCTGCCGTACGGCTCGCCATCGCGCACGGCGCCGAGAAGGTCACCGTCGAGGCGATCGCCGACGCGGTAGAGGTGTCCCGGCGGACCTTCTCCAACTACTTCGCCAACAAAGAGGAAGCCCTGCTCTACGGCGACCAGGTCCGGATGCGCCACCTGCTGCACCTGGTCCGCAGCCAGCCCGCCGGCACGACACCGTGGGCAGCGCTGACCGACAGCGCCGATGAGCTGTACCGGACGCTGGGCAACCCGAACGCCGAGTGGATCAGCCGCAACAGGCTCATCCACTCGCACCCGGCCCTGGTCGCCCAGCAGGTGGCCACCTATGCCCTACTCGAGCGGGACCTGGCCACCGCGCTCGCCGAACGGCTCGACGACGCCGAAAACCCAGGCCTCAGGGCCAGGACCATGGCTGCGGTCTTCCTCGCCGCGATGCGCGTCGCGGTACGCCTCTGGCTCGAACAGCCCGCCGGCGCGATCGCCCTGCCGGCGATGGTGCAGCAAACGCTCGCCGAGGCCGCCCGCCCGTTCGCCTGACCGGCTGCAACCGGCCGGCCACTGAGTGCGAAGTGGGCATGGATTGGGCGGCGTCTGGGCTGTCTTGCGGCTACCCGCCGCACCTACCTTCGCTGGTGTCCGGTGAAAACACCGGGAAGACCAGAGGCAAGGAAGTGGTCCAGATGTCCAGCATTACCCGACGCGTCGCCACCGTGACCGCCACCGCCGCCGCGCTCGGCGCCGGCCTGCTCGCCGCCATGCCCGGCGCGGCACTCGCCGAGAAGGGGAGTCTCGCCGATACCGCAAGTTCCGTGACGCTACAGCCGGGGCAGGAGTTCTGCATCGCCGACTGGGCCTCCACCGGCGCCTCGGTGAGCGGCTTCGCCAGCCCGCTGCCAGCGCGGTTCCGGGTGTACCAGGCGGGTGTCCTCCGGGTGGATGCCACCGTCAACTCGTTCAGCCGCCAGCTTGTCGGCGGCGGCTACATCCTGCTCTGCGCCAAGGGCAAGCTCGGCGCCACCGGTCCGACCAACGCGTCCATGTCGATCGTCACGTGGTGATGGGTGCCTGCTCCGGCCTCCGTCGAGGCGGCTACTGATCGGTGAGGGTAATGGCCAGGCGGCCGCCGCCGTAGCCCTTGATCGAGACGTTGACGTCCAGGCGGCGGCCCAGGGCCAGTACGTACGCGTGGGCATCGTTCGGGATGTCGGCGCCCGGCGGGATGACGCTGTAGAGCTTGACGTGCGGGCTGCCTTCCTTGTTGAGCAGGCCGGCGAAGATGTTGCACAGCTCGCTGACGTTCTCCAGCAGCGCGGGCGACAGGGACTTCTCGTCCACGGCGTCCTCGGCGGCGCCGGCCGGCATCAGACCGAGGGCGGCGCCGCAGTAGGCAGCCATCGGCAGGTCCAGGGCGAAGACGCTGACGAGCTGTTTGCGGTCGTCGGTGTACAGGGCGACGAGGGACGTCTTCAGATCGTCGGCCTTCAACGGATCGCCCGGCGTCACCTCGACGCTGCGCCCGAGCAGGTCTTCGATCATGTTCTTTACCGGCATTAAGCCGGGCAGGGTCACTGTCATAGCAGTCCTCTTTTACCCGGATGTGGCGGCGCCAATCACTTCAGGATGGAGGAGAAGACCTCTTCGAAGCGTTCGGCGGTGAATGGCTTGATGATGAAGAAGAGCGCCCCGGCGTCGTCGGCCTGGGCCTGCATCTCCGGGGTGCACTCGGAGGTGACGAAGCCGAACGGCATGTTCTCGCCGGAGGCACGCAAACGGCGCAGCACCTCGACACCGGTCATCTCTGGCATGTTCCAGTCGGAGATGACCAGATCAGGATGTTCGGCCACGGCCTTCTCGTAGGCCTCTTTGCCGTCGGCGGCCTCGACCAGCTCGTGCCCGTCGAAACCAGCCTGCCGCAGGGTCCGCGTCACGATCTGACGCATCACCCGACTGTCGTCCGCGATCAAGATCTTCATTTGCCCCTACCCTTCACGCTTCTCCTGCCACATGGAGATCGAGACCGGTTCACCCTGCCACTCGCCGACCAGGTCACAGATCCGGATCACGCCGGGCCAGCGGGTGAGCGCCTCCTTGGCGACAAGAACGTGCGGCAGCGAGACGAAGCACCCGGCCGGGAGCATGCTCTTCACATTGCCGCCGACGATGTTCGCTAGTTCACCCAGCGTATCGGCCAAATCATCATCGGTGACCTCTTCGGCGTCCATTGCCAGGAATGCGGCCGCCGCGTTCTTCGCGAAGGTCCGGCTGCAGGCGAAGACGAGGTGGCCGTGCCAGCTGCCGGTAATCGAAACGGAGGCCTGGGCCTCGTACTCGTCCCGGCGCTTGTCCGTCATGATCAGTGGCTGGACCCCCTCGGGATCCAGGTACGACTGCCAGACCTGATCAACGATCTCTTTCAGGTCGATGTCGTTGGGCTCCACGAAAACCTGGTCAGCGGTCACAGCGGGGCTCCGTTCGGTACGAGGCCCAGCAGGGCCAACTTCTCGGCCATCGACTCCTCGGTGAATGGCTTGATCATGTATTCGTGGGCCCCCGCGGCGAGCGCCCGAACGATCTGACCTTGCTCACTCTCCGTGGTGACCATCATCAGTGTCATGTTGCGGTACTTCGGGTCGGCGCGGACGGCGGTGATGAATTCCAGCCCGTTCATCACTGGCATGTTCCAGTCGACGAGGGCGAGGTCGGGTACTTCGTCGAGGCTGGCCAGGACTTCGAGGGCGGCGGCGCCATCGCCGGCCTCCACGATGTCGAAGCCGTATCGTCCGACGATGCGGCCGATGATTTTCCGCATGGCGCGGGAGTCGTCAACGATTAGTGCGTGCACCCGCCATCACCCCATTTCGATCTGCGGGGGCCGACTCGGGTTTGCGCAGCTGGTAGGCGAAGGTCTTGCCCGCGGCGGCGCGTTCGAAGCTGTCGTCGATGCCGATGGTCGACTCGGCGGCGCCCAAGAACAGCCAAGCGTCCGGGCGCATGAGGCGCCCGATGTTACGGAGAACGGTCTGCTTCGTCGGAATATCGAAGTAGATCAGTACATTGCGGAGAAAGACCAGGTCAAAGGGTGCCACCGCGGGCGGTGGTGCGGCGAGGTTCAGTCGTTGGAAGGTCACCTTCTGCCGCAACGCCGGTGCGATCCGCCAGGCGGCTCCGTGCCGCTCGAAGTAGTGGACCAGCATCTTGGCGGGCAGCCCCCGGTTGACCTCGATCTGGCTGTACTGCCCAGTCTGCGCCCGCGCGACCATCTCGCCGGAGATGTCGCTGGCAAAAATCTCGTACGACCAGCCGGCCGGGAGGAACTCCTGCACGGTGATGGCCAGGCTGTACGTCTCCTGCCCGCTCGAACAGGCGGCAGACCAGATCCGCAGGTGGCGCTGGCTGGCCCGGGCCGTGAGCAGCTGCGGCAGCACCGTCTCGGTGAGCGCCTGGAACGGCACCTGGTCGCGGAACCAGGACGTCTCATTGGTGGTGAGGGCGTCAACGATGGCCTGGATGGCGGCCCGGTCCACACTCTTGCGGATCTTGGCGAGGTAGTCGCCGACGTTGGCCTCGCCGGCCTCGCGCGCCAACGGCAGTAGCCGGGCCAGGACCAGGTACTCCTTGCCGGCACCGATGATGATCGACGACTCGCGTTTGATCAGGTCGGCGACCCACTGGAACTCGGCGGCGGGCAGGCTCATCGCGACACCGCCAGCTTCGGTTGGGTACGGCCGACGTTGGCGCGGGTGGCGAGCTGCGCCCCGATCCGCGACAGCGGCAGGACCGATGTGGCCAGACCGGCCTCGACAACCGCGCCGGGCATGCCCCACACCACCGAGGTGGCCTCGTCCTGAGCGATGAGTTCGGCGCCCAGGCCCCGCAGGACGGCTGCACCGGCGCGGCCGTCGTGGCCCATGCCGGTGAGAATCGTCGCCAGGGTGCTGGCGCCGTACGTCTTGGCGACCGAACGGAACAGCACGTCCACGGCGGGTCGGCAGCTGTTCTCCGGCGGTTCGTCGGTGAGCTTGGTCAGCACGTCAACGCCCTGCCGGACCACCATCATGTGCTTGTCGCCGGGGGCGATGTAGACGTTGCCGGGCAGGAGCTTGACCCCGTCGGTGGCCTCGTGGACGGTCACCGCCTGGGTCCGGTCCAGCCGCTCGGCGAACATCTTGGTGAACAGCGGCGGCATGTGCTGCACGACCACGATCGGGACCGGCAGCGAGGCGGGGATGCTGCCCAGCACCGTCGCCAGCGCGTCCGGTCCGCCGGTCGAGCAGCCCACCGCGATCACGTCGATCTTCGCGTTGGGGTTCGGGGCGACCAGGGCGGTGGTCTTGAACGCGGTGCTGGTCGGGCGGGGATCCACCTGCGGTCGGGTCCGCACCGGGGTGCTGGGCGCGGCGACCGGAGCTGCCGTGCGGCGACCCTTGCCGCCCAGACCCAGGATCTTCGGTACCAGCTGGGTGCGCACCGCCTCGATCGAGGCCTGCACGCTGCCGGTGTTGGCCGGCTTGGTGACATAGTCGGTGGCACCGGCGGCCAGCGCGTCGAGCGTGGCCGAGGCACCGGACGAGCTGAGCGTACTGAACATGATCACAGGTACGCGGTGTTGGCGTTTGCGCAGCTCACGGACGGCCTCGATGCCGTTCATCTCGGGCATCTCGATGTCCATCGTGACGACGTCCGGCTTGAGCTGCTCCACCCGGCCCACCGCCAGGCGACCGTTCGAGGCGGTGCCCACCACGGTGATGTCCGGCTCGCCGGACAGGGCGTCCTGAATGAGCCGGCGCACCACCACCGAGTCGTCGACTACCAGCACCGAGATCACGCTGCCACCTTCCGTGGCACCCCAGGCAGGTCCCGCCGTGTCTATCGGCCCGCAGGGGTGCGGCTTTAACAACTGCGTCTAACGCCCATGCTCCTGGTCAGGCAGCCATGTTGGGCCGAAAACGGCCAGGACCGGTGCCACCAACCGGTACGCCGCCTGGGTGTCCAGCAGATCGCGCACCACCAGCGCCTGTACCGCCCCCGAGAGCAGGTTCCACACGCCGCCGGCCCGCTCGTCCAGCGAGACGACACCGTTGTCCAGCGCCTGGACCAGCAGCAACTGGGCGGCTGCGGCGGTACGGACCCGGTCGGACAGGTATGCAGCCCACGAGGCCGAGTGGACCGAGGTGGCCCAACCGGCCGGATCGGAGCGGCGGTACTCGTCCACGGCCCGAAACAGCCGGCGGGCCGTCGCGCCGCTCATCGTGCTCACCTGACTCAGCAGCGCCTGCACGGCGCCATGATGCGGTCCCAGATCCACCGGTGCGGCCTGCGGCAGTCGCCGAAGCGCCCCCACCCAGCCCGCGCCCAGCCCGCGGCGGGTCTCCGGCGGCAGCAGATCGCGCAGGTAGGCGCCGACCGCGGCATCACACAGCACCCCGGTCGCGCGCTCCGCGACCTCCGTCTGCCGGGCCGCCGCGCCCACGCCCGTCCAGGTCCACGACAACACGTCCGTGCGCAGGCAGGTGAGGAGGCCATCCACCGAACCGATCGGGGCGCGGCGGATCGTGCCGAGGGTGTCCAGGGTGGCGGCGGCGCCTGGCGCACCCACCGAGCGCACCGACGGGACCTGCGCTGCGGCGCGCTGCACGTCCACCCACAGCTCGCCGCGGCGGCTCTCCTCCGGCAGATGCTTGGCCAGCACGTCCAGGTCACCGGCGGTGAGGGTGAGCGCACGCAGCAGCACGTCGGCCACCGCCGCTCCCCCATCGAGCCGGGTCAGGTCGAACCCGAGCACCGTGGCGCTCACCAGGCTGTACATCTGCCGCCTTCCGGAAGGGCCGCGCCGTCGGCACGCAGGAGTGCGTTCACGCGCTGGCGGTGGCGCCCGTGTCGATGGCGGCGTTGACGTCCAGCGCCAGCATCAGCCGATCGTCCACCTTGTAGGTGCCCTTGACCAACTCCCGCGCCTTGCCGCTGAGCGTGTCCGGCGGCGGCTCGAAGCCCTCGTCGTCCAGCTCGATCACCTCACCGATCTTGTCCACCAGCAGGCTCACCGGCTCGTCGTCACCGCGCAGGATCACGTTCATCACCGGGCCGTCCATCGCGTGCCGGGGCAGGCCCAGCCGGACCCGCATGTCGACCGCGGCGATGACCTGACCACGCAGATTGAACAAACCACCGATGGCGGCCGGCGCCAGCGGTACCGCCGTGTACTCCGAGAACGACAGCACTTCCTGTACGTGGCCGACCTCGACCCCGAACAGGGTCCCGTCCACCTCGAAGGTCGCGAACTGACAGGTGGCCATGGCTACGCCTCCACGAGACTGGGGTCGTTCTCGACATAGAAGTGCGGATCGGCGGCCAGGATCGCCCGCCGGACGTCGAGCAGCTCGGTGACCCGCTGGGCCACCACCGTCGAACCGACCAGGCCGTCGTCGTCGAGGCCGTCACGTTCGGTGCCGACGCTCTCCACGATGTCGACAATGCCGTCAACGACCAGCGCCACGCTGCGGCCGTGCTCGGTGTAGACCACCGCCGAGACCGAGTCGCCCTGCTCAGCGGCGGCCACGCCCAGCATGCTGGAGAGCCGCACCATCGGCAGGATCTTGCCCCGGTACTGGACGACCTCCCGGTTGCCCACCCACTCGAGCCGGTCCACCGCGAACTCCTCCAGCCGGGTGACCGCATCCAGCGGGATCGCCACCCGACGGTTGCCGACCGAGGTGATGAGCAGCCGATCCACCGGACCACCGGTGCCGGTCACCGAGCTGCGGCTCTCCTCGTCGGCCAGCCGCTCGGCGCCCCCACCGGACATCCGGCTGCGCCGGGCCAGCGACGGGACGTCCAGGATCAGCGCGACCTTGCCGTCGCCGAGGATGGTGGCACCGGCGTACATGCCGATCTCCTTGAACCGGGCGGTGAGCGCCTTGACCACGACTTCCTCGGTGTTGAGGACTCGGTCGACGACGACGCCGAAGCGGCGACCGTCGCCCTGCAGGACCACCACGTACACGCCCGCGTCGTCGGCGCGGGCCGGGCGACCCAGGGCACTGTCGAGCCGGACCAGCGGCAGGAGCTTGCCGCGCAGGCGGTAGACGGGCGCGCCCGAGACGTACTCGATCTTGGTGTTCTGGCCGTCGATGAAGACCAGCTCGTGCACCGCCACCTGCGGCACCACGTACCGCTCCGGGCCGCACTCGACCGTCAACGCCTGGATGATCGCCAGAGTCAGCGGGATGGTGAGCCGCCAGGTGGTGCCCACGCCGAGGGTCGACTCGACATCGACGGCGCCACCGATCCGCTCGATGTTGGTCTTGACGACGTCCATGCCGACACCGCGACCGGAGACGTTGGTGACCGCGTCCGCGGTGGAGAAGCCGGGCTGGAAGACCTGCAGCATGACCTCCCGCGGCTCCATCCTGGCCGCCTCCTCGGCGCTGGCCAGGCCGCGTTCGACCACCTTGCTGCGGACCTTCTCCACGTTGATGCCGGCGCCGTCGTCGGTGACCTCGACCGTCACATGGCCGCTCTCGTGGTACGCCTTGAGCGTCATCGTGCCCTCGGCCGGCTTGCCGGCGGCAACCCGCGCCTCGGGCGACTCGATGCCGTGGTCGACGGCGTTGCGGACCAGGTGGGTCAGCGGATCCTTGACCGCCTCCAACAAGGTCCGGTCCAGCTCGGTCTCGGCGCCGACCATGGCGACCTTGACCTGCTTGCCGATGGCGTTGCTGAGGTCCCGGACGACCCGCGGCAGCTTCAGCCACAGCTGTTCGATCGGCTGCATCCGGGTCTTCATGATGCCCTCTTGCAGCTCGCTGGTGATCAGGTTGAGCCGTTGGGTGATCCGCACGATCACCGGGTCGGCGGCCTCGTCGGCAGCCCGAACCAGCTGGTTACGGACCAGGACCAGCTCACCCACCAGGTTCATCAGCGAGTCGAGCAGGTCGACGTCGACGCGGATGGTGCTCTCGGCGACACTGCGCTTGGACTGCGAGGCGAGCGCCTCGGTGACCGCGCCGGCGCTGGTCTTGCCCTCGTCCAGCAGGATCGCGCCCAGCGGGCGTTCGTCGCCGGCGTTCTGCTTCTGCAGCGCCCAGTTGACGTCGGTGTCGACGGCATTGCCGCCCTCGACGAGCAGCTCGCCGATCGGCCGGCGGACGTGCGGCTCGGCCGTGGGTGCGGTATCGCCGCTGGCGGCGCCTCCAGGATCGGGTGTCCCTGCGTCGGCCGGGCCGGGTTCGGCGGTGGCTTTCGGTTTCGGGGCGGCCCGTTTGCGCCGGGTCGCCGGCTTCTTGGCCTGCTCAACCTCGGCGGCGGCCTCGGCCGGCTCCGGCGCGGCGGCACCGTCGGTGATCTGGGCGTTGATCTGGGTGACGATCTCCTCGACGGCGACGTCACCCTCACCGCCGGTCTGCTCGATCGTGGCCAGCAGCGCCCGGACGCCGTCGAGCATCGCCAGCAGGGTGGTGGTCGTCGCGGGAGTGACCGGCTGGACGCCGTCGCGCAGCCGCGACAGCAGCGACTCGCCGGCGTGGGTCAGCGACTCCAGCCGCCCGAAGGCCAGGAAGCCACTGGTGCCCTTGATGGTGTGGATGGTGCGGAAGATGCTGGAGAGCAGATCTCGGGAGGTGGGGTCTCGCTCCAGGGTGACCAGGTCGCGGTCGAGTTGATCCAGGTTCTCGTGGCTTTCGACCAGGAACTCCGCGACGATCTCGCCAAGATCTTCCACTGCTGTCCTCCCAGTTCGTGCGCACGGCGGTGTCCGGCGCAGCGCCCCCGTCACATCGGCGGGGGTATTCGGGGGGATGAGACGTTTGTGGTGCTGAAATCAGACTTCGAACGCGTGCTTGACCGCCTCGATCAGGCTGTCCGTGGTGAACGGCTTCTGTACGACCGTCGCGTCGTCGTCGAGCAGGCCCCGTTCGACCGCGGTCTCCTTGGGGAGGCCGGAGACGTACAGCACGCGCAGGTCGGGACGGACGGCTACGGCTTCGCGGGCCACCCCGACGCCGATCGCGTCGGGCATGCCGAGGTCGGCCAGCAGTACGTGGATCTCGCCCTCGTGCTCCTTGCAGACCGAGACCGCGTCCTCGACCGCGCCGGCCGACAGCGTGGTGAAGCCCCGCCGCTGCAGCATGCGGCACATCACCTCCCGCAGGTCGTCCTCGTCGTCGAAGACCAGGACGGTCGGATGGCTGGGCAGCGTGGAAGAAGACACATAAGCCCCCTCGGCATCGGCGGACAACCAGCGTTACGCAGCGGCGCAATGCCGGCCATTACCCAGCGTATGGCACCGATAGCGAATCGTCTTCGCAACCAGGTTGCCTGAACCACTATGCCGGCATATCACGTCGACCAGGCCGGGGCCGCGGGACGCCGGCAAATGGCACGACCTTCGTCGCCGCGGCAGCGGCCGAAAATCGTCACGCCCGGTTTGCGCGCTTGGTGGCTGACGCTGCCTGAGCTGGGTATTTATGACTCTCGATTAAATGCATCGATCATGCTTTAGTAACGCCATGTCAACGCAGGGTCCGGCTAATCGTCACGACGCTCTCCTGGTCAGCCTCGATGAGCTGCTGCACCACGTCGACCCGGCGCCACTGGTCGCCCGGCGGCGGCGCAGCCGCCGGCTCGCCCTCACCTGGTCCGGCGTCACCGCCCTCTGCCTGGTCTACGCCGGCACCGGCAGTGGCAGCCTGCTGAACCTCCTCAACACCCCCGACCCCGCCGTCACCACCTACGCCGCCGCGCCACCGGCGGTCGACGGTGGCAGCGGCGCCGGCGAGGTCCTGCGCCCACTCAACGCCAAGGTCAACAAGGGGCCCACGGTGAAGAAGGCCCCGAAGGCCGCCCCGAGCCGGACGACAGCGGCGCGCAGCACACCCACCGCCGCCGCGACCCGCACACCGGACAGCCAGCCGCGCCAGCCGGCCCCGGCGACGACCGAACCGGTCATCGGGGCGTTCGTACCGCAGCCGCCGGGCCGCGCCAACACTCCCTCGCCGACGCCAGCACCGCGCCCCATTACGCCGCCCGCGCAGCCGAGCCCCACGCCATCGACCGCGGCGCCGGCCCCCGCGCCGACATCACCCACCCCGACAACCAATCCGAGCCCGAGCCCCAGCCCCACGCGCTAGCGACGCTGGGCGAACGCGGTCAGGGCAGGTACAGCAGGCGGTTCCTGGTGGCCGTCCCCGGACGCTTCACCGCGCCCCGGGTGGACATCGCCACCAGTGCCTGGGCGACTCTCGCCGGTGACCAGCGCGGATGGGCACCCAACAGCACCGCCGCCGCTCCCGCCACGTACGGGGCGGCCATCGACGTACCGCTGAGATAAGCGAACGCACTGTTGCCCCGGCGGGACGCCGACCGGATGTTGACCCCCGGCGCGAACAGGTCCACGCAGCGGCCGAAGTTGGAGAACGGCGGCCGGTAGTCCTGGTCGTCCGTCGCCGCCACCGTGATCACCGCCGGAACGCGGGCCGGCGATTTCCCGCAGGCGTTCCGGTGCTCGTTACCGGCCGCCGCGACCACGGTGATGCCGTCTTCAATGGCGCGCTTCACCGAGGTGTCGAAGATGTTCGACGGCGGGCCCCCCAGGCTCAGGTTCAGCACTGCTGGCTTGACCGCGTGCTCCCGGACCCAGTCGATGCCGGCCGAGATCTGCGAGTAGGTGCCCCAGCCCTTGCAGTTGAGCACCCGGACGCTGACCACCTTCACGTACTTGGCGACGCCGGAGGTGGCGCCGCCGATGATCCCGGCGACGTGGGTGCCGTGGCCCTCGCAGTCCCCGGCGGAGCTGTCGTCGTCGACGGTGTCCCAGCCGTAGCGGGCCCGGCCGGCGAACTCGTGGTGACTGATCCGCACACCGGTGTCCAGCACGTACGCGGTGACGGTCGCGCTCGGCCTGGCGTACTGGTAGCTGCGGGACAGCGGCAGTCGGCGCTGGTCAACGCGGTCCAGGCCCCAGGTGCTGGTGCGTTGGACGCCGCTGAGGCGCACCCACTGGTCCTGCTCGACCGCGGCGACGGCCGGATCGGCGGCCAAATGGCGGGCGGCGGCGGTGGTCAGGTCGGCGACCATGCCGTCCGGGGTGGTGGTGAGCGGACGGGCGCCGATCCGACGGGCCGCCGCCCGACCGGCCGCCGGCTCGCGCCACGAGACGACGAACTGGTCCCGCACGGCCGACGCGGAGCCCTCGCCGACGACCACGCCGACGGAGGCGGTCGGTTCGGCGACCGGCGCTGCCGTTGCGGGGAGCGCCGGGACGGCCAGCGCACCGGACACCAGTGCAGTGAGCAGAGCCCACCGCACCGGCCTGGCCGGGCGCATCAGTGGCGCCAGGTCCACGTGCGGGAAAGGCGCACGTTGCCGGCCCGGTCGTAGGCGCGGACGTAGGCCCGCAGGGTGCTGCCGTACTGGCCGCTGCGCAGGGTCAGCCCGTACGACCGGCTGGTGTCCCGCGCGGCGACGTGGCCGTTGACGACCAGCTCGACCCGGCTGATACCGCTGTGGTCCCCGGCTCGGGCCGCGATCCGGTAGGTGCCGCTGAGCCGGCGGCCGGAGCGCGGTGCGCCCAGCACGGTCAGCGACGGCTGCGTGTTGTCCACGGTGACCCGGCGGCTGGTGGCCCGACCGTTGCCGGCCCGGTCGTAGGCGCGAACGGTCAACGTCACGGTGCCGTTGGCGTGGGCGGAGTTCCAGTACGGCCGGAACGGTGCGCTGCGGTCCGTACTGACCAGGGTGTTGTTGACCGACAGGGTGACTCGGCTGGCGCCGCTGGTGTCGGAGACCGACGTCGGTACGACCACCGACCGGCGGACCAGACCGCCGTTGGTGCCGACCGCGGCCACCGTCATCGCTGGCGCGGTGTTGTCGACGATCAGCGGGCTGGCGAACGCCGACCGGTTACCGACGGTGTCCTCGACCACAATGGTCAGTCCGCTGTACCGGGGTAGCCCGGCGGTCGGTAGCACGAAGTTGAACGGCCCCGGACCGGTGAGGGTGCTCACGGCCGCGCCGTTGACCAGCATGGATGCGCTGGCCACCCCGTCGGTGTCGGTGGCCTCGGCCCGGACGGCGGTGGACGCCCGCACCAGGCCCTGCACGCCGGGGCGGCCGGCGGTGATCTCCGGCAGTCCGGCCGGGGCGAACGAGGCGACGGCGGCGAGCGCGTTGATCCGGCCGTGCGCGGTCCAGCCGGTGGGCAGGTCGTCGGCGGTGTCCGTCAGTGCCGCGGCGAGCTGCGCCCCGGTGGCCGTCGGGTCCTCGGCTAGCGCCAACGCGGCCACGCCGGCGGCGAACGGGGTCGCGGCCGACGTGCCACAGAACGAGTACCAGGACTGGTACCGGCCGCCGGTCATCGTGCAGCCGGGGGCGGCGATGTCCACCCAGGTGGCACCGTAGTTGGACCATTCGTAGCGGGTGTCGCTGGCGGTGGTGGCGCCGACGCTGACGGCTGCCGGGATCGCCGCCGGGTACTCCTTGGTGGACACTCCGTCGTTGCCGGCGGCGGCCAGTACGAGGACGCCGTGGGCGACGGCGTAGTTGACGGCGTTGGTCAGGGCGGTGCTGCCGGCGGCGCCGCCGAGCGACATGTTGATGATGTCGGCGCCGTGGTCGGTGGCCCAGGTGATGCCGGCGGCGATCTGGCCGTAGCCTCCGCTGCCGTCCTGGTCGAGCACCTTGATCGGCATGATTTTGCAGGTCCAGCAGAGGCCGGCGGTACCACCGTGGTAGCCGCCGCCAGCGTCGTTGCCGGTGCC
>Ga0209023_10003634_pt1 | contig 18243 bp, 19 predicted proteins | sample LakOneMetagenome_FD_187468 | JGI IMG/M metagenome (GOLD analysis project Ga0209023, IMG submission 187468) | Freshwater and sediment microbial communities from Lake Erie, Canada (SPAdes) (version 2) | ecosystem: Environmental > Aquatic > Freshwater > Lentic | place: Lake Erie, Canada... | reverse complement strand
GATCTTGCCGTTGAGCACCAGAACTTCGGTCTCGGGATCGACCGCCCGGGGAAGGCCGAACCGCTTTGTGGTCCAGGCGGCTGCGGCCTGCCGGAACGGCTCGGTGCCCTTGGCGATGGGATAGCGCCCGAAATCATTGATATGCTTGGCCAAAACCGGCCCGACAAAGCCGGGCACCGGATGCTGCGGCTCGCCGAGCGACATGTTGATCTGGGGTTTGCCGGGCTTGTACGGGCTGAGAAGGTCAGCCAGCCGGGCAAATGGCGAGCGCTCGCTGGCCGGTGCGCCACCTTGGGCGCCGGCAGCGGCCGCCGGGCGGGAAGAAGCGGTTATGGCCATTCGAAAAACGCCAGCACTTTCGGTCCGTTGATCCCCTCGGGAAGGGTCCTGAGGAGCGCGCGGATTTGATCACATCACCATAGGTGGGGCGAGGTTAAGACGCGATTAACCATCGCCCTGCGGGCGCATTTTCGCCGCCTTGGAACCGGCTGCCGGGGAGCACAATGCCGGGCCAAAAAGAAAGGGCTCCAGCTTGCGCTGGAGCCCTCCGACGGACGGGGCATTGCCGGGTTTGTGCCCCAACCGTTGTCCTTGTTTAGAGCATGACCTTTTCGGAAAACCGGTTCCCACTTTTCCGGGTCATGCTGGCTCGCTTACATGTTGTAGGCGCGCTCGGTGTGGTCGGTGATGTCGAGACCTTCGCGTTCCGCTTCGACCGGAACCCGCAGACCCACGATCACGTCGACGACCTTGAACAGGATCGCTGAACCGATGCCGGAGAACAGCACCGTGACGCCGACACCCCACAGCTGCGAGATCATCTGCGCGGCGAAGTCGTAATCAGCGATCTTGCCGGTGGTGTAGTCCATGACGCCAGCACCGCCGAGAGCGGGGTTGACCAGGATGCCGGTGCCGAGCGCGCCGACGATACCGCCGATGCCGTGGATGCCGAACACGTCGAGGGAGTCGTCATAGCCAAGGGCGTTCTTCACCACGGTGCAGAAGAACAGGCAGACGATGCCGACGACGAGGCCAAGCACGATCGCACCCATCGGTCCGGAGAAACCGGCCGCCGGGGTGACCGCGACAAGACCCGCGACTGCGCCGGACAATGCACCGAGCAGCGAAGGGTGGCCCTTGATCATCCATTCCGCGAACATCCACGCCAGTGCCGCCGCAGCGGTGGCAAGGAACGTGTTCACCATGGCGAGTGCAGCGCCGCCGTTGGCTTCCAGGTTGGAGCCGGCGTTGAAGCCGAACCAGCCCACCCACAGCAGGGCAGCGCCGATCATGGTCATGGTCAGCGAGTGCGGAGCCATCAGCTCCTTGCCGTAGCCGACGCGCTTGCCGATGATGAGGGCGCCGACGAGGCCCGCGATACCGGCATTGATATGCACGACGGTGCCGCCTGCGAAGTCGAGAGCGCCCTTCTTGAAGATAAAGCCGCCGTCAGCCATCACCTCATCGAGCTTGGCCTGAGCCGCAGTCTTTGCTGCACCGTCAGCCGCTGCAGCAAGCGCCTTCACAGCGTCGCTGATGGCATCCGGGCCAGCCCAGTACCAGACCATGTGAGCCATCGGGAAGTAGATGAGCGTCACCCAGAGCGGGACGAACAGCGCAAGAGCTGCAAACTTCGTACGTTCTGCAAAAGCGCCGACAATCAGCGCCGGCGTGATCGCAGCGAAGGTGAGCTGGAAGCAGAAGTAGGCCATCTCGGCGATGTTCACGTCAACACTGAACGTGCCGGCCGCGGAATCGGTGGTGACGCCGGCCATGAAGGCCTTCGAGAAACCGCCGATGAAATCCGAGCCGCCAGTGAAGGCGAGGCTGTAGCCGTAGACAGCCCAGATCACGGTCACGATGCAAACGGTGTAGAACACCTGAGCCAGAATCGAGAGCATGTTCTTGGAGCGGACGAGGCCGCCGTAGAATAGTGCGAGGCCGGGGATGGTCATCAGCAACACGAGAATGGCCGATGTCATGACCCAGGCATTATCGCCCTTGTTGATGGTCGGCGCTGCATAGGCAGCGGTCGTGGCGAAGAGGCCGACTGCGAGAGCTGCCAATCCCGCGCTGGTGGGACGCTTGAACGTCATTTGTTTGTACTCCTGATAAGATGAGGTTTGCGCGAAATCAGAGCGCCGCGTCATCGGCTTCGCCCGTGCGGATGCGCACCGCATGGTCGAGGTTGATGACGAAGATCTTGCCGTCGCCGATCTGGCCGGTTTTTGCCGCGCCGGTGATCGCTTCGATGGTCTTGTCGACGAGAGACGAGGCGACAGCGACCTCGATCTTGATCTTGGGCAGGAAGCTCACGGCGTATTCGGCGCCGCGGTAGATTTCCGTATGGCCCTTTTGGCGGCCATAGCCCTTCACTTCCGTCACCGTGAGGCCATGAACGCCGATGGCGGTCAGGGCATCGCGGACTTCTTCCAGCTTGAATGGCTTGATGATGGCCATAACAATTTTCATGGGTTCTTCCCCGCTTGGGCCCGGCCGTACTGACCGGGCGATCTCGACTGAGGGTCACCACGCGAAGACAGATCACTCCACGGGCACAGCCGGGTCCCATAGAATCAAATGCCGTGCCAACACCGCCAAAATCGCTAACAGTTTATGAATCCGGGGGTTTTCGGCCTGGAGGGGAGTGCGCAGGAAACAGGCGATTTGGTGCCGCCTAAAACAGCGACAGAAATGCCAAAAACATAGGCATGTCAGACTGCGGACATATTCGTGCCCACCGGATCAGCAAAAGGTATCTGCGCCCGGTCGCGGGCGCAGATGGCGGTCCGGATTGCGGCGTTTTACTGCAGGGCTTCGCCGTGCTGGGTGATGTCCAGCCCCTCGACCTCGTGCTCGTGGGAGACCCGCAGCCCCGCCAGCATGTCGACGGCCTTCAGCAGGACGAAGGTCATGCCTCCGGTCCAGACGAACACGACGGCGATGCCATAGACCTGGCTCAGCAGCAGTTTCGGGTTGCCTTCGATCAGTCCGGCGGTTCCGCCGATGGCGGCGGTGGCGAAAATCCCGGTCATCAGGGTGCCGAGCAGGCCGCCGATGCCATGGATGCCGAACACGTCGAGCGTGTCGTCATAATTGAACCGGTGCTTGAGGCTGGTGCAGGCCCAGTAGCAGACGGCGCCGGCGATGACGCCGATCACGATGCCATGCCACGGCTCCACAAAGCCGGAGGCGGGCGTGATGGTGCCGAGACCGGCCACCGCGCCCGAGATCATGCCGAGCACCGATGGCTTGCGCCGCGTCATCCATTCGATCGCGGTCCATGTCAGCGCGCCGGCGCAGGCGGCCAGATGGGTGGAGAAGATCGCCATCACCGCGCGCGAATTGGCCTGCAGCGCCGAGCCGCCGTTGAAGCCGAACCAGCCGACCCACAACAGGCCGGTGCCGATCACCGCCAGCGAGAGATCGTAGGGTGAGAGATTCTCGGTGCCGTAACCGCGGCGGCGGCCCATCACGAGAGCGGCCACAAGTCCGGCCGTACCTGCGCTCAGATGCACAACAAGGCCACCGGCGAAATCAAGCACGCCTGCCTGCGCGAGAAAACCGCCGCCCCAGACCCAGTGCGCCAGAGGGATATAGACGAGGGTGAACCAGCCGATGGAGAACAGCACGTAGGATGAGAACCGCATGCGATCCGCGACAGATCCGGCCACCAGCGCTACCGTGATGACTGCAAACGTCATCTGGTAGAGCGCGAACAGCGCTTCGGGAATGGTCTTCGCCGCGCTGTTGACGCCATCCATCGCCATTCCGGCCAGCAGGAAACGATCCAGCGATCCAAGCCAGGCGCCGTCGCCGACAAACACAAGACTGTATCCGTAGATCACCCAGAGAATTGAAATCAGTGCCACCGCGATCAGGCTTTGCGCCATTGTCGCGAGCACGTTCTTTTTGCGCACCATGCCGGCATAGAAGAGAGCGAGGCCGGGAATGGTCATCATCAAAACCAGCGCGGTCGATGTGATCATCCACGCGGTGTCCGCCGCGTCGATTTTCGTGTCCTGCGCAAGAGCCGGCGTTGCCGATGTGAAAGCGAAGCACACAGCGGAAACCGCAGTCGCAAACTGTGCGACCGCACGCGGCAATCTCAACATGGGTATCTCCCCGGCTAGGAAGGAAGACCGTGCGGCATCTTTCGCGCCGCTGCAGTCGTGATGCTTACGTTTGTTGTAACGCGATTCCGAAAATCAATCTTTCGACTTCGGACATCACGTCCGCAGTTGAATCAAAGTGCGTCGTTATCGGTTTCGCCGGTGCGGATGCGCACGGCATTCTCGATTGGCGTGACAAAAACCTTGCCGTCACCGATCTGGCCGGTGCGGGCGCTGGCGGTGATGACTTCGACGGCCTGTTCGGCGAGATCGCTGCCCACCGCGATTTCGATCCGTAGCTTGGGCAGGAAATTCACGATGTACTCAGCGCCCCGATAGATTTCGGTATGTCCCTTTTGGCGGCCGAAACCCTTCACCTCGGTGACGGTCATGCCATGGACACCAATCGCGGTCAGGGCCAGGCGGACCTCTTCAAGCTTGAAGGGTTTGATGACGGCGGTGATCAGCTTCATGGTCGCTCTTCGTCCCTCAATATCTGCGCGGCCAGCGCCCTGCGTCTTTACGCGCACGCGCAGGAATCCGCTACCTTTTTGGGCGAAGCGAGGGAAAAATATGCAGGCAGGGCCGAAAACCATTGCGGTGGTGCGCGGTCCGTTTGTAGCATCGCGGTGTTCTCGGGGGCTGAGACCGATTTCGACCTTCTTCGACAAGACAGGACAGGTGTCCTGCAGACGGTCCGGCGCCTTCTTTCCTAAAAGAAAAGGAAATATCGATGCCAGGCCGATCTTGGTTTGTTGCTGCCGGGGATAAGCAGGAAGGTCCTTATTCCGAGGAAGAATTCCGCGATCTGATCGCGCGCGGACATGTCCGGCCCGACACTTACGTCTGGGCCGACGGCATGCAGGACTGGAAATATGCCGGAGACATTCCGGGCTTGCTGTCGCCCGGCGGTGCGCCGCCGGCCATTCCGCGCCCGGGCGTACCGATGCCGTCCGCCAATGCCGATCATGGCGGAGGATCGTTTTCGGCCGAATTCAGCATCTGGGAAATGCTCGGTCGCGCAATCGTCTTCGTGATCGGTTTCCTGCTGATCATCCCGGCGCCATGGGTTGCGGCAAGTTTCTATGGCTGGCTGATCTCACGCATTCATGTGCCGGGGCGCGGCTATCTCGGATTCACCGGCAAGCCGATGGATATCTGGTACGTCTTTATCGGACTCGCGCTGACGACCTATGTCGGCAGTGTCACCGACATTCCGTTTCTGGGCTTGCTGCTGTTTCCTCTGCAGGGATATCTGTCCTGGATGACGGTGCGGTGGGTCCTGGCCAATCTTACGGCAGAAGGCCGGCCGCTTCAGCTCAGCTTCGATGGCAGTCCGTGGGGCTATATCGGCTGGTACGCTCTGATGGCGATATCGGCCATCACCATCATCGGTTGGGCGTGGGTTCTCGTCTACTGGATGCGATGGACCTGCAACAACATCGGCGGAACGCGCCGCGCGATTTCCTTCAATGCCACAGGTCTTGAAGTCTTGTGGCGCACGCTTGTGTTCACGATCGGCTGCGTGCTGATCATTCCCATTCCATGGGTGATGAGCTGGTACACGCGCTGGTACGTATCGCAGTTCTCCGCATCGGAGCGTCTGGCATAACCGGACAGAGCGATCGTGCCGATCTGTAGAAACCGCCGGTTATGCCGGCGGCTTTTGCTTGCGCTCGCGCAGCGAGCCTTCCTGTGCAACGGAGGCGACAAGCGTGCCGTCCTGCTTGAAGATCATTCCGCGCGTGAGACCGCGGCCACCCTGCGCGCTCGGCGAATCCTGGCTGTAGAGCAGCCATTCGTCGGCGCGGAACGGACGATGAAACCACATCGCATGATCGAGGCTTGCCGGCATCATGCGGTTGTCGAACAGTGTGCGGCCATAGCGCGCCATGGCAGCATCAAGCAATGAGAAGTCCGATGCGTAAGCCAGCGCGCACATGTGCAGCGCCGGATCGTCCGGCAATTTTGCGACCGTGCGGATCCAGACATGGATGCGCCCATCGTCGATTTTCTGGCCGAAGTAGCGTCCGAGTTCGACCGGGCGCAGTTCAATGGGCCGGTCGGATTCATAATAGCGCCGGATGAAGTCCGGCATCTCCTTGAACATCGGCTGCTTGGAAACTTCCTCCGCCGTCAGCTTCTCCGGCGGCGGCACGTCCGGCATCTTGTCTTGATGATTGAAGGACTCTTCTTCGAACGCATGGAACGATACCATGATGGAGAAAATCGCATGGCCGTGCTGGATCGCAGTCACGCGCCGCGTCGAATAGCTTTTTCCGTCGCGCAGCCGCTCGACTTCGTAGACGATCGGAATCTGCGGATCGCCAGGCAGGATGAAATAGCAATGCAGCGAATGCGGGAGCCGCTTCTCGACATTCTCGACGGTGCGGCAGGCCGCGACCATCGCCTGACCGATCACCTGTCCGCCGAACACACGCTGCCAGCGCGTCTTGGGGCTGGTGCCGCGGAACATGTTGACCTCGAGTTGCTCGATATCGAGGATCGACAACAGATCAATCAGGCTTTTCGACATTCACGATGTTCCGATCTTCGGTATTTCAGGGGTGTTGAGCAGTTTCCGGTCAGCCGCAAACCCTGATAGACAGCGGAGGCCCATTTTCTGGACCCATTCATGGGGCATCTTTCTCCCATGGCCGGGCCTGAGGCAAGGGCAGCGGCCAAACGAATTGCACGTATGAAAGTCCGGGTGTCATGTCGTCACAACGAAGCATCGTGATCGGAGGCGGCGCTTTCGCCGGTCTGGGACTGGCGCTGGCGCTGCGTCAGGGGCTCGGGCCTGAGATTCCGATCGTCGTGGCCGATCCGGCATTCGCGATGAAGCCCAGCCGCGATCCGCGTGCGTCCGCGATTGTCGCCGCCTGCCGCCGCCTGTTCGACGTGATAGGGGTCTGGGATCAGGTCGCGGAGACGGCGCAGCCGATCCTCGACATGGTGGTGACCGACTCGCGCCTTGAAGACGCGACGCGTCCGATCTTCCTGACCTTCGCCGGAGAAGTCGAGCCCGGTGAGCCGTTCGCGCACATGGTGGAGAACCGCCATTTGATTAACGCGCTGGTGACGCGCGCCGAAGCCGAAGGCATCGAACTGAATGCCGTCGCGGTTTCCAGTTATGATGCGCACGGCGAAAGTACGCGCGTGACACTGAGTGATGGTCGCGTCATCGACGCGAGTTTGCTGGTTGCCGCCGATGGCGCAAAATCGAAGCTGCGCGAGCGCGCAGGCATTGCGACCCATGGCTGGGATTACGATCAGTCCGGCATTGTCGTGACGGTGGGACACGAGCGCGATCATCAGGGCCGCGCCGAGGAACATTTTCTGCCCGCAGGCCCATTCGCGATTCTCCCGCTCAAGGGCAATCGCTCATCGCTGGTCTGGACCGAGAGCCGCCGCGAGGCCGCACGGATCATCGAACTGCCGGAGACTGAATTCCAGGCCGAACTGGAAACACGCTTCGGGCTTCATCTCGGAGACGTCAAGGCGCTCGACAAGCCGCGCGCGTTTCCGCTCGGCTATTTTGTTGCGCGCTCGTTTATCGCGGATCGTCTTGCGCTGGTCGGCGATGCCGCGCATGTGATTCATCCCATCGCCGGGCAGGGCCTCAACATGGGCCTGAAGGATGCGGCGGCGCTCGCCGAAGTGATCGTCGATGCGGCGCGGCTCGGCATCGATCCGGGACAGGCGGATGTGCTGGAGCGTTATCAGCGCTGGCGGCGGTTTGACACCGTGGCGATGGGCGTCGCCACCAACTCGCTGAACATGCTGTTCTCGAACAAGTCAACGTTGCTGCGCACGGTGCGCGATATCGGGCTTGGCCTTGTCGATCGCGTGCCGCCGCTGAAAAGCGCGTTTATCCGGCAGGCGGCGGGACTGTCCGGCGAAGTGCCCCGGCTGTTGCGAGGCGAGGCGCTGTAGCGCCTCGGGCTATGCGGAGAGCTTCGCCAGTTGCTCGCCCATCAGGCGATGCAGCAGGTTGATAGCTTTCAGCGGGCGCACCATCACCTTGAAATGCGTGATCTGGCGCCCGTCTTCGCTGAAGGTGATGATGTCGACGCCGTTGATCTTGATGCCTTCGACCTCATTCTCGAATTCCAGCACGGCACCATTCTCGTTGCGCCACTCGCCGAGATATTTAAAGCCGGGGCCACCGAGGACGGAGCCTGCGCTGGCGAGATATTTGAAGGTGATGTCGCGTCCGCGCTGCGGCGTATGGACAACCGGGCTTTCGAACACGGCATCGGGATGAAGCAGATCCCACAGGAACTTCTCGTCGGGAGACTTGATGAACTGGTGCCAGCGTTCGAGAGCGTGATGTTGCATCGGACATCTCCGGGATTGTGATGATCGGCAAGGCGGCGCGCCAGCGGGCGACGACGCAGATAAAAGATCCGCGCTCAGTCGAGCCGGCGGGCTTCCTCCGGCAGCATGATCGGAATGCCGTCGCGGATCGGATAGGCAAGCTTGGCGGAGCGCGAAATCAGTTCCTGCCGTGCACTGTCGAATTCCAGTGGTCCCTTGGTCTGCGGGCACACCAGAATTTCCAGCAGCTTTGGATCGACACTGCTTTCGGGCCGTTCAGACGATGAGGTCATCGGTCAACTCCATATCCATGCCTGGATCGCATTTTTTTCTTTCTATCACATCTCAAACGGCCCGGATCAACAGGGCGGCGGTTCCGTTGTCGCAGCCGCTATTCGCGCGCATTGGCGATCCCGATCAGTTCATCGAGAATTTCATCCTGCCGCGCTTTCGGCAAAGGCTTGTCCGAAAGCGAGAACCCGAGAAAGGCCCAATACAGAACCTGGGCGCGCGCCCGCGCTGTTTCGCGCGGATATCCCTGCACCGCGAACTGGTCTTCCATGTAGGACAATCGCCGCTTGTCGATAGCATGCACCGCCGCACGGGCCGCCGGATCGACCATCGCCCAGCTTCGCACCGCAATCTCCAGCGGCAGTCTCCTGCCGAACGCACGGTGCAGCAGTTCATCGATAGGGTTTTTAGTCTTCGGCAATTGTTCGAGGTTCGCGATGATCTGCTCGGTCGTGATTTCTCGCCAGTGTTTGAGCAGCGCCGAGCGGAACGCGGCGACATCGGCGAAATGCCAATAGAAACTGCCGCGCGAGACATTCATCGCTTTCGCCAGCGGTTCGGCCTTGAGCGCGGTGAACCCGCTTTCGGTCAGGGTTTTCAAACCCTGATCGAGCCAGTCGGTGGCGGAAAACTGGTCGGCTCTCGGGCGACGCTTTGCAGACGGGGTTTTCATCGATCTCACCATACATAACTGTATTGACAAGCGCCAGCACCCAGATATTCTCACCATACAGTTATGTATGGCTAAGGGAGAGGGCGATGCGCGATCTGTTGCTGCAAGCTGCGGGGGCTCTTGCGATTCTCGTGGCGCTGATTCACGGCACGCTGGGCGAAACGAGGATCTTCGCTCAAACCGACAGCAGGATCACCATCGAGCCTCCGCAACTGCGAACGCTGCTGCGCCTTGTCTGGCAGACCGGTACGGTGGCGTGGATCGGCGGAGGCGTTTTGTTGTTCACCGCGCCTTTGATGGCGTCGGATGCGGCACGCCACTGGATCATTGTCACGATGGCGGTGGTGTTTGCCTTCGCGGCGATGGCCAACGCATGGGCCAAGCGTGGCCGGCATTTCGGCTGGATATTGCTGAGCGCCGTGGTGGTGATGGCGATCGCGGGCTACTAATTCCGCATTTATTGCAGCGGCGGATCGCCGGATGTCTGCTTTTTCGCGAGGTCCATCTCGGTGACGGCGATCAGGATTTCGGCACGGGTCTTGAGGTCCGGCGCTTCCAGCAGCGCCTGTTTTTCCGCCGGGCCGTAGGGCGACATCATCGCGAGGGCGTTGACCAGCGCCTCGTTGGGCGCGCTTTCAATGCCGTCCCAGTCGACCTTGAGCTGGTTCGCCTTGAGAAATTGCGTCAATGCTTCCAGCAAGGCCTTGCGGTCGACCTTTTCCTCGCCTTTGCGTGCGGTGAAGTCATCGATGAAGGGGCTGAAGTCCACGCTGCACTGGCGGTATGGCGTCAGCACCGTTTTTTCTTCCAGAACCTTGAAACGTGCGACGCCAGTGAGTTCGAGGATGTAGCGGCCGTCGCCGGATTCGGCGAGCTGGGTGATGCGGCCGACACAGCCGACCTTGAACAGGATCGGCCGCTCGCTGCTTTGGGAATGGGTAACATCGGGCTGGATCATCCCGATCAAGCGGTGGCCGTCGCGAAACGCGTCGTCCACCATCTGCAGATAGCGCGGCTCGAAAATGTTGAGCGGCATCTGCCCGCGCGGCAGCAGCAGCGCACCGGGCAGCGGAAACACCGGAATGACCTTCGGCAGATCGGCGGGCCCACGATATTCAGCGTTGATCGGCATCCGCGTCCCTCAACTCAGGTGCAACATACTCCGTCAGGAGAACAGGATCGTCGACAAGCGCTTGCGGCTGTCAACCGTCGCGTCGTCTTCCGGACCCCACGCTTCGAAGAACTGGATCAGTTTTTTGCGCGCGCCGTCGTCGTCCCACTTCCGGTCGCGCTTGACGATCTCGAGAAGGTGACCGGCGGCGTCCGCGCGCTTGCCGCTGGCATTGAGCGCGACGGCAAGATCGAAGCGCGCCTGATGATCCAGCGGATTTGCGGCGACTTTCTGCTCAAGCTCGGCCACCGGGCCGACATCCTTGGCCTGTTCGGCCAGATCGATCATGGTCTGCACGGCGGAAATCGCCGCATCGCTGCGCTTGGATTCCGGCACCATGGCCAGGGTCTGCTTGGCCTGCTCAAGCGCGCCTGCCGTGACGTAACAGCGCGCAAGACCGGCCAGTGCCGTCAGGTTGGTGGCATCGACCGACAGCACCTCGGCATAGATCGAGGCGGCGGTGGCGGGATCGCCCGCTGCCATGGCGGCTTCGGCTTCTTTAAGAATCTCGGTGATGTCGCCTTCCGGCGAGGGCATGCCCTTGGTCAGCTTGTCGATAAAGCCGGTGACCTGGCTTTCGGGCACAGCGCCCATGAAGCCGTCAGCGGGCTGGCCGTTGACGAAGGCGATCACCGCAGGGATCGACTGGATGCCCATCTGGCCTGGAATCGCCGGATGCTCGTCGATGTTCATCTTGACCAGCTTGACCTTGCCCTTGGCGGCGCGGACAGCCTTCTCGATGATCGGCGTCAACTGCTTGCAGGGGCCGCACCAGGGCGCCCAGAAGTCGATCAGCACCGGCTGGCGCTTCGATTCCTCGATGACGTCCTTCACAAAGGTCTGGGTCGTGGTGTCCTTGATCAGGTCCGGCGGCAATCCCGCCCCGGTTCCGGTGCCTTGGTCGATAATGGTCACGTGATCCTCGCCTGCCGCATGTTCTGGAAAGAGTTGAGCCGCTTCTAGCATAGCTCGGGGTTTTTCCGGCAGCCTCATCCGCCGCACGGCAAATGGCCGATATGCAAGAAGGCGCGATTTTCGCTCGTCCCTGGCAATGGCCGGGGCGGAAAACGGCGCAAAGCCACAGATGGAGGTCTTTTGGCCCGTTTTCAATCGGTCCGGCGACGGGACGGGGGCGGCAAAGACCCGCAAAAACATCGATTTGGCCCGAAATCGCCGGAACTGGCGGACGGAATTAAAGGGATCAGGCCTGTTGCATTGCATGGCGGCATTTGGCATAGGATGGCCCGGCGGCGCGCTTCGCGCCTGCCCATTCTCTGTGATGCGGGTGTAGCTCAGGGGTAGAGCACGACCTTGCCAAGGTCGGGGTCGAGGGTTCGAATCCCTTCGCCCGCTCCAGAAATTCTCGAATGAGAATCTTGGCCGATAGCTACGACAGGTTCGTTGCCGTCGAATGACAAGCCGCCGCAAGGCGGCTTTGTCGTTTCCGGGTCTCATCGCCTGCCAAGGACCAGCCCCGGCAAACCTGCGCCTACTCCTCGAAATGAAATCTGCCTAGCATCATCGCTGCCCGGGCGGAGCGGACATCGTCCGGGCGACAAAGCTCAAACATAAAGTCCGCAGGAGGATTCGATGATCGGCAAGTTTCCCCGAATGGTGTTGGCGTGCCTCGCCGCCGGTGCGATGTTCACCGGCATGAGCGCACAGGCGAAAGACGTCAAGCTGACCACAACGGACACGATGATCCCAACCGGCGATGCCGGCATCCAGCTCTTCGTACGTAACAAGCATCCCGCCGGTCAGACAAAGTTCGCGCCGGACAAGATTCTGCTCTACGTGCATGGCGCGACCTATCCGTCCGAGACGGCGTTCGATCTGCCGATTGCAGGCAAGTCGATGATGGATCTGATCGCTGCGCGCGGTTACGACGTTTATCTCGTGGACGTGCGCGGCTATGGCCGCTCGTCACGCCCGCCGGAAATGAGCCAGCCCCCCGGCGACAACAAGCCGATCGTGCAAACGCGCGTTGCCGCGAAGGATTTCGGCACGGCGGTGGATTACATCCTCAAGAAGCGCGGCGTTTCGAAGATCAATGTGATGGGTTGGTCCTGGGGCACTTCGACCGTCGGCCTTTACACCAGCGAGAACAACGCCAAGGTGAATCGCCTTGTGCTCTACGCGCCGCAATGGATTCGCACCGAGCCGCCTCCGGCGCAGTGGCCGAAGCTCGGCGCATATCGTCTTGTCTCCAAGGATTCCGCCAAGGACCGCTGGCTGAAGGATGTGCCGGAGAACAAGAAGGCCGATCTCATTCCTCCCGGCGTATTCGATGCCTGGGCGAATGCGACCTGGGCGACCGATCCGGATTCAACCACGAAGAATCCGGGCATGCTGCGTGCACCGAATGGCGTGGTGGAAGATACCCAATTGTATTGGGGTGCAGGCAAGGCGCTGTTCGATCCCGGCAAGATCACCGTGCCGGTGGTTGTTCTGCATGCGGAGTGGGACGCCGACTTGCCGAGCTATCTCGCGCAGAATTACGTCAAGCAGCTGAAGAACGCGCCGTACTGGAGGCTGATCGAAATCAGCGAAGGCACGCACACGGTGATGATGGAAAAGAATCGCATGCAGTTCTTCCGCGAGCTGATGAATTTCCTCGATGAGGAAAAGCCGTTGGCGCTGAATTAATGAGGCCACACGGGACCGGCTGCTGAGGGCGGCCGGTCCCGGATTGGCGAGGGAGCGCGATTTTCGGTGTCTGTGAGATTCGGGGCGGACGTGTGTCCCGCCTATGACGCGGGTGTCGACAGCTTGTCTTGTGTCCTGGTCTCGAAGTCGGATGCGTCGTGGCGTTCGTGAAGCTGATGAGCGGGATCGCCCTGCACGCGATTGACCATGCGTCCGCGCTTTACGGCAGGGCGCGCGGCAATTGCCTCGGTCCAGCGCAGAACGTTCTTGTAGTCCTGCACCGACAGGAATTCGCCAGCGCCGTAGAGCAAGCCTTTCACCAAGCCGCCATACCAGGGGAAGGTTGCGATATCGGCAATGGTGTAGTCGTTTCCTGCCAGATACTCGCTCTCCGCCAGTCGCCGGTCGAGCACGTCGAGTTGACGCTTCACTTCCATAGCGAAACGGTCGATGGCGTATTCGATTTTCGTTGGCGCGTAAGCGTAAAAATGGCCAAGGCCGCCGCCGAGATATGGCGCGCTGCCCATCTGCCAGAATAGCCACGACAGGCATTCGGCGCGCGGCGCAGCCTCACGCGGCAGAAAGGCTCCGAACTTTTCCGCGAGATGAACGAGGATCGCACCGGATTCGAACACGCGGATCGGCTTGTCACCGGAACGGTCCATCAGCGCAGGAATTTTGGAGTTCGGGTTGATTCCGACGAAGCCGCTGCCAAACTGATCGCCGTCGCCGATACGGATCAGCCAGGCGTCATATTCTGCGCCCTTGTGACCGAGCGCGAGCAGCTCCTCCAGCATGATCGTCACTTTTTGGCCGTTCGGTGTCGCCAGCGAGTAAAGCTGCATTGGATGCTTGCCGATCGGCAGGTCCTTGTCATGAGTCGGACCGGCGATCGGGCGGTTGATGTTGGCGAAGCGTCCGCCGTTGGCCTTGTTCCAGGTCCAGACCTTGGGCGGTGTGTAGTCGGCTGAATCGGTCATGTCGAAAGCTCTGTTTCCAGCCACTGAATTAAGCCGGGACAGCATTCTGCGCAAGCGGGCGCGATCACGCCCGCTGCGACTCGTAAGCTTTCAGGTGCGTGTAGACGATCCGCAGCAAGGGCACGTTGAGCGCGCCCTTCTTGTTGGTCTCGGCGCGGTAGATCAGATCGCCGATGATCTGGTCGGCCTCGATCCGCGCATTGCTGCGGATGTCGCGCAGCATCGACGCGGTCATTTGCGAACCGGGTGCGAATAGCAGGCCGTCCGTGCGGGCAATGAATTCCGCGCGTGGTGCATGTCCCGCGGCTTCGGCGACCGAGGCAATCTCGGCACGGAGCGCGCGGATGAAGTCCGCGCCGCCCGGTGCACCGGTGATGGCTCCGGCAGGTGCGCGCATGAGCGAAGTAGCGCCCGCCAGTGTCGCGAGGAACACCCACTTCTCGTACATTTCCTGGATGATGACGTCGCTGGCCTTGGCGTCGAACATCGCGCCCTGCAAGGCAGTTTCGATCCGCTTGGCGCGGTCGCCTTTGGACGCGCCGCGTTCGCCGAACGACATCGCCTGCAGCGGCGTCAGATGCTGGATGACGCCCTGCTCATCGAGCATGGAGGCGATCTGGCATTGCCCGCCCATGACGCGGTCGATGCCGAACTTCGCATCGAGCACATCGAGATGCTTCATGCCGTTGAGGAAGGGGATGATCGCCGTGTCCGGACCGACGGCTGCCGCGAAGGAGGCAACGGCGTCATCGAGGTCATAAGCCTTGCAGCTCAGAATAATGACATCGAACGGTGTGGTGATCTTGTCCGCCACAATGGTTGGCGGGTTCTTGAGCGTCACATCTCCGACGGGGCTTTTGATGATGAGACCGTTCTTCGCCAGCAGTTCGGCGCGCTTCGGGCGAACCAGAAACGTCACGTCGCGGCCTGCCTGCAACAGCCTGCCGCCGAAATATCCGCCGGTTGCACCAGCGCCGATCACGAGAATCCGCATGCCAAATCCACTTCTTGCTGAGTGTTAGGCGCGACCCGAAGAGCTGCGTATCGGGGTCGGATCGGCCTGATTGATGAGCGCGCGAACCTTGCTCAAATAACAACGCCTGCGCAAGCAGGGCTCGCGCAGGCGTGATGCTAGGCAGCTATGCGCTTACCACTTTTCGCCGAAGGGGCGGATTTCCATCTCGAACGTCCAGGCGCTGCGGGGCTGCTGGTAGAGCTGCCAGTAGGATTCGGCGACCGATGACGGCGGCATCAGGAGGTCCGGATTGTCCAGTGCATTGGGGCCAAGCGCCTCGATCCGGCGCTGGCGCACCCACTCGGTATCTACACCCGAGTCGATAATCAGATGGGCGACGTGGATGTTCTTCGGCCCGAGTTCGCGGGCGGTTGCTTGCGCGACAGCACGCAGGCCGAATTTGGCGCTGGCAAAAGCGGCATAGCCGGAGCCGCCGCGCAGGCTGGCCGTCGCGCCGGTGAAGAAGATGTTGCCCTTAGCCCGCGGCAGCATCACCCGCGCCGCCTCGCGACCGGCAAGGAATCCGGAATAGCATGCCATCTCCCAGACCTTGCGGAAGACGCGCTCGGTGGTGTCGAGAATCGGGAAGTTGACGTTCGCGCCGATATTGAAGATGCAGACTTCGAGCGGCGCATGCTTGTCGGCATCGGTGATGAAGGAGACGATTTCCTCTTCCTTGCGTGCGTCGAGCGAGCGGGCATGGATTTCTCCGCCTGCGGCTTCGATCTCCTTCACCAGCGGCGCGAGCTTCTCGCCGTTGCGCCGTCCCGCGAAGACGGTGAAGCCTTCGGAAGCAAATTTCTTGGCGATTTCGCCGCCGATAAAATCGCCGGCGCCGATAACAGCCACGGTCGCGTTTCGTTTGGCCAAGACAGCCTCCTGTTCAGTGCATTGATGAACGGCGGAGATGTTTCCGCCGCGCGGGGTTCAAGTCAATTCGGTCATTTCGCGTCGTCGTCGATCAGCCCGCCGACAAGATCCCAGGCCTTGCCGTTCCAGCGCTGAAGATTGAGCTGAGTGTACATCTTGTTATTGGTGGCGCTGGTGTTCACCACAATTCCCGGAAGCGACATCGGAAGGGCAAGGCCCTTGATGTTGCGGGTTTGCTTGAGAATGTTCTCGCGAGAGAGATCGTTGCCGCACTGCTTGAGAATCGTCTCTAGGATCACGCCCTGATGCAGACCGGTGAAATAGTTGCTGTCGGCGAGGTCGGCGCCCGGCATGTTCTTTTCCATGAACGCGCGATACAGCTTCACACCAGAATCGTTCGCCCATTTTGGATCATCCGGGTCCTTGCGGTAGGTCGCGGTCATCACGCCGGTCGAAATATCGAGTCCCGCAGGCGCCAGCACCGCCGCGATCGAACTTGAGATCAGGTTGGTGATGAACAGCGGCTTCCAGCCGGACTCATGGGTCTTGCGGATCGCCTGTGCCGCGAACTTCGGCGTGCCTGCGAACAGCATCACCGTTGCGCCGCTGCTTTTCAGCGATACGATCTGCGAGTCGATGGTGGGCTGGCTGACCTCGTAACTTGAGGTTACGACCTTGCTGTCGAAGGCTTCCTTCAGCTCGGCCTTGAAGCCGTTGATGAAATCTTTGCCGAGGTCGTCGTTCTGGTAGAGGATCGCGATCTTCGCATTCGGCATTTCTCTGGCGAGATAGCGGGCATAGGCGCGGGATTCGGTGTCATAGCTCGGCAACCCGGTGGTGATCATCGGGTATTCTTTGTAGTCGGTGAAGCGCGTTGCGCCGGTCACAATGAACGCCTGCGGGATTTTCTTGGCGGCAAGATACTTGGCGATCGCAAGGTTGCTTGGCGTGCCGAGGGTCGAGAACATGAAAGCGACCTCGTCGGATTCCACCAGCTTGCGGGTGTGTTCGACGGCCTTTGGCGGGCTGTATCCATCGTCCATCGCGATCAGGTTGATCTTGCGGCCATTGATGCCGCCCTGCTCGTTGATCACATTCACATAGGCGATGAGCGATTTTCCGACTGCGCCCAGTGCTGACGCCGGTCCGCTGAAGGGAAACACCGCGCCGACCTTGATTTCCGTGGCGCTGACGCCCGGCGCATCGGCTGCCATCGCCGGCAATGGCAGTCCGGCAAGCAACAGGGCAGCCGCGGTGGCCTTGAGTGCTGTTCTCCTCAGCATGGGTCGTCTCCTTCTGACGGTTTGTTCTTGTTGGGGCCGAGTGTTTTGGACCGCCGGATCGCAAGGCGTCCCAGCCACTGCATCGACCAATAGGGTTCTAATAAAGAACTGTCAATGCGGCGTGGTGCGTCGTAAATTTGCCGCGATGCACAAAACAAAAGCTTCGCGCATGTCAGAGTCGGAGGTATAGTGCATATCAAATTGGAATTGATCGCTGTCCGAACAGGACGGCGCGGAGATTCGTTATGAAATGGGATCGTCTCGACGAAGAAGCCTGTTCGGTGTCACGCACGGTGTCCGTGATCGGAGACCGCTGGACGCTTTTGATCTTGCGCGACTGTTTCCGCCGGATTCGGCGTTTCGATGAATTTCAGTCGCGCCTCGGCATCACCCGGCACTTGCTGGCGGAGCGTCTGCGCAAGCTTGTGCGTCAGGGTGTGCTGCGCAAGGTCGTCTATCAGGAGCGGCCGAAGCGGTACGAGTACATCTTGACCCAGAAGGGTCTCGAACTGCATCCGATCATGATGGCCATCGTCCATTGGGGCGATGTGCATATGGCGGATGAGCGCGGGCGGCCGGTGCTTCATCAACACAAGAACTGCGGCCATCACTTCGATCCGGTGATGACCTGCTCGGTGTGTCACGAGCCACTGGCGGCCAAGGAAGTGCATGTGCATCCGGGGCCGGGCGCGGACCGCTCGAAAAGCATGCTGCCGTCGCTCGAGCAGCAGGCGATGGATTGATCTCAGTCCGCTGACGGGCTGCGCGTCGGGACAGGCGGGTTGCCGCCTCTCGACTTTTAGCTGGATGGCTGGCACGACTGGAGCCTTTACTGGCGACAGGAGCCGCCCGCATGCTCACAGTCCATCATCTCAACAATTC
>Ga0209023_10003633_pt1 | contig 18244 bp, 18 predicted proteins | sample LakOneMetagenome_FD_187468 | JGI IMG/M metagenome (GOLD analysis project Ga0209023, IMG submission 187468) | Freshwater and sediment microbial communities from Lake Erie, Canada (SPAdes) (version 2) | ecosystem: Environmental > Aquatic > Freshwater > Lentic | place: Lake Erie, Canada... | reverse complement strand
GAACATGGCCCCACCGGGCTGGTCGAGGTTGCCGGTGACGATGTTGACCACGTCGACCAACCAGCTGGCCAGGGTGCCGAACTCGGCCGTGGTGGTGCCGATCCGCCCGTAGACCACCGCGGTGGGGGCGGCGGCGAGCTCGGCCGCCAGGCGCCGGATGTCGGCGGCATCGATCCCCACCGTGGTGGCCACCGCCTCGGCCGTGAACCGGGCCAGGGCATCGGTCACCGTCTCCAGCCCGGTCACCCACTCCCCCGCCCAACCGAGATCGATCTGGTCGGTCTCCACCAGGGTGGTGACCACCGCGGCGAGCAGGAGGGCATCGGTGCCGGGCCGCACGGCGAGGTGCCAATCGGCCTCCTGGGCGGTGCGGCTGCGTCGAGGATCGACCACCACGACCTGTCCGCCCCGGGCTCGGATGGCCTCGATCCGACCCGGCCAGTCGGGTGCGGTGGCCAGGCTGCCGTTGGACACATAGGGGTTCGCGCCCAAGATGAGCAGGTAGTCGGTGCGGTCGAGGTCGGGGACGGCCATGGTCAGGCCCCCGCCGAACAGCCACGCGGTGGCCAGTTCCTTGGGCCGCTGGTCCACCGTGCTGGCCGAGAACACGTTGCGCGACCCGAGGGCCTTGAGCAGCGGCTTGAGGTAGAGCATCCCGGAGAGGTTGTGGCTGTTCGGGTTGCCGAGGTAGGCCCCCACCGCCTGGCGTCCGTGCTCGGCCAGCACCGGCGTGAGGAGCCGATCCGCCTCGGCGAAGGCCTCGGCCCACGTCGCCTCCACCAACTCGCCGTCTCGACGGATCAGCGGGCGACGAAGCCGATCCGGGTCATCGTGCAGCTGGCGGAGGGTGGATCCCTTGGGGCAGATGTAGCCCTGGCTGAAGGGATCGGCCTGGTCGCCGCGGATGCGGGTCACCGCACCGTCCACCACCGTGAGCTCCAAGCCACAGGTGGCCTCGCAGAGCGGACAGGTCCGATACGCCGTTCGAGGGGTTCCGTCCATGGCCTCATGCTGCCAGGGCCACCTGTACCGTGCTCGGGTGCGTCAGCTCCTCCCCGAACCGGCCGAGATCGACCCGGGTGCGGCCCACGCCCACGCCTCCCGACCTGCGCCCGCCGACCGGCCCTGGGTCCTGCTGAACATGGTGGCCAGCATCGACGGAGCCACCGCGGTCGACGGGGTGTCCGGTGGCCTGGGCGGGCCGGCCGACCAGGCCGTCTTCGGCGCCATCCGCGCCGCGGTCGACGTGATCTTGGTGGCGGCCGGCACGGCCCGAGCGGAGTCCTACGGTCCGCCCCGGACCTCCGAGTCGCGCCAGGCCGACCGCCTGGCACGGGGCCAGAGGGCCAAGCCGCGCATGGCCCTGGTGACCCGCAGCCTCGACCTGGACGCCACCACCAGCTTGTTCACCGAGGCCACCGAGGCACCGCTGATCTTCACCACCGATGACGCGCCGCCCGACCGGCTCCACTCCTTCGACGGGCTGGCCGAGGTGGTGAGCATGGGCCAGCACGGGGTGGATCTCCGCAGGGCCCTCTCGCACCTTCACGCTGAGGGCGCCCGCACCGTGCTGGTGGAGGGCGGGCCGTCGCTCAACGGTCAGCTCACCGAGGCCGGTCTGGTCGACGAGGTGAACCTGTCGCTGTCGCCACTGCTGGTGGGCGGCGACAGCGCCCGCATGGTGCACAGCGAACAGGCCGCCCCGCTCCCGATGGCGCTGGCGCACCTCTGGGAGCAGGACGGCCTGCTGTTCGCTCGCTACTGCCGAGGCTGACGACGCGTCGGCCTCACCGGTTCAGGTGGTGATCAGGCCACCGTGAGACGTCGGCGCAGCACCAGGATCGAGCCACCGGCCGCCAGGAGCAGCCCGCCGATCAGGGCGAGGGGCGTGGAGTCGGAGCCGGTGCGGGGCAGGCTGGTGGAGGTCCCGTTGACGCTGCCGGGACCCTGGCCCTGATCCACCCCGGCCACCGCCGACGCGGTGGTGCTGGGGGCCTCGGTGCTGGGCACCTCGACCTCGGTGGTGGTGTCCTGGACCTCTGAGGTGCTGGTGGTGGCCGGCTCGCTGGTGCTCGACGTGGTCCCCGGCACGGTGGTGGACACCTGAGGTGTCGACGTGGTGCTGGACGGTGCCGTGGAGGTTGAGGTGGTCGAGGTGTCCGGCGTCGACGTGGTGCTCGAGGTCGTGGACGACGTCGAGGTCGAGGTCGACGACGTCGGCGCAACGGTGGTCGACGTGGACGTCGACGTCGACGAGGTCGGCGCAACGGTGGTCGACGTGGACGTCGACGTCGACGAGGTCGGCGGCACCGTGGTCGAGGTCGTGGTGGACGAGGTCGAGGTGGTGGTGCTGGTCGACGAAGTCGTGGACGAGGTCGACGTGCTGGTGCTGGTCGACGAGGTCGTGGACGATGTGGAGGTCGAGGTCGACGACGTGGGCGGCACCGTGGTGGAGGTTGTGGACGAGGTCGACGTGGTGGTGACCACCGGGTCGGCGAAGGTCACCACGACCTGGGCTCCACCCGTGGAGGTCGAGGTCGAGACCGCCGTTGCCGTGCTCAGGTACCACGACGAGCCGCCACCGGCGCCACCGCCACCCTTGCACCCGGTGTTGGCGCCGCTGCCGGCTGCTCCGCCGACGTAACCGCCACCGCCACCGCCACCGACGACGTTGACGCTGGCACCGCCCGAGCCGTTGGCCGAGGTGCCGCCGTTAGCGCTGGACCCGGTGCTGTTGACGCCACCGGCGCCCCCCGTGCCGCCGTTGGCGTTGTTGCCGGCATCGCCGCCGTTGGTGCCGTTGGCTCCAGATGGACCGCTGCCGGAGCCGATGGCCGTGATGCCACCGCTGCCGCCGTCGCCACCCTTGCCGGCGCGGGTTCCGGCGCAACTGCTGGTGCCGCCACCGCCACCGCCGCCAGCGACGACGACCTGCGTGCCCGTGCCCGCCGCACAGGTGGCGCCGATGCACACCGCGGACGATGCGCCGCCGGAGCCACCGCTACCGCCACCCGGGTCGAACGCGGTGTTCTGGCCGCGGCCGGCGCCGCCACCCGAGCTCCACCCGGCGACGGTGCTGTTGTTGACGAAGTCGCCGCCGGCCACGCCGGGGCAAGCGACCACGGCGGAGATCGTGGCGCCGGGGGTGACCGCGATCGTGGCGGTGACCGTGCCGGCAGCACCGAAGCCGCCCTTGTCACCGCTGGACTGGTTGCCACCCTGGCCACCGAGGCCGCCGGTGGCCACGACGGTCATGGCGTACACGTCGGCCGGCACGGTGGTGCTCTGCACGGTGCCGCACGCGCCCGCTGGGCTCCAGGCAGCGCTGGCAGGCGAGGAGCCTCCGACAACGGTGATCCCGAGGCCGACCACGAGGCTGAGGCTTGCTGTGGCGACCAGCGCGCGACGACGGGCACGAAGCCGGTTGACACGCGTGCTGCGTGCACCGGAAGGGTGCGGACCTGACATGTTGGAGATCTCCCAATGGTCTTTGCTCGCGCCCGTGTGCCTGACTGTCAGGCCGCCGCAGCGAGCACTGTAGACGGCCGAGCTGACGGGCCGTCACATTCGGACAGCGGACCTCAGTGCAGCTTGGGCGCGGTGGCCTTGGTGAGCGCTGAGTGGGTGAGCTCGGTCAGCTCACGCTCGAAGTCGGCCAGGTCGTCGAACTCCTTGTAGACGCTGGCGAAGCGGACCGCCGCCACCACGTCGAGGTCGCGCAGACGTTCCAGCACGGCTCGACCCACCTCCTCGGTGGGCACCTCACCGCCGAGCAGCCGGAGCGACTCTTCCACCGCAGCGGCCAGGTCCTCGAGCTGGCCGGCATCGACCGGACGAGCCTTCGTGGCGGCCTCGAGACCGGCCACGACCTTCCCGTGATCGAACGGCTCGCGAACTCCGGACCGCTTCACGACCATCAAGGGCACCTCTTCGAGGCGCTCGAAGGTGGTGAAGCGCTGGTTGCAGCTGAGGCAGGCCCGACGCCGACGAATGGAGATGCCGTCTTCGGACTGGCGCGAGTCGACCACCTTGTCGTCGAATCCACCACAGGTCGGACAGCGCACGGCGCCGACGCTAGATCAGTTGGGGAGGGCGATCCGATCGCCAGGCTCGATGACCGTGCTCCCCTGTGCGGCGACCAGGCGATCCACCAGGGGGCGGACGTCGCCGTTGGGCTGCAGGCGCCGAGCGATGGACCACAACGTGTCCCCTGGCTCCACCACCACGGAACGACCGGTGGCCGACGCCGTGGCCGACGCCGCCCGAGCCGGGGCCGGGGCGAGACCGGCGAGGGCGCCGCGGCCGATGGCGACGGCACCGAACATGAGGGCGAGGACCAACAGCCCGGCGAGCACGGCCGTCACGGGCTCGATCCGGCGGGGCCCGGCCGGCGCGCCGAGGCCGCCGGGGATGAGGCGGAGGTCCGGACGGACCGGAGCATCGGTGCGGGGGAAGCGGTGGGGTTCGACGATCGCAGCCATGGGAACAGTCTCCGCAGGGGGTCTGACAGTGAGGCGGAACGAACGCTCGTTTGACGAACGCTTGTTCGGAGAACGGCAGCATACCCACGAACAGGCGTTCCGCGTCAAGACCCAGACGAACAGATGTTTGCCCGAACAGGTGCGCGATGCTACGGTGCTGATCGACCACACGTTCGCCTTGCGGCCCGCGCTGCAGGACACCGACCGAGGAGGCCCCATGGCCGACCAGACCCTCACCGATCGCCAGCGCCAGATCCTCGAGTGCATAGACGCCGCCATGCGCGAGCGGGGCTACCCACCGTCGGTGCGCGAGATCGGCGAGACCGTCGGCCTCGGCTCCCCTTCCACCGTCCACTCCCACCTGTCCACGCTCCAGAAGCTGGGCTTCCTGCGCCGAGACCCCACCAAGCCCCGCGCCATCGAGGTGCGTTGGGACTCGGCCTCGGGTGCCGCCGTCGAGCGCCGTCCCGTGCGCCACGTGCCGTTGGTGGGCGAGGTCGCCGCCGGCACCGATGTGCTGGCCCAGGAGAACGTGGAAGAGGTCATCCCCGTCCCGGCCGATCTCACCGGAGACGGCGAGCTCTTCATGCTCCGGGTCCGAGGCGATTCCATGGTCGACGCCGGCATCCTCGATGGCGACTTCGTGGTGGCTCGGTCCCAGACCGAGGCAGCCAAGGGCGAGATCGTGATCGCCGGCATCCCCGGCGAGGAGGCAACGGTCAAGACCTTCGAGCGCAAGGGCGACAAGATCATCCTCACCCCCTCGAACCCGCGCCTCGAGCCCATGGTGTTCGATGCAGATCAGGTCCAGGTGTTCGGGCGGGTCGTCACCGTCATGCGTCGCCTCTAGCCCTCCCGGTCACCCCGTTGGGGTCTTCGATCGGCATCGGTACCGTGGTCCGTCCCCCGACCCGCCCCGCCTGGAGACCTCCCGATGACCGACACCCTTGCCGTTCCCGACACCGCCGATGCGGCCACCGAGACCGCAGACTTCTGGTTCGATCCGCTGTGCCCTTGGGCCTGGATGTCCTCGAGGTGGATCCTCGAGGTGGCCAAGGTCCGGTCCATCGCCCCGACGTTCCACGTCATGAGCCTGGCGGTGCTCAACAGCGGTCGCGATCTGGATCCGCGCTACGCCGAGATGATGGAGAAGGCGTGGGGTCCGGTCCGGGTGTGCATCGCCGCCGAAGCGCAGCACGGCAACGAGGTCCTGCTGCCGCTCTACACCGCGCTCGGCAACCGCATCCATCCCGGCGGGCAGGAGATCAGCAACGAGTTGATCGCTGACGCACTGGCCGAGGTCGGCCTTCCCGCCGAGCTCCTCGATGCCGCCGACAGCACCGAGTGGGACGAGCAGCTGAAGATCTCCCACCACGACGGCATGGACCGGGTGGGCATGGACGTCGGCACCCCGGTGATCTCGGTCAACGGTGTGTCGTTCTTCGGTCCGGTGGTCACCCCCGCCCCCAAGGGCGAGGCGGCCGGCCTCCTCTGGGACGGCGTGGTCCTGGTTGCCGCCACTCCCGGGTTCTACGAGCTCAAGCGCACTCGGACCGACGGCCCGATCTTCGACTGATCGCTCGGCGGTGCACCGCCCGAGCGATCAGCGAGTGGTGGTGGTCATGACCGCCACGGCAGCCCGCACCGTGGGGTCGAGATCGAGGCCCAGGCGATGCCGGATGGTGAGCGTGGCCTGGGCCCGGCCCAGCCACGCCACCACGTACTGGTAGGCGGTGACCGCATCGGCTTCAGCCGAGCCCGTGTGATCTTCGATCTCGATCCAATCGACCCTCGGGTCGGGCCGGTCCATGGGGGGCCGGAAGGTGGCCTCCACCCAGCCGGGCTCGATGTCGCGCTCACGCCATCGGGCCCGCCAGGTCTCGTCGAGCGCCGCCTCGGCATCGGCCTGCCAGGTCTCCCGATGGGCCGTCTCGTCGGCGGAGGCGAACACCTCCACCCGCAGCACGGCAAGGACGCCGTCGTTGCGTCGACGCCAGGCCCGGCCTTCGTCGAGCGCCGTCCACCCCCGCGCATCGCGCGCGGCACGCACCCGGTCCGACGCCTCCCCGGGACCGAGGTGCTCGAGGCGCTCCACGTTGTTCATCATCGGCGTGTCGAGCCAGCCTCGACCCAGGCTGCGGCGGCGCAGGGGAAACGCCTCGGCCCAGGCCTGATCAGACGGGTTCCACCACGGGACCTCGTCGCTCGGTCCGCTCCGACGGGACCGAGGCTTCACGGACCGGTGCGCAGCAACTGGTCGAGCACCTCGAAGCACCGTTGGATGGGTGCGCGGTGCACCCGCTCATCTGCGGCATGGGCCAATGTGGCCTCTCCCGGCCCGAAGTTGGTGGCAGGGATCCCGTGCTCGGCAAAGCGAGCCACGTCGGTCCAGCCCAGCTTCGACCGAACCGGGAGCTGGTTGCGATCGATGATCGACCGGAGCACCGGATGGTCGAGAGCGGGAAGGGCGGCCGCAGCCACGTCGATCACCTCGACCTGATCGCCCTCCGCCAGCACCGGTGCCAACAGGTCCCGGATGGAGGCCTCAGCCTCGGCCGCCGTGCGGTCGGGTGCGAAGCGATGGTTGAGGGTGACCGTGGCCAGGTCGGGTACGACGTTGGCCGCCACCCCCCCGCTGACCGCAACCGCCTGGAGCGCCTCCCGGAACTCGCAGCCATCGATGACCGGATCGCGTGCCGGACGGGCCTCCACCGCAGCGAGCACCCGGCCGAGGCGGTGGATCGCGTTGTCGCCCATCCACGGCCGAGCGGCATGGGCCCGCGCACCGTGCAGGGTGACGAGCATCCGCAGCGACCCCTGGCAGCCGGCCTCGATCACCCCATCGGTGGGTTCCCCGATCAGGGCGACGTCGCCAGCGACCAGCTCGGGCCGGTCGCGGAACAGGTGGGCCAGGCCGTTGTGGACCGCGGCCACCTCCTCGGCGGCGTAGAAGACGTAGCTGACGTCGACGGCGGGGTCGCTCACCGTGCGCGCCAGCTCCACCATCACCGCCAATCCCGCCTTCATGTCGGTGGACCCAAGACCCCAGAGCGTGTCGCCCTCGATTCGGGGTGTGCCGTTGCCGTTCACCGGCACGGTGTCGGTGTGGCCGGCGAGGATCACCCGGGTCGGGCGGTCGAGCGTGGTGCGGGCCACCAGGTTCTCCCCCACCCGGTCGAGGGTGAGCCACGGCAGCGAACCGAGCTCCGCCACGAGCCAGTCGACGATCTCGGTCTCCTGGTGGCTCTCCGATGGGATGGCCACCAGCGTCTCGGTGAGGGCGAGCAGGTCGGTCACGAGCTGGTCTCGCCTCCCGGCGACGGAGCGTCAGGCGGGCGCGGGGGCCAGGTGGGAGCCGAGGCGTCGGGGGCGGGAGCCCACGGCTGGAGCGGGGGCTGCTCCGGCAGCGGTGGAAGGGGTGGCAGCGGCGGGGGCGCGGCCCAGCCGGGGGCCGAGCTCGGTGCCGGTGCCGGAGCGGGAGCCCACCCGGGCGGACCGGCGGGCGAGCCCGTAGGCGGCGGCGACCAGGGCGCAGGGGCCGGCGGTGCCCAACCCGGCGGACCAGTCGCCGGGCCCGGCTGAGCACCCCAGCCGGGAAGGGCGCCCGGACCCGGCGGGTAGGCGCCGTACCCGCCGTAACCGCCCGGAGGTCGGCGAGACTTCCCGCGCCGCACGGCGCTGACGATGATGACCACGATGCCGACGACGACCAGCAGCCCACCGCCGAACACCCCGCCCAGGATCGAGCCGATGGAACCGTTCGGGTTGGTGGTGCCCACCGCGAGCTCACCGCTGTGAACGTTGCCACCCTCGGCCTGGACGATCCGGAAGGTGTACGTGCCCGGAGCGGTCACGTCGAAGTGGCCCATGGAGCGGCCGTGACGGCCGTTGAGGTCGTAGGTGGTGCGCGAACCGCTGTACTCGAGCTGCACGGCCTGCTGATCCGGCCCGACGATCACCACCGCCGGAGCTACCACGTAGCCGCGCGGGTCGTTGGCCACCTCGACGGCTGAGGCCTCGTAGAACAGGTAGTGCTTGCCTGTGCTGTCGAAGGTCATGGTGCCGCCCGAGGCGGCGGACACCCGCTGGTAGTCGGCCACGTTCTTGGTGAGGTTCACCGCGCCGCCGGCCACCAAGGCGATGCCGCCGACGATGCCTGCGATCACGAGGACGGCGCCGATCACGATGCCGACGGTGCCCTTGGGCTTGGGCTGGGTCATCGGCCCCGCCGAGGTCATGGGTTCCATGACCTCAGTCTCTCAGCCGGTGAGGCGTCCGACGAGTTCCCTCATCCGGTCGGTCGGTTGGACCGCGGCCACCCGTACGTGGCCCGCACCGGCCTCGCCGTAGAACTCGCCTGGGCTCACCAGGGCGCCACCCTCCACCGCGAGGCGCTGGGCCAGGGTCCAGGCATCACCGTCGGGCGCGGGAACCCACAGGTAGAACGCGCCTCCGGGGAAGGTGGCGTCCAGACCCCACGAGGCAAGGCCGGTGACCAGGAGGTCGAGCCGTTCGCGGTACCGACCGGCCTGCTCGGCCACGTGGACATCGTCGGCCCATGCAACCGCGCCGGCGGCCTGCACCGGACCGGGTGCCATGAGGCCGACGTGCTTGCGCACCTCGGCCAGGTAGCCCACCAGGTCGGCGTCGCCGGCGAAGAACCCGAGGCGAGCGCCGGCGAAGTTGGATCGCTTGGACAGCGAGTGCACGGCGATCACCCCCTCGGCACCGTGCTGGAGGATGCTTCGTGGGGCACCGTCCCAGGTGAACTCGGCGTAGCACTCGTCGGAGAACACCGGCACGGCGTTGGCCCTACCCCACGAGGCAGCGGCGCCGAGATCGTCGAGACCGCCGGCGGGGTTGCCCGGCGTGTTCACCCAGAGGCACAGGGCGCAGGCGGCGTCGGTGGGATCGATGGCGTCGAGGCGGATCCGCCAGTGCTCGTCGACCGGCACCGGCACGGACCGGCACCCGGCGAGGGTGGCACCCATGGCATAGGTGGGATAGCTGATCTCGGGGTAGAGCACGGTGTCTCGGTGCGGTGTGCGCAGGTGCAGCCAGTGCGGGACGCCGGCCACCAGCTCCTTGGACCCGACGCACGCCGCCACCTGCTCGACCGGAAGGTCCACGCTGAAGCGCCGGGCCAGCCAGTCGACCACCGATTGGCGATAGGCGATCGTGCCGACGGACGGTGGGTAGCTCCGCGTCGCATCGGGATCGGCCAGGGCCGCCATCACGGCCGGTGGAGGTGGATCGCACGGGGTCCCGATGGACAGGTCGATCAGGCCGCCGGGGTGGGCGGCGGCGGCCAGCTTGAGGGGAGCCAGGCGGTCATAGGGGTACGGCGGTGGAACGAAGCCGGTCACGAGGGCGGCCGACCTAGTCGTTCTGGTGGAGCTGCGTGTTGAGCGAGCCCCAGTCGACCGTCTGGGAGAGGACCTCCATGGCACCGGTTGTGGAGTTCTGGCGGAAGAGCAGATCCGAGCGACCCGAGAGCTCCGACGCCTTCACGACCTGCCCGTCGGGCGTGGTCACCCGCGTGCCGCCCAGCACGTAGCAGCCGGCCTGGACCGTGCAGCGATCACCGAGCGAGATGCCCAAGCCGGCGTTGGCCCCGAGGAGGCAGCCCTCACCGATCGAGATCACGGTCTTGCCGCCACCCGACAACGTGCCCTGGATGGAGGAGCCGCCACCGATGTCGGAACCCTCCCCCACCACGACCCCGGCGCTGATCCGGCCCTCCACCATGGAGGTGCCCAGGGTGCCGGCGTTGAAGTTGCAGAACCCCTCGTGCATGACGGTGGTGCCCTCCGCCAGGTGGGCACCGAGGCGGACCCGGTCGGCATCGGCGATGCGAACGCCGCTGGGAACGACGTAATCGACCATGCGGGGGAACTTGTCGATGCCGTACACCGTGACCGGGTGGCCGGCCGAGCGCATGCGAAGCCGGGCGTGCTCGAAGTCCTCGACCGCGCACGGGCCCCAGTTGGTCCACACCACGTTGACGAGCTGGCCGAAGATGCCGTCCAGGTTGATGGTGTTGGGCGCCACCAGTCGATGCGACAGCAGGTGCAGGCGGAGGTAGGCGTCGTGGGCGTCGACCGGAGGCGCATCGAGGTCGGCGATGAAGGTGACCACCGCGGCCCGGCGGACCCGGCGGAGCGGATCGACCCCGAGCACGTGATCGAGATCGATGCGCAGCGCGTCGAGCGCCTGGCCACGACTCAGCTCGAAGGTCCCGGGACCCTCGTGGTGCTCGAACGCCTCGGCCAGCCGCAGCGCGCCCTCCGTCATCCCGAGGATCGGCTCCGGGTACCAGGTGTCGAGCACCCTGTCGCCGTCGACGGTGATGGAGGCGAGGCCCACGCCCCAGGCACCGGACTGGCGCCGGGCGTCATCGGTGGGCAGGTCGTTCGAGGGGGTCACGGCCGACACCGTACCGGCCCATCGACGCCCGTTCGCCGCCTGGTCAGGGAGCCACCCACGCGGCCAACTTGGCCGACGCGGCCCCGTCGAGCCGAGCGGTGAGGTGCATCCCGTCGTCGCCCACCGATTCCACCAGGACCTCGCCCTCGCGATGGACCTCGGCCAGCACATCGCCTCGTTCGAACGGCACGAGGAGCTCCACCACGTCGGTGGCGTGGCGAAGGCGGTCGCCGATGGTGAGCAGCAGGTGCTCGACCCCTTCGCCGGTGCGGGCCGAGATGCCCACCGACGTGGGATGGCGATCCACCAAGCGCTTCACCTCGGGCGACGCGTCGGCCTTGTTGAAGCAGAGCAGCTCCGGCACGGCATCGGCATCGATGTCGGCCAGCACCTCCCGCACGGCGTCGATGTGTGCCTGGGGATCGGGCGCAGAACCGTCGACCACGTGGACCAGGAGGTCGGCCTCACCAGCGACGCGCAGCGTCGAGCGGAACGACTCCACCAGCTGGTGGGGCAGCTTGCGGACGAACCCGACGGTGTCGGTGAGCAGGACGGCCTCGCCGCCGGGGAGTTGCAGGCGGCGGGTGGTGGCGTCCAGTGTGGCGAAGAGCCGATCTTCCACCAAGACGCCCGCACCGCTGAGCTGGTTGAGCAACGTGGACTTGCCAGCGTTGGTGTAGCCGACGATGGCCACCCGAGCCGCTCGGCTTCGGGTGCGCTGCTTGTACTGCGTGTCCTTGTGGGCCGACATGACGCGGAGGTCGGCCTCGAGCTTGTGGATGCGTCGGGTGATGCGACGCCGATCGGTCTCGAGCTGGGTCTCGCCCGGGCCACGGCTGCCCACCCGAGCGCCGCCCCCGGCCGACATGCCGCCGGCCTGCTGCGAGAGCCCCTGGCCCTTGCCTCGCAGCCGGGGCTTCAGGTAGCGGAGCTGGGCCAGCTCGACCTGGGCTCGACCCTCCACGCTCGATGCGTTCTGGGCGAAGATGTCGAGGATCACCGCAGTGCGATCCAGCGCGGTTCGACCCAGGAGCTTCTCGAGGTTGCGCTGCTGGGCCGGACTCAGGTCGTCGTCGAACACCACGGTGTCGCAGTCGAGCGACTCGCTGAGCTCCTTGAGCTCGTCGGCCTTGCCCTTCCCGAGGTAGGTGGCCGGGTCGGGGTTGGCCCGACGCTGGACGACGCGACCTACGACGTCGGCGCCCGCGGTGTCCACCAGCAGGGCCAGCTCGTCGAGGTCGAACTCGGTCTCCTCTGGATCTCCCCCGCCCAGGGTGACGCCGACCAGGATGATCCGCTCCCGGAAGGTGCGGTCGATGAGGGCATCTGACGTGCCGCCGAAGTCGCCGAACGCGCCACGGTGGCTCTCGACCAACGCGGCGGACTCGGTGGGATCGTCGGCCGCCACGGCGTCATCGGTGTTGAAGAACTCGAAGTCCTCGTCGACGTGGCCATCGTCGGCCGGCGGAGGGCCGTCGGACCAGGAACCGCTCATTCCGGGATCCGGACTTCGGCGACGAACGTGGTGGTGCCGGTGAGCAGGTTGGTGTCGCCCAGCTCCACGTCGGCCTCGCCTCCGAGCATCACCACCGCGACCTTGGAGCCGGTGAGGCCCCACTCGTGGGCGGCGAAGGCCACTGCGGTGGCACCCGTTCCGCACGCCGCCGTCGGGCCGACGCCTCGTTCCCAGGTGAGCATGTCCATGGCGTCGTCGATGTTCTCGACCGGGGCGACGAAGTGCACGTTCATCCCGTCGTCGTAGTCCTGCTCGTAGAGCGGTCCGGCCGCGGCGACGTCGATCTCGCTCAGGTCCTTCACCAGCAGTACGAGGTGCGGGTTGCCGAGGTCGTAGGTCTCGGCCTGGATCGGATCCAGCCCGAGGGCCAGCGGTCCGAACTCGTCCATGAGCGCATCGGGGACGGGGTCGTTGCGGTCCGCCGCTGGTCCGGGCGATACCGGGCCCATGTCCACGGTGGCCAGGGCCACCAGCGGATCGCCGCTGGGGTCTGGTTCGAGGCGAACGGGCCGCACGCCGGCGTCGGTGTGCACGTCGATCTCGTAGGTGTCTCGATGGCGACGCATGGCATCGGCCTGGACGAGGCACCGGATGCCGTTGCCGCTCATCTCGGCCACCGAGCCGTCGGCGTTGAAGAGGGTCATCACCAGGTCGAACCCGGCCACGCCGTAGAGCCCGATCAGCAGCCCATCGGCCCCCACACCAGTGGTGCGGTTGCACCAGTTCGAGGCGCGGCGGCTCCAGAGCTCTCGATCGGCGGCCAGCTCCTCGTCGCTCGTGAGGAAGACGAGGAAGTCGTTGCCGAGCCCGTGGTGCTTGGTGAGGGAGAAGCTCATGGTCGGGCCAGTCTCGCAGGGCGGCCAGCGGATGCCTCGCCCAGTTCCCACCCGAGCCGCGTAGGGTCACCCCGCCGACGCCAAGGAGACCACGTGGACTTCGATCCCATCGCCAGCCCGACCACCCCGCTCGCCGACAACCGCGAGCCGCGGTTCGTGCACGACGACGACCTCAGGGCCGCGGCCGACCGCCTCGACGGCTGGTCGAACCGTCACGGGGGCAAGGACCCCAACGTGCTCGTGATCCTCATGGACGACGTCGGCTGGGGCGACTTCGGTTGCTACGGCGGCGGGGAGGCGGTCGGCGCGCCGACACCCAACATCGATGCCCTAGCGGCCCGCGGCGTGCGGCTCACGTCGGCCTACTCCGAGCCGTCGTGCACGCCATCTCGAGCCACCATGCTCACCGGTCGGCTGCCCATGCGCCACGGCCTCCAGCGCCCGCCGATGTACGGCGAGCGCGGCGGGCTCCAGGGCGAGGTCACCCTGGCCGAGGTCCTGTCCGAACAGGGGTACGTCACCCAGTGCGTGGGGAAGTGGCACCTGGGCGAGAACGTCGAGTCCCAGCCCCAGAACGTCGGCTTCGACGACTTCTACGGCTTCCTCTCGGTGTCGGACATGTACACCGAGTGGCGGGACCCGTACTTCTTCCCCGAGATCGTCTACAACCAGACCCGCACCGACTGGGTGGAGAACCAGCCCTTCAACACCTGCTTCGTCCGGGCGGTGCGAGGCGGCGAGATCGAGAACGTCGAGGAGGTCACCATCCCGGTGCTGTCCCAGCTCGACGAGAAGTGGTGCGCCTACTCCGAGGCGTTCATCGACCGGATGGCCGGCGAGGACAAGCCATGGTTCCTCTACCACAACACCCGCGGCGCCCACTTCGACAACTACCCGTCCGAGCCCTACCTCGGATCGTCGCCGGCCAAGCATCCCTACAAGGACACGATCGTGGAGCTCGACGCCATCGTCGGGCGCCTGGTGGCCTCGCTGGAGCAGACCGGGCAACTCGACGACACCATCATCATGGTCACGTCGGACAACGGACCCGAGATGGAGACCTGGCCCGACTCGGCATACACGCCGTTCCGCTGCGCCAAGGGGTCCACGTGGGAGGGCGGCGTGCGGGTTCCGCTGGTCATCTCCTGGCCCGGGATGATCGACGGCGGGCAGGTGAGCGACGGGCTGTTCGACTTCACCGACATCCTGCCCACCGTGCTCGGGCTGGGCGGCCACACCGATGCCGTACCCGACGATCGCTTCATCGACGGGATCGACCAGTCGTCGTTCCTGCTCGCGCCCGGCGGCCGGTCCAACCGCAAGTACCACTACTACTGGCTCGGCCAGTCGTTCTCCGCCCTACGTTGTGGCGAGTACAAGTTCATGCTCAACGCGGTGGGCGACGACGTGGTCAGCCAGGGTGACGTCCACGGCACCGGCGGGTTCAGCGGGGTGCTGCAGAAGTTCCCCTACGGGAAGCTGTTCAACCTCTACCTGGATCCCAAGGAGACCCACTCCTACATGATCCGCAAGCTGGCCTACCAGGACGCCCTGGTCGGCCAGGTCGGCCGCCACCTGCGCACCTTCGCCCCGCCCTACCAGGCCAAGCTCATCATGGGCATCAACGTCTGACGGCTACCTGGTCAGTCCCAGAGGGCGGCGGCGGTGTCGATCAGGGCGGGGAGGGCGACCGAGGGGTCGCGGTCGGCGCCGATCCAGGTGATGCGCGGGTCGCGACGGAACCAGGCGCGCTGGCGACGGGCGAACTGCCGGGTGCGGGTGATGGCCGTGGCCAGCGCCTCGTCGAGCGTCGATTCACCTCGGAGGTGGGCCAGCAGCTCGCGGTAGCCGAGGGCCTGGGCCGCCGTTCGGCTCAGCTCGGGACCGTGGGTCAGGCGGGTGACCTCGTCGAGGAAGCCATCGGCCATCTGCTGGCGGTAGCGGCGCTCGATCCGGTCGGCCACGACCGGGCGCGGCAGCCACAGCCCGACCATGGTGATCGGCGTCGGCGGGTAGGCGTCCATGCCGGGACCGAACGAGGAGAACGGCCGTCCGCTGCCGACGGTCACCTCGAGTGCCCGCAGCACCCGACGTCGGTTGTTCGGCTCCATGCGACCGGCGCTGACCGGATCGAGCGCACCGAGGCGGGCGTGGAGTGCCTCGGTGTCGGGTTCCTCGTCGAGATCGGCGGCCACGGCCGGGAACCTCCCGGGAAGTTCCAGGTCGTCGACCACCGCTCGCAGGTAGAGGCCGGTCCCCCCGACCAGGACGGCTCGCTTGCCTCGGCGCTCGATGTCGGCCTGTGCGGCGCGGACCGCCGCCTGGAAGGAGTGGACCTCGAAGGGTTCCCAGGGGTCGACCAGATCGAGCAGGTGGTGGCGAACCTCAGCTCGCTCGACCGGCGTGGGCTTGGCCGTACCGATGTCCATGCCTCGGTAGACCTGCATGGAGTCGACCGACACCAGCTCCACGTCGCCGCGGTGACGGGCCAGCTCCATGGCCAACGCCGACTTGCCCGACGCGGTGGTTCCCACGATGGCGAGCGGAGCGGAGGTCATGGCGGTGCGTTCGCCGGGAGATCGGTGGCCATCCACAACACGTGGTGACGAGCTCCCGACGGCGAACGCATCCCCGGCATGTTGGTCGGCGGGCCCATCGCCCCGAAGCCGACCGAGCGGAAGAAGGCGATGGCGTGGTGGTTCTCCGCCCAGGTACCGAGGTGGCACCCGGGGATCCCCTCGTCGACCAGCGTGGCGAACCACTGGCTCACCAACCGTCGACCGACGCCTGCTCCCCGTGCCTCGGGGAGCAGGTTGATGTGGAGGTGCGCAGGATGGGCCGGGTCGGTGGGCTCCCTCAGCAGGGGACGTCGAGCGGCGAGCTCGACCAAACCGTCCCGCGCCGACCGCCAGAGGAAGCCGGCCGTGCCGGTCCGCCACAGCAGGCCCCGGCTCACCAGCTGGCCGTACAGCGGTCGGAGCGGGTCACCGACCACCGCCGTGTTCCGACAGCCGAGCAGATAGCCGACCACCCGGCCGTCGAGTTCGGCCACCAGCGACGACTCGGGTTCGCGATCGGTGTAGTAGCTGGAGAAGGTGTCGGCGAAGCTCTCCCGGTCTCGCCACTGCCAGGAGATCGGGTCGCCCATGTACCCGGTGAAGTGGCAGATCTGCCGGACGGCCGCTCGGTCCTCGGCTCGGTAGGGCCGGACCGTGATGTGGCTCGGCACAGCGGGCCGATCAGCCCGCGGCGACGGCGATGCGCGTGCGGTGCGTGGCCGGCGCAGTGACCGCCACGAGCTGGCCGCGCAGGAAGTGCGGGGCGGCCTCGGTGACCTCGACCTCGGCGTAGGTGCCGACGCGGAGGGGGTCGGGGCTCGCGAAGTGGACCAGCTTGTTCTGGCGGGTCCGGCCGGTGATCACGGACGGGTCCTTGCGGGAGGGCCCCTCCACCACGACCTCCTCCACCCGGCCGATCCGGCCCTGGTGCTTGAGCAGGGCCGACCGTTCGAGGACCAGCTTGAGGCGATCGAACCGCTCGGCGATCACCGCCGGATCGACGTACTCGTCCACCATCTCGGCCGCCTCGGTCCCGGCACGAGGCGAGTAGATGAAGGTGTAGGCCGAGTCGTACTCGGCGGCGGCTGCCAGCTCCATGGTTCGGTCGAAGTCGGCATCGGTCTCGCCTGGGAAGCCGACGATGATGTCGGTGGTGACGGCCAGGTCGGCGATGGCGGCTCGTGCCGCGGTGAGCTTCTCGAGGTAGCGCTCAGCGGTGTACCCCCGGTGCATGGCGGCCAGGACCCGGTCGCTGCCGGACTGGACCGGGAGGTGGAGGTGCTCGCACACCGCCGGCGTCTCGGCCATGGCGGCGATGGTCTCGGGGCGCAGGTCCTTGGGGTGGGGGCTGGTGTAGCGGACCCGGCGGATGCCCTCGACCCGGCCCACCGCCCGCAGCAGCTCGGAGAACAGCGGCCGGATGCGCACGTCCTCGCCGGCCTGACGGGCGGTCAGGGTGAGGTCACGGCCGTAGGAGTTCACGTTCTGGCCGAGCAGGGTGACCTCGGTGACGCCAGCGGCGGCCAGGCCGGAGACCTCGTCAACCAGGCGGTCGAATGGACGGGAGATCTCCCCGCCGCGCACGGCGGGCACGATGCAGAACGCGCACGAGTTGTCGCAGCCGATCTGGATGGTGACCCACGAGGTGTGGCCGTGCTCTCGGCGGGCGGGCATGGCGGAGGGGAACAGCTCGTAGTCGTCGGCCACGGTCTCGGTCAGGATCTCGGTGAGCGGGCCCTCGGTGCGCGAGCGGTGCAACAACTCGGTGGCCCGGTGGACGTTGTGGGTCCCGAACACGACGTCGACGTACGGCGCCCGTTCCCGGACCGCGTCCTGATCCTTCTGGGCCAGGCAGCCGCTGACCACGATCTCCATGCCGGGGCGGGCGTCCTTCACCGACTTGAGGTGGCCGAGGGTGCCGTAGAGCTTGTTGTCGGCGTTCTCGCGGATGCAGCAAGTGTTGAGCACCACCACGTCGGCATCGTCGAGATCGGTGGCCGCCGTCATGCCGTCGGCCTCGAACAGGCCGGCGATGCGCTCCGAGTCGTGCTCGTTCATCTGACACCCGAACGTGCGGATCAGGTAGCGCTTCGGGACATCGGGCTCGGCAGACATGACCGCACCACTCTACGACCGGCCGATCACGAGGCTCCGGGTCCGAACCGAAAACGCCAAGGGCGTCCGGCCCCAGCGGTCCGGACGCCCATTGACGGGTGTGAGGGGAGAACGAATCGATCAGTCGAGCGTGATGGGCAGATCGTCGGGATCGAGCGTCAGATCCACGTCGTCCTCGGTCTCGGCTTCGGGGTCGACCCCGATGCCCACCTGCTGGAGGATCCGCTCGGAGACCTCGACCATGATCTCGGGGTTGTCGATCAAGAACTGCTTGGCGTTCTCTCGCCCCTGGCCCAGCTGCTTGCCCTCGTA
>Ga0209023_10003632_pt1 | contig 18250 bp, 23 predicted proteins | sample LakOneMetagenome_FD_187468 | JGI IMG/M metagenome (GOLD analysis project Ga0209023, IMG submission 187468) | Freshwater and sediment microbial communities from Lake Erie, Canada (SPAdes) (version 2) | ecosystem: Environmental > Aquatic > Freshwater > Lentic | place: Lake Erie, Canada... | reverse complement strand
AACCAGCGCACCGACGAATATGGCGGTCCGATCGAGAACCGCGCCCGCCTGCTGCTGGAAGCCACCGATGCTGCGATCTCGGTGTTCGGCCCGGGCCGCGTGGGCGTCCATCTGGCCCCGCGCGCCGACTCCCACGCCATGGGCGATAGCGATCTGGCGGCCACGTTCGGCTATGTGGCCGCCGAGCTGGGCAAGCGCGGCATCGCCTTCATCTGCGCCCGCGAATACCAGGGCGATGACAGCCTGGGCTTGGCGCTGAAGGCGGCGTTCGGCGGCGTCTATATCGCCAACGAGAAGTTCACCGGCGAGACCGCCAATGCGGCGGTGCAGGCCGGCCAGTACGACGCCATCGCCTTCGGCAAGGCCTATATCGCCAACCCCGATCTGGTCGAGCGCCTGCGGATCGGGGCCGCGCTGAACGCGCCGGTGCCGTCGACCTTCTACGGCCCCGACGCGCGCGGCTACACCGACTATCCGGCCCTCGACGACGTCGTGGCCGAGGCGGTCGCCGGCTAGGTTCCGACGCGGTCTATCCGCGCCACGAAGCAGCCATGGGCGGCGTTGTGAGCGTGCAGATAGGCCGCGCCCGGAACGGCCAGCTGCCGCGCGATGGCGTCTTCGAGGGCGTCACCGATCGCCACCTCGGCCGCCAGCAGCAGCCCGTCATCGCTGAAGGCGCGCAGGGCGATGGGGCCACCGCGCATCGCCGAAGGGATGGTGTCGCGGGCGCTCCAGGTCTCGACGGCGGCCTCGCTGACATAGATGGCGTAGGACGAGCGATAGGGCGTGTCGGCCGACTGATGCTGATGGTTCAGCAGCAGCACGGTCTCGCCCAACTCGGCGTCGCGCAGGCCTATGCGGCAGGGAAAGCCGGGCTTTGCCGTGGCGACGCGGCGGATGATCCCCCGCGCGGCGAGGGCTTCGGTGTCGAGGGCGAACAGGGGGCGGAAGTCTTCGACCGGCAGGCCGGAAATCGTGAACGACATAGGGCGTCTCCAGAGGGCTGAACCAATGGCGCCTTCATGCCCCGGCCTCCGGCGGAGGCTCCACCCGATGCTTGCGGTCTGTTAGGCTGACGTCACGCGAAGCGGGGGTGAGGCGTGGCCAAGAAGCCGATATCCGTCGAAGACTATCTGGCGACGCTGGATCCGTCGGTTCGGTCTGACGTCGACGCCCTGCGCGCCATCGTGCTGAGCGCGCATCCCGGCCTGACCGAAGAGATCAAATGGAACGCGCCCAGCTTCGCCCATGACGGCCAGGATCGCGTCACCCTGGGTCTGGACGGGAAGGGCGGATACCGGATTGTGCTCCATCGCGGCGCCAAGCCACTGGATACCGCCGGCTTCCATTTCGACGACGAGGCGAAGCTGGCCAAATGGCCGGCCCCAGACCGGGGCGTCATCGCCCTGCGCGACCGGACGGCGATCGACGCCAGGGGCGCGGCGATCTCGCAGATGATCGCCCGCTGGGTCGAAGCGACCCGCTAGGCCTTCTTGTTCAGCGTGATGGCGGTGCCGTTGGAGACCGGATTGTTCATCCGCGCGCCGGCGCCATAGCCCGAGGCGGGCGCACGCTGGTTGGCGATCTCCTCGGCCACGGCTTTCACCAGGCCTTCGGTCACGGTGCGGGCGGCGTTGAGGGCGCGCGCCTGCCGGGCCAGGACCGCGTCGAAGGCTTCGGTGGCGCGCACCAGGCGCTGGCGCAGGGCGGCGTCGGCGCTGGAGATCAGCGCGATATTGGCGCGCACCCGGGCGGACTCGTGCCGATAGAGATTGGCCAGCCTGGCCGTCTCCTCGACATATTGCGCCGCGTCCTGGGGACGGCGGGCTTCGAAGGCGGTGGCCTCCTTGGCGATCAGGTCGGTCAGGCGCTCGGTCAGGATGACCAGCTGGTCGACGCGGTCGTTTGAATCGTGTGCGGCGAGGGCCATGACTAGTCTTTCAACCCTTGAAGCTTGAGCATTTCACGCTGGACGGTGCTGGCCAGACCGACGCCGCCGGCCTTGGAAACTTCCTTGGCCATGGACTCGGTCAGCAGCGACTTGAACATTTCCTCGGCCTGACCGCCGCCGAACGGTTCGGAGGTTTTCACACCCGCGAACATCGACTGCATCATCACCGACAGGAACGACGCCTCGAACTTCTGGGACGTCTCCTTGATCTGACCGCGCTTGAGCATTTCTGCGCCCGAAGCGGGACCGGCCGCCGAGGCCTGGAGCCCGGTGATCGGCGGCGTCGTGAGGGTCAGGGCGCTCATCACATCACCTCGATATCGGCTTGCAGCGCGCCGGCGGCCTTAACCGCCTGCAGGATCGAGATCATGTCGCGCGGGGTGACGCCCAGCGCGTTGAGGCCGCCGACCAGGCTTTTCAGCGAAGCGCCGGCGTTGAGGGTGATCAGCTGCTTGCCTTTCTCCTCCTCGACCTTGACCGCCGACTGCGGAACCACGGTGGTCTGGCCCTGGCTGAAGGGGGCGGGCTGGCTGACGGCCGGGGTTTCCTGGACCGAGATGGTCAGGTTGCCTTGGGCGATGGCCACCTGGCTGATGCGGACGTCGTCGCCCATGACGATGACGCCGGCCACCTCGTCGATGATCACCTTGGCCGGGCCGTCGGGCTCGACCTGCAGGTTCTCGATGGCGGTGATGAAGCTGATCATGTCCATGCCGGCCGGCGGACGCACGGCGACGATGGTGGGGTTCTGGGCCTGGGCGCTGCGGGGGAACTGGCCGTTGATGACGTCGGCGATGCGGCGCGAGGTGGTGAAGTCGGGGTTGCGCAGGGTCATGCGCAGCTCGCCCATATTGACCATCTGGAAGCCGGTTTCCCGCTCGATGATGCCGCCGGCCGCGATCCGGCCGGCCGTGGGCACGCCCTTGGAGACCGAGCTGCCCGACGCTCCGCCGGCCGAGACCGCTCCGGTCTGGACGCTGCCCTGCGCCACGGCATAGGTCTGGCCGTCCGCGCCCTGCAGGCTGGTGACCAGCAGGGTGCCGCCCAGCAGGTTCTTGGCGTCGCCCAGGGTGGAGACCGAAACATCGACCCGCGCGCCCGGCGCCGAGAAGGCCGGCAGGTTGGCGGTGACCATGACGGCGGCGACGTTCTTGGTGTTCAGATTGCCGTCGCGCACATTGACGCCCTGACGCTCGAGCATGGCCTCAAGGCTCTGCTTGGTCATGGGCGCGTTGCGCAGGCTGTCGCCCGAGCCGTTCAGGCCCACCACGATGCCGTAGCCGATCAGCTGGTTGTCGCGAACGCCCTCGAAGGAGACGATGTCCTTGATCCGCGACTTGGCGAACGCCGGCGCGGCGACCAGGGCGCAGGCCGTGGCGACGAGGGCGAAAACGGTGCGTAGACGTAAACGCGACATGGCTATCCTGACGTGGGGAGACGTCCCCACCCCGCTCCATGCCAAAAGCGGGCCAATCTCAAAGGCTTGAGTCGTAAGGCTTTGTGCGTTTCGTCGCAGGCGCGACGGCGCCCTTCGGCAGAATCTGCCCGGCATTAACCATACTTCAAGCGGCCAGACCGATTATGGTTCGGCGGCGAGGAGAGTGACTCGCCTCACGGACTATGGAGCGGCTTACCGATGAAGGTTTCGAGCACGGGGAGCGTAGGCGCGAGCGGCGCATCGCGGGCCAAGGCCTCGGGCGGCGGCTCAAGCTTTTCCCTGCCGTCGGTCAATGGCGCCAGCGGCGCGGCCAGCACGGCTTCGGTCGGCGGTCTGGCCGGCGTTGGCTCGCTGGGCGCGCTCTTGGCCCTGCAGGCCAACGGCGACCCCCTCGAGCGCCGGCGCCGCCAGGTGAAGCGGGCCGATGACATTCTCGACATCCTGGGCGAGGTGAAGATCGCCTTGCTGGACGGCGACGTCTCGACCGGAACGCTCGACAAGTTGACCCGCGCCATCCGCGAGCAGCGCGAATCGACGGACGATCCCAGGCTCGACGGCGTGCTCAACGAGATCGAGACCCGGGCGGCGGTCGAAAAAGCCAAGCTCGAACAGGCACGGGGCGCCTGATGACCCGGCAGACGATCACGGACGATGTCCAGGATCGCGCCTCCAGCGAATTCAAGATGTTGCGCGCCGCGGTTTCGCGCGTTTCTGCATATCGCGCAGGCCGGGTTTACAGCCGACGACGCGAGTTGAGCGCCCCTGAACGCGCCACTCACGCGAGGTTCATTGAACGCGGCTATTCTTTTGGTATAAGCACCCGGCCTGACCAAGGCGGAGTTCATTGGGGCGTGAGGCGTTAATGCAAACGGCCACTGTTCTAGTCGATAAGAGTAACTATCGCCCTTCCGAGGGCGAGGAGTTCATGAATGAGCGTCAGCTTGAGTACTTCAAGGGCAAGCTGAACGAGTGGAAGGATGAGATCCTTCGCGAATCCCGCGAAACGGTCGCTCACCTCCAGAAGGAAACCGAAAATCACGCCGATCTGGCCGATCGCGCGTCTTCGGAAACTGATCGGGCGCTTGAACTGCGCACCCGTGATCGCCAACGCAAGCTGATCTCCAAAATCGACCAGGCCCTGCGCCGCATCGAGGATGGGTCGTATGGCTACTGCGAGGAAACGGGCGAACCGATCGGCCTGGCCCGTCTGGATGCTCGCCCCACGGCGACACTCAGCCTGGAAGCCCAGGAACGTCACGAGCGCCGCGAACGCGTGCACCGCGACGACTGATCGCCTTCAGGGGCGACCACTGTGTTTCGAAGCGGCTCCGGGCGAAAGCCCGGGGCCGTTTCTCGTTTGCGCGCTCGCCTGGTCAGCCAGGAGTGGTTATGCGTCGATCGACCCAAGACGCCCTTCGCGAGGAACGCCGCCCATGGCCATCGACCCAGAGATCCACGACAACCGCGAAGCCCACCGGTATGAGCTGACCGTCGAGGGTCATACCGCCGTGGTGATCTACAACGAGGTCGGCGGCGGGCTGCTGATCACCGAAACCATCGTGCCGGTCCCGGTCGAAGGCCAGGGCATCGCCAGCCGAATGGCCAAACACGTGCTGGCCGATATCCGCGCGCGAGGCCTGGTGATCCTGCCGACCTGCCCCTTCTTCGCGCGCTATCTTCAAAAGCACCCGGCGGAATACGCCGACATCGTTCACCCCAGCTATCGCCTGGCCCTGGGGATCTGACGCGGCTTCACCACATCGTCTTGGCCGCGCGTTCGGGCCATTCGCGGTCATAGGTCTCGCCGCCGACTTCTCCGGCGGTCATCGCCGCCAGGATCGCGCCGGGCGAGGGCAGGGCCGAGGGATCGACGTGGCTCTCGGCCTTCCACAGCCCTGACCGCACGATGGCGCGGGCGCATTGGAAATAGGCCTCCTCGACAGTGATCACCATCGCGGTGCGCGGCGCCTTGCCGTCGACGGCGAAGCTTTCCAGCAGGGCCGGATCGGCGCTGATCACCGCCCGCCCATTGACCCGGAAGGTCGTGCCAGAGCCCGGGATCAGGAACAGCAGGGCCACGCGCGGGTCGCGGACCACGTTGCGCAGGCTGTCGATGCGGTTGTTGCCGCGCCGGTCGGGCAGGATCAGGGTTTGCGGATCGGCCACCCGCACAAAACCCGGCCGGTCGCCACGCGGGCTGCAATCCAGGCCCTCGGGGCCGATGGTGGCCAGGGCCACGAACGGGGAGGCCTCGATCAGCGCCTGGTAATGCGGCGTGATCCGGGACGCCACCTTGACCAGCGAGGCCGCGACGGGGGCGATGTCATAGAGGGCTTCCAGCGCCTCCAGGCTGTCGATCACGCTCATCTGGCCCTCCGCAACGGCCTGTCGAGCCTAGTCATACAAGGGCGGGCGTGGAAGGCGTCAGGACGAAAAGGCCCGGGCGCAGGCCTCGGCCAGGCGGCGGGGCGATATCGGCTTGCCGACCACCGGCGGCTCGCGCCCCAGCAGCAGATCCGAATTGCCGGTGACATAGACCACGGGGATCGCGCCAAGCTGTTTGTGAATGGCTTCCACCGCTTCCACGCCCGTACCGCCGATGATGCGGTAATCGGCGGTGATCAAATCTGGGGGGCGGGCGATGGCCATGGCCAGCGCGTCCTGAGGGCTGTCGGCGATGTCGAAGCTGGTGAAGCCCTGCTCGGCCAGTAAGGCCTCTACCTCGAAGGCGATCAAAATCTCGTCCTCGATGATCAGGGCGTGTCGGGCCTTCATGTGCACGGTCATTCGCCGCTGCTTTCTTTATCGTCCCGCGACGATTCAACGCTCGCGCGAGGGCCCACGCCAGTCGCGTTTTCGTGATTTGGCCTCTCAAGACCCGTTCTGCGTACGGTTTTGGACATCGAGGTCACAGAATCTCTCGATTCTGGGAAAAAGTGGACGCCTGAAGCGCCGGAAAGACCGTCAACCCGTTGGGCAGGCCGGTTTCGGGCGCGGTTCGCGGCGGCCGGGCCGGTAGGCGGATGGGTCCATGGCCGTCGGCGGGCTTTCGCGTCTGGGGAGGCGACGCGACGGGGCGATCCGCGCTATGCAGGCAAAAAACCAGGGCGTGACAGTCGAAAGCGGATGCCGGTTTCGGCGCCTGTCATGCTCCAGGCCTAGTCCATTGCAGGAGCGCTCCACCCATGTCGCAAGACGCCCCCCTGATCCTGACCGAGAAACGCGGTCACATCGCCATCCTCACCCTCAACCGCCCCGACGCCATGAACGCCCTGGGCGCGCCCGGCGATGGCGACCAGGTGGCGGCCGCCTGCGAGGCGATCAATGACGACCAGGACATCCGCTGCGTGATCCTGACGGGCGCGGGCCGGGCCTTCTCGGCCGGCGGCGACGTCAAGGCGATGAAGGCCCGCGAGGGCGCGTTCGGCGGCAACGGCGTCAAGGTCCGCGACGGCTATCGCAAGAACATCCACCGCATCGTCCGCGCCATCTATGGCCTGGAGGTCCCCTCGATCGCGGCCGTCAACGGCGCGGCCATCGGCCTGGGCTGTGACGTGGCCTGCATGACCGACATCCGCATCGGCGCCGACACCGCCAAGTTCGGAGTCACCTTCCTGAAGCTGGGCCTGATCCCCGGCGACGGCGGCGCCTGGCTGATGCCGCGCACCATCGGCATGAGCCGCGCCGCCGAGCTGCTGTTCACCGGCGACGTCATCGACGCGGCCAAGGCCGCCGAATGGGGCCTGATCAGCAAGGCGGTTCCCGCCGACACCCTGATGGACGAAGCGATGGCCTTGGCCACGCGGATCGCCCAGCAGCCGCCGCACGCCCTGCGCATGGCAAAGAGCCTGCTCAAGCACGGCACGACCGCCAGCTATGACACCCTGATGGAAATGAGCGCGGCCGCCCAGGCGATCGCCCACCACACCGAGGACCACATGGAAGGCGTCGATGCGATCCTCGAAAAGCGCGCTCCGGTCTTCAAGGGCGCCTGAGGTCATGGGCAAGGAAGCGCGGGGCGTCTGGGGCCACCTGTCGGACGGGGACTGCGAGGGAAAGCTCCTGTGGGAGTTTCCCAAGCTGATCTTCCGTGGGGCCCATCGCGGCATCTTTCAGGGCCACGCCCTGCGCTACATCAAGGTCGAGGGCAACGACCTCGTCCTGAACGACGGCACCCGGTTCGAGATGGAGCCGGGCGAGGCCGACAAGTGGCTGCACGCCATCCTCAATCCGCCCGGGCGGCTGGACAAGCTGGGCGTAAAGCCGGGCCAGACGGTCGTGGTCCTGGGTCTGGAAGACGAAGAGTTCCTCGAGGAGCTGGCGACCCGCGTCGAACCGGTCGAAGCCGACGAGGGCATCGACCTGCTGTTCCTCGGCGTCGAGGACCTGGCTGATTTCGATCAGCTGGAAGACCTGATCGGCGGGCTGGGTCCCAAGGGCGCGATCTGGATCGTGGCCCAGAAGGGCAAGGGCGCGCCGCTGAAGGATGTCGAGGTCCTGGCTGCGGCGCGCGGCTTTGGTCTGGTCGACACCAAGGTCTGCAGCTTCTCCAAGACCCACAGCGCCCTGCGGTTCGTGAAGCGCAAGGCGGGGCCGCCGGCGGCGTCGAAGCCCGCCGTCGAGGATGACGTCGCCTTCGACGACGAGATCTGAGGGCGGGGAAGGGCGATGTTTCCAGTTCGGCGCATTCGTCCTTCCCGCCTCCTTTCCCCCTATGTGAAGGCGTTCGAGGAGCGGGTTCAGCGGCTGGACGCCACCGTCGTCCTGCGCCCTCTGCCGGCGCGTACGGAGCAGTTTCTCGAGTTCTACCTGGCTGACCGGTACCGCGTGCGCGAGATTGCCACCGGCGTGGTCGAGACGGCCCCCGACACCGTTCTGGTGGGATTGCAGACCTATCGCAGGGTCGATGTGATGCTGGCGGGGGCGCTGCGCCTGTTCACGATCCAGTTCACGCCGACCGGCTTCTCGACCCTGTTTGGCCCGTCGACGGCGCAGCTCACGGACCAGGCTTTCGCTGGGCGCGATGTGCTGGGACCCGAGGTCTCGTTGATCGCCGAACGGCTCGAGGCCGCGCCCGATCTCGCGGCTCGGGTCGCCATCGCCGAGGCGTGGTTGGCGCCGAGGGCCCAGGACCACGCGCCGGATCCTGTCGCCTGGGCCGCGCGGCGCATGACGGCCCTGCATGGCGGCGTCCGGGTGGCGGATCTGGCGCGCGCCGCTGACCTGGGCGAGCGCCAGTTCGAGCGCCGTTTCACCCGCGCGGTCGGCGTGTCGCCCAAGCGCTACGCCCGCGTGCTGCGGTTTCGCGAGGCCCTGCGGCTGAAGGCCGAGGGCGTCGAAAGCGGCTGGGCCTCGGTGGCTCAGGCCGCCGGCTATGTCGATCAGGCGCACATGATCCACGAGTTCCAGGCCCTGGCCGGCGACAGCCCCGAACGCCTGGTGGCGGCGATGGCCCCGGCGCGGGAAATCGTCGTGCCCGGTGTCGGAAATCTACAATCGAGCCCGCTCAAGACCCCCTAGCTTGCCACCGCGAGGATGGGTGGAGCAGGACGAATGATCGGACGACGAACCTTGTTGGCGGTGGGAGGACTGGTGGTGTCAGGATTGGCGGGCGAAGCACGGGCGGCCGAAGACGGCGTCGCGGCGATCGAAGGGCTGGTGAAGGCCCTGCTGGCGGCCTGGAACGCGACCGACGCGGAGGCCTATGCCGATCAGTTCTGGCCCGACGCCAGCTGGATCAATGTGGTGGGCATGCACTGGCGCGGGCGCGACGAGGTGGCGTTCGCCCACAAGACCTTCCTGTCGACGATCTTCAAGGACTGCAAGCAGACCCTGGTCTCGATCGAGGCGCGCATGGCGGCGCCGGGCGTCGCCCTGGCGGTGGTGACCATGATCCAGGACGCCTACACCACGCCCGACGGCAATCGCATGCCGGAGGCTCACGACCGTCTCAGCCTGACGGCGGTTCAGAGAGACGGCCGCTGGCTTCTGATCCATGGCCACAACACCATCATCAACCCTCAGGCGGCCAACAATGACCCTGTGCTGAGGATGAAGGGCTAGGGGCTCAGGACGCCTGGGGCAGGCCGCCCTCGGGCCGAGGCGATAGCGTCGCCAGCAGCCGCTTCTGCTCTGCCGGGCGGCGATAGAGGAAGTCGGCCGGCAGGCCCAGCCGCTGGCTGGCCTGGCACGGCGGCGAATTGGCGACCGCGATGCGGTCGGCCAGCTTGCCGGCGGCCTTCAGCATCAGGCTGTCGATCGGGCTGAGGTCATAGTCGCGGCCCAGGGCCAGCTTCGCGCGCACGATGGGCGGCAGCAGCGACACGGAGGCGCGGGCCAGGGCCCGGTGCAGGACCTTCGGCGCGTTCGGGGCGGCCTTGCCCGACTGGATGATGCCGAGGAACTCCTCGACGATCGGGTGCGGCTCGAAGCGGTCGGCCAGCCGGTCCATCATCTTCAGGAAGTCGGCCGTGGAGCTGGGCGAATAGCGCACGCCGTACAGGCGGGCGATGGGATGGGCCTCTTCATAGAAGCGGGTCTTGTCGGCCTCCGACAGCGGCGAGACGAAGCGGTCATAGGCGTTGAGAAAGCCATAGCCGGCCGTCGCGCTGACCCAGTCCAGCAGTTCGACATCCAGAGCCTTGTAGGCCTCGCCGCCCGGCGTCTGGCCGACCACGCGGCTGTGCATGTTGGTCACGCCCTGGATCACCCGCCGCGCCGCGCTTTGGGGGCCATAGACCCCGACCATGGCAGCGATGCCGTTGCGCTTGGAGCGGCCGATGGGGTCGGCCTTGTAGGTCGAATGGTCCCAAACGCCGGAGCGGATGCGGGCGTCAGCGAACTCCAGCAGCACCGCCGCCACCCCGCCGACGGCCAGGGCGATGGGGTTCTTGTAGACGCGCCAGTGCACCGAGCCGGGGTCCAGATAGGCCGCCTCGCCCGGCGGGTTGGCGTAGTCGATCTTCCAGCCCAGGTACGAGGACGGCGCGGTCATGGTTGTTCTCCAGCTGGAGCAAGGGTCGGCACACGGCGCGGCGGTCGCAAGCTATCGGATTTGATAGGGTGGCGCGACGGCCGGGGCGGGGACCGGGGTCTCGCCACGGCGCCGGGAATGGGGCAGGAAGCGGCCATGAATCGTTTCGCCATTCTCGCCCTGATCCTGGCCGGGATCTCCTGGGGTCTGGGCTTTCCGTTGGGCAAGCTGATCCTGCACGAGACGGACGCCGCCCACATGGTGCTGTTGCGGTTCGCCTCGGCGGCGGCGGTGGCGGCGCCCTTCGCCCTGATGACCGCGGAGGCGCGGGCCCTGTTCCGCTCGCCGGTGGTGCTGCTGGCCGGGGCGCTCTATGGCGTGGCGTTCATGGTGCAGTTCGAGGGGCTGGCGCACGTGAGCGTCACCCTGGCGGCCCTGCTGGTCGGGGCCATGCCGGCCCTGATCGCCATCAGCGCCCGCTTCTTCGGCGAGACCGTCAGCCGGGCCTCCTGGGCGGGTGTGATCGCCGCGACCTTGGGCGCGGCCCTGATTGCCGGCAAGCCGGACGGCGCGGGCTCGCCGCTGGGGGTGGCCCTGTCGCTGGGTTCGCTGTTCATCTTCCTGGCCTGGCTGATCGTGATGCGCCGTGCGCCCAAGGTCTCGGCGCCGATGGCCATTCCGGCGGTGACGGTGATCGTGGCGGCGGCGACCATCCTGCCCATCGCCCTGCTGATGCACGGTCCGCCGAAGCTGGACCTCAGCCCCGTCGCCTGGGGCAGCATCATCGGCCAGGGCGTGGTGGCGACCCTGCTGGCCACGGCCGCCTGGCAGTACGGGTCGGCCCGGGTCGGCGCCGCCAGCGCCGGGGTGTTCATCAATATCGAACCGCTGATGGGCGCCGCCATCGGGGTGATGCTGTTTGGCGACCACCTGACCGTAGCGCTGTGCGCCGGCGGTCTGCTGATCGTCGCCGGCAGCTTCGCGGTGGTGCTGGGGGAGAGGAAGGCCGAAGCGGCCTAGGCCGCTTCCTTCGCTTCCTTCGCTTTCTTCCGGCTGAACTTCATCGCCCCGTCGTCCACCTTGCCCAGCTTCAGCGCCATCAGGTCGAGCGCGTAGTTCTGGTAGGCCTTCCAGGGCTTCTTGACGCCCTGCTTGGGGAACTTGGCCATGGCCCGCTGGACGTAGCCCGAGGAGAAGTCCAGCCAGGGCTCGACCTCCATGCCCGCCTCGTCCAGGCGCGGCACGCAGAAGGCCAGGCCGTTGCGGTCCATGTGGTTGATCAGCTTGCAGACATACTCGCTGGTCAGGTCCGCCTTCAGCGTCCACGAGGCGTTGGTGTAGCCGAACGCCGAGGCGAGGTTCGGCACGTCGCTGAACATCATGCCCTTGTAGCTCATCGCCTTGGACAGATCGGCCACCTTGCCGTCGACCACCAGCTCCATACCGCTGAGCAACTGCATCTGCAGGCCGGTGGCGGTGACCACGATGTCGGCGTCCAGAGTCTTGCCGGATTTCAGCTTCAGGCCGGTGGGGGTGAAGGTCTCGATATGGTCGGTGACCACCGAGGCCTTGCCGGTCTTGAGGGCGTCGAACAGGTCGGCGTCGGGCACCAGGCACAGGCGCTGGTCCCAGGGATTGTAGCTGGGGGTGAAGTGGGTCTCGACGTCGTAGTCCGGCCCCAGATGGCCGCGCACCAGATCGATCAGCTGGGCCTTGGTCTTTTCCGGCTTCTTGCGGGCGATGTTGAAGAACAGCATCTGCATCAGCACGTTCTTCCAGCGCGTGATGCCATAGGCGGTCATGGCCGGCAGCTTGGCCCGCAGCCAGTTGGCGATGCCGTCCTCGGCCGGGCGTGAAACCACATAGGTGGGTGAACGCTGCAGCATGGTCACGTGGCTGGCGGTCTTGGCCATTTCCGGCACCAGGGTGACGGCGGTGGCGCCGCTGCCGATCACCACCACGGTCTTGCCGGCATAGTCGACGTCAGCGGGCCAGTGCTGGGGGTGCACGATGCGGCCGCCGAAGCTCTCGACGCCGGCGAAGTCGGGCGTGTAGCCGGCCGCATAGTCGTAATAGCCGGCGCACATGTAGAGGAAATTGCAGCTGACGCTGACGCTCTGGCCCTCGTGCTGCGCCTCGACCGTCCAGGTGGCGGTCTCGGAGGACCAGCTGGCGCGTTTGACGTGGTGGCCGTATCGGATCTTCCTGTCGATGCCGTACTCGGCGGCGGTCTCGCGCACATAGTTCAGGATCGACGGGCCGTCGGCGATGGCCTTGGCCTGACGCCACGGCTTGAACGAGTAGCCCAGGGTGTACATGTCGCTGTCGGAGCGGATGCCGGGATAGCGGAACAGGTCCCAGGTGCCGCCGATCGCCTCGCGGCCTTCAAGGATCGCATAGGTCTTGCCCGGGCAGTTGGCTTGCAGGTGATAGCCCGCGCCGATGCCGGACAGGCCCGCGCCCACAATCAGAACGTCGAAGTGCTCGGTCGCCATGCCGTATCCCGCCCCTGATGGATGGTCCGGCTGTTCCGGACGCCTTGGTATCTGATCAGTGTTCACCAACAAACGACCGTTTCGACGTAGCGTCAACCGCGTCGCGTCGACGCGACGTCGGTTTTCATTGCGCACGGTCCTCTCTCGCGCGTATTGCGGGGCATGTCCCTGCGCGATTTCGGCGTGCTGATCCTGATCTGTCTGGTCTGGGCCGGCAACAACATCATCTCCAAGATCGTGGTCGCCCACTGGGGCGTGCCGCCGCTGGCCTATGCCTCGGTGCGGTTCGCGCTGGTGGCGCTGGTCACCCTGCCGTGGCTGCTCCCGGCGCCGCGACCGGTCTGGCGGCTGATCCTGGTGGCCCTGCTGATGGGCGCGGGCAATTTCGCGCTGCTGTTCATGGGCTTCAAGACCGCCTCGCCGTCGGCCGCCTCGGTGATCATCCAGCTGGGCGTGCCGTTCACGACGATCCTGTCGGTCATCATCCTGGGCGAGCGCATCCGCTGGAAGCGTGGGCTGGGCATCGCCCTGACCCTGTCGGGCGCGGTGGTGGTGATGTGGAGCCCGCACGGGCTGGAGCTGTCGGCCGGTCTGTGGCTGATCGCGGCCGCGGCCTTCACCGGCTCGCTGGGCGCGGTGATGATGAAGCAGATGGAAGGCGTTCGGCCCCTGCAGTTTCAGGCCTGGGTCGGCTTTTCCTCGTTCCTGCCCCTGGCCCTGATCAGCGCCGTGACCGAGCCCGGCTCTGTTCCCGCGGCGATCACCGCCGGCTGGCCGTTCGTGGCGGCGGTGGTGTTCTCGGCCCTGGTGGTCTCGGTCGTGGGGCACACGGCCTATTACGGCCTGATCCAGAAGTACGAGGCCAATCTCATCGCGCCCTTGACGCTGATGACGCCGCTGATGACCATCGCCCTGGGCGTCCTGATCACCCATGATCATTTCGACCTGCGCATGGGTGTCGGCGCGGCCCTGGCTTTGCTAGGCGTTCTGGTCATCGCCCTGCGCAAGAACCAGGTGATGCCCCTGCTGATGTCTATCCGGAACCGCGTCCAATGACCCTGCCGCTGATCGAGGCGCCGTCGCCCAATTTCGACGCCCGCAAGGCGGTGCCCGACTGCGTCATTCTGCACTACACGGGCATGGAAACCGGCGAGGCCGCGATCGAGCGCCTGCGCGATCCGGAAGCCAAGGTCTCGGCTCACTATGTGGTTGAGGAAGACGGCCGCATCTTCCGCCTGGTGGCCGAGGAGCGCCGCGCCTGGCACGCCGGAGCCGCGTTCTGGAAGGGCGTGAAAGACATCAACTCGGCCTCGATCGGCATCGAGATCGTCAATCCCGGCCACGAGTTCGGCTATCGCGCCTTTCCCGACGCGCAAGTTTCCTCGGTGATCAACCTGCTGGCCGATGTGCGCTCGCGCTGGATGATCTCCGACAGCCGGATCCTCGGCCATTCCGATATCGCCCCGGCTCGCAAGGTCGATCCGGGCGAGCTGTTCCCGTGGAAGCGCCTGGCCGAAAGCGGTCACGGCCTCTGGATCGAGCCGCCTCCGTCGCCCGGCGCGCCGCTGGGCGAAGGCGAGGAGGGCACCGGCGTCTTCGCCCTGCAGGCCGGCCTGACCCGTCTGGGCTATGACTGCGCGCCCACCGGCAAGTACGACGCCCATACGACCACCATCGTTTCTGCCTTTCAGCGTCACTGGCTGCAGACCCGCTTCGACGGCATCGCCGACGGCGAGACCCGGGCGCGGCTGGTCGGCCTGCTGCGGGCGGGCGACTGATGAAGCCTTCGACGATCTACGTCGTGGGAATGATGGTTTGCGCGGGGGCTCTTCTATTGCCTCCAGCGATTGGGTGGCGGCACGCCAGTATCTCGATGCCGGTTTCGGTGTTCGCGGCTTTGGCCGTGATGTGGCTTTCACGTTGCCGAGCGTGCGGTTTGCCAGTCTGGTTGCGTGACCAAGGCCCCAAGGCAGGGTTGTTTCAGTACTGGTTCGTAAGTTGGCCGCCCCGCAACTGTTCACGCTGCAACGCTGAAGTTTGATGCATCCCGCTAAACCCTTTCATGTCGAAGATCGCGAAACGCTGCTCGCCTTTCTGCGCGAGCATCCGTTCGTGACCCTGGCCGCCAGCGTCGGTGGTCGGCCGATGGTGGCCCAGGCGCCGATCGTGGTGCGTGAGATGCACGACGAGCTGGTCATCGACTTCCACCTGTCGCGCGGCAACATCCTGGCGCCGCATCTGGTGCAGGGCTTCCGCGCCGTGATGCTGGCGACGGGCGAGGACGCCTATGTCAGCCCCGACTGGTACGAAAGCGCCGACCAGGTGCCGACCTGGAACTACCGCTCCGTCGAGGCCGAGGGTTCAGTCGCGGTGCTGAACGACGCCGAGCTGATCGCCCAGCTCGACAGCTTGTCGGAACAGGAAGAGGCGCGCCTCCTGCCCAAGCCGCTGTGGACCCGCCACAAGATGGCCCCCGGCAAGTTCGAGGCCCTGCTGCGCGGCATCATCGGCGGGCGGCTGTTCGTCGATCGCCTGGAGGGGACGTTCAAGCTGTCGCAGAACAAGTCCGAGGCCGATCGTCTGGGCGCGGCCAAGGCGCTGGGCAAACACCCGCTGGCGAAGATGATGCGTGAGGTCGAGCGCTGAGGCGCAGCGCCATGCTGCCTTGCGTTCAGGGCCTGGCCGGGTTCGTCTCACAGAAGCGCACGATGGCGGCGAAGACGCGCTGCGGATCTTCAAGCTCGGGCGTGTGACCCAGATCGTCAAAGGTCACGCACGCCGCATCCGGTTGGAGGCGCTGGATGGAATGCGCGTTGCCGGCGGGGTGGGAACGATCGGCTGCGCCCCAGATCGAAAGCAGGGGCTGGTGGGGGCGTGGCAGTTCGACGTCGGGGTCCATGTAGCACTGGTAGGCGCTGGCGAGCGACCATTGGGCGCCGTGCTGGAAGGACCGCTCAGCACACCGGCACAGATCGCCGATCATCTCCTTCTTGCCCACAGAAAGCCCGTACCAGGCCGGCATGCGTTTTGGCGCCATGCGGCGCATCGCGACATGGCCCAGGATCGGCGTCGCCAGGATGCCCTTGGGATCGCGCGCGGCTTTCCAGGCCTTGAACGCCGCGACATCGCCAGCCTGCAACAGCGTCAGACGGGAGACGAGCTCGGGATAGCGCGCGGCGATATCGACAGCGGCATGACCGGCCACGCAGGAGAACGCCAGGATGGCGCCGGGGCCGGCAATGGCTTTCAGGAAGATCGCGAGGTCATCATGGGTTTCGCGAAACCCGAAGCGATAGTCTTCTGCGGCGGCCGAGAAGCCCATCGCCGGCAACTCAAAAGCGATCACGCGGAAGCGCCGCGCGAACGTCGCGATCAGGGCGTCATAGACTTCGAGGGTCATGGGCGGATCGACGCTGAAGACGATCGTTTGCCCCTTGCCGGCTTCGCGATAGCGATACTGCACCTTGGGCGACTGGAAGAACGCGACGCCCTCGGAAGCGCGGGCCGGCCAGCCCTCACGGTGAAGGCGCATGCGGTCCCTCGCGCCAGCCGTATCAAGGCGTGTGGCCAGTCGATTGAGCACCCCGGTCATGGCGCGCGCGTCGCGTTGCGATTGGCGACGAAAAGCGCGACGCAGGTCAGGGCCAGATATGCCGCCGTTGCGAGATGGCGCGCAACGATCGAGGGCGCGGCGCCAGTCTGCTGGGTCAGCCACGCATCCCCCAAGGGCAGGATGAGCGCCGCGATCGCGGTCCAAAACAGGGCGCGTAAATCCCGCCGGATCAGGAGGGTCGCCACGAGCGCCGCGACGAAGGCGGTACGCAGGGCATAGACCTGCACCCATGCGACAGCGTCCGCTCCGCTGATCGGCACGCCATAGTAGGCAGCGAAGCCAGTCGGATCCGAGAGCGCGCGCGCCACATTCACCGCCTGCAGGAGCGCCAGCGGCACGGACAGCCAAAAGCCGACAGTCCGGAGCCCGGGTCGGCTGGACGGGGATGATGCTGAGGTCATGATGTCTCCTTCTGGACAAGGAGACTACCGGGCCGACCGCAGCCTGAACGCTTGAGTTTCCGCGCATATAGGTGAATGAATTTCATCTATGAAGCGCGACGCCCCGAGCTTTGCCGCCCTGCATATCTTTGCCGTGGCGGCGCAACGGCAGAGTTTTCGGGATGCCGGCCTGGAGCTGGGCCTGACCCCCTCGGCGGTCAGCCACCAGGTGCGGGCCGTCGAAGCTTGGGTCGGCGCGCCCTTGTTTGTTCGCCAGGTCCGGCAAGTGCGCCTTACTCCGCTCGGCGAGGCCTTGAGTACGCGTTTGTCCCAAGCGTTCTTCGACATCGACACGGCGCTTGGTCAAGCCAAGCGGCGGTCCGTCTCGACACGCCTGCGCATCGCGGCGCTGCCCCTGTTCACCAATGTCTGGCTTGTGCCGCGCCTGGCGCGCTTCGAAGCGCTGCATCCAGACCTTTCCCTGTCGATTGACACCGATGCGCGTGTGGTGGATCTCGAAAAGGGCGAGGCGGATGTCGCCATCCGCAATGTCGCGGCCCTGACCACGGGTCTGTTCGGCAGCAAACTTCTGGATTTGCGCGCCACGCCCCTTTGCACGCCCGAGATGGCGCAGAGCGTGCGCACACTTGAGGATCTGGCCGGGGCGACCTTGATCGACCTCAGCGTCGGCCGCGCGGGTTGGCCGGAATGGTTTGAAGGAGCCGGCTCCAAGGGCCTCAAGCCGGGGCGCACGCTGACTTTCGACAATGTCCCGTCCGCGATTGACGCCGCGGCGCAGGGGCGCGGCGTGCTTCTGGGGTTATTGCCGCTCGTGCTTGATGCGCCGAACGCCCGTCAGCTTGTCGCGCCTCTGACGCATCCCCCGGTGGAGGCGGGCGCCTATTTCGTCGTTTGTCGCAAGGAGGATCGCGCCAGCGCCACGGTGCAGGCTTTCATGCACTGGCTGATCCAGGAAATGCAGGCGGATGTCTCCCGTCTTCGGCGACTGGAGCGCGAGCGGCTGCGGTGAAGGGGGCTGCGGCCGCTCGCCGAACGCGCCTTCAACAGCAGGAGGGGTCTCGCCGGGTTTGCCCCCCTGATCATGGAAAACGGATGAAAAGTTGACCTCCGCCCCATCCGCCGTCAAACACCGTCCCGGACCAGACGGTCGGGCGGTCGCGGTCTTCGCAAGAAGGTCGAGGAAAGTCCGGGCTCCACGGTGACAAGGCGGCGGGTAACGCCCGCCGGGAGCGATCCCAGGGATAGCGCCACAGAAAGCAAACCTCCTCCCTTTCGAGGGCGGGAAGGGTGAAAGGGTGGGGTAAGAGCCCACCGCGGACCTGGCGACAGGGACGGCATGGCAAGCCCCGCCTGGAGCAAGACCGAATAGGGACCCCGCG
>Ga0209023_10003631_pt1 | contig 18253 bp, 15 predicted proteins | sample LakOneMetagenome_FD_187468 | JGI IMG/M metagenome (GOLD analysis project Ga0209023, IMG submission 187468) | Freshwater and sediment microbial communities from Lake Erie, Canada (SPAdes) (version 2) | ecosystem: Environmental > Aquatic > Freshwater > Lentic | place: Lake Erie, Canada... | reverse complement strand
GGCTTCAGCCCAGTCTCCTTCACGTTGGGCTTTTTCTAAAGCAACCCGAGCCTGATCCAGCTCCACCTGTGCTTTTTTGGTTCCCTCTACCAGCGTTTTTTCAGCCTTCCATACTTCTTCAAGATCGTTATATTCTTTCTGAACTTCTTCAATCTGTTTTTCCAGATAGTTGACTTCGGACTTACTTCCAGCATCTTCATCTTTCTTAACGGCTTCAAGCTGCATTTTCAGTTGAATCAGGCGACGGTCCAGCTTATCCAAAGCTTCAGGCTTAGAGTCCAGCTCCATTTTAATTCGTGAAGCTGCCTCATCAATCAGGTCAATGGCTTTATCCGGCAGCTGCCGGTCAGTAATATAACGATGCGACATTTTCGCTGCAGCAATAATCGCCGAGTCTAAAATTTTGACACCGTGATGCACTTCATAACGTTCTTTTAAACCACGCAAAATTGCAATGGTATCTTCTACACTTGGTTCATCTACAAGAACTTTCTGAAAGCGACGTTCAAGTGCCGCATCTTTCTCAATATACTGACGGTATTCATCGAGTGTAGTAGCACCCACACAACGCAGCTCACCTCGGGCTAGAGCAGGTTTAAGCATATTACCTGCATCCATGGCGCCATCAGTTTTACCTGCACCTACTAGTGTATGTAACTCGTCAATAAACAGGATCACCCGACCTTCTTGTTTAGCCAGGTCATTTAAAACCGCTTTTAGACGCTCTTCAAATTCACCACGATATTTTGCACCAGCCAGAAGTGAACCCAAGTCTAAAGACAGTACCTGTTTATCTTTCAAGCTTTCTGGGACTTCACCGTTTACAATACGCTGAGCCAAGCCCTCTACAATGGCTGTCTTACCTACTCCGGGTTCACCGATCAGTACCGGGTTATTTTTGGTACGTCGTGACAAGACCTGAATCGTACGACGAATCTCATCATCACGGCCAATAACCGGATCAAGTTTTCCGGCCAGTGCACGTTCAGTGAGGTTAATGGTATATTTATTTAATGAGTCGCGTTGTTCTTCATGATTATTACTCATGACTTTCTCACTACCTCGAATTTTTTCAATTACAGGGCGTAGCGTCTCTGCAGTTACGCCCACGCCGTTTAAAATAGTTTTACTATTTCCTGACTCTGCTAGTGCCAGCATGACCCAATCGGTAGATATAAATTCATCTCCCGCCTTTTGTGCATAACGGTCAGCCAGATTTAATATTTTTACAGCATCAGGATTTAAATTAATGTCTCCAGTGGGGTTAGATAACACTGGCGCATCATTTAAGGCTTTTTCAAGCCGTTGCTGTAGTTCACGAAGATTGGCACCTGCCTGTTGTAGCAAACTTAAGTTGGAAGGTTCCTCAATTAAAGTTGCCAAAATATGGATACTGTCAATTGCAGTATGATCTTTACCCATTGCTAGAGACTGGGCATCAGATAGAGCCTGTTGTAACCGGTTAGTAAATTTTTCGAATCGCATTCTTGTTATTCCTCACAACAATTCTGTATTTGAGTAATAGATGGGAACACTTTTGTAAAATTCAAACAGAATTATATATATTTTTCAAAAGCTTATTAAAACAAAAACATTAGATTTCAGTTATAATATGAGCTCACATCATGAAGGTTTCAAGTATAGGGAGTTCTTTTTCATAAAAATAAACAATAAAAAAATGCCGGTAAAAACCGGCATGCTGATTCAGGCAGTCTAGACTGCTTAAACTGTTTCAATAATTTCATAATCGTGAGTAATTTCTACGCCGCCATCGGAAAGCATTTTACTGGCAGAACAGTATTTTTCAGCAGAAAGCTCAACTGCCTTGGCAACCTGTTTTTCTTTTATATCTTTACCTGTCACAACAAAGTGCAGATGAATTTTGGTAAATACAGCAGGAATGGTATCAGCACGTTCAGCTTTAAGCTGGCACACCACGTCCTGAATATCTTGGCGAGATTTTTTCAGAATCGTCACAATATCAAATGAAGCACATCCACCCAATCCCATCAGGATAAGTTCCATCGGGCGCGGTCCACGGTTCTCTCCACCATATTCCGCTGACCCATCCATGACGACACTATGACCACTTTCAGATTTAGCTTCGAAAGCAACATTCTCTAGCCAATGAACACTTGTTTGCATTGCAACTACCTAAAAAAAGCTATAAATTTACCAAGTACCTGTACACTAACATAAAACGAGTTGATAAGGAATTTCATCTCTGCTGTGTGACAAGTTCATCTTAGGTCTTGTGCGATCTTCTTATTATCCCCTTCGGAACTCTAGGCATGAATTCTAATTTTTCACAACTCAGTACTGACGCCCTTTCTCCAGGTCAACTACCTGAATCGGTGAAAGCACTACTAAAACGAGCAAAAATTAACAGATTTCCAAAACGTACTACCATTATTGATGCCGGTACAGAATCCAAATCTTTATATCTCATCCTTAAAGGTTCTGTTTCTATTGTACTGCGCGAAGATGATGACCGTGAAATTGTGGTAGCCTATTTAAATCCAGGTGACTTTTTCGGAGAAATGGGGCTTTTTGAAGCCAATCCACAACGTACAGCTGAAGTTCTTACCCGGGAGATGTGTGAAATTGCAGAAATTAGTTATGAGAATTTTCATGAACTGAGTAAACAATTTCCCGATTTAAGCTATGCAGTATTTGCCCAGCTCGTACGCCGCCTGAAAAACACTACACGTAAAGTAACTGATCTGGCTTTTATTGATGTGTCTGGACGAATTGCGCGCTGCCTGATTGATCTGGCATCTCAGCCTGAGGCCATGATTTTACCTAATGGCCGCCAGATCCGTATTACCCGTCAGGAAATCGGCCGTATTGTAGGCTGCTCACGTGAAATGGTTGGCCGTGTCCTTAAAACTCTTGAGGAGCAAGGTATGATTGAAACAGAAGGTAAAGCGATACTGATCTTTGATAGTTCACTTGAACAGAATAATGAATCATCTGCCTCAGATTTTGATACTGAAGATGAAGAATAAACTCTAGTTTTTATCTATTGAATTAAAGGCAAATCTTCGGATTTGCTTTTTTCTTGGTAAATATTCTATGAGCTATTCTCATACTATCGGCCAGTTAGTTATCTATTTCTCATTATTGTGTCGAGTACTATTTTTTCATCCAGAATTTATAGATCAGGCAACGTTTAACTAACCTTAAGACCAAGTTGGCTATCTCTATACCCTGTATTATGCTAATAACAGACTTTTAAAGGGATCATTATGAAATTTCATCCACTTGCCCAGACAGGGATTAAATTACCAGAAATCTGCCTAGGTACCATGACTTTTGGTGAGCAGAATACCCAGTCCGAAGCTTTCCAACAGTTGGCATATGCTTTAGAACAAGGTCTGTACTTCTGGGATACTGCAGAAATGTATCCGGTTCCGCCTAAACCAGAAACCCAAGGTGCCACTGAACGTATTATTGGTAACTGGATTTCCCAACATGGTGGCCGTGATAAATTATTCTTGGCTTCTAAAATTGCAGGCCCCTCTCAAGGCGGTAGCCATATTCGTGATGGTAATACCCGTTTTATTGCTTCAGACATTTCTACTGCACTAGACCAATCCCTACAAAGATTAAAAACTGATTATATCGATCTGTACCAATTACACTGGCCACAGCGTCCGACCAATTTTTTTGGTCAACTTGGTTATGGTAACCAGCATGTAGAACTATCTAACCAGGTTACTCCACTAGAAGAGACACTTACTGCCTTAAATGATGAAATTAAGAAAGGTCGTATCCGCTATATTGGCCTTTCCAATGAAACCCCATGGGGGACCATGAAATTTTTACAATTAGCGGAAAAAATGGGACTAGAAAAATTTGTAAGTGTTCAAAATCCCTATAATTTATTAAATCGCACTTATGAAATTGGCATGGCAGAGATTGCCCAATATGAAGGTGTCGGCTTACTGGCTTACTCCCCACTGGCATTCGGTTATCTGACTGGCAAATTCCGCAATGGCGCACGACCTGCAAATGCACGGGTAACACTCTACTCGCGTTTTTCACGCTACTCTAACCCGCAATCCGAATGGGCCACCGAACAGTATGCTTTGCTTGCAGAAAAGCATGGGTTAACATTAACGCAGCTAGCACTGGCATTTATTAAGCAGCAGTTCTTTGTCACCTCAACAATTATTGGCGCAACCAATCTAGATCAGCTTAAAGAAAATGTAGATGCCTTTAAAATAGATTTGAGTCCAGAAATTCTGAAAGGTATAGAGGAAATTCATAAGCAGCAACCTAATCCGGCGCCTTAACGCAGCCCAATAAAAAAAGGATGCCGTGGCATCCTTTTTATAAAATCAATTTTATTTACGCTGATTATAAATTGCCTGTGCTGCTGGCAGATTCTTACGCATTGCAGCAATACGCTCACCATTTGATGGGTGCGTCGATAACCATGAAGAGCCACCTGCCCCTTCAAGCTTGTTCATTTTTTCCCATAAGGTAATCGCAGCTTGCGGATTATAGCCAGCACGTGCCATTAATATTAAACCACCCTGATCGGCACGGCTTTCCAGACTGCGTGAATAGGGTAAACCCACGCCTACCTGAGCACCCAAGTCAAGCGCTGCTGAACCTAGGCTTCCAATAGCATCACCCGCATAAGCCTTGCCTACATTTAATGCCAAACCAGTTAAAGCCTGTGCACCAATCTTGCTTTTAGCATGCTCTTCAAGGGCATGGACCATTTCATGCCCCATAACTGCAGCAATTTCTGCATCAGTCAGGTTAAGCTTGTTGACAATACCGGTATAGACCACCACCTTACCGCCTGGTGCAACATAGGCATTAATCTGGTCAGATTTCAAAACAGTTAGCTGCCAATCAAATTTCACACCAGTCTGATTCATCTGGTCAGCATACGGACGCAAACGGTTAAATACAGTATTTACACGACGGTAAGTACTTGAAGACGTATCTAGCTGATTCTTAGCACGTGCTTCCTGCACCATTTGGTTATAGCTTTGTGCGGCTGTTGCATTTAGGGTCGCGGTATCTGCGCCGGCAAAATCAGCAAGTGTGCTACATCCTGATAATGTCACTGCACCAGCAGCAAAAAAGCTGAGTAGAATTTTGTTGTTCATTATAATGCTCTCCACATGGATGACACGGTCATCCTCAATATAAACAGATGCATTATATTGAAAGCATCATCACCTTAAAATATATAAACGCTTCATAATCATAGGATTTATGTAATTAGTATTTCTTGATTATAAAGGTATTCTTTAGAGCCAATGGCTAAGCGCATCAGTGTTTAAACTGCTTAAGGCATGATGTTTTCGTTAATATCACTCATGTCTTGGTTTACAAAATGAGCTTATTGCTTTTTTTCCATTATTCCCTATTATTCTCAAGATCTATCTCAAATAAACCAGTTCATCTTAACCAGATAGAATTATTAGAGAAAACTGATAAGAATCCATGATACTAAACACACCAGATCCAGTACAAAATAAAAGTGGGCAATTGGCTCAATCTTGTCCTCAATATCAACTTTTTTTCGTTTCCATAATATGTAAAAATTCTGAATCAGGATGAGAGGCGCAATGATCGCAGCCAGTACAAAAGATAAAGCCAGTAAAGTTGTCCAGTGTTGTTCAAGAGCACCATTAGTCTGTATGTAAATCATCCACATCGCTAATGTGGGTGCGCCTCCAATGGCAAAAAGCAATGAGTAAAACATGGTTTTAGACGTGTTACTTTGCATTTTCTTTCCTGAACATATTCAACTAAAAATTTTAAAAGGCAGATTAATTAGCCTTTACATTTTTTACAGCACGACTTTAGTCGGTGAGTAGCTTGGTGTGCATAAAAAAGCCCCGCTGAAGCGAGGCTTTTAACCGTTTATTATTTAGGCATCAAACGGATGGCGCAATACAATAGTTTCTGCACGGTCCGGACCAGTTGAAATGATGTCGATTGGACATTCAATCAATTGCTCAAGACGTTTTACATAGTTCAATGCAGCTTGTGGCAACTGATCCAGTGATTTCGCACCAAAAGTTGACTCAGACCAGCCTGGCATAGTTTCGTAAATCGGTTTTAAAGTTTCGAATGCAAGCGCATCAGAAGAACCAACACAACCAGAATCTGCAGCTTCATAGCCTACACAGATTTTCACTTCTTCCAAACCGTCAAGAACGTCAAGTTTAGTCAGGCAAATACCAGAAAGTGAGTTTACATCAACTGAACGGCGCAGAATTTCAGCATCGAACCAGCCACAACGACGTTGACGACCAGTAGAGGCACCAAATTCATTACCAATCGTACCTAGGTGTTTACCAATTGCATCACCTGTGTCATTTGCAGCGTCATACACCAGCTCAGTTGGGAATGGGCCTGCACCTACACGCGTTGTGTACGCTTTGGTAATACCCAGTACATAATCAAGATGCAATGGACCTAGACCTGAACCAGAGCTTACACCACCAGCAGTTGTATTCGAAGAAGTTACATACGGGTATGTACCGTGATCAACGTCAAGAAGTGAACCTTGCGCGCCTTCGAACATGATGTTGTCACCGTTTTTACGGTAGTTATGCAATTCAGTAGTTACGTCCACAACCAGTGGAGCAACAACCTTACGCCATTCATCACACAGTGCCAGCACATCTTCCAGTTTAACTGCTTCAACACCGTAGTATTGAGTCAACTGGAAGTTATGGTAGTCCAGAAGTTCAGTCAGCTGAGCTGTAAGATGTTCACCACCACGTACTAGGTCAGCAACGCGGATGGCACGACGTGCAACCTTGTCTTCATACGCAGGTCCAATACCGCGACCAGTCGTGCCAATTTTAGCATTACCGCGTTTTTTCTCACGTGCCTGGTCAAGTGCAATATGGTTAGGCAAAATAAGTGGGCAGTTAGGAGAAATACGCAGGCGCTCTTTTACCGGTACACCTTCTTTTTCCAGAATACTCATTTCTTCAATTAGTGCTGCTGGAGAAAGCACAACACCATTGCCAATCAGGCACAGAACATTTTCACGCAAGATTCCTGATGGAATGAGGTGTAAAACAGTCTTTTTACCACCGACCACTAGTGTATGGCCCGCATTGTGTCCACCCTGATAGCGAACAACTGCAGCCGCCTGATCAGTGAGCAGATCGACGATTTTACCTTTACCTTCGTCGCCCCATTGGGTACCAAGTACCACAACATTCTTGCCCATAATAGCCTCATTACATCATGCTGTTAAAATTGAAAACCAGTTCGAATGACATGAACATTCAAACAGGCGATTAAATTTTTTCGAGATTCCAGTGACCTGCAACTTGCACTAACTGGTGTGTTGCATTCGGTACAGAACTCAAGTCATCTTGTCCAAGCAGCTGAACTACACTCAGCCCTTCTGTACGTAACCGCTCAATCATCTTTAACAAGTCGGTATCGGTACCTTTAGGGGCAACAACAATACTTAACTCATTAAACTGGCCTGCACTTAAAGCATATAAGTCACAGCTAAAACCAGTTGCAGGGCGCGCCCGTCCGAAATGCTCACCAATACCATCATAACGGCCACCCTGTGCCAGTGGTGCTGCACGATTTGGCGCATACACGGCATACATCAGACCAGTATGATAATGGTAAGAACGCAGTTCGACTACGTCGATACCGATATGCAGGTTCGGCCAGCGTGCCTGAATTTCAGACTGCGTCGTTTTCACTGCATCAAATGCCTGTTTAAAGGCTGCATTCTTTAAAATTTCAGCACTTAAATTTGCTTCTAAAGCACCCAGATCACTGGCATAGCGTCCAAGTACATAGAAATCTGAACCAAAATGAAGTGTTTGGGTAAATTCTGCCAGCTCTGGTAGAGCTTTACGCTGGTATAAATCCGAAAGTTGGTGTTCAGTAGCTTTATTTAAGCCTGCCTGTTTTACCAGACTACGGAACAGTCCTACATGGCCCAGATCCAGGTGAATACCATCAGTCAGGTCAGCTTTCTGAATCAGGCTGATCATCAGGTCAACCATTTCAACATCAGCATCTATACTTTCTGAACCAAAAAGCTCGGCACCCAGTTGCAGCGGTGCACGGGTGGCACTAAAACCCTGAGGTTTAGTATGCAACACAGTACCTGCGTAGCAATAGCGAGCTACACCTTCTACCGGACGCACATGTGCATCAATACGGGCTACTTGCGGAGTCATGTCTGCACGTATACCCAGTAACCGGCCTGTTAACTGGTCAATTACCTTGAAAGTGGCAAGGTCTAGGTCTTGATTTGCTTCTGAAAGAGAAGATAGAGATTCGATATATTCTATAAAAGGTGTATAGACTAACTGATAACCTCGTGAGACGAGGAAATCTAAAGCTTTACGGCGCAGTTTTTCAATTATTTGCGCTTGTTCTGGCAATACATCAGCTACACCATCAGGTAATAACCATGTCTCTGAAATGGGCATGCGGTAAACCTAAATTCTTGTCAGCGCGGAAATGATCCGCATAAAAAAATCGGGAACACACCCGATTTCTCCTATCTTAGCACGATCATTTCAGTCATGCACCAGAGTTTTTCAGTTTTATAAAAGCTTTCTAAGCTTGGCCTAATTTTTATGTTTAATGAAATAAAACAGAGACTTTTACCGAGCTTTTACTCTACTGTCTAAACTTTTCATACAGAGAGCAGCTACACTTTATATTTTGTATCAGACTTCAAAGCACAAAATGAATTTTTGAAAATTCAAAATTATAAAGCCAGTTTTAAATATAAATTATCAATTTTACTCTTTTATTTTAGTTCAGTCTTTCCAAGCAAAGCCTGGTATTTTTTAAGCAAAATCACCAACTCTGCATTTTGTTGTTCGAGCGTATTTAGTTTAGTTACGGTCTGGCTAAGAATTTCACGATCAGTATGTACACTTTTAACCAGTTCCTGCATGATTTCTAGCGTACGTTTCAGATTCCCTTCCAGAAGAACAATTTTTTCTTCCAGATGGTGTTGTTGATCCAAGTCCGTTTCCATATTCTGCTCTTTGCGAAAGTTTAGCCAGAACAGAAAAATGACCGCAATTATTAATACAGCAATAAAAGCCCACATCAGTAAAAACATCGTATTATCCCCAAGAAAAAGTTAAAAACCGTGTTGTAAATATTTTGCGGGTTGTCCTTCTCAATTCATCCTATATATCGGTTATTCAAAAGACTGGCATAAATCCAGCAAACGGTTGGCATATCCCCACTCGTTATCATACCAGGCAAATACTTTGGCCTGGTGCCCGACCACCAGAGTCTGTGATAGATCGACAATTAATGAATAAGGTGAATGGTTAAAATCACTTGACACCAGAGGCTCATCGGTCACCGCCATAATCTGGGCATAATCATATTGCGCGGATTTGATTAATACTTCATTAATTTTATGTACTGTAATAGGCGTATGCGAAATAAAGGTCAGATCAATAGCCGCGACATTAATTGTAGGTACACGAATCGAATAGCCCTCAATCCGGTTTTCCATTTTGGGCATAACCCGTTTTAAGGCCCCCAATGCACTAGATGTAGTAGGAATAATATTCTGACCTGATGCCCGGGCACGACGCAGATCGCGATGAGCTTTATCCAGTACGGTCTGGTCTGCAGTGACGGCATGAATCTCGGTCATCATCGCTGTATCTATGCCAAATGCGTCATCAATAATCTTGACGAGTGGTACTAAAGCCTGGGTGGTACAAGACACGCTAGAGATAATCTGGTCACTGGCTTTAATTTCATGGTGATTCACCCCATATACAATTGCAGCATCCACCGTGTCAAAAGGTGCAGCACCTATAATAACGCGTTTCGCACCAGCCTTAATATGTCGGGTAGCCGCCTCACGTGAACGGAATAGTCCGGTACATTCCAGTACAACATCAATATTAAGCTGCTGCCATGGAAGCGCTGCCGGTTCCGCGATATTTAATACACGTACATTAAGTGTTTTTGTACCAGCAGAAATATTTAGCACAATCTGTTCATTTTTCTGTGATATTTCTACATTCCCAGCAAAACGGCCGTGAGTAGTATCATACCTGAACAGATGAACCAGAGTTTCTACATCAGCAATATCGTTAATGGCTACAATATCAAAATTAAAGGCTTTCGGGTTTTCAAACCAGGCACGCAGTACATTTCGACCGATACGTCCAAAACCATTGATGGCCACTCGCTGCATGACAGATCCTTGTTTTACCCAGTAAAAGAACGATGCCTATGTTAAAACATCCAGCTTGTACTTGGACACAGCATTTTTGAATAATCCTGGTTTTATCGCTATTTTGATGGTAAAAGCGTTGGTGCCCCTTATATTTTCCGGTATAATTTGGCGTTTTTTTAAAGTTTTACCTTTACATCAATCACTAAGCTGTCACCTTTTGACCTTAGAATTAGATGTACCTAACCAAATTAAGACTAAGGAGTGACTTGGTTGTGAGTACTCGTTTTATGACATCAGCTGAAATTCGTGAAGCATTTTTGCGTTACTTTGAATCGCAAGGGCATACACGTGTCGCGTCAAGTTCACTAGTACCCGCCAATGATCCTACCCTGCTTTTCACCAACGCAGGCATGAACCAGTTTAAAGACTGCTTTTTAGGTGCAGAAAAACGCGATTATGTACGAGCAGTCTCTAGCCAGAAATGTGTACGTGCTGGCGGCAAACATAATGACCTCGACAATGTAGGCTACACAGCCCGCCACCATACTTTCTTTGAAATGCTGGGTAACTTTTCTTTTGGTGATTATTTTAAGCGTGATGCCATCAAGTTTGCCTGGGAATTCTTAACCAGCGAGCAATGGCTGGCACTTCCTAAAGACCGTTTATATGCGACGGTTTATCATACTGATGATGAAGCTTTTGATATCTGGAACAAGGAAATTGGTCTGGATGCCGAGCGCATTATCCGTATTGGTGATAACAAAGGTGAAAAATACGCTTCGGATAATTTCTGGGCAATGGGTGATACAGGTCCATGTGGTCCATGTTCTGAAATTTTCTATGACCACGGTGACCATATTTGGGGCGGACTGCCAGGCACTCCTGAAGAAGATGGTGATCGCTTTATTGAAATATGGAACAACGTTTTCATGCAGTTTAACCGTACTGCTGACGGAGTTTTACATGCACTTCCGGCACCTTCTGTGGATACCGGTATGGGACTCGAACGTATTTCCGCAGTTTTACAGCATGTTAATTCAAACTATGAAATTGACCTGTTCCAACACTTACTTAAAGCTGCTGCCGAAATTATTGGTGTAGATACCGCTTCACTTGAAGCCGAAGCTAAAGAAAAAAATACACCTGTTCAGTACCCGGCTTCTTTAAAAGTGGTTGCAGATCATGCCCGCTCTTGCTGTTTCCTGATTGCTGACGGTGTTAACCCGTCTAATGAAGGCCGTGGTTATGTTCTTCGCCGTATTATCCGTCGTGCTGTACGTCATGGAAACAAACTCGGCGCAACAGGTACATTCTTCTATAAAATGCTACAGCCGCTAATTGAAGTAATGGGTACAGCTTATCCGGAACTTGAAGCCAATAAAGCACGTATCGAAGCTGCACTGATCAAAGAAGAAGAGCAATTTGCAAAAACACTCGAGCAAGGTTTAAAACTTCTTGAAGGTGAATTGACTCAGCTAAAAGGCTCAATAATTCCAGGTGAAATTGTATTTAAACTTTACGATACTTATGGCTTCCCGGTTGACTTGACAGCGGATATCGCACGTGAACGTGACTTGAGTATTGATGAGGCAGGTTTTGAAAAAGAAATGGCTGCCCAGCGTCAACGTGCGCGTGAAGCAGGCAAGTTTGCAGTGGACTATAACAGCATTGTTAAAGTTGAAGATGAAACCGAGTTCAGTGGCTATGATGCCACTGAAGGTCAGGGCCAGATTATTGCCATCTATAAAGATGGGACTCTAGTCGATGAAGTCACTGAAGGGGACGAAGCTTTAATCGTATTAGACCAGACGCCATTTTATGCAGAAAGTGGCGGCCAGATTGGTGATACAGGTATCTTCAAAAATGAAACAGGTATTTTTGAAGTTCAGGACACTAAAAAATCTGGCAGTGCTTTTGTTCACCAGGGCATCGTGACGATGGGTAACCTAAAAGTTACTCAAAATGTAGAAGCAACCGTAAAAGCAGAACTTCGTGCAGCAACTGCGCGTAATCACTCAGCAACACATTTGTTGCATGCTGCGCTTCGCCAGATTCTGGGTTCACATGTACAGCAAAAAGGCTCTCTGGTTGCTTCCGACATTTTGCGTTTTGACTTTGCCAATGACCAGCCTGTCACTTTCGAGCAGCTTCAACAAATCGAACGTCTTGTTAATGCTGAGGTTATTGCAAATACTGCTGTGACTACCGAACTGCTGGATATTGAAACTGCCAAAACTAAAGGTGCAATGATGCTGTTTGGTGAGAAATATGGCAGTGAAGTGCGTGTGTTATCTATGGGTTCGATTATTGAAGAGAAAAACTTCTCAGTTGAGCTCTGTGGTGGTATTCATGTTAAACGTACAGGTGATATTGGTCTATTTAAAATCACTTCTGAAAGTGGTGTGGCCGCAGGTATTCGACGTATTGAAGCAGTGACAGGTACGAAAGCGCTTGAGCTGGTTCAAAAGGCAGATTCTGATATTCATCAGATTAACAGCTTGTTAAAAGCACAAAAAGATCAAACTGTAGAGCGTGTTCAAACTGCGGTTGAAAATGTATCCGGATTACAGAAGCAGATTGAACAGCTCAACCAAAAGTTGGCAAACTTCCAGGCAGCTGAACTTTTAAGCCAAGTTCAGACTGTGGCAGGTCGTTCTACACTGATCACCACTGTTCAGGGTATGGATGCGAAATCTCTTCGTAACCTGCACGACAGTACCAAGTCTAAACTAGACCATGCAGTGATTGTACTTGCAGGTGTAGACGGCGACAAAGTCAGCCTGATTGCATCTGTAGCAAAAGACTTCACTTCATCTATCAAGGCAGGTGACATCATTAAACATCTTGCAACTGAACTCGGTGGCAAAGGTGGAGGTAAACCTGACTTGGCACAAGGTGGCGCGCCACTTAACGAGAAGTTTGAACAGGTCATGGCAGATTTAACTGCTTGGCTTGAAGCAAAATAAACTTCACTTTTTGTGTAACTGACCCTGATCGGTGAAATCGGGGTCATGGCTTATATGGAACAACTATGGCATTAATCGTTCAAAAGGATTGATGCCATTAAGCCACTCTAAGACATACTAAGACAAAAATTATAATAAACCCCTTATTTCCTCATATTTTCCTTACTTTCAATATAGACACATCAAGACATACTAAGACACAATAAGCAATGTCAATTATGTACACATGCGTGTACATATTTACTATCCCTATTTGCTGTCACAGAATTATGTACACAGGTGAGTTATGTCTTTGAGTGAGGCTTGGCTAAAAGCCAACAATGGTAAGGCTCGCAACAAGGTTGAAGAGGTTGCTGATCGGGACTCTATGAGTGTACGGATCTCACCTAAAGGCAAAATTGTTTTCCAATTACGCTATAGGTTTGCTGGTAAAGCTGAACGTTTAGATCTGGGGACCTACCCTCACCTGTCACTCAAAGATGCCAGAGCGAAGGCTCATGAAATGCGAGCTCTTCTGGATCAGGGACAAAATCCTAAAGTTGAAGTACGTGTACAGCAGCAAAGATATATTGATGCCAGTACATTAAGTGATGTGTTTAACGACTGGTATGAGAGTTATTGTTTAAAAAAGAAGAAGTCCGCTGCAGATATTAAAAGCTCATTTGAGTTGCATGTTCTACCCGAAATTGGCGATTTGCCTATTGATCGAATCACACTCCAGCAGTGGCTGGCCATTCTTGAAGATCTGGCCGAAGAGATACCATCAATTGCAGAACGCGTTCTTACAAATGCCAAGCAAGTTTTAAAATGGGCAAAGAAACGAGAGCTTATAGAAGTTAATCCTCTGTCAGATATATATGCCAAAGAAGATCTAGGTATAGAGAAGAACCGGGTTAAGCGCGTTTTAACTGATGAAGAAATAAGTATGGTCTGGAAGGCTATAGATGAATCCAAGACTCTACAAAAAAATAAGATATTCTTGAAATTGTGTTTAATGTTTGGTTGCCGGAATGGTGAGCTGAGAAGTGCCAAGAAGAAGGATTTCGATTTAAAGCGCAAGGTTTGGGTCGTGCCAGTTGATAATAATAAAGTCGGCAGAAAAACAGGGCGTGAAATAATTCGTCCAATTCTCCCCGAAATGGAAGAGTTAATTGTTGAAGCAATGGCTCATAACGATACAGATTACTTTTTAACGAATGATAATGATGTTACTCCTATGGGAAATGGAGCTTCTATAGCTTTACCTGGCAACATCATGGAACGTCTACGCAGGCATCATAACTATCATATGAACCATTGGACACTGCATGATTTGAGACGTACAGCACGAACAAACTTTAGTGCTTTCACTTCTCGTGATGTAGCAGAGCTAATGATCGGCCATGTCATGTCTGGTGAACAAGGAACCTATGATTATTTTGATTACATCCCTCAGCAGACTGCAGCTTATGAAAAATGGTTGGAGAAGTTAAAAACAATTACTGAATCTTAAGATAATTATCAAGTAGGTGATAAAAGTGAAAACATGGGACCAGCTTTATGTTGGAGGTATTTATTCTTGGGAAAGGGTAGCGCCACCCTCTGTTTTTTCTGTAAACGTAAAATTTTTACCCGAGTGAATATTGTCTGGCGAAGAACGAAAAGGAGCTGTATTCATAATCTGAGCTCTTCTCTCAAGAATATACTCATTATTGGATTTATTAGCCATATAAAACATTATCCCTATAAGGATTAAAAGTAATATTAATTTTTTTAACATTTGATAATTTTCACCAGCTTATTTTTTAAGATTTTATTTAAGCACTCCATAAAAATAAATATAAAAAATTACATTTTTATTAAAATTTCGACTAATTATTTTTTCAATTACAACTAGATAATTTTTTATATTCTATAGATTTAATTTTATCTATCACTAAAACGATTAACTGTGCATACACTTAACGTGATGCACAGCCATAGATAGAAGGAAGATCTGGATCACGCTTCAGTAACCTGATTCGCTGTTACTCCTGACATAAGGGGCAGATTATAGCGATGCTCAGCCGGTCGTGAAGTTTTGCCATACCAGCGAAATTCCTCAAATTCGGATTCAGCATACAGTGCATAGCAGACCATATTAGACTGGTTACCGCCCAGACAAACCAGCTTACCAGTTCTCTGGTCACGTCCAACCACAAAGCACACATGGCCACCACCCTTTCGGGTTTTTACTGCCACACATCCATACGCCGGTTTATATAGACGTGCACCATAATTCACATAATCCAGTGCACGGTACCAGTGTTTTGGATAAGCTATTCCAGCCTGTTTTAAGCACCACGCAATAAAAGTGCCACACCACGCTGTCTCATCTTCAGCCCACCATGCTTTAAGACTCTTCAGCCATCTTAGAATAGTCGGGTTATGGGCTGTCTTGCTGGTATTCTCACGTAAACCAATGTGCTTTTTAGCTTCAATGATCCAGGGTAAATCGTTACTTTGGGTAACCTGTGAAGTAGCAGCCAGCAGCGTATTAACACCTGTCAACTGTGGACCTTCAGCAAGTTCCGGTTGTGCAAATTTTTTACCGATATGAGCCAAGCCCGGCAATACCAGACATGTGATAATAAAATGGTACTGCAAAGGAATAATGTGATAATCCAGTGCCCATTGCAGTACAAAGAGCAACAGTGAAATGACCGCGCCCAGATAGGGTAGTTTTACCGCAAGATATCTCAATGCATTTTCATTCATTAAAATCATTTTCCACTCCAGTGAGTTACTTTGTTTTTTAACCAGCTTTCGATAAATGAACTGCCCATAATTCCTAAGGCCGTTGCGATGGCAATGAGTGCCAGTGGATGAATATCTGGAATCTGTAGCAGTACACCTCCTGCCAGTACTGAAGATGCTGATCCCAGAATGGAACGGCCCAATACCAGCCGTGTTGTCAGCTTTTCATCTGATGCCAGCAGTTTGGCCAAGCCAATAACTGCGCCGATAAAAACCAGCATCAGGACGGTCTTTTCATGCTCCTGCATGAGCTCTCCCTCATTTCTTAGATATAAAAAAAGCACCCCGTAGGGTGCTTAAACTGTTTTACCTTTCTTAAATTTCTATCTGTAACACCCTACCTTCAGGCGCTGGACGCTTGATCTCGTTGTTAGATATAAATACCCGGGTACCAGTGGAGTATTTGGTACTGCTGGTGCACAGAACCAATCCGCTACCATCGACCACTAACACCTTATAATTAGGATGATCTGCTGAGGTGATGGTGCCAATGAACTCTGGAGCCTTGGGCAATAAGTCGATTAAACGTTGTAATGGATTACTCACGATTGATGCTCTCCACTTTAATACTCTGGTTAATCACCATATGATTAAATGACACGTTGACCCCATCAATAATGCCCCACCATTCAGCATTAAATGCCACTAAATCACCAGGTGCACATTCGCTCACATCAGAGCTGATCGGCATCACCAGTTGATGTGTTTCGACCAGACCTGACTTGGCCAGAGCTGCTTTACCATAAGAGCCCATACTCTCAACGGTAAACAGTGGACTGTTCGCTGTTTCCAGCAAAGTATCACCTGCAGTGCCAGTACGCTTGATCTGACCACTTAAGCCAGAGCGGTCATTAGTTAACGTGATGCCGTTATAGTCCGGGTAAGGCTCATAATCGGTAGACTGCTCTGTGACCAGACTTTCAGGGATCAGCCGATCATATTCTTCAACCGTGATTGAATCCCAGAAAGTCTTTTTATACTTCGGCTTAACTGTGATGGTATTGCTGCCCTTCTCGCTGTAGACAAAACCTCCTGCAGACTCGGCTATCATTTTGATTACAGCAATGGGGGTCAGGTTGGAATAGCTCAGACTACCCGCTGGCACGATCCAGCTCAGCTCGTCGATCAGCTCCCACTGCAGTGTTGTTGAGCTATTCACCCGGTCCAGTTCAGCCTGGCATAGCTGCCGCGCTGTGCGTTCATTCTCTTGAGTAAATGAGCGTGTTGGTGCATAGGGAGCGTCCAGTAAAGCGGATTGGCTACGACCACTTAATGTATAAGTCGTTTCGGCAAAGCGACGAGAACGGCTGCGACTTTCAAGCAGCATGTGATGCTCGGTACCATTCACCATAACTCTTAAAATGACAGGTTGGCCATTAACCGGTTCGAGCTTTGGTATTTCAGACGCGGGCACGCTCAGGCTATATGACCAGCACCAGCGGCTACGATCTGTGCTGTAACTGCCATCATAGACCAAGATATTCTGGCCATTGTCCAGACGGCTTACGGATAATTCATTCACGATATACCACCAGTTTTTTGGCGGCAGACCTGGGATACAGTCATCCGCGCCAAAGTTTAAAATAAGGTTATGTGGATCTGGTTCACTGCACAAGCAAGTAAAGTTGAGGTCAGTACTGCCAATATATTCAGGAAGCTCAGGTTGTGGCCAGGGTTGAACCGGATGCTTTCGGTAATGAATGGCTTTAGCTTTATCCCATGCAATGCTAGTGGTCGTGATCAGTTCAAGACCTTTATCCCATTCAAATATAAAACGCTTCTCAAAGACGTGGGCTACTTGATGCGAATAGGTAAAGTTTCGGCGCTTCCGTACCAGCTCCTCCCAATCTGTAATACGGTTAATCCTGAGCTTGTTGCCCTCTTCAAATACCAAGGTTCGAGTTTTAGTTAATCGCTTATTCTCTTGCCAGACGAAATCAGCAGAGCTGACCAGCCCGGTACTTTCTTCATGCTGTAGCTGAACTGAACGATACAGCAAGGCAGCCTTTTCAAAGCCAAGTAATGCCTGGTTGCTTAACCCTAAACTGTGCTCAAAATAAAAGGCGCTGTGATGCGCCCGTAATACCGGTTTAGCCCATGGCATTATTGAGGCAATTAAGCACGGCAAGGCCCGTTGATAGTCGGCAGCCAAGTAACGCTCTACACCACGAATAAAGTTGATATCGAAAATTGCTTCAATCTCAGTCTTGAATCCGGTATCCAGCACTGTATCAATCGCGCACAGATTTTCAGCAAACTTAGCAGTAATTTCAAAGCTAAAACGAGTATCTAAAACAGTATCGATCTGTCCAACAACATCCGT
>Ga0209023_10003630_pt1 | contig 18254 bp, 19 predicted proteins | sample LakOneMetagenome_FD_187468 | JGI IMG/M metagenome (GOLD analysis project Ga0209023, IMG submission 187468) | Freshwater and sediment microbial communities from Lake Erie, Canada (SPAdes) (version 2) | ecosystem: Environmental > Aquatic > Freshwater > Lentic | place: Lake Erie, Canada... | reverse complement strand
GCTCTTCTGACAGACCTCTATCCCTCGCCCACTGTTTGATTCATGCGACGCGCTTTTCGGAACGCCTGATCCGTCGCCATGAACCGCTCCAGCATCGGAGCGATGAGTCTTAAGGGATCAGGTATCGCCTGCCCTGTTTCGCGTGCGAGGACCTCGGCGTAGGCCAGCAAATCACGATGTGCCCCTACGGGTAGCTCGACAGTCAGCTTCACCGGCTTTTCGTCAACGATGACGTCGAGCTTGAGTTTTGCCATGACTGTCCCCTAACCCTTGTAAGGCTCCAATACGAGATCGCGATTAACGATCACCCGCACCGGAAATCCCGGCCGGATAGTGAGCGTCGGCTGAATATTGAGATTGCGCTGAACGACTTTCTGTCCGGTCTGATTGAGGCTTTCACCGGATCCATGACGAAGCGATCGGAGGACATCGCTATTGCTCCCGGCGCCGGTGGTGGATCCCAGTTCGCTGCCAACCCCAAGCAAGGTCGATAGCGCCGCTGCTCTGAACAAGGCACCCCAATGGCTATCGACTTCGTCTTCGAGACCGGAGTAGCCAGCCGTGTCGGCGCCAGGCTGTCGCTCCAACACGATCGATCGGCCGTTCGGCATGATCAAGCGTGTCCAGACCAGCAGCACTCGCGACTGCCCGAACGCAACCTGGCTATCGTAGACGCCGATCAGCCGTGTGCCCTGCGGAATAAGAAGGAAACGCCCGGTTGGGCTATCAAAAATATTCTCTGTTACCTGAGCCGTAATTTGTCCCGGCAAGTCTGACCGGATACCTGTAATCAGCGACGCCGGAATGATGTTGCCGGCCTGCACGATGTAAGGCGTTGCCGGGGATGCAATACGGTCGGGGCTCGTGGTGCGACGATCCACCGAGGCATTGACGTAGGAGAGTTTGCGGTCCTGGCCATTTTGAACAAAGGTATCGTCGGGTGTTGACGGTACTGGCTGGCCCGCCGAGTTCGGAATGCTCGAGGAGGTAGCGACCGGAGCAGCCTGCGCAACCGAGGCTCCCACATCCCGAATGCCTGATGAAGCAAACAATCGGCTCAAACGCGCAGCTTCAGCTTCCTGGCCGAGGCGTTGCTGCTCGGAATCGATGGAGTTTGCGCCTGCCGAGCGCGCGTTCTTCGCATTCAGGATCGGACGTCCGAGATCGCCCGGAAGGGCCGGTCCAAGAGGCGGCGCTTGGCGAGGGATGCCTGCATAGTCCCGCGGCAAGCCGGCCAGACCATCGGCAACCTTGCGATGACCTGTCGTGTAGAGCTCCGATGGCGCTGACGTGTTCGATCGGTTATTCCGCAACGCCCAGAATGTGGTGCTGAAGATGGCAACCAAAACGACCGCCGCACCAGCGGCCAGGACTTTTCGGGACAGTCGTGTCACGCGCGGTCGTTCTGCGCGGAGGTGCATCGGCGCTGATTGATCGCCGTTATTGGTACCGGTCGACCGAATTTCGCCTTCCCCGTTGGTGCTCACCGCGCCCTCCCGTCGGTACGGCTGATGCGGACGGATTGCTGATGTTCGCCACCCATCCGGAGTTCCGCCGCGGCGAACAGACGATCGACGATGTAATAATTCTGCCGCACACGATAGTTGACTAGTTGGCCATCGCCTTCGGGGCCGATCACAAACAGCGGCGGCGCCTCGCCTTGTACGATTCCGCTGGGCATCTCGATATAGACTTTGGAGCCGTCATCGAACGCGGATACCGGCCGCCAGGGCGGATTATCGCCCTCGATCGCGTAGCGGAACCGCAAGCGCGAGATATCCACGCCAGTCGCAATCGGTGTAGCAGCATCCGCGCTCACATTCTGACGGCGTAGCGCAATCAGCTGATCCTCCGGATATTGCCAGGACACTGACGCCATGTAGGTTTTTTCCGCGGAGCGAAGTTCGAGGAGATAGGTCCGCCGGTCGGTATTGATCACGAGGTTGGAGACGAGGTCCGGTCTTGTAGGCTTGACCAGGATGTGGATCCGCTTGGCCGGACCTGTTCCGCTTTCGGTGTCGCCGATGATCCAGCGCACGGTATCCCCGGCCGCGACCGGGCCGGAGCCGACGAGCTGTTCGCCTTCCTGCAGGGCGACGTCTGTCACCTGTCCCGGCGCGGCATAGACCTGATAGAGCGCGCCTTGCGCGAACGGATAGACCTGGACAGCATTGATGTAGCCATTCCGGGTCGGTTGAATCCGCGCCGCTGCGTTGGCCTTCTCGACGCGCTTGCGGGGGTCGCCGGACTCCGGTTTCGACTTGACTGCATGCAACGGCTTGAGCTGGCCGGGTAGAGGCAGCGGCTTCGGTATTTCGACGATCTCGACCGACTTTGGCGGATCGGCAAGCTGGACGGCAGGCTGCGCCTCATCGTCGTAGGAAATCTGCGGTGGCGGCCTTAACGGAACGGTGCAGCCGGCAAGCATTGAGGCCGAAAGAAGCAGGACCGGCAATGCTGCTTTGTTCGAGGGCCTCATTGTCCCAACTCCTTCGACCAGTTGACGGCGTTGACATAGACCCCGAGGGGATTCTTCCGCAGGCGATCGGCATCGCGGGGAGCGTCGATTACTACGGTGAGGATGGCCGTCCATCGCTCGGTCGCACTGAGGCTGCCGTTCTCATAAGCGCGCTGGATCCAGGCTACGCGGAACGAGCCTGGAGAGGCCCGGATGACACTGGAGACCTCAACCGAAATCTGCAGTTTGCCGAGATTGGCGAACGGATCGTTGTTACGCGCGAAATCATTGAGCGCGGCAGCACCTCGGTCCGTGGTGAAGTCATAGGCGCGCAGCCAGTTCTGGCGCAGCACAATGCCGTCGGCCGGCAATCCTCTGACATCCTCGATGAAGCGCGCCAGGTGGAATGCGATCTGCGGATCGGTTGGCTGATAACTGCTATCCGCGGGCGCCACGGCCTGGGCCTGGCCGAGGCGATCGACCTCGACCACCCATGGCGTCACGGTGCCGCGGATGGATTGCCAAACCAGCGCCGAAGCAAGTCCGCCCGATAGCAAGAGACAGCCGAATGCCATGAAACGCCAATTTTGGGCCTGCACGCGGGCCGAGCCGATGCGTTCGTCCCAGACTTGGGCTGCCTTCTGATAGGGCGTCTCTGGTGCGGGTGTGCGGCCGTAGCGCACGGATGGGCGTTTGAACATCAGCGTTCACCCTGGGAGAGATCGACGGAGGCGCCACCTCCGCCGGATTCACCGGAGCGGACGGCGTGGGTGGCTGCGGAAACCCCATGGCTGACAGTTTGCGAGCGCTTCATGCGCGCCGCCCAGGCCGGGGGACTACCTGCAGAGGATGAGTTGGTGGCGGGTGCGGCAGATCCAGCTCCGCTGGCAGCAATCCCGCCGGAGCGAACGGAGCTTGAAGCCGCCGCGGCGATTGACGCGCTGCCGCGCATTGCACCTGCAATCGCCCCTGCTCCTAAGCTTGCGCCCGCCGCTCCGGCAGCGACAATTCCACCAGCCGCGAGACCCGTCCCGACCGCCGCACCTGCGCCGAGTTGCGGGCCACCGGAGACGATACCGTTCGCAATCCCTGGACCGAAAATGCCCAGTCCCAAGAGCGCCAGCGCCGCCAGCACCAGCGACATCGCGTCCTCGCTTGTCGGCTGATTGCCGCCGAACCCTGCTGTGAATTGCTCAAACAAGGTCGAGCCGATGCCGACGATAACCGCGAGTACCATTACCTTGACACCGGAGGAGATGACGTTGCCAAGCACGCGCTCTGCGGCGAACGCCGTCTTGCCGAACAGTCCGAAGGGGATGAGCACGAAGCCAGCGAGCGTCGTCAGCTTGAACTCGATCAGCGTGACAAAAAGCTGGATCGCAAGGATGAAGAAGGCAAGCAGCACCACGATCCAGGCAAACAGAAGGACCACGATCTGAACGAAATTTTCGAAGAAGCTGACGTAACCCATGAGCCCGGAGATCGCGTCCAGGATCGGGCGGCCAGCGTCGATTCCGACCTGGGCCACCCGACCCGGACTTAGGAGATACGCCGTCGACATTCCCGTGCCTGACGCCTTGAGGCCAAGTCCGGCAAAACTCTCGAAGATGATGCGGGCAAGATTGTTCCAGTTGCCGATGAGGTAAGCAAAGACACCGACGAACAGGGTTTTCTTGGCGAGCCGCACAATGATGTCTTCATCTGGCGCCCAGCTCCAGAATATGGCTGCAAGGGTCAAATCGATGGCAGCAAGCGTTGTTGCAAGGAACGCGACCTCGCCATTAAGCAGTCCGAAGCCCGTATCGATGTAACGGGTAAAAACCTCTAGAAAGCGGTCGATGACCCCTGTGCCGCCCATCAGTGCGCCCTCAGCTGGTCGTCGGGATTTGGTGGGGTTTTGTCCCGGTTCTTCACCGCTCCCACGGATGCATCGGGTGCAGGCTCTTCAAGTTGATGCGGCGACTTGGTCGAAAGGAAGAAGTGCTTGCGATTCTTCGCCCAGATTTGGCGGCACGACTCGAGTAGGCCGAAATCATCAGGCGAAATCGTCCGGCAACGTGCTAGTTCCATTTCAAGCGCATTCACCTTGCCCGGCTCCGTGGGCGTGAGGGCGACCGCATTCTTGTCATGCCGGCTCTGGATCAAGGCCACCGCGATGGCCCACACGACAAACGTAACTGCCGCGATCCACGTGAACTGCCGAGGCGTAAGATAAGGCTTCATCAGTGAAACATCTGAACTGTTGTGGGCTGGTAACCGCTACCCGGGTTAAGGAAACGCCGAAGCAGCTCCCTGCCCTGGTCCTGCGCTAACGTCCGCTGCGCCATCTCCAGGCTCTGAGCCCGGCCCTGCGCGGTAACCGCTGCGGTCAGATCCGCAAGCTGCTGCGCCTGCAGCGCGATGAGTTGATTGCCGGCCTGGGTTGCCTGCAGCGCGCCGGCGGCGGACTGGCTTGAAGTCACCAGCGCCGAAGTCTGGGTACGATGGTTGTCGAGATTGCCGACGACGCCGGCCTGCACGCGCAGGGCATCCTGCAAAGCCGCAACCGATGTCTGCCAGCGCGCCTGTGCATTCGAGATCAGCGCTTGGCTGGATACGCCCGAGGACGCCGGCGCGTAGGTCGTTGAGAAGGCATGGTCGATCTGCTGGACATCGTAGGCGATGCGCTGTGCCTGACTGAGGAGCTGCTGGGTACGGTGGATCGCGGCCTGCAGCTGCTGCAGCGATGAATACGGCAGGCTCGTGAGATTCTTGGCCTGATTGATCAGCATCTGCGCCTGGTTCTGCAGAGACGTGATTTGATTATTGATCTGCTGCAGCGAGCGAGCAGCCGTCAGCACGTTCTGCGCATAATTGTTCGGGTCGAACACCACGACCTGCGCCGAAGACGGCGGTGCCACGAAGCTAACAGCGAGTGCGACCAGACTTGCAGTGGCTAGACGACGGATCGCGGTCATGATTTCTCTCCCTCGGCGGGAAGATCGGGGATGATATCGGCAGCCCAGGCGAGCCCACGATGTTTGAGCCAGGCGCCCACAAAGCCGGCGCGACCGGTCTGGCCGAGGATCTCAGCGATTGCTGCCTGGTCCGACTTTGCTGACGCCGCGGTAAAGGCGAGCGCAATGTCACCCAGACCGAGCTCGAACAGCCGATTGCCGCGCCGCGACTGGCAGTAATAGTCGCGCTTCGGGGTCGCACGCGCGAGGATTTCGATCTGGCGGTCGTTGAGACCGAAACGGCGGTAGATCGCCGTGATCTGCGGCTCGATCGCCCGCTCGTTCGGCAGGAACAGCCGGGTCGGACAGCTCTCGATGATGGCAGGCGCGATCGCGGAGCCATCGATATCCGAGAGCGACTGGGTGGCGAAAATCACTGACGCGTTCTTCTTGCGCAGCGTCTTCAGCCATTCCCGTAATTGACCGGCAAAACCCTCGTCATCAAGGGCAAGCCAGCCTTCATCAATGATCAGCAAGGCCGGTCGCCCGTCGAGCCGGGTCTCAATGCGATGAAACAGATAGGCCAGGACGGCAGGTGCTGCGGAGGTACCGATCAGGCCCTCGGTCTCAAACGCCTGGACTTCCGCCTCTCCCAACCGCTCGGCCTCGGCATCGAGCAAGCGGCCAAAGGGACCGCTGAGGCAGTAGGGTTGCAGCGCGCGCTTAAGCGTCTGGGACTGCAACAACACCGACAACCCGGTCAGGGTGCGCTCCCCTGGAGGGGCCGACGCAAGCGAGGTCAGAGCCGACCAGAGGTGGTCCTTTGCCTCCGGGGTGATGACGATCGTTTCCCGTGCCAGGATATTGGCGATCCATTCCGACGCCCAAGCGCGTTCCGCGGCATCATCGATTCCGGCCAACGGTTGGAGCGCGACAGGGTGACTTGCGTCGTCCGATAACGCGCCGCCGAGATCATGCCAATCGCCGCCCATGGCCAGTGCGGCTGCGCGGATCGAGCCGCCGAAATCGAAGGCAAAGACCTGACTGTTGGGATAACGGCGGAACTGCAGCGCCATCAACGCCAAAAGCACGGACTTGCCAGCACCGGTCGGTCCCACCACCAGGGTATGGCCGACATCGCCGACATGGAGCGAAAATCGGAACGGGGTCGCCCCTTCGGTTCGCGCAAAGAATAATGCCGGCGCGCCCAAATGCTCGTCTCGGGCGGGGCCTGCCCAGACCGCCGACAGCGGGATCATATGGGCGATATTGAGGGTGGAGACCGGCGGCTGCCGGACATTGGCGTAGACATGGCCAGGCAGCGATCCGAGCCAGGCCTCTACGGCATTGACGCTTTCCACCATGCAGGTGAAGTTGCGCCCCTGGATGACTTTCTCGACCAGCCGCAGCTTCTCCTCGGCGGAACTGATATCGTCGTCCCATACGGTTACGGTCGCCGTGACAAACGCCTGCCCAATCGCGTCAGACCCAAGTTCCTGCAAGGCAGCGTCGGCATCCAGGGCCTTGTTATGAGCGTCGGTGTCGAGCAGCGAGGAGGCCTCGTTGGTCATCACCTCCTTCAGGATTGCAGCGACAGATTTGCGCTTGGCGAACCATTGCCTCCGGATTTTTGTCAGCAACCTTGTCGCGTCCTGCTTGTCGAGCATAATCGCGCGGGTCGACCAGCGATAGGCAAAGGCAAGCCGGTTGAGTTCGTCCAGAATTCCAGGGGTCGTGGCGCTCGGAAAGCCAACGACGGTCAATACCCGCAGATGCGAATTTCCCAGCATCGGCTCGAGGCCGCCGATCAGGGGTTGGTCGGCCAGCAGGGCGTCGAGATACATCGGAATCTCAGGCACGCGAACGCGCTGGCGCCTGGTCGAAACGCACGAATGCAGATAGGTCAGCGTCTGCTCGTCGTCGATCCATTTAAGTTCGGGCATAAAGCCCTCGATCAGCCCAAGGACGCGCTCGGTACGGTCGATAAATCCGCGCCGAACTTCATGGGCGTCGGCGTCTTCCTTGCGATCGCGCCCCTCGTAGAGAAAGCGCTCGGTTCGACCAGCGTCTTCCGATGGCGACAGATAGAGAAACGTCAGGAAATAGCTGGACTCGTAATGCGCACCCTCCTGCTCGAACTGGGCACGGCGCTCGACGTCGACCAGGGCCGACGCCACATCCGGAAAATGTCCTTCCGGATATTGGCTGGCCGGAGACCGCTGCGCTTCGACAAAGACAGCCCAGCCTGAACCGAGGCGCCGCAAGGCGTTGTTTAACCGGCCGGCGACGCCGACGAGCTCAGCGGGCACGGCGGAATCCAGATCCGGCCCCCGAAATCTTGCCGTCCGCTGAAACGAGCCGTCCTTGTTGAGGACGACGCCTTCATCGACCAAAGCGGCCCAGGGCAGAAAATCCGCAAGCTGCGTGGTCGAGCGCCTGTACTCTGCGAGATTCATCATCGCTCAAACTCCCAAAAACCCTTGGATACGGAGATGCCGGCGCACAACGTCGACAAATTGCGGATCACGCTTGGCCGCCCACACGGCAGCAACCTGTCCGACAATCCCGAGCAGGAGACCCGCGAGCCACAGCCGCAGGCCGAGGCCCAACGCCGCCGCCAGCGTGCCATTGAGGATCGCGACGGCGCGCGGCGCACCACCGAGCAGAATCGGCTCGGTCAGCGCGCGATGCACCGGCACGGTAAAGCCAGGAAGAGGATCAGTTTCATCCATCACACCAGCACCCCGCCGCCGAAGGAGAAGAACGACAGGAAGAAGGAACTGGCCGCGAACGCGATCGACAGGCCGAACACGATCTGGATTAATCTCCGAAACCCTCCCGAGGTGTCGCCGAAGGCCAGCGTCAATCCCGTGACGATGATGATGATCACGGCCAGTATCTTGGCGACGGGACCCTCGACCGATTGCAGGATCTGATTGAGCGGTTGCTCCCAAGGCATGTTCGAACCGGCGGCCCTCGCAGTGACGGAGATCAGCATCTGAACAGTGGTGACAACGGCCAGCACGATGCGGCGCTGCCCATGGAATGAACGCCGCGTCATGCCCGATCTCCCGCGGCGTGAAGGACGTAATCGCCGTCAGGGCCAATACCCTCAACACAAGCAAGCTCCGCGAGCCGCCGATCGGGGCCACGGCCCGCCAAGACCGCGATGAACTGGATGGTCTCGGCGATCAGGGCGCGCGGGACCGTGACGACGGCTTCCTGGATCAGCTGCTCCATGCGGCGGAGCGCTCCGATCGCTGAGCCCGCATGAATGGTGCCGATGCCACCGGGATGACCGGTGCCCCAAGCCTTCAGGAGATCGAGCGCTTCGGCGCCCCTGACCTCACCGATCGGAATCCGGTCTGGCCGCAGCCGCAGCGAGGAGCGAACGAGGTCGGAGAGCGAGGCGACCCCGTCCTTGGTGCGGAGTGCCACGAGATTCGGCGACTTGCACTGGAGCTCGCGGGTATCCTCGATCATTACAACGCGATCGGTGGTCTTTGCCACTTCCGCCAGCAGAGCATTGGTGAGCGTGGTCTTGCCGGTCGAGGTACCGCCTGCCACAAGTATATTGCGGCGATCAGCGACGGCAGAACGAAACGTCTCGGCCTGCCCTGAATTCATGATGCCAGCCGCGACATAGTCATCGAGCGTAAATACGGCGACCGCTGGCTTGCGGATCGCGAAGGCCGGTGCAGCCACGACCGGCGGCAGCAATCCCTCAAAACGCTCGCCGGTCTCGGGCAACTCGGCCGATACCCGTGGCGAGCCGGGATGGACCTCGGCGCCGACATGGTGCGCAACAAGCCGGACAATCCGCTCGCCATCGTCAGGCGATAAAAACTCGCCGGTATCGGCGAGACCGCCCGCCAGCCGATCGATCCAGAGCCGGCCGTCAGGGTTGAGCATCACCTCGACGACGGAAGCGTCTTCCAGCCAAAGCGCGATGGAAGGTCCCAGCGCCGTGCGCAGCATTCGCGCGCCGCGCGAAATCGCTTCCCGATTAAGATGATGGATTGCCACTTCCGTCCCCCGCTCGACGTCTGCCGATGGCAGCCGTGATGTCAGGGACGATTAGAAAAGGCAGGACATGCGATCACGCAACAAGATCGGATCGTGCGTAGTGCTCTGGCGAAGAAAGACTTGTAACGGCGAAGCTACCTAGGAAGAACCATCTGTTCGATCGGACTTGCCATCCTTGGGAACCAGGTCCTGAGAAATCTCTTGAGCCAGGCTTTGCCCCTTCGCGAGCCGCCGCCCCAGAGCCTCGACAAATCCCTGGTAGCGTTCGCGTCCTTTGGCCTGGGCCGCCGGTTGCGCGATATCCGGCGATGGAAGGGTCGTTGTGAGCCAGAACCGCACGAACAGCGCCAATCCTTCGTTCGAGATCGTGACGTGGCGTTCCAGCCGCTCGACCTGTCGCGTCAATCGATCGAGCCGACGTCCCAGCGCTGCCTCCATTCGCTCGGAATTATCCGGCGACAGAAACGACGACAGTGCGGTTTCGACAATAAGTGACTGGGGCACGCGCTTGCGACTGGCATAATCGGCAAGTTGTCCGGCGAGTTCCGGCGGCAGGCGGATCGTGTGTTTGGTCCGCACCACCTACTCCCCGAGTTTCAAATTGTCACTGGGATCCATGGCGGCCTGACGAGCCAGACTGCGGACCTGCTGCGAAAAGCCCTGGGCGAAGGCGGCATCGTCGTCAGGCTCTTCCTCGCCAAAGGTGAATTCCGGCGAGACCTCGGCTTTCGTCTGGACCACCTCTTCCTGTTGAGACAGCTCTGGCTGGCGGCGCTTGCCGGTATTCGCCCGATCAGCAATCTGCTTCTTGCGCGGACCATCTGGTTCATTGTTTGGATCGAGAACGACTAAAATCGGCGAACGACCGCTCCAGTCATCCGATGGCGCAGGCTTGCGATGATGGCTTACCGCCAGCGGTGGCGGGAGTACCCGCTCCGCTAGCCTGACGTCTTCGTAATATCGCGCCTTCCTGGCCCGGATCGGCGGGAGGCCTGAAACCAGCACCAGTTCATCGCTCGGTGGCAGCTGCATCACTTCGCCGGATGTGAGCAGGGGGCGCGCTGTTTCCTGGCGAGAAACCATGAGGTGACCGAGCCAGGGGCTGAGCCGGTGGCCGGCATAGTTCTTCATCGCCCGCATTTCAGTCGCGGTGCCCAGGGCATCCGAAACCCGCTTGGCGGTGCGTTCGTCGTTGGTCGCAAAGGACACGCGCACATGGCAATTGTCGAGAATGGCGTTATTGGGCCCATAGGCTCTCTCGATCTGATTGAGGGACTGCGCGATCAAAACGCTCTTGAGGCCATAGCCCGCCATGAAGGCGAGAGCGGACTCGAAGAAATCGAGCCGGCCGAGTGCGGGAAACTCATCGAGCATCAATAGCAGCCGATGCCGGCGTCCTCTGGCGTTGAGATCTTCCGTCAGACGCCGGCCGATCTGGTTGAGGATCAGTCGCACCAGCGGCTTGGTGCGGCTGATATCGGAGGGCGGAACGACCAGATAAAGCGTCGTCGGCCGCTCACCTTCCACGAGATCGCGGATCCGCCAATCGCAGCGTTGCGTGACCTTTGCCACCACCGGATCGCGATAAAGCGCGAGAAATGACATGGCGGTAGAAAGCACGCCGGAGCGCTCGTTCTCGCTTTTGTTGAACAATTCACGTGCCGCGGAGGCGATCACGGGATGCGGCCCAGCTTCACCGAGATGGGGCGTAGCCATCATGACGCGGAGCGTCAAATCGATCGGCCGCCTGGGATCGGAAAGAAACAGCGCGACGCCGGCGAGCGTCTTGTCCGGTTCGGCATAGAGAATATGGAGAATGGCGCCGACCAGGAGCGCATGGCTGGTCTTCTCCCAGTGATTGCGGCGCTCCAACGACCCTTCCGGATCGACCAGCACATCGGCGATATTCTGGACGTCGCGTACCTCCCACTCGCCGCGGCGAACTTCCAGCAAGGGATTGTAGGCCGCCGACTCCGGGTTGGTTGGATCGAACAACAAGACGCGGCCATGCCTGCTGCGAAACCCGGATGTCAAATTCCAGTTCTCGCCCTTGATGTCGTGAACGATGCAACTGCCCGGCCAGGTCAGAAGCGTCGGCACTACGAGTCCAACGCCCTTGCCCGACCGGGTCGGTGCGAAGCAGAGCACATGTTCCGGTCCATTGTGGCGCAGGTAGTCGCGCTCGAACTTGCCGAGCACGACACCATCAGGTGAGGTCAGGCCCGCCGCACGAATTTCCTTTTGTGCCGCCCAACGCGCCGAACCGTAGGTCACGGCGGACCTGGCTTCGCGCGCCCGCCAGACCGACATGGCAATGGCGGCCACAATCGACAAAAAGCCACCGGACGCCGCGATCATGGCACCCTCGACAAAGACATTCGGCGCATAGGCGTCGTAGCCGAACCACCACCAGAAGAATGACGGCGGAAGATAAATCGGCACCCCCGGGATCAGTTCGAACCAGGGGTGCCCAAGCTGCGGCTGGAATCCAAGCTTCCAGGCCACCCACTGTGTGGCCGCCCACATGGTAGCGAGCACGATCGCGAGAACGATGAGGATCTGGCCCCACAGGATACGGGTCGCGGACATGACATCAGGTTCAAGTGCTGCTGACCGCGACACACAAGAGATAACTTGCGTGAGGGGTAGGGATGGCGGCCACGGGCTACGATTCGGACGGACGCAGGCGATATTGCATTGAAGGCTCAGGGTGCGTCCATGGCAGCGCAAACCAGATCCACGCAGCAACTTGAAGTGCGAGATTGACCGCACAGGCGGTCTGATAGGCAATGGCGGGATAGTGTCCCGCCTCTGCCGTCCATTGCTGGACCACGACGCCGGTTGCGTATTGCACGGCGAATGCCATAGCGATGTGGAACAGATTCAGCGCCCCGTTCGCCCGCCCGGCCAGCTCCTTCGGAAAATACCCGGCCATGATCGCGAAGCTGAGCACGGTCGCAGCACCCACCGCCGCCACCACGGCCCATTCGAGAAATGCCGGTATTGGCAGGCGCAGGATCAACGCGAACTGGGCTGCGATAAACACGACCGCAACGAACCCCAGGAGGACTTCCGGTCCAACACCGCGCTTTCGCAGCCGATCGGCAGCCGTCCCAAGGAGAATGGCGCCAAGGCTCAGCGCCACCGCCATACCGAACAGGTGCTGGACCACTTCCGCACGATCGAAGCCATCCACGTCTTTCAGCCATTGCGCAGCCCAGAGTCCCTGCAGCGCCCAGGCCGTTCCGATGCAGGAGGCCGAGAGCGGCGCAACGCGCCAGAAACGCGGATCGGCATAAACCGTTTTCAAGCCGACCAGGACCGCGCCGCATGCAGGCAATTTCGCCTCGGGCACGACAAGATAGACCAGGGCCGCGCTGGCAGCACTTAAGCCGGCAAACAGACCAAACAGTTCACGCCATCCCATGACGTCAAGCAACATGCCCGCCGGCAAGGTCGCCGTCACCGCACCCAGCGCACCCAGCATCACCATCAACCCGTTGAGGAGCGGCACGCGCTCGCCAGGAAACCAGAGCACGAGCGCCTTCAATCCCGCGGTCAAGGCAGACGCGACACCGAGACCGATCAGCGCCCGGCCTGCCAGAAGCATCCAGAAATTGTCCGAAACCGCGAACAGTCCAGAACCGATTGCCGCGACCACCAAGAGCGCGCTCTGGATCCGCCGCGGGCCGTATCGGTCCAAAAGGATGCCGATGGGTATCTGGGCGGCGGCAAAGGTCAGGAAGTAGACCGAGGTCAGCAAGCCGAGGTCGTCGGCGCCGAGTCCCAATTCCGCCGTCAGTGGCGCCGCCATGACAGCGTTGATGGTCCGGAACAGATAAGCGATGTAATAGCCGGCGACGAAAGGCAGGAACACGCGCAGGATCAGCGACCGGAATTCGATCGGTTCCTTCGCCATCTCTCTTTCTTTGGCTGGCCAGGTCCACGGGGATTGTGTCGGAGTAACCGCTTCCTCGCCTTCCGCGATTCCGCGGCAGGTACCGAATTCAGTGAATAGCGCTGCTTCGACGGCCTGGAAAGCCACCGTTGCTGCCGTCCTCCCGGACGGCAGCATGCACGGGTGTATCGTCAGCCAAGTTGGATGGGGGAATGCCTTGTTCGCAAACTGTAAATTCAGCGCCTGACGGATCGTCATCGTGAGGATTGATTTCTGGATCGTCCGCCCTCGTTGGGCTCGCCCTCTCGATTGTCTCTCCAATCAGGGAAATACCGTGATCAACCCGCCTTCCGACTTGGGCTGCAAATTCCTGGAAACGTTGTGCCCCGAGCGCGCATGCCGCTCCCTGCGCGGCTACCGGCAATAGCGGGGTCACAGCGAGATGAAACCGCGCATGAAGGGCAACCGTCTCACTGGCGACCCTGAGATGGCGATCGAGCTGTTCGATTTGGCGGCTTAGTCCTGCCAGGTGGCGTCCAACGCTCGGGGGATTACCGACATCGTCGTCAGAACCCAGAAAGCGTTCAAGGGCTGCTTCGACCACCGCAGATTTTGTCGTACCGGGGCGCCTGGCTGCTTCCGCGAGCCGCGCGGCCATGGCTTCCGAAAGATAAACACCAACTCTGGGTTTCATGGGAGAGTCTCGCTTGAGCGCAACAGCCATCATCGGAGGTGCAAACGAACCACGTCTGCACCTTCTGTTTCCTGATCGATTTGAATAAGCGAATGGTCTCGGCGTGCGCCGCGAGACCTTTCCAAGCTTGGGATCATCACGGTCGCCGGAAACCCGCGACGCCAACTCCCGCGCTCGACGGCGCCAAGGAAATCTTCAATCTGAGCGTTGAATGCCACGGGCTCTTCCAGATTGATCGCGTGGCCGGTATTGGGGCAGATCCAGAGACCCGCGTTGGGCAGCGCGGATTTCAGCATCAGGTTGGTCTCGAGGCAGCGGGTATCTTCATCACCTACGGCAAGCAGCACCGGAACGGCCATGTCGGACAATTGATGACTGAGATCGTGCAGTGATGGCCGTGCGGCCTGGCAATGCGCCATGGTTTTCGCCATGCCCTGCGGCGAATGTTGCCGCAGACGGAGCACGAATTCCCGCCAACACTGCTGGTCCTTGTATTTCAACTGGATGCGAGCCGGACCTCGCGCCATGCGTTCAGCCATCGAAACCATTCCGTGCTCGACGAAAATTCGCGAGAGAACGGAGGTTTCCCGCAACCAGGCGTCACGATGGGAAGGATGACAGCCGGACCCGACACTGCCAGCGACAATCGCGCCGACCCGTTCGGGATACCGCAACCCGAACTGCAAGGCGGTATATCCGCCCATGCTCAAGCCGATGAGATGGACACGTTCGATTCCAAGACTTCGCATCAAGGCAGCGATATCGTCCACCGCAAGTTCCCAGCCATAGGACTGGGGATCCTCGGGAATGTCGCTCGGCGGATAGCCGCGGGCGTTGTAGGCAATGCAACGATAGCTCCGGGAGAAGTGGCCGATCTGGGCATCCCAGCCGCGCATGTCGGAGGCAAATTCGTGGATGAAAATGATGGGATAGCCATAACCGCTTTCCTCGAAATAGAGTTTTGCTCCGACTGCATCGAAATACGGCATCGCCTATCGCCCCCAAATTTGCGCGGTCAGGAGCAGATTCAGAAAACCAGATCAGTTTGCAATCCCTCGATGTCAGGCGTCGTGTTCTGGCGTAGCCTGGCGAAAAAATACCGGGGCTCAGCGAGCCATCACATTTTGCAGGCGATACCTTGCTGGAGCTTTCAGAGTTCGAGCCCACGCTTCCGACCAAAACTCCAGTCGACTCCCCCGCTCGGCAACATCACGCCGGACACATGGCGGCCAAGCTGCTGTTCCAGCGCGGGCCGCCACGGCACGAGCTGAAAACCAAGGCCATCGTCGATCATCGCAAACCGGCCGGAACTTAAAGTCACCCGCTGCCGGTAGACCCCCACGACGTGCTCACCTTCGGGCGAGGGCCGATACACGAGCCTGGTTTCGGCGGCGATCTTGCCTGCCGCGTTGTCGAGTTCTCGCCTGCGCAGGGTGTTGAGGAGATCGCGCGAGAAGATCACCCGTTGTCCCTGCCGGCGGGCAAGACCTTCGCCTTCGAGATGGTCCACACGCCGTTCCATGGCATCCGCTACTTCCCTTCCGAATCCGCTGCCGGTCACGACCGGCTCGCGGGCGAGAAGCTGGCGGTCCAGCCATGTCGCGCCTGGGGCTGCGATCTGTTGCTGCAGCGAGAGGTCCGATCGCGTCGCAAGCGTGAGCCGCCTCCGTCCCTGCGTGTCCTCGTAGGCGCGCGCCTCGACGATCGCCCCTCGCGCGGCATCGCCGGTCAGTTCGAGGTCGGAAAACCTGAGATGGTGCGTCCTGCCATCGACCCCTTCGATGACGGCATAGGCCGAACCTTTCAACTCGTCATGCAGGCCACGCGCTACCAGACGACCAAGGACGGGATCTCCGGGTTCGTCGCCGTGAAGCGCAAAACCGGCAATATCCGGCTCGCGCCCGGCTGCGGCCATGGCACGGTGCATGGTCTTGATGATGTCGCCGCGAATGCCGAGATCGCGCAAGGTCGGCTCAAGGCCAGGCTTCAACGCGAAGCAGGCCGGGGCGACCGGTTCGGCAAGGCCAAGGCGCTCGAGCTTGGCGGCCCGTCCCAACAAAAGTCGGCGCAGCCCGGAATCCTTTTCCATCGCGCCAGGACGCAGATCGGCGACGCCGGCGCCTTCATCTGACAGGTCACGCAAGGCACGGTCGAGGCTGGTCCACCGCTCGGCTTCGACTTCCCTTTCCAGCGCGGACTGGATCTCCCGCTCGCTGCGGAGCCCAAGTTCCAGGGTAACCCGTTCGGCGGCGCGGTCACGAAAGCCGCGGCTGATATAGGCCCGGCTGATCACGAGATCCTCGCCGTTATCGGCGCGTCCGCGGATCAGGACATGGACATGCGGATTGTCCGTGTTCCAGTGATCGACCGCCACCCAGTCGAGTCTGGTTCCGAGGTCGCGCTCGACGTCATTGAGCAACTCGCGGGTAAAAGTTCGCAAGCTCTCCAGTTCGGCGGCGTCTTCAGGCGAAACGATAAACCGAAAATGATGCCGATCGTCCTTGCAGCGTTCCGCGAAGGCACGCTCATCGGCCGCATCGGAGGTCGCATCGAACATGCGGGCGTCGCTGCCGTCGCGGGTGACGCCGTCGCGCTTGAGGTAAGCCATATGCCTGGGCAGTGGCACAGAGCGGAAGCGGGTGCCGAATTGCCTGACCACGCGCGCCTTCATCGCCACCCGCCGCGACGGCGAGCGAAGCGACAATGCAAGCGCCGCCGAACGCCCCCTGCCAAAGCGAGAGCCGGTGCTTCCGTGCCAACCGAACCTTGTCCCAATGTGACCAGCCTTCTTGGCAGCCCGCATGACCTCACCAACGAAGGTCCTTGGCTTCGCTGATCGGCGCCCCCTGTCACGGATGCGGCCAGGGCGGATTCGTATCTCATCGTCGCGCGGTTTCACGGCGTTCTCCAAGAGCTCGAAGCAGGCGACGTCGCTGGGAAGATTGATTTCTCGGATATTTCAGGAAAAGCGACGGCAGACGATTTCTCGAGATGCCTCACTTCTCCCACTCTCCCAGCCATATCAGCGCGACGGACGTCGTCGCTTTTCCCTTGCCGTCCGTGGCTGAGATCTCCCTGCCCTGACTGCCTCGCATCAAAACCTGCGACAGACTGCGAAGCAGTGCGATGAAGCGCGATCTCGATCATTGCGATCTGATTCCGCTGGCAAGACGCACGAAAAGGTTGCCCCACTGCGGCGCGAGGGCCGACACGTCGACAGCAGTGTAGGTGCGCGACGAATGGTTTTTATGCATGTCAGTTGATGACCGGACGTCGCGGACGACACTCTCCGCGCGGCCTGCAAACAACGGCGAGTTGGCCCAGGCGAACGACTTCCCGACGGCCGTAACCTGCATCGTGGTCCGGGTATTCTCGATGTCTGGCGCGAGCTTCGCGACATAAGCTTGCGTCTCGGTTGGCAGCGGTCGGCCTGTCGCCAGATGGCGTTCGTAGCGCCCTGGTCCGGCGTTGTAAGCGGCCAGGAATCCGGGCGCGCCGTATCGATCGCTGAGCTCGCGGATGTACGCCGTACCAGCCAGAATGTTGTCCCTGATATCATAGGGATCGACGCCGAGACGGTGACGAGACCGTAGCTCGGTCCATGTTCCCGGCATGATCTGCATCAGACCGATGGCGCCCTTTCGCGACCGCGACCGAGAATTTCCACCACTCTCAGCGCGCATCACAGCGCGTATCCAGCGTTCCGGCACCGCGAAACGCCTCGATGCTTCGGTGACGAACGCGGCAAAGGGACCAGCCGCCAGGGCGCTCGCTCGATGTTTTGGCAGTGGTGGTTGCCCGGCATGCGCCGCTCCGCTCGACAGCATCGATGCCGCCAGGAGCGCCACAATGCACAGGGCGACCCCAAGGGATCGCAACGCTGCCATCGTGCTCGCGGCCGTCAAGGGTAGCGCGCTGGCGCGCCGGCCTGACGGCCGCCCTGGACCGCCGCTCCGCGCGATGGCCGCGAAAATCTTGGCCGGGACGGAGGAATGGACCGCCTTCTGGCCGAACAAAGGAATGACCAAAGGCCTGACATCTTGTGGCACGGTTACTCCTCCTCATTGGTCCAAATAGGTTCCGCCCGTCCCAGGATCGCGTTCGCCGGCAGCACCCCAAAATATCGTCCATCGAGCGAATCCGCCGACTGCCAGTTCATGAGAAACACTTCGCCGTCGGCGACGACGCGGCAGCCCTGCCAGACGGGCAGCGGCCGGCCACGAGTGTCGCGCTCGCGCGCAA
>Ga0209023_10003629_pt1 | contig 18255 bp, 17 predicted proteins | sample LakOneMetagenome_FD_187468 | JGI IMG/M metagenome (GOLD analysis project Ga0209023, IMG submission 187468) | Freshwater and sediment microbial communities from Lake Erie, Canada (SPAdes) (version 2) | ecosystem: Environmental > Aquatic > Freshwater > Lentic | place: Lake Erie, Canada... | reverse complement strand
AGCCGGCCAGGAGGGGCAAGCGATTTTGCGCGGCACCGAATTCGACCTGGAGATCGGGCCGACGCCAGTCAATTTCACCGGCTCGCCCCAAGTCGCCACCGCGGTCAACGGCCAGGTGCCCGCCCCCATCCTCTACTGGCGCGAGGGTGACACCGTGACGCTGCGCGTGACCAACCGCTTGCCAGTGACGAGTTCCATCCACTGGCATGGCATCCTCTTGCCGGCGGAAATGGACGGGGTGCCTGGCATCAGTTTCGCGGGGATTCCGCCGGGCCAGACTTTCGTCTACCGCTTCCAGGTGAAGCAGAGCGGAACCTACTGGTACCACAGCCATTCGGAGTTCCAGGAGCAAAGTGGGCTGTACGGTTCGATCGTGATTGAGCCGAAACGCGGCGAGCGCGTCAAGGCGGACCGCGACTACGTCGTCATGCTGTCGGACTGGGTCGATGGCGATCCTGCCAAGGTTTTCGCCAAGCTCAAAAAGATGAGCGACTTCTTCAATACCAACCAGCCGACTGTCGGCCAGTTCCTCGACGACGTCCGAAAGAATGGCGTTGCTGCAGCGCTCGACAAGCGCAAAATGTGGAACAAGATGCGTATGATGCCGACCGACTTCAGCGACGTAACCAACAGCCGCAACGTCGGCGTCAGGATGGCCTACCTGATCAACGGAGCGCCTGCGGAGAAGAATTGGACTGGGCTGTTCCGTCCGGGCGAGAAGGTCAGGCTGCGCTTCATCAACGGGGCGGCCACGACGATTTTCGACGTGCGCATCCCTGGCCTGAAGATGACGGTCATCTCCGCCGACGGGCAGGACGTCGAGCCTGTCGCCGTCGACGAGTTCCGGATTTCTGTCGCCGAAACGTATGACGTGCTGGTCGAGCCGTCCGATGACCGCGCCTACACTATCTTCGCGCAATCGATCGGGCGCTCCGGCTTCGTGCGCGCGACGTTGGCGCCGCGCATGGGCATGTCTGCGCCGGTGCCCGAGGTGGATCCGCCGCAGTGGCTGGCGATGCAGGACATGATGGGTGCGATGTCCATGCCGGGCATGGGCGACATGGAGGGCATGGGCGGCATGTCGGGCACGGGCCAGATGCAGGGCATGGGCGATATGTCGGGCATGAACCACGGGCCGGCCACGCCAGCCCAGGGAAAGGACGCGAAGGCGCCGCACGATATGCAATCGATGGAAGGCATGCAGGGCATGTCGCATGGATCGATGGGTGCGGGCCAGATGCAGATGCCCATGGCGCAAAGCACGCCTCCGAAGGTCACGCATGCCCGCACCGAATATGGCCCGGGCGTTGACATGCACGTGGACATGCCGCGCACGAACCTGGACGATCCTGGCGTCAACCTGCGCAACAACGGGCGCCGGGTCCTGACCTATGCCGACCTGCGCACCATCGGCGGGCCGATCGACGACCGCGAGCCGACCCGCGAGATCGAGTTGCACCTGACAGGCAACATGCAGCGCTTCATGTGGTCGTTCGACGGCCAGAAGTTCTCCGAATCCCAACCCATCCATTTCAGGCTGGGCGAACGGCTGCGCATTGTGCTGGTGAACGACACGATGATGACCCACCCGATCCACCTGCACGGCATGTGGAGCGAGCTCGAGTCGCCCACCGGCGAATTCCTGGTTCGCAAGCACACGATCAATGTGCAGCCGGCGCAGCGCGTCACCTACCGGGTGACGGCCGACGCACCGGGGCATTGGGCATACCACTGCCACCTGCTGTATCACATGGAAGCCGGCATGTTCAGGGAGGTCGTCGTCTCATGAAAACCACAATGACAAAAATTGGCGCAGCAGTCGCCTTGCTGGTCCTCAGCGTAACGGCGGCAGGAGGCGCGTCCGCCCAGGCAAGCGATCCACAGAAAAATGGCGGGGCAGGCCAGGCGTCCGGCTCGGGCCAGATGCCGACGATGGAAGGAATGGACCACTCGCAGATGAACCAGGCGAGCGACGACAAGACACAGGCCACCAAGCCAGCGCCCCAACGACGCAAGGCCGCCAAGCCGAAAAAAGATGCCGGAGCAGGGCAAGCCTCCGGCTCGGGCCAGGCCGAAACGATGGAAGGAATGGACCATTCCAAGATGGACCACTCGCATATGAACGATGAGGGCACTGACCAGATGCAGAGTGCCAAGCCTCAGCAGCGACAGGGCGAGGGCGCCAAGGCGAAAAAAGATGCCGGAGCAGGACAGACCTCCGGCTCGGGGTCAGCAGAAACGATGGAAGGAATGGACCACTCCCAGATGGACCATTCCAAAATGGATCATTCCGGAATGGATCACTCGCAGATGAACCATGCGGGCAGCGACCAGATGCATAGTACCAAGCCGGCGCAGCAAGGAGGCAAGGCCGCCATGGGCAACGGAATGGCAGGCATGGACCAGGGCATGAAGATGGGCCCGATGCAGGGTGGCAGCCCGCCGCCGGACGCACGCGATCCGAACGCCTATGCCGAAGGCGCCAGCTTCGCGAACCTACCGGGCAACGAAATGATGGACGGGATGCCCTTCGGCCGGGTCCTGCTGGACAAATTCGAATACGCCAAGGGCGACGGCGAACACGGCCAGAACATCGATGCCGAGGCATGGTACGGGAACGACTACAACAAGGCGTGGTTCAGGGCCGAGGGCGAGCGTCGCGGCGGGCGCCTGGACTCCCTGCGTACGGAAGCCTTGTGGGATCGGACGTTCGCGACCTTCTGGAGTACCCAGCTCGGCGTGCGCCACGATACCGGTGGCGGCGGCGATTCGCGCAACTGGCTAGCCTTCGGCGTGCGCGGCCTGGCGCCGTACTGGTTCGACTCGGAAGCGACCGCCTACTGGTCCGGCGGAACGCTCGGCGCGCGCTTGCAAGCGCGCTATGAACTGCTGTTCACGCCACAGCTGATCCTCCGGCCGGAAATCGAAGCCAACCTGTACAGCAAATCCGATGCCGCGCGGGGACTGGGCAGTGGCCTATCCGATCTCGAGCTCGGCCTGCGCCTGCGCTATGAAATCCGGCGCCAGTTCGCGCCGTATGTCGGAGTGACCTGGGCCAGGAATTTCGGCGGCACGGCGGACTATGCCCGGGCGAGGGGGGAGCGGAACAAGAGGACGCAGCTGGTTGCCGGCGTTCGCCTCTGGTTCTGATAACGAAGCAGGGCGGCCATGACCGCCCTGCGGTTGTCCTAAGCGTCCTGAAGAGTTATTCCCAACCCATTCAAGGAGAACATCATGCAACAACAGTATCAATCTTGTATCGCTGCCTGCAACGCCTGTGCCGACGCCTGCGACATGTGCTCGACGGCCTGCCTGCAGGACGACGACGTGAAGATGATGGCGCGCTGCATCGCGCTCGACATCGACTGCGCCCAGATCTGCCGCCTGGCGGCCGCCTTGATGGCGCGGGGCAGTGAATTCGCCGCTGCGCTTTGCCAGGTCTGCGCCCAGGTGTGCGAGGCGTGCGGCGACGAGTGCGCCAAGCACCAGATGCAGCACTGCCAGGATTGCGCCGCCGCGTGCCGGCGCTGCGCCGAGGAGTGCCGCCGGATGGGGGCGACGGCCGCGACCTGAGGGTGGCGGAAACGACCAGCCCCTTGAGCCCGAGCGGATTCATTTGGATCCTTCATGCCGGAACGCGCCATGGTGCTACTCGCCGTTTCGGGTACGGACAACGGGACCTCCGCACTGTCGAATGCTTCACAGGACTCGTTTGTCGCCTTGCTGCCGGACAGCCAGCCGCGGTCCCTGTCGTTTCAGAACATGGAGAGCGACGGTACGGTCTACTGCGACGTGGTCGATGCAGTTGGGTAGACTCGGCGCCGCCGGGCTGGAGCGTCGGCAAAAGCGGTAAATCGAAACAAACGATGACTGTGGTTTGAACCTTGCATCACAACTCAACAGGAGAGAAACATGAACCGTACTGATCTGGATTCTACCCAAGCTGCAGCGCCGGTCCTGCGTTGCCGTACTTTTGCCACTCGAGCGTTCGCCGGTCTGGCGTTGGTCGCGATCGCGGGCACGGCGTCCGCGGACGGCCCTGGGCGGGGCGCGACCGCAACGTTCGAGAAGAACTACCTCGTTTTCATCATCGACCACCATTACTCGGCGTTGCGGATGACGGAACTGGCAGCGGGCACGGATACGCAACGTAACGCTGCGGTCAGCAACCCGAGCGAAGGCACGGCGCCAACTCCCGGATTTGGCGCCAGCGTAGCCAAGGCGAGCGATGACCAGATCCGCTCGATGTCCCGCCAGGCCAATCGCACGCAGCGGGAAGAAATCATGCAGGCGCAGCACTTCCTTCATGACTGGTATGGCATGCAACACCAGCCGCAGCTCACTGCAGATGCCCAACGAATGATCGCCACGCTGGAGAGTACGCCCGCCGGCACCCAGTTCAACCAGACTTTCCTGCGCATGTTCAGTAATCACCACCTGAGCGCGCTGGCCCCTAGTCTGCACTGCGAGGTCAAGAGCGATATCGCCCATGATAGCCTGCATCGCTATTGCGAGAACATCGTCGTGACGCAGAAGAACAGTATCAACGACATGCGTGAAATGCTTTGTAAACAGTACGGCGATTGTGGTTTTGTGCCGGCTACCGGGGACAAGCACAAGGATCAAGACTTCTGATTCTGGCGCTTCCGATATTAACGGCAAAGTGGCGCCCCTGGTGTTCTCGTTGGCGCCACTTTTTCAGCCCATGGATGCACTAGGTTAACCGCTCAGTAAGGCTTCACCGTTCAACTTGGAAAATCATATAAATGAAAAAATTCGCACGATCTCTAGCCTTGCTATTCGGTGCCGCAGCAATTGGCATTGTGATTGCAGCGGTCTGTATTTACGCAGGTTGGTATGACATAGGTGCGGACCATCCCCACTGGCGCTTGACGACTTCGGTCATTGAAACGGTACGCGAACGGTCCATCGAGCGACGTGCGGCCGAGATCCAAGTTCCAGACTTGAAGGATGAGCAGGTGATCTTGAAAGGTGCGGGCCAATATGCGGCCATGTGCATCCAGTGCCACCTTGCTCCTGGCAAAAATCAGTCGGAAATCAGGCCTGGGCTATATCCTCGGCCCCCCGATCTTTCGAAAGTCCACATCGATCCACGCGTCGCATTTTGGGTAACCAAGCATGGTATCAAGATGACTGCAATGCCAGCCTGGGGCCTTGGACATGACGACGCCACAATCTGGAGTATCGTTGCATTCGTTAATAAACTGCCTGACCTCAGCCCCGAAGCATATCGGGAGATCGTATTCAAGGCGCCGCCCGACGAGGAAATGGAATCGATGGCGGATGACTCCAAAGCGCCAGCTCCGCACGGAGCAGGAGACTCAAAAGAAATGGCCGGCAGCGGGGCAATGATGCACGGGCATTCCGACAAAAAATGATTGCCCGTTGCTGTGCTGCACGACTCCCTCATGCAGTTATGAAACGAAGCCCAATGGTTGCTAACGCACAGACGGTGGGAGCAAGCGCGCATATTATACACTTGTGGCAGCGGGAATCTCAGATATACATTATCTGCTTACTTCAGCAGCTTCGATACGCGATGGTTTTTGATGTAATAAGCTGCACAACTCACCCACCCAACCTCCGGAGGTAACATGAAAATCAAATCTACATTTTCTACAGGATCTTTTTGCAGGTCGCTTACTGTTGGTGTCCTGGTAGCAGCGGTTGCGACTGCTGGATTGACTCCGGCGTTTGCTCAGTCAATGTCTGGCATGCAGCACGGCGACATGAAATCGATGGGTTCCGACGGCTCGATGAAAATGCACATGACAATGCAGGACGGGCAGAAAAAAATGAATGAAATGGAAATGTCGGGTGACGCGGATCGCGATTTCGCGACGATGATGCGCGCTCACCATCAGATGGGTATTGACATGGCAAAAGCGGAAGTTGCATCTGGCAAGGACGCCACGATGGTCAGCGAAGCGAAGAAGATAGTCGCTTCGCAGCAAAAAGACGTTGAGAAGTTCGACGCCTGGTTGCAGAAGCACCCGAAAAAATAAGGGGTTCGTTCTCGGAGCACAGCGGCGTTTCGGCTGGCCGAAATACCGCTGTCTCGATATTGCAGCAGCCTAAGCAAAGGGAAGCTTCGGCAGTAACGCTTAACGAACAATCGAGCGAGGGGGCGAATGGATTTGTGTGCAATAGCAGGCACCTGGACAGAATTAATACGGGGTATTCCTTAATAGATCATCCATCATTTTGTAATAGCCCTTGATTCGGTCAATCGTGTACTCGTACATCAGACCGTTTTGGGCGAATTGAGCTCGTTCGATATCCATGTCAACAGTATTTCCGTCGACGCTTCCCTGTATTGGCACACGATATTGGAGCTGTACGTTTTCTTTCGTTTGCCCTGCTCGAAGAGCTTCATTGATATCAATGTCGATCGCTTTGTAGCCCGGGGTATCAGCGTTTGCAATATTGGATGCAAGAAGTTCCTGCCGGTACTCGCGCAGACCAAGAGCACGCTCGTTGAAGCTTTGTTGGGGCTTTGACCGCTGTGACGGAGAAGCTGTCAATGACGGGCTCGGCACAAGGGGCAACGGCCTCTGCGATGGTAGCGTTTTGCCCTGTGACGCAATCGCATCGCCTAGCGTCGCCGAAAACGCTTTACTGGCGCTACTGTTCTGGACACGTTCGCCCTGCTGAGTGGCTGTGTCGAAAAATGACCGCGTTGAATCGATTTTCATTGGTACTTATCCAGTTGTAACTTCGCAAATCCATGACTCCCTCGACAGATCATAGCCCAGTCGCGATTTGCCCGAGCCGTTGAGAACCGGACTTCTTCCATGCTTGTTCTAGCGACTGCAAGTGATCCCAGCTTTGTCAGCGCCCATGCGTAACGTATTGCCCGGCCAACTCGCGCGGCACCTCCGACGAGCAATAGGAAGAAGTTCCAGTACCAAACAGACATGACTAATCTATGATATCTGGGAAATTTGTCACGTAATCTGTTCAGCACTAGATCACATTTTGGCTTTCCCTGTCCCAAACTTTCAAGTGGCGGCGTCAAGTGGAGCCGTCGCGCATTCTCGTTCACCTGGTTTGACCGTTCAGTTGCACGGCTCGGATCTTTCGCAAGCTCTCAAGTGTCGCCAACAGTGCGGTGGAGCCAACGATGCAAACGGCCAGGGAGCAGTACGTCCCCGGCAGCGCCGAGTACATCCAGGCCTCGATGCTCAGTGGTCCATGTGCCCGGATGGTTTCCGCACTTGAAGCTCCACATCGGGCTTGTTCTCGGCCGGCATCAGGCTGCGACCCGCATCCTTGTTGCGCGCAGGCTCGGGTAACACGCCGGTCCATTCGTAGGCGACCGTACCGGCGGGGTGCTTGTACCAGCCCGGATCCGTGTAGTCGCCGCGCTTCTGGTCCTTGCGCACCTTCAGCACCGTGAACATGCCGCCCATCTCGACGCCGCCGAACGGTCCTTCGCCGGTCATCATCGGCAGGGTGTTTTCCGGGATCGGCATCTCCATGCCACCCATCGATCCGCCCTTGTCGCCCATGGACATATAGTCAGGCACGATCCTGTTGATCTTCTCGGCGATGCCGCGGTGGTCGACACCGATCAGCGTCGGGACATCGTGGCCCATCGCGTTCATCGTGTGGTGGGATTTATGGCAGTGGAAGGCCCAGTCGCCGAGGTCGGTGGCGATGAATTCGATCGCGCGCATCTGGCCGACCGCGACGTCGGTCGTGACCTCCGGCCAGCGTGAACCCGGCGGGGTCCAGCCACCGTCCGTGCCGGTCACTTCAAACTCATGGCCGTGAAGGTGGATCGGGTGGTTCGTCATCGTCAGGTTGCCGACGCGGATACGCACGCGGTCGCCCTGGCGCACCGGCATGGTATCGATGCCGGGGAATACCCGGCTGTTGAAGGTCCACAGGTTAAAGTCGGTCATCTCGTTGACCCTTGGCGTATAGCTGCCCGGCTCGATGTCATAGGCGCTGAGCAGGAACACGAAGTCTCGGTCGACGGCGAACTTCGCCGGGTCTTTCGGGTGCGTCACCCAGAAACCCATCATGCCCATCGCCATCTGGGTCATCTCGTCGGCATGCGGGTGATACATGAAGGTGCCGGGACGTTTGGCCACGAATTCGTAGACGAAGGTCTTGCCGGGCGCGATACCTGGCTGGGTGAGGCCGGTCACGCCATCCATGCCGTTCGGCAGGCGCTGGCCATGCCAGTGCACGCTGGTGTGCTCGGGCAGCTTGTTGGTCACGAAAATCCGTACACGGTCGCCCTCGACGACTTCGATCGTCGGGCCCGGCGACTGGCCGTTATAGCCCCATAGGTTGACCTTCATGCCGGGTGCGAACTCGCGCACGACCGGCTCGGCCACGAGGTGGAACTCCTTGACGCCATTGTTCATCCTCCACGGCAGCGACCAGCCGTTCAGGGTCACGACCGGATTGAACGGACGTCCGTTAGCGGGTGGCGGCGGTACATGGGTCCTGGCGTTGTCCATGACCATCGCTTCAGGCAGCGATGCAGCGCCCGCACGGCTCACCGCGGCCGCGCTGACTGCGACGGCGCCGGCGCCTTTGAAAAAATCTCGACGAGAAGTCATTCAGCTTTCCTTGAATCGGTGGTGCCGCCAGCATTCATGGCGGTCTGAAGGTTGGTATCGGCAATCCAGAAGTCGCGTTGCGCGGCGATCGCTGCGTTCACGCTGGTAAGCTGCTCGCGCGATTCGGCGAGCAGCTCGAAGGTGCTGGCGAGCATGCCGTTGTAGCGCAGGAGCACCTCGTCGGCGATCTGCTTGCGCACGGGGACGACCTCGTCGCGGTAGTGCCGGGCGATGTCGTAGGCGGTGCGATAGCTTGCATAGGCCTGGCGCACTTCCGATCGCGCCCTGACGGCGATGTCGCCGGTACGGCGCACCGCCTGCATATAGGACGCCTGTGCCCGTGCCACGCGCGCGCCGCCCCAGTCGAACAGCGGCAGCTCGAGAGAGACTTCATATCCGTTCTCGCGCGGCATGCCAGTCGTGCTCTTGTTGACATAGCCGGCATCGAATACGTTGATGAAGCCGGTTGCCTTGGTCAGGCCGAGCGCCTTTGCCGTTGCCTGTGCATCCTGGCGCGCAATGAGGACATCGAGCCGCTGCGAGAGCGCGACTGCCTCGGCACTCGTTTCCTGGCGCGCCTGGGCCGGAAGATCGGGCAGGCGATCCGGCAGGGTGAACTCGAGCGAAGGACCCCACAGGCCCAGGAGGCGGATCAGTTCCTCACGTGCCGTCGTAGCCTGCAGGTGGGCTTGCGCCTGCTGGGTTACCGCATCCTGGTAGAAGGCGCGCTCGCGCGCTGCATCCAGCGCGCTCCAGTTGCCCGTGGCGCGCATGCGCGCGGCAAGCTCGGCGGCCGCTTCGGCCGATCCGCGCACTTTGTCTGCAAACGCCGAGGCCTGCGCTGCGGCCACGGCGACGTAGTATGCCTTGCGCGTGTCTGCGGCTAGTAGCACGGCCTGCTGCGCCGCCTGCAGCTTGGCTTGCTCGAAGCGCCGGCCTTCGATGCGGGCACGCATCGGCAGCGTCAGGAGCGCGGCCAAGTCGAACGACAGGCCGCGGTCGATTTCTGTTTCGCCGCCGCCGCGTACCCGGCCAAAGCTGAGGCCCGGGTTGGGGAGCCGGCCGCTTTGTACGAAGTCCGCTTCGGCGATCGCCAGCTCGGCCAGTGTCGCCTGCAGTCCCTGGTTGTTGATCAGTGCGATGCGCACGGCGGTGTCAGGGCCAAGCGGCTTGGAGAGCAGGGCGGCCACTTCGGCGCGCGTGTCCTGGTCACGCTTCAACGGCGCCGGCTGGGCGATGCGCTCCTGCGTCATCCGGGCGACATCGTTGATCCCGCCATCCTGGGAAAAGCTCGCGCAGCCAGCCAGCAGCGCGGCGCTTGCCGCCACTGCCAATCGGCGCAGGCCCTGTCGTACTGGTAAGCGTACTGGTGAGGTCATTCGTGTGTTCCTTTGTGTTCGTGCTTGCCATGCATCGGCTCGGGCGCCGGGGCCTTTTGGGATACGCCGGCAGTGGGCTTCTCGCCTGACGCGGGAGGTGGGGCCTCGTCGCCCAAGACTGCACGGTTTGCGCCGACCCAGCCCTTGTCCGGCGACTGCGCCGCTTCCTTTAGGGGCACGTAACCCGCGAAGACGGATTGGTACTGCAAGGGCGTGACAAGTGCATTCGTGTCCGCTGCGGCTGGCATGGCCTGCTGCGCTTGTGCGGAAGCGAGCAGCGTCACGCCGGCTGCGGACAGCAGCAGGTGTAGAAATTTCATGGTGTGCTTCGTGTTGATTGGGGCCGCACGAGGCGGCCCGGATGCGCGCCGCTAGCGCGCCCGGAACATCAAACGAAATCGAGGCGTGGCGGCCGCTCGAGGGTGGAGGGGACGAAGGAGGTCATCGCCGCTTCCGCAATGGCGTGCCGCAAGGAAGCGAATGGCGGTGCATGGAAGGTTGGCGACAGGGCTGGAGGAGCGGCGGTGCTAACGCAGCAACCTGTGCAGGTGGCGCACTTGGCGTGTGAGGAGATGACTTTCGAGCCGGCCTTGCTGCAGTGTTCCGCGCCGGCTTGCTCGGCGTCCTGATGGTGCTGGTGACTGGCCATGACCATGGTTTCATGCGCGGGCCTGTCAGGCTGCCCAATGGCCATCGCAGTGCCACCCTGGAAGGACAGCACTGTGATCGAGAGCCACAGGAGAAGGCGGAAGAACGAACGCATGATTCAAGCATGGTACCGCAAATCAAGAGAATTCATCAAGGCACTGCTTTTGGCGAATACGTCGAGGCTAGGCGGTACTGCAGCCGCGATCAGACTTGGGACTGGTCAGGATGTTCATAACGGCTGGGTTATACCATTATCGGGTGCGTTCACAAAGCGGGGGGTGTCATGCCGAAAATTACCATTCTCGAGAAAACCAATCTGCAAGATGACCACTGGCATTCCATGGTTATTTCACTGCTGAGAGGGCTTGCTGCGCTTCAGGTGGCCGCAGCACACCTGCGTGCCCTGCAATATCCTGGCTTTGCCACAGTGGAAAAGCCTCCTTTGCTATTTTTGGGTCTGGCGTTCGGCAGCGGGTTCGCTTATTTGGCCGTAATCGTCTTTTTCGTGCTCAGCGGTTGGCTCGTCGGCGGTAGCTTTCTCAACAAATTGACTTCGGAGCGTGCGTTCCAGCATTACGCCATTGACCGGGCCTCACGGCTTTGGGTGGTGCTTGTGCCAACTTTCCTGGTCGTGCTGGTGGCAGGTGCCTCGGTCGGCGAGCTCGACACAAAGCATGTGTCGTTTTCCGCGACCGAGCCGTACTCGGTAGGGGCGTTCCTCGGCAACATGATTGGTTTGCAGACGATCATCGTGCCTCCGTTCGGCGCCAACTTTCCGCTGTGGAGCCTGGCCAACGAGACTTGGTACTACGTGCTATTCCCTCTCCTGATCCTGGTATTTCGCGCCAGAACGATCGCGACACGCGCCGTGGCGATGCTGGCGATTGGCGCCATCGTTCAGCTGGTGCATAGCACCATCTTGCTCTACTTTTCGATATGGCTGCTGGGTGCTGCGTTCTCCCGGGTGAAGATCGAAGTAGGGCAGGTCTCGCGCTGGGCCTTGCTGCTTCTGCTTGTCGGCTGCGCCGTCTTTATCAGGTTGAAAGGTACGACTGACTTTACTCTGAAAGAATATCCGGAGTATCTTGTGTTCAGCCTGATCTTCGTGCTGTTCCTGTCCAGCATGCAGTTCAAACGTCAGGCCAGCCCCAAACTGGACCGGCTCGACCGTACCGGTCGATTCTTTGCGAACTTCTCTTTCACCCTGTACGTGCTGCATGTGCCGATGATCGTCGTGATGGGATATGTCCTCCGGTCGGTGTTCGGCATCGCCCAGTTGTCGCCCCATAGCATGCTTCACTTCCTCATCTACGCCGGAATGTATCTGATGCTTGTGTTGGGCGCCTACCTGTTCTATCTGCCTTTTGAATCGAACACGCCTCGCGTGCGACAATGGCTGAAAGCTCAGCTTTTTGCGCGCGGTGGCACGGTTCGGCTTTGAAGGAATAATCCGCTTGCTGGTAAGACTGTGTACTATAAGGGAAAGCGACGGGCGCAGAGCTTGAGATAGGCGACAATCTCTGGTGTAATATCAGGCTTGCAACAAGATATCGTTCGAGGAGCACTGATTCGCCAATTGTTCTGTTTCGCCTTTTTCGCTGCGGCATCACTTCCTGCCTTTGCCGCCAGCCTAATGAATATCATGGTGCGCTTGCCATTGACAACACCGCTGACGCGCTGTCGCGGCTCTATCCGACAGTACAGATCTTCGAGAGCCGTCACATCGAGCATTTCAAGGAGGAATATGCCCTGCATGCGGGCGAGGACCCAATACTTGGCCGACGTCTTCTTTCGTAATGAATCGCTGCACGTACCGCTTGATGCGTTAAGGGAATACTCGGTTTGATGTTCGCATCAGCGGACGAAGCATGCATGGCAGAAAACGGAGTAAAATATTTGTTATTCGATAATGTATGTTGCGAGAGGTGAAGACGGTGCGCCCAGCTAACGCCTGCAAACAATATACATAGCAACTGTAAAGACTAGCATAGATTGTTTTCAATTAACGCCAGCCGCAATTGCCGCTCTAGGAAAGGAAGTTCAGAATGTACTCGCTGAATTCGCCAGATAGTTTCGACAGCTTGGCAATTCTCCTTATGCTCGGTACATCAGTTTGCTTTTTGGTTGCGGTACTGTTTTTTCTCCAGTGGCTGCGATACAAGGATAAGCGTAGTTCCAGTAATTCCGGTAATGGCGCAAAGAAAACTCGATCAGTCCGAAAGAATCGGCGAAAGTAGTCGATTCTTATCGTTTGCAGGGCAAGTAAACATGAAGCCGGTAGCCCTAGGTAGAAAGGCTTCGTCGAAGGCTAAACGACAGGTTGAGCGATGGAATTTCCGAACCGCGAATGTTTGTTAGTCGGCAGGAAGCCAAGCTGATCATTGAGAAGGGCGGCATTTCTATAACAATGAGCCTTCGCCCTCTGCGCATGGTAATCGCACACCAGCCGCTGTCTGGCACGAGAAGCGCCAGAAATAGTTTGCCTGAGTTGAAGCCTAACAATTGTTGTGGCTAAAATTAGCCGATCACGCCACCTCTCTCTCTTTACAGGTTTCCGCATGGTTCTGCATGGACGGAATGATCTGGTTGCCGGTATCAAAGACTAGGGCAAGCTCAAAGCTTGATATACCTGACTATCTCTGGTTAATATTGAACTAACGACCCAATATCGTTAACGGAGCATTGATACGCAAACCGTTCTGGCTCGTCTTTTTGCTGCGGCGTCACTCCCGTCTTTGCTATCACCCCAACCGAGGTCGTCAGCGAATACCACGCGGCGGTCGCCAGCGGTAGCATGGCAAGCCCTATCTGCTTAGCCCGGCAGTGCTGATCTTCGAAAGTGGTTGCGTCGAAAGTCAAAGGATGAATATGCCGGGCACCGTCTACGGGCTGATACTGGCTTTGCCAGTGCCACGAACCGGAAGGTATTGAAAAGCAGTGAGCGCATTAATGGCGACTTGGCCGTTGTGATGCAGGAGGCGTGCACCCAAGGGTAGGCACAAGGCTGCTTCGGTACATCTTGTCGGAAGAGAAAGTGCTGTTCTCAAGAAAAAGGGTGACGCTTGGATTATCCTCCACTTCAACTAGTCGTCGCGCAAGGCAAAAAAGCCTATTCTGCAGGCTGCTTCTTGAAAAAGATCGTGAATAGCGCTTGACCTTGACGTCGCTGGAAGGTTTATCCTGTGGTTCATTACCAGAGAAACCTAATGAATACCATCATCGAACCTGCGACGAGCCTTGTCGACGTGACGTTCAAGGTCGACGGCATGACCTGCGCATCATGCGCTGGCCGCGTCGAGAAGGCGCTGAAGTCCGTCCCTGGCGTAGATAGTGCCTCGATCAACCTGGCAACCGAAAAGGCCAGTGTGCGCGTCGCCCCCGGGGTCAGCGCCGGTGCGTTGTACGCCGCCGTCGAGAAGGCGGGGTACGAGGTGCCCAGCGATACCGTATCGCTCTCGATCTCGGGCATGACCTGCGCATCGTGCGTGGGTCGGGTCGAACGGGCGCTGAACAAAATACCCGGCGTGACCGGGGTTTCGGTCAATCTGGCTACCGAGAAGGCACAGGTAACGTCGGTCGGCATTCCGGTCGAGCGCCTGATTGCCGCCGTGGAGAAAGCGGGCTACGAGGCGGCAATACCCAGCGATACCGTCAAAACAGGGGAAGAGTCAGGCAGCCATCTGCCGACGTGGTGGCCCGTCGCGGCGTCAGTATTGCTGAGTCTTCCCCTCGTCGTTCCGATGTTCGGTATGCCCTTCGGCTACGACTGGAGCCTGCCGGGCTGGCTACAACTGCTTCTGGCGACGCCTGTGCAGTTCTGGCTCGGCGCCCGCTTCTACAAGGCAGGCTGGAAGGCCTTGCTTGCCCGTTCAGGCAACATGGACTTGCTGGTGGCGCTGGGAACAAGCGCCGCGTATGCGCTGTCGGTCTACCTCCTTGTCGCGCATGGCAGCCACGGCGGCATGCAACACCTGTATTTCGAATCCTCCGCGGTTGTCATCACCCTGGTTTTGCTCGGCAAATGGCTGGAAGCGCGGGCCAAGCACCAGACAGTGGCCGCACTCCGCGCGCTGGAGTCCCTGCGAGCGACGGAAGCGATTGTCAGAAGGGAGGGGCGCGACCTCGTGGTGCCGGTAGCAGGGGTGCGCGTCGGCGACCAGGTGGTCGTGCGGCCGGGCGATCGCGTACCGGTCGATGGGACCGTCATCGAAGGCAGCAGCCACCTCGACGAATCCCTGTTGACCGGCGAAAGCCTGCCCGTAAGCAAAACCGTCGGTGACGCGGTCACCGGCGGCGCGGTCAACGCGGAGGGAGTGCTCGTCCTGCTTGCAAGTGCCGTTGGCAGCGACACCATGCTGTCGCACATCATCAAGCTTGTCGAGGACGCCCAGGCGGTGAAAGCCCCCATCCAGCGCCTTGTCGACAGGGTGAGCGCCGTGTTCGTGCCCGTCGTGCTGCTGATCTCCGCAGTGACCTTCCTCGCCTGGGGACTGATAACGGGTGACTGGCAGCAGGCCTTGCTCGATGCAGTGGCTGTCCAGGTGATCGCCTGCCCCTGTGCGCTTGGACTGGCTACCCCGACATCGATCATGGCGGGGACGGGTGTCGCAGCGCGCTACGGCATCCTCATCAAGGACGCCGAAGCACTCGAGACCGCCCATGCGCTCGATGTCGTGGCGTTCGACAAGACCGGCACGCTCACGGAAGGAAAACCTGCCATTGTCGCAATCGAGACGCGCACGTTGCCCGAGCGCGAAGTGCTCGCGCTGGCGAGCGCCGTCCAGCAGTACAGCGACCATCCGCTGGCCCGGGCGGTGCAGGCGGAAGCAGTGCGCCGGGACGTCCCGCCGCCTGCTGCATCGGCCGCACAGGCGCTGCCAGGACGCGGTGTCCGCGCGGAAGTCGATGGGGCGACGATGTTTCTCGGCAACCGGCGACTGCTGCAGGAAATCGGGCTGCAGACCACGAGCTTGGAGGATGCCGCAAAACGCCATGAAGATTCGGGCCGTACGGTGTCCTGGCTCGCGCTGGAAAAGGAGGGCATGTTCGAACTGGCAGGCCTGCTGGCTTTCGGCGACACAGTGAAACCGTCCGCCAAGGCAGCGGTCCAGCAGCTGCGCGACATGGGTATATTCTCGGTCATGCTGACCGGGGATAACACCGGCAGCGCGCGATCGGTCGCCACGGGCATCGGCATCGATGATTTCCACGCAGAGGTGCTCCCGGCGGACAAGGCAAGCATCCTCGCTTCGCTGAAGGCCGGCGGAAAGAGGGTGGCGATGGTGGGTGACGGTATCAACGACGCGCCTGCGCTCGCCTCTGCGGACGTCGGCATCGCAATGTCGACGGGAACCGACGTGGCGATGCATAGCGCCGGTATCACATTGATGCGCGGGGATCCTGCGCTGGTGGCCGACGCCATCGACATTTCGAAGAAGACCTACCGCAAAATCCAGCAAAACCTGGGCTGGGCCTTCATCTACAACCTGATCGGGATTCCGCTGGCCGCGATGGGATACCTCAACCCGGTCATCGCCGGTGCCGCGATGGCGTTCTCCAGCGTCTCTGTCGTGTCGAACGCGCTGCTGCTGCGTCGCTGGCGGCCGGCATTTGCAAACGGAGGGAAGAAATGAATATCGGACAGACGGCGGAAGCGTCAGGTGTGACCGCAAAGATGATTCGGTACTACGAGAGTATCGGCCTGATCTCCGCGGCCAGCAGGACCGGCTCCGGTTATCGGCAATACTCGGCCAAGGACGTACAGACGCTCCGGTTCATCAAACGCTCGCGGGACCTGGGGTTTTCGATCGAACGGATCAAAACGCTGCTGAGCCTGTGGCAGGATCGCGGCAGGCAAAGTGCCGTCGTGAAACAGCTGGCCCAGGGATATATCGCTGAGTTGGAGGATGACATCCGGAAGCTGCAGTCGATCCGGGACCAGTTACGGCATGTGGCCAACAACTGTCACGGGGATGACCGGCCCGATTGTCCGATTCTCGATGATTTGGCGTGCAGGCACGTCTCAGCCTGACTTTGACGTTCGCTTGGCTGAATGCAGACGTAGGTTTCCGAGCTGGTAGGGCTGCGAACTTCCGATACGCCGGCGAGAGCAGCGAAGCGCTGAGCGCCCCGCTGCTCGTGCGGTCAGATCACGACGCTTGCCGTGACAGGATAGCCAGCATCGCCAATCGCCGACTTCACGCTGTCGAGACTCGCCTGGCTATCAATGCGCACTTTTTTGTTTGCCAGGTCAACTTCGACTTTGGCGGTGCCGTCTACTACCTGCACCGATTTCGTAACGCTCCGAACGCAACCGCCGCAGCTCATTCCCTCGACTTGAAGCTCGTACATGATTTACCTCCAGGATTAAGTGAACACTCAATATAAACCTTACAGCAGTGGGAAGGTCAAGGGGGTTTCAGCAGTAATCTCATTCTGTGGATGCAGGCAACGCGAGCGCTTATGCGGCGTCACCAGCAGCCGACGTGATGCTTAACTGTTGCAAGGTCCTACAGGCGCCCATGACATGCAACCTTTGATATTACAAGCGAGCGCGTCAAATTCTGGTTTAGAACATCGTTCTCGCCCTCGGGGTCAAAGCAGTCTTCTTTGCTCTCGCGCTGCTCGGGCTTGCTGCGTTGTGGATGGCGGTCTTTGCTGACGTTGGTGCGAGTTTGCTCGTTGTATTTAATGGGCTCAGGCGGCTGCGGTTTCCCCAGGCGGCAGGCTTGGCCAAGAGGGCTTGATCAAAATGGTAGACGGGACGAAGCGTACCGATGGGACTCGGGCTGGCTGGCAGGCCCTTGCCCGTCCGTGCTATATTTCGCCCATGGTTCGTCGCTTCCTCTACATTCTCGCCGCAATTATTGCGCTCCAGTTCAGCTGGACGGCGGTGTGGCCTGCTGCCGATTCGGATGACACCGCTTTAAGCTTTCTAGCTTCTTCAAACTCTACCGGGCTGACATACCCCAGCGTCGAATGACGGCGCGTAGGATTATAGAAGCGCTCGATGTAATCGAACACGTCTGAGCGAGCCTGGGCGCGTCTACGGTACACCTTGCGTGCCGTGCGTTCGGTCTTGAGTGAGCTGGAGAAGCTTTCCATCGCCGAGTTGTCCTAGACTTCGCTGGCCCGACTCATACTGCGGGTAATGCCCTGTTCCTTGAGTAGTTGCTGAAAATGCTCGCTGGTGTATTGGCTGCCCTGGTCCGAGTGATGCAGCAACGCCGTCGGCTTACCTCGACGCCAGACGCCCATCATCAGCGTGTCGACAACCAGCTGGGATGTCATGCTGTCCTGCATCGACCAGCCAACGATACGGCGCGAATACAGGTCCAGCACAGCGGCGACGTATAGCCATCCTTCGGCAGTCCAGATATGGTGAAGTCGGCCACCCATTTCTGGTTTGGCGCCTCGGCATGGAACTGCCGATCGAGCACGTTCTCCGCCACAGTGCTACGTGCTCCACGATCCTTGGGCAAGCCTCGGCGTCGAGGACAAGCGTGTAACGCCTGCTCGCGCATCAAACGCTCGATGCGGTGCAGGCCACATGACAGCCCTTGCTCAAGGACGTCGTGCCACACCCGCCGTGCTCCATAAGTGCGATCACTACGCACAAAGCTTTGCCTTAC
>Ga0209023_10003628_pt1 | contig 18257 bp, 18 predicted proteins | sample LakOneMetagenome_FD_187468 | JGI IMG/M metagenome (GOLD analysis project Ga0209023, IMG submission 187468) | Freshwater and sediment microbial communities from Lake Erie, Canada (SPAdes) (version 2) | ecosystem: Environmental > Aquatic > Freshwater > Lentic | place: Lake Erie, Canada... | reverse complement strand
ACCGAGACCGAATTCGAAGGCGGCAGCTACGACGAGAAGGAAGGCCGCTGGACGGTAACGCTGCGGCTTGCCGACGGCTCCAAGCGCGTGATGCATCCGCGCCACGTGGTGCTGGCAACCGGCGTCGGCGGCATCGCGAGCGTGCCCGAGATATCAGGCCTGAAGGATTTTGCCGGCAAGGTGATGCATTCCAGCCAGTATGACGATGGCGAGCACTGGAAGGGCAAGCGCGCCATCGTCATCGGCACCGGCAACAGCGGCCACGACATCGCCCAGGACCTGCATTCCAGCGGCGCCCACGTCACCATGGTGCAGCGCTCGTCGACGCTGGTGGTCAGCATCGAGCCGTCGGCACAACTGGTCTACACGCCCTACAACGAAGGCACGCTCGACGATAACGACCTGATCGCGACCTCGATGCCGCTGGCGGTGGCGCGCAAGAGCCACGCGATCACCTGCCAGAAATCCAAGGAGCTCGACCAGGGTCTGCTCGACGGCCTCGCCCGCGTCGGCTTCAAGCTCGATTTTGGCGAGGACGATACCGGCTGGCAGTTCAAATATCTGACGCGCGGTGGCGGTTACTATTTCAACGTCGGCTGCTCCGACCTGATCGTGAAGGGCGATGTGGCGCTGAAGCAATTTGCCGACATCGACAAGTTCACGGCTGATGGCGCGCAGATGAAAGACGGCAAGACCATTGCAGCGGATCTTGTGGTGCTCGCAACCGGCTACAAGCGGCAGGAAGAGTTGGTGAAGAAGCTGTTCGGCGAGGCGGTCGAACAACGCGTCGGCACCATCTGGGGCTTCGGCGCGGAACAGGAACTGCGCAACATGTATACGCGCACCGGCCAGCCTGGATTGTGGCTGATCGCCGGCGGACTGGCGCAATGCCGGATCGGCTCGAAGCATTTGGCGCTGCAGATCAAGGCGATCGAGGAAGGGCTGTTGCCGCGCGACGTCGGGCCGCGGGCATAACCTGTCTACTGTCATTCCGGGGCTCGCGAAGCGAGAACCCGGAAGTTCGACCTTCTCAGGTGCGCAATTGCGCACCATAGTTCGATGCTTCGCATCGCCCCGGAATGACGCAAACAAGAAACGTTAGGAGAGACACATGCCAGCCATCCTCGGCTCCGGCGAGCATCGCTACCGCGTCGTCGAGAATTTCGCGAAGCTGCCCGCCGGCTGGAGCCTGACCGATGTCGCCTCCGTGGCCGTCGACAGCAAGGATCGCCTCTATGTCTTCAACCGCGGCGCCCATCCGATGGTGGTGCTGGACCGCGAAGGCAATTTTCTCCGAAGCTGGGGCGAAGGGCTGTTCAACCGCGCCCACGGCCTGCACATCGACGCCGACGACCATCTCTATTGCACCGATGACGGCGACCACACCGTGCGCAAGTGCACGACCGACGGCAAGGTGCTCTTGACCATCGGCATTCCGAACAAGCCGGCACCGTTCATGAGCGGCGAGCCGTTCCATCGCTGCACCCACACCGCGCTGTCGCCGAAGGGCGAGATCTACGTTTCCGACGGTTACGGCAACGCCTGCGTCCACAAATACTCGCCCGACGGCAAGCTGCTGAAGACCTGGGGCGAACCCGGCACCGATCCCGGCCAGTTCAACATCGTCCACAACATCGCGACGGATGACGACGGCTGGGTCTATGTCGCCGACCGCGAGAACCACCGCGTCCAGGTATTCGACGGCAACGGCAAATACGAAGCGCAGTGGAACAACCTGCACCGCCCCTGCGCGCTGTGCCGTTGCGGCGGCAAGCAGCCGACTTTCATCATCGGCGAACTCGGCCCGGGCATGGCCGTCAACCGCAGATCGCCCAATCTCGGCCCGCGGCTGACCATCGTCGACGCCAAGGGCAACCGCATCGCCCGGCTCGGCGGCGAGAGCGGTCCGGGGATTGAGGCCGGCAAATTCCTCGCGCCTCATGGCATTGCGCTAGACTCCCGCGGCGACATCTATCTCGGCGAGGTCGGCGTCACCGACTGGAAGACCAGCCATCCGGACACGCCGATGCCGCCGGAAGTCGGTATTGCCCGCTGTTTGCAGAAGCTGGAGAAGGTTTAATCCCCCACCACCTCACGCCGGCGCTGCTCGGATTCTTCCGCGTAGCGCCGCATCGCGTGGGCTTCGGACAAAAGTCCGAGCGGGGTGCGCTCGCCGCCGGGCTCGACCACGACCAGCGATTCGGCTTCGGCCGCATCGAACACGGCGATCGCTTCCTGGATGTTCATGGCGGGGTGCAGCACCACCTCGCGGTGATGCAGGATTTCGATCAGCCCCTTGTCGATATCTATATCCTGCGCATGCGCCTCGGCGGTCAGCGCGAGGCCGACGTAATGGCCGGCGCCATCGACCGCGACCACCTGCGTCTTCGAGCCCAGCGGAAATTTCTCGCGGAATTCCGCGATCTTGATGTTCGCCATGACCGTGGTGAGATCGGGCCGCATCAGCCGCCCGACCGTGAGGTCGCGAATCCAGCCGACGTCGGCGGCGCTGCGGATGGTCTCGCCGCGCAGGTGCAGCCGCCAGGTCGCAAACGAATAGCCGAACAGTTCGCGGGTGATCAGCGTCGAGACGATGACTGCGACCAGCACCGCGGTGGTGAGCCAGAGATTGCCGGTGGACTCCAGCGCGATGAACGACATCGTCAGCGGACCGCCGACCACCGAGGCTGACAGCGCGCTCATGCCGATGATGGCATAGACGCTCGGTTCGAGATGAACCCCCGGCACCATGGCGTCGACCCCGGCTGCAAACAGCCGGCCGCCAAGCGCTCCCATCAACAGCGTCGCGAAGAACAAACCGCCGCGGAAGCCGCTGCCGAGCGAAACGATCGAGGCCAGCGCCTTGAGCAGGAACACGCCGGCGATGACCGCCAGCGGCATAGAGACGATGCTGGTGAAATGCAGCGCACCGTGACCGGACGACATCACCTGCGGCGTCAATAGCGCCATGGCGCCGACGGCAAGCCCGCCGAGCGCCGGACGCAGCGGCTGCCACAGCCGGATCTTCGCCAGCAACGCCTCGCACAGCGCCACCCCGCGCATGATCGCAATTCCGAACAGCCCGGCCAGCAGGCCGAATAGGCCGGCAATCATCAGGTCGCGCCCGCGCACGTCGCCGAACGATTCGATGCCGACGCCGAGCGAGAGCGCCGAAAAGCCGTGGGTGACGAAATAGCCGGCAACCGCGGCGACCCCGACCGGGGTCAGGCTGGCCGGCGTATAGCCGCCGATCACCAGTTCGAAGGCGTAGAACGCGCCAGCCAGCGGCGCCCCGAACGCGCCCGCGATCGCGGCCGCCGCCCCGCAACCGACCATGACGCGCTGGTCGGCGCGGCGCAGGTGAAAGCCGCGCCCGAGCGAAGCGGCGAGACCGCTGGAAAGCTGGGTATAGCCGGCCTCGAGGCCGACCGAGGCGCCGACGCCCGAAGACCAGATCGTCTGCAGCGCCACGAGCACGCTGCCGCGAAACGACATCCGGCCGCCGTGCAGGGCGTTGGCTTCGATCGGGTCGATCTCGCGCGCCGGCCGCCAGCGCGCGATCAGCAGGAAGGCGATCCCGAGCACCAGCCCGCCGAGGCTCGGTACCAGCAGAGCCCGCAGCGGCTCGATCGAAAGCTGGCTCGACAGCCGTTCACGTATGGAAATGTTGAACAGCACGGCGTGAAGGCCCGCGACCGCCACGCTCATGGCGACCACCACCGCCCCGCTGACGGTTCCGACCAGCGCCGCCAGGATCACCAGGCTGATTTCATGCGCGCGGACGAAGGCCCGCAGCCGGCGTGGCGCCTCCAGATAGCGGCTCTTGGTGGTCATTCGGGCAGGTCCGTCGGCGAAAGCTGCTGTGCGGCCCGGTTTAGCGGTGTTTGGGCCAGGGATGCAATTGGGCCGGATCGTGGCCGTCGCGGATAAGGTCCGGAACGCTCTTCACAATACCGTCACGCTGCCTGTAGTATGCAGGCACAATGCTGCTTCGCAGCTAACATGGGAGTCAGGAGCGTTACTTGAACGCACATGTCTCGCAAGGCGGTTGGCCGGTACTGGTGCTCAACGCGGATTTCCGGCCGCTGAGTTACTACCCGCTGTCTCTCTGGTCGTGGCAGGACGCGATCAAGGCGGTGTTTCTCGATCGCGTCAACATCGTCGAGCATTACGACCGCGCGGTGCACAGCCCGACCTTCGAGATCCAGCTTCCGAGCGTGGTGTCGCTGAAGTCCTTCGTCAAGCCGACCACCCACCCCGCCTTCACCCGGTTCAACGTCTTCCTGCGCGACCGGTTCTCGTGCCAGTATTGCCACGCGCATGACGACCTCACCTTCGATCACATCATTCCGCGCAGCAAAGGCGGCCAGACCACCTGGGAAAACGTGGTCGCGGCCTGTTCGCCCTGCAACCTGCGCAAGGGCAACCTGACGCCGCAGCAGGCCAAGATGTTCCCCCGGCAAACGCCGTTCGCGCCGACGGTGCATCAACTGCATCGCAACGGCCGGCTGTTCCCGCCGAACTATCTGCACGATAGCTGGCTGGATTATTTATACTGGGATACCGAGCTGGACCCGTAGCGGCCGTACCGGGTCGCCGCGCGTTTCACGACGCCATTTCCATCGTCGTTATATCGTTGCGAACCGGTACAGCGTGTTGTGCCGGTAGATCTCGCCCGGCGACAGCCGCACGCTCGGAAAATCAGGCCGATTGGGCGAATCCGGCCAGGCATGCGGTTCGAGGCAGATGGCGTCCGACTGCCGGTACAGCCGCCCGCCCTTGCCCTGCATGCCGCCGTCGAGAAAGTTGCCGGAATAGACCTGCAGGCCCGGCTGATTGGTGTGCAGCTCCATGACCCGGCCGGATTTCGGATCGGCCAGCCGCGCCGCGAAGCGGATTTCGCCGTTGGCCGGCGCGAGGCAGTAATTGTGGTCATAGCCGCGACCGGTTCGAAGCTGCGGATGATCGTCGCGGATCCGCGCGCCGACGACGGCACCGGCGCGAAAATCGAACGGCGTGCCGGCCACGGCGCAAGGCGGCTCGGGCAGCGGAATGGCCCCGGCATCGACACGGAGAAAACGATCGGCCGCGACCGTGAGATGATGATCGAGAATATCTCGGCCCGAGCGCGCGCCGCTGAGGTTGAAAAAGCTGTGATTGGTGAGATTGACGATCGTCGGGCGGTTCGTCCGCGCCGTAATCTCGAGCGACAGCTCCATCGGGCCGGTCAGGCGCCATGTCACCTCAACCTCCAGCGCGCCGGGATAGCCTTCTTCGCCGTCAGGACTGGTGCGCGCCAACGTGACCGCGGGACAGTAATCCTGCTCGATCGCGACGATACGCCAGTTGTAGCGATCGAACCCTTCCGGCCCGCCATGCAGCGCATTGGCGCCGTTGTTGGCCGTGAGTTTCACGACATGGCCGTCGAGCGAAAAGGTCCCGCCGGCGATCCGATTGGCATAGCGGCCGATGGTAGCGCCGAAATACTGCCGCCGCGCGACATAGCGCTCAAACACGTCATGACCGAGCACGATATCGTCGCGGTTACCCTTGGCATCCGGCACCAGCAAGGTCTGCAACGAAGCGCCGTAGGTCATGATGCGGGCTTCGATGCCGTCGTTCTCCCGCAGGGTAATGAATTCCACCTCAGTACCGTCAGCCATGACGCCGAACACGGAGCGCACCACGCGAGGTCTCAACAACCGGTTCATGCCTTGTCCTCGAATGGTTCGACCGAGCGGCGGCGCCCGAGCAGGAACGAATCCGCCACAAGCTGCAACGGCGCCAGATCGACGTCGGATGCGGCGGCTGCGGTCAGCTCAGCAAAGCGTCGATACAGCGCCGAATATTCTGCCTTGATCGCGTCGACGTGCTTTTCATTGCCAACAGATAGTTTCGCGCCGCCCGAAGACAGCACGACCGGCCCTTGATCGGTGTCGACGTGAATGTCCCAGCTCTGCGGACCGGTCTGCCGAAAATCGAACTCCGCCGAAATCGGCAGCCCCGCGGCATCGCTCAATGACAGCGTCGCCGCGATCGGCGCATCGCGATTGGTGGGGAAAGAAAGCTCTGCCGACGTGACGAATAGCGGCTGCGGCAGAATCCGCGTCAGGATCGAGAGCGCGTTGATGCCGGGATCGAATACGCCGAGCCCGCCAGGCTGCCAGATCCACGCCTGCCCGGGATGCCAGATCCGCACGTCTTCCTTCCAGACGATGCGAACCGAGGTGATGCGCCGGCCGGAGAGCAATTGCCGCATCGGCTCGACCGCGGGCGCAAGACGTGAATGCCAGGTCGCGAACAGTGAGCGTTTTGCGTCGGCAGCCGCCGCCAGCAGCGGGGCAATCTCCGCCACGGTCGCGCCGGGCGGCTTTTCCAGCAGCACATGCTTGCCGGCCGCGAGCGCCATTGCAGCCTGCGCGCGCCGGATCTGCGGGGGCGTGCACACGGCCACCGCGTCGAACGGCGGCCCGTCGCGCAGCAACGCTTCGAGCGTCGGCGCATGCGCAACGCCGGGAAGCGAAGCATGGGGGTCGGCGACAGCGGCCAGAACCACTTCATTGACCGCCGCGATGGCCGGCACGTGCTGGTCGCGCGCGATCTTGCCGAAGCCGACGATGGCGATACGAAGCGGCTTCACGAATCTTCTCCGGCTGCTCCGACACCGCGGTTCCGAAGCATGGCACCTTGACTCACTGCAGCTTCCGTTGGTGAAGTATGACGCAGCGGCCGAACCGCCGCATATGAATCACAAGAGCGGCCTCAAAACGCCCCGCCACAACGGAAACGCCCATGCTGATACCCATCGCCGACGTGCCCCTCTGGTATGCCGAACGCAAGCCAAAGGACGCCATCGCCATCAGCCATGGAGCCGATACGCTGACATGGGAGCAGCTTGAGCGCAACGCCAATCGGCGCGCCCGCGCCTTCGCCGCCAAGGGCGTCAAGCCCGGCGATTTCGTCGCCATCGGACTACCCAACAGCAATGTGTTTTTCGAGACCACGTTTGCGGTGTGGAAATGCGGCGCGACGCCGACGTCGCTGACGTGGAGGTTGCCGCGCGGTGAAGCCGCCGCCGTCCTCGATATTTTGAAACCTTCCTTGGTGGTCGGCGGCCAGCCCGACTGGAACGCGCCCAATTCGCTGCCGGCGGATTTCTCGCCGGAAGGCTTTTCCGACGAGCCGCTGACCAGCCCGGTCGCGCGTTACTGGAAGGCGATGACCAGCGGCGGATCGACCGGACGACCCAAGGTGATCCTCGATCACGGACCCGCGGTCGTGGATACGGCCGCCGAACCGCTGCTCGGAATGCCGCGCGGCGCATCGCTGCTCAATCCCGGCCCGCTGTATCACAACGCGCCGTTCATCGTGTCGCACTCCGCGCTGTTCGCCGGCGGGCGCGTCACCGGCCTCGTCAAGTTCGACGCCGAGCAGACGCTGCGCCTGATCGAAGCCAACAAGGTGCAATGGGTCAATTTCGTCCCGACCATGATGCACCGGATCTGGGCGTTGCCGGATGAAGTGCGCAACCGCTACGACCTTTCCAGCCTGCAGATCGTGTTTCACATGGCTGCTCCCATGCCGCCCTGGCTGAAGGAGAACTGGATCGAGTGGCTGGGACCGGAACGGATCTGGGAACTCTATGGCGGCACCGAGCGGCAGGGTGCGTGCGTGATCTCCGGCGTCGAATGGCTGCAGCACAAGGGCTCGGTTGGCAAGATCGGCGACACCAGCCGCCTGAAAATCATCGGCGAGGATGGCAACGAGGTTGCGACCGGCGAGACCGGCGAGATCTACTTCCTGCCCAACGACGGCGCCGGCTGCACCTACCACTATCTCGGGGCGGAGCCGAAGCGCCGGTCCGACGGCTGGGAATCGCTCGGCGACATCGGCAAGCTCGATGCCGACGGCTACCTCTATCTCGGCGACCGGCTCGCCGACATGGTGCTGCGGGGCGGAGCCAACATCTATCCGGCCGAAGTCGAAGCCGCTGTCTCGGCGCATCCGGACGTGCGCTCCTGCGTCGTCGTCGGCCTGCCCGATCCGGAATTCGGGCAGCGCGTGCATGCGATCCTCGAACTCGACCCGGCGACCGATGCGCAAGCGGTCGCCGACGGCATGGGCGCGTTCCTCGCCGACCGGCTGAGCCGCTACAAGCATCCCGAGAGTTTCGAGGTCGTCAGCGTCGGCCTGCGCGACGATTCCGGCAAGGTCCGTCGTACCCTGCTGCGCGACGAGCGTGCCGGCTGGATCAAGAAAAATCGCGATTTCCGGATCATGCCGGCCAGGTCACGCGCCGGAGCCGAATAACGGGCTGCAAAGAAGCAGCCCGTTCGGGCAGTCGTTAACCATTTGCTAACCATACTGCGCCCTCAATGCGCCCGTTCCCGGAGCGCAATTCATGAATCGCAGCCAGCGTCGAGCCCTGTCGAAGAGCAAGGATCCATCCAATCTTGCGGAGCTTGCTGCGAGCCACCGGAAGGGCGGTCGGCTGGGTCAGGCCGAGCAGACCTTGCGCGAAGCCATCGCGCTGGACCCCGGCCATTTCGGGGCCCGCAACAATCTCGGCAGCCTGCTGCATGAGAGCGGCCGCATCGCCGAGGCCACCGAGCAATTCGTCCAGGCCTTCAGGATCAATCCGAAGGACATCACCGTCGCCATCAATCTCGGGATCGCGCTGTCGTCGCAGCACCGGTTTACGGAATCCGTCATCCTCTACCGCGAGGCGCTGGCGCTGAACCCGGCTTCTCCCGAAGCCCATTTCAACCTCGCCAAATCGCTGACGCAGCTCGCCGAATACGACGAGGCCGAACAGCATTTCGTCGCAGCGTTGCAGCTCAACCCGCGGCATTGGGACGCGCGTGTCGAATTCGGACTAACGCTGCTCGACCGCGGCAAGATCGTCGAAGCCTTCGAGCAGGCCCAGGTGCTGGCGGGGGCCGAGAACGAGCCGAACTTTCCGCACTGGAATTTCGGCATCCTGCTCGCGCGCGCCGGATGTCCTGATGGCGCCAAGCTTTGTTTCGAAAACCACCGCGCCCGCTTCCCCGCCGACGCCGACAAGGTGGCGATGCTGCTGGCCTCCGTCGGCGGCGCGCTGCCGGAGCGCGCCTCCGACCGGCAGATCGAACTGCTCTACAGCGCACGCGCCGGCAAATGGGACCAGGGCGCGGAAGGCCAGACCGGCTATCAGGGCCACCGGCTGGTCGCCGCGGCGCTCGACGAACTCAGCACCGCCAGCGTCGACACTATCGTCGATGCCGGCTGCGGCACCGGACTGGTCGGCGAGCTCGTTCGCGCCAAGGCCCGTCGTCTGGTCGGCATCGACATGTCGGAAGCGATGCTGGTCCAGGCGCGGCAGAAGAATATCTATGACCAATTGATCTGCGGCGACCTGCTCGACTATCTGACCAGTCACGCGCAGAGCTGCGACATGATCGCCAGCGCGGCGACCCTGATCCATTTTGGCGATCTCGATCCGGTATTCGCGGCAGCCGCGCAATGCCTGCGCGCCGGCGGCTTGTTTGCCTTCACGCTGTTCCCCAACGACGACGATCCGGAAGCGGTTGCCGTCGGCACCCTCAACGGCCTGGCGCAGGGCGGCTGTTTCCGTCACGGCGATGGCTATGTGATGCGGACCGCTGCAAAACACGGCTTCTCGGTCCCGCTGCTGCGCCGCGAGGCTCACGAATTCGTCCGCAAGGTGCCGCTTCCGGGCACGATCGCCGTGCTCCGCCGCGACGGCTAGCCACTCGCCAAGATGGGACGCGGCCAGCTCCCGCCATGTCAGGCGAGCCTGGCCGTCACGATGCCGTGCGAAGTCGCGACATGATCGGTGCACATATCGTCACGGGAGACTTTAAATACGGCCGTCTGCGGCATAGATTGTGATGGATTTCCCGCGCTTTCACCGGCCGGAAGCGCGCCTGTTGGCCAGGAGACCATCAATGACCTCTTTGACCGAATGGAAGGTGCCGACGGCTCATCAGCCGCGCCCGAGCGATTATGCTTTCGATCTCGACCACGTGTTGTCGTCGGTGGTCGGGCTGCACTCGATCATCCCGCCCGACGCCTTCAGCGCGGAGACGCTCGGCACCGAGCGCGCCGGCAACGGCGTGCTGATCGATGACGGGCTGGTGCTGACCATCGGCTATCTCATCACCGAGGCCGAATCGGTCTGGCTGCATCGCGGCGACGGCCGCGTCGTCGAAGGCCACGCACTCGGCTTCGATTCCGAATCCGGCTTCGGTCTGGTGCAGGCACTCGGCAATCTCGATCTCGAACCGTTGCCGCTGGGGTCTTCGGCTGCGGCGCAGGTCGGCGACCGCGTGGTGGTCGGCGGCGCCGGCGGACGCACGCGTTCGGTCGCGAGCCAGATCGCGGCCAAGCAGGAATTCGCCGGCTATTGGGAATACCTGCTGGATGAAGCGATCTTCACCCATCCCGCGCATCCGAACTGGGGCGGCACCGGACTGATCTCGAACCGCGGCGAACTGCTCGGCATCGGCTCGCTGCAGCTCGAACGCGAGCGCGAGGGCAAGGCCGAACACGTCAACATGATCGTGCCGATCGACCTGTTGAAACCGGTGCTCGACGATCTGCGCAAGTTCGGTCGCGTTAACAAGCCGTCACGGCCCTGGCTCGGCATGTTCTCGACCGAGATCGACAACCGCGTGGTCGTGGTCGGTATCGCCAACAAGGGTCCGGCGGCGCGCGCCGAACTCAAGACCGGCGACGTCATTCTCGCCGTCAACGGCGACAAGATCACCAGCCAGGTCGCCTTCTATCGCAAACTATGGGCGCTCGGCCCTGCCGGCGTCGACGTGCCGCTGACGGTCTATCATGAAGGCGTTACCTTCGACGTCACGCTGACCTCGACCGATCGCGCCAAGCTGTTGAAGGCGCCAAGGCTTCATTAACCAGGGCTGCACTGAACACGGCTCCACTGAACACGGCTGCATTGAATACGGCCGCACTGAACCAGAAGAGTTGCTCATGAGCGAGGCCGTGGTGGACGACATCGTGGCCGTGCTGCCACCGCTGCTGCAATCGCTGGAGGCGCTCGGCTTCGTCGCGCGCCATCTCAACCCGCCGGATTTCGGCCGCGTCATGGAGGCCGCAGGCGAGCCCGATGAAGCGTTGCGCGCGGTTCGGCCGCGACTGACGCAATGGCCCGAGGAATTCTCTCACATCGGAACGGCGCTGGCATCGTCAAGCGATGCAGCGCTGGCTTCGTTCGAGGGCTTGCGCGCCGTCGCCAACGGTCAGGGCGATCTCGTCAGCGTGTTCAAGGCGCTGCGTTACCTGCCCCGGGCTCAGGAAGCGCTGTATCCGCTGTCGGCGAAGCTGCCACCCGTCAGCGAGTTCTTCACCGATCCGGACCTGCGCGACGACGCCGGTCTCACGGCGCGGCTCGCGGCGCCAGCCAACGACAACACCGGCATTTTTCACGACGCCAACGAGCCCGGCAGCCGCGGCGGCTTCTCGGTCTATGTGCCTGAATACTACACACCCGATCGGGCGTTGCCGTTGGTGATGGCGCTGCACGGCGGCAGCAGCAATGGCCGCGGCTTCCTGTGGAGCTGGCTGCGCGATGCCCGCAGCCGCGGCGCCATCCTGGTCGCGCCGACCGCGACCGGTCAGACTTGGGCCTTAATGGGCGACGATACCGACACGCCCAACCTGATGCGCATTCTCGAACAGGTCCGCTCGCGCTGGAATGTCGATACAACGAAGATGCTGCTGACGGGGATGAGCGACGGCGGCACCTACTGCTACGTGACCGGATTCGACAGCGCCTCGCCCTTCACCCACCTCGCGCCGGTGTCGGCGACGTTTCATCCGCTGATGGCCGAGATGGCCGACGCCGATCGGCTGCGCGGACTGCCTGTCCATATCGTGCACGGCAAGCTCGACTGGATGTTTCCGGTGCAGGTGGCGCGGCAGACCAGCCAGGCGCTCTCGGCCGCCGGCGCCGACGTCACCTATCGCGAGCTCGACGATCTCAGCCATTGCTACCCGCGCGAGATGAACGCGGAGATCTTGAGCTGGCTCAACCGCACTTGAGGTGCGGAACCATCTCGGGCCCGTCACGTTATCAGCGGAACCGGAGGGATGATCAATGCGGACGTTTTTCGGAATGATTCTCGGCGCGCTGCTGCTGGTCTTCGGCGTCTATGTCTATGATTCCATGAACACGTCGAGCGTAGCGAACGGCCAGGTCGCTGCAGTCAAGCGCACCATCGTCAACTGGGATGTGGCCGCGACCGACTGGGACCGGCTGAAGACGCGCGCGCACGAGGATTGGGTCAGGATTTCGTCGAAGTAAGCAGGCCGACCGCTCAATCGATCAAGGGCGCCCTCGTCGCGAACGAGAGCGCCCTTTTCTTTCGACGCAGATCCCCGAGCTAGCCCTTGCCGGCCTTGGCCTTGCGGGCGTCAGCGATCACGAGTTCGAATTCCGCCATGCTGAGAACACCGGGCACGCGGAATTTTCCGACGATGAAGGAGGGCGTGCCCTTGAAACCGAATGCCATCGCCTGATCGTTGTTGCGGGCGAGAATGCCGTCAATCGCCTTGGCTTTGGTATCGAGGTCGCGCTTCAAGCGATCCATGTCGACGCCGGCGCCCGACAATAATTCGCCGAGACGCGGCTCGGTCAGTTTCGAGCTGACGCCGATCATCGCTTCATGCGCGGCCATGAACTTGTCCTGGTATTTCGCAGCCAGCGCCATCCGCGCGGCGACCTTGGAGACTGGCCCCAGGATCGGCCAGTCCTTCAACACCAGACGGACCTTGCCGTCGTCTTGCACGACCTGGCGCAGTTCCGGATCGATCTTGCGGCAATACGGGCAATTATAGTCGAACCATTCGACGATGGTGATGTCGCCATCGACGTTGCCGGCCGCCGGAATTTCGGGGTCGCGCAATACCAGCGCTTCCGTCAGAACCTCGTCATCCCCGCCGAATGCCGGCCGCGACAGCGCGCCGGCCGAGACTATTGCCGCGCCCAGCAGGCCAAGCGCTTCGCGGCGGCTGCGTCCCGGCTGGTTCCGGGCTGAATTATTGGTTTGGTTCATATGGTTATCTCGCAAGGGCTGGCCTGCCCTTTATACGTTCAGAGCACGGATATGTTACGCACCAGCATATAGAGTGCCACCGCAATAATGACCACCGCGAACACGATATTGAGCGCGCCGCGTCGTTCCGCCAGGTGCCGCGCCGAGCGGGTGCCGGCCAGGCCGCCCAGGATGCCGCCGGCCACGAACAATCCCGCCAGCATCCAAGACACCAGCCCGGACCAGGCATAGCTCGCCGCCGTGGTGGCGCCGAATGCGGTGACGGCGACCAGCGAGGAACTGACCGCATTCATGATCGGCATCCCCGTCGCCAGCATCAAGGCCGGCACGATCAGGAAGCCGCCGCCGATGCCGAAGAATCCGGACAGCGTGCCGGTGGCGAGACCGAGGCCAACGATGGCCGGCATGTTCGACATCGAGATCTGGACATCGGGCATGCCGATCCGCTGCCGCGTCTTCAGCATCAGCATGGCGATGACGAGCATGATCAGCGAGAACAGCGCCAGCAGTTTCTGGCCGTCGACCATCTTGCCGAGGATCGAGCCGCCGAAGGCGCCGACGATACCGGCCGCGGCGAACACCAGCGCGCAGGACCAGATCACGGTGCCGCCGCGGGCGTGGTTGGAGAGGTTGATCGCAGCGTTGGCGGCGACCGCAATGGCAGAGGTGCCGATCGCGACATGCGGCTCGGGCACGCCGACCACATAGACCATTAGCGGCACCGCGAGGATCGAGCCGCCACCGCCGACCAGGCCGAGCGAGAACCCGACCAGCATGCCCGATGCCAGTCCGAGCAGGCTTTGCGTGGTGGAGATGATCAAGACGGGCGACTCACGTTAGCGCGCGACCATAGAAGGATTTTCTGTGGTTCGCCATGGTTGCAGCACAAAGCTGCACTGCAACAGCGCTCAGCGCATTAATAATGTCACGACCAGCGGCACCAGCACGTCAATCTCAGGCCGGTGCGTGCACCATCTCCACAGGCGCCGCCTCACGACGTGGCAGCGCCATCAGCGTGCCGGTCATGGTCGCGATCAGGGTTTCCGTTCCATCCTGGATTGCATAGGCGCGGCCTTCGCAGATCGTCAGCGTGCGGCCGGGCTTCACGACGACGGCGCGGAACGCGAAGCGTTCGCCGCGGGCCGGCGCCAGCAGATTGGTCTTGAATTCCACGGTCAGGATATCGCTTCCCGCCGGCATCAGCGTGAAGGCGGCGATGCCGCAGGCGTTGTCGAGCCCTGCAGTGATGATCCCGGCATGAACGAAGCCGTTCTGCTGGGTGAACTCGGGCGAATAGTTCATCGCGAGATCGACCTCGCCCGGCTCCAGGCGCGCGATCGAGATGCCGAGCGTGCGCATCGCGCGCTGGCGTTCGAAGGTGTCGGCCGCGATCGCGCGATAGTCCGGGTTCCTGGGCTGGAACGACGACATCAGTTCACGCCACCGCAGGTTCGGGATCGAGATGATCGAGCGCGGTGTTGCGGATCGCGGGTTCGAATGCCGCCGACTTGCGCGCGTGGCGATCCATATGCACGCCGGTGATCTCGCAGGTCGCCGCGATCTCGCCGGTCTCGGCGTTGCGCATCTCGTGCCGGAAGCGGATGGATTTCTCGCGGATTTCCAGCAATCGGCTCCGCACCTCGACGATATCGCCGGCCAGCAATTCCCTGACGTAGGCGATGTTCTGCTGCACGGCGGCCATGCCGCGGCCGGATTCGCGCAGGTAGGACGGCGTCAACCCGAGCCGGGCGAACAGATTCCAGTTGGCCTCGTCGAACTTGCCGACGTACCACATGATATTCATGTGCCCGACATGGTCGCACTGCCAGGGATAGACCGTGCCGCGATAGGTCGCCTCCGCCGCCATCGTTTGCTCCCGCTTTTTCTGGTCTGATACGGTAGCGTATCAAGGGCCTGCCGGGTTAGCAATACGGCACCGTATCAAGAATCGGTGAGAGCGAACCATGACCACGGCCGAGGTGCGAACAGAGAACTGGATCGAGGCCGGCCTGGCCGAGATCGCCCGCTCCGGCGTCGAGGGCGTGCGGGTCGAGGTGCTGGCGAAAAACCTCGGCGTCACCAAGGGCGGCTTCTACCGCCGCTTCCGCGACCGCGCCGCGCTGCTCGCGGCCATGCTGCAGGACTGGCGCGACGGCCGCATCGCCGCGATCGAGAAACAGACCAGCCTCGACGGTGCCAACGCGCGCGAGCGGTTGAAGGCGCTGATCGCGCTGTATTCGGAGCGGATGAATACCGAGGGCATGGGAATCGAACTTGCGATCCGGCAGTGGGCGCGGTCGGATGAAGGGGCGGCCGCTGCGGTTGCCGGCGTCGATGCCGCGCGATTGAAGAATGTCGGGCAGCTCTATCGCGCCACGGGTCTCGCAGCCGAGGAAGCCGACGCGCAGGCGTTCTTGTTCTACTGTTTTATTTTTGGCCAGAGCCTGCTGTTTCTCGAACGCGGCCCACGCAAGCGCGCGCAACTGGTGGCGAAATCCGCCGAGAAACTGATCGAAGGCGATAGTTAAGCGCGGCCGGCGCAAACCGGCCGCGCCTAAATGCGTATCGCTTACGCTGGTCCCTTCAGCTTGGTGTTGCACTCGCTGTAATAACCGCCGCCCTTCTGGATCCACTTCAGGCCGCCGTTGCCATTGGTGGTCTTGTTGGCGTTGTACTGGTCGACGCACGTGTGCATGCGGCCCTTGCCGGGGGTTTCCTTGGCGTATTTCGGATCGATCGCGTTCGGGAAGATCGCGGGTCCGGACGGCGCCGCCGGAGCTGCGGCAGGCGCAGCTTCCTTCTTGGCTTCCTTGGCCGCGGGTGCGGGGGCCGGAGCGGCCGCAGGCGCTGCGGCCGGCGTGGCGACCGCATCCGCACCGCACTGAGCCTTGCGGAAGTCGTTCCACTTCTGGCCGGCGAGCGTGCCGGCGGTTTTCGCGGCCTGGTACTTCGCGCTGCATTCCTGCGTGGTCAGCGCCTGGGCCGGCGCGGTCGCTGCGAACGCAGCAAAACCCGACACCGCAACCGCACACAATAACTTGGCTTGAATGGTCATCCTTGGTCTCCCTGGGGCAGTCATCTGCGGCTCCCATCCTAGCGCACGTGGAAATTGCGACAACGCGCCGGACTATCCCCGGCCCAAAATATTGTGGCCGCGAAAATGCCAAATGAACCGATCCATTCATTTCCGGTTCAGCATCGCGGCGCGACGGTTGCGACCTTGTTTTCAACCGAGGTGCCCCATGACCAGAATTTCCGCTTTCGCCACCGCGACCGCCGTCGCTTCGCTGCTGCTGGTTGGCGCCGCCTCGGCGCAGACCACCGCTCCCGCCGCCAAGACCGACGCGCCCAAGGCCGACACGAAGGCCGCGCCTGCCGCCAAGACGGAGAAGGCACCGGTGGTGCACAGCGCCGCCTCGCTGGAATGCTCGAAGGAAGCCGACGCCAAGGGCCTGCACGGCAAGGAACGCAAGAAATTCCGTTCCGAATGCAAGGCCAACGCGGCCAAGGGCGACAAGCCTGCGAAGTAAGTGAGGCCGCCCGGCCCTTCCAGGCCAGGGTGATTGATCGCGACGCGGTGCGCATTGCTGCACCGCGTTCGTGCATTTGTCCCGCCTAGGCGGATTTGCCATAAGGTGGCGTGAACCTGATCCCCGCCTCGATGGCATCGGCTTTCCCCGACCGCGCCAAGCTGCTGCAGACCTGCGAGACGCTCGCCATTGGCGCAGCGGGCGGGCTGCTGTTTTTGTGGGCAGGCCTGCCGGGCGGACTGATCTCCGGCGCGATGACCGCGGTCGGCATCGCCGCTTTGGCCGGACGGTCGCTCGCGGTGCCGCCGCTGCTGACCCAGACCGTGCTGGTGCTGCTCGGCATATCGCTGGGCTCGCTGGTGTCGCGGCAACTGATCCAGCATGTCAGCTCCTATCCGCTGACCATCGCCCTGCTCGCGCTCGCGACCTTCTGCTCGACCTTCGGCTCCAGTTTCTATCTGCGGCGCGTTCACGGCTGGGACCAGACCTCGGCCCTGCTCGCCGGCAGCCCCGGCGCGCTGTCGCAGATCACCATTCTCGCCGTCGAGAAGGGCGCCGACGTCGCCGGAATCGCGGTGGTGCAGACCATGCGCGTGATCATCCTGACCGCGGCGCTGCCGCTGCTGGTGTCGCTGAGCGGGATTTCGTCGCAGGCGGCGCCGAGCTTCGGCATCGCCACCGCCTCGCCGCCCGAACTCGCCGTCCTGGTCGCGGCTTCGATCGGCACAGCCCTGCTGCTGCGGCTGGCGAAATTTCCGGCGAGCTGGATGTTCGGCGCGATGATCGCTTCCAGCGTGCTGCACGGCACCTCGCTGATCGAGGGCGGCCTGCCGAACTGGATCCGCAATGTCGCGCTGGTCGGCATCGGCGCGCTGATCGGCTCGCGCTTCGCCCGGTTGAAAATCGCGACGCTGCTGAAATACGTCAATGCCGGACTCGGCTCGTTTGCGGTCGCGATTGCGATCTCGTCGATCTTCGTCGTCATCATCGTGCTGACCACCCATGTCCGTTTCGCCGACGTCGTGGTGGCGTTCGCGCCCGGCGCAATGGACGCCATGCTGGCGCTGGCTTTGACCTTGCACATCGATCCGATCTTCGTCGGCGCGCATCATCTCTCGCGTTTCGTGTTCGTCTCGATCACCACGCCCGGCATCGTCCATCTGTTCGGACGGCCGCAGGAGGATGTGGACGATTAGGCGGCATCTCGGCCTCGTGGTTCTCCGGACGATGCGAAGCATCACCGAGGACGCGCGGCTTTGCCGCGCTCCTCACCATGAGGGCCTCAGACCTCATCCTGAGGAGGCGCGCAGCGCCGTCTCGAAGGATGCGTCACGCACACGGTTTTGCGTTCTCGCGGCACATCGTGCCCGAAGTTTTGCATTTCGTTTGCCCACTGGAATTCAGAGGGCGCAGGGAAGACCGGGCGCTCGCCGCGCCCGCGGTCTCATGTGCGATATGGGTAGTAAATACTGCACATGAGCATACAGGTTTGGCGGAAACACCCGGCCTTCCCTGCGCAATGGCTTTACGGCTTATACGATTTCGTCCTGGTGACCGGCTTTCTTGCCACCATCGCTCTCAAGCAGCGTTAGCCGCCTTCGAACTTGACGCCAGCACCGGGGCGTCGGACCCGAACGATTTCGCCGTA
>Ga0209023_10003627_pt1 | contig 18260 bp, 16 predicted proteins | sample LakOneMetagenome_FD_187468 | JGI IMG/M metagenome (GOLD analysis project Ga0209023, IMG submission 187468) | Freshwater and sediment microbial communities from Lake Erie, Canada (SPAdes) (version 2) | ecosystem: Environmental > Aquatic > Freshwater > Lentic | place: Lake Erie, Canada... | reverse complement strand
AACACGAGTGGACCCCCTGCAAAGAAGCCGTGACGCATCAGGGCGCCCAGTCTAGTTCGGATATGATCCCGCCATGTCACCGTCCATTCATACGCTCGGCGAGCTGCGACGGCAGCAAGGCTCGATGCCTCGAACCGTCAAGGACGAGATTCGCAACAATCTCGTGCGCAAACTTCGCAGCGGCGAATCGTTGTTTCCCGGCGTCATCGGGTATGAGGACACGGTCATCCCGCAACTCGTCAACGCGGTGCTGGCACGCCACAACTTCATCCTGCTCGGCCTTCGCGGTCAGGCCAAGAGCCGCATTCTGCGCAGCCTGGTCGATCTGCTCGACGACTACATTCCTGTCGTCCCGGGCTGTGAGATTCACGACAACCCGTTGAACCCGATCTGTGGTGCGTGCCGCGCGCGCGTCGCGACCGAAGGCGACTCGTTGCCGATCGCGTGGTTGCCGCGCGAAGAGCGATACGTCGAGAAACTCGCCACGCCGGACGTCACGATTGCGGACATCGTCGGCGACATCGATCCGATCAAGGCCGCACAGGCCGGATTGAACCTCGCCGACGAGCTGACAATGCACTATGGCCTGCTGCCGAGAGCCAATCGCGGCATCTTCGCCATCAACGAACTGCCCGATCTGGCCGGCAAGATTCAGGTGGGCCTCTTCAACATCCTGCAGGAAGGCGACGTTCAGATTAAGGGCTTCCCCATTCGCCTGCAGCTCGATGTGATGCTGGTGTTCACGGCCAACCCCGAGGACTACACGGCGCGCGGCAAGATCATCACGCCGCTCAAGGATCGCATCGGCTCGGAGATTCGCACGCACTACCCGACGTCTCGTCACAACGCGATCGCCATCACGGCGCAGGAAGCGTTCACTGACCGTCCTGACGGCATGCGGCTCGAGATTCCGGCCTACGTTCGCGAAGTCGTCGAAGAGGTCGCCTTCCAGGCGCGCGCCGACCGCAAGATCGACAAGCGTTCGGGCGTGAGCCAGCGGCTGCCGATCAGCACGCTGGAACTCGTGGTCTCCAACGCCGAACGGCGTGCGCTCGCCAACGGCGAGCAGGTGATCGTGCCGCGCGTCACCGACGTCTACGCGGCGCTGCCCTCCATCACCGGCAAGTTCGAACTCGAATACGAGGGCGAGCTGAAGGGCGCCGAAGTGGTGGCCCGCGATCTCATTCGTTCGTCGATTGGCAACGTGTTCATCGGCACGTTCGACGGCGTCAATACACGCAAGGTCGTCGAGTGGTTCGACCTCGGTGGTTCGTTGCCACTGAGCGACGGCAGCGCAGCCGACGATGTGATTCAGCAGACGAGAGGCGTGCAGGGGCTTCGCGAGCTGGCCGAGAAGGCGGGTCTCGCACCTGGTGCGCCGGCGCCGTCGGTGGCCTCGGCTATCGACTTCGTGCTGGAGGGGCTCACCGCCCAGCGCAAGATCAGCCGCAGCGAAGACAAGGGCTACGCCGCTGGCGAACAAGCCGCTGGCGGTCGCCGGCAGCAGGGGGCGCGCCACGATGCGCCCGAGCCAGAGGATGACGACTCGGTGCCGAGCGGACGGAAGAAGCGCTACTACAACTGAAGGACCGTTGAGATTTCAGATTGAAGATTGACGATCGAAGATTGCCGTTCGAGGTCTGAGATTTCCCAATGAAGTACCGCTATACCAAGTTCACCGGCGACCTTCTCGAGGACATCGACCTCGAAGATCTGGTGTCCAAGCTGTCGGACCTGCTGTTGTCCAGCGGCTTCGGCAACCCGTACGCCACCGACGAAGACGACCGCACGATGCAGGCGCTGCACGATGCGATTCTCGAAGCGCTCTTCAACGGCGGCGTGCTGCCGGAAGAAGCGATTGAGAAACTGCTCGGCGAACCGGCTGACGGCGATCAGGACGGGGCGCGTTCGAAACTCGAAGAACTGATTCAGCAGATCATCGAGAAGATGGGCCAGGAGGGCTACATCACCGCGCCGCCCAACCTCGATGCTGAACGTCAGCGTCGCGAGGGGTCGACCGGCGACGGGCAGGGTCCCGACCAGCCGCCAACCACCTTCGAAGTGACCGACAAGGCGCTCGACTTTCTCGGCTACCGCGCGCTGCGCGATCTGCTCGGCTCTCTCGGCAAGAGCAGCTATGGCCGCCACGACACACGCGAGCAGGCGACGGGTATCGAAACCACGGGTGCACCGAAGGCGTACGAGTTCGGCGACACGCTCAACCTCGATCCGGCAAGCACCCTGCTGAACGCCGTGCAGCGCGAAGCGCGGGCCGAACAGGAACTCGCGCTCGCCGCGCGTTCGACCGGTGGAGCGTCAGGCAGCCAGGCTGGGTTCCCGGAAGCGGATGCCGCAACCGCCAGGCTCGCACGAGCCGCGGCGTCGCGTCGCATCAACGTGAAGCACGAAGACCTGATGGTGGTTCAGGGTGAGTACCAGAGTTCGTGCGCCACGGTGCTGATGCTCGACTGCAGCCACAGCATGATCCTGTACGGCGAGGATCGGTTCACGCCGGCCAAGCGCGTGGCGCTGGCCCTGGCGCAGTTGATCAAGAACCAGTATCCCGGCGATGCACTCAACGTGGTGCTCTTCCACGATTCAGCGGAAGAGATTCCGTTGTCGCAACTCGGACGCGTGCGTGTCGGTCCGTACTACACGAACACGCGCGAAGGGTTGCGGCTGGCCCGCCGCATTCTCGATCGACAGAAGAAGGACATGCGTCAGATCATCATGATCACCGACGGCAAGCCGTCGGCCTTGACGCAGCCCGATGGTCGCATCTATCGCAACGCCTTCGGCCTCGACCCGTTCGTCGTGATGGAAACGCTCGCCGAAGTCGCCGCGTGCCGGAAGAGCAACATCCTCATCAACACGTTCATGCTGGCGCGCGACTACGACCTGGTCAGCTTCGTGCGTCGTGTGGCGGACATGTGCAAGGGCAAGGCGTACTTCACCACGCCGCACACGCTTGGCCAGTATGTCCTCATGGACTACATGGACAAGAAGACGAAGACGGTGCACTAGGAACTACGACACTTGAGATTGAAGATTGAAGATTTGGCGTTGAAGACGTGGGATTGAAGACCTGAGCTTGCGTGCCCCGGGCGCACGAGTCCTCCTCTCAACCCACCTTCAATCGCAACCGTCGGTTCCAGTCTTCGATTCAAAGCCGTCCGTTCCAATCTTCGTCTCCAGGTCCAATCTTCAAGCGCCAGTCTTCACTCTGAAATCGTCAATCTGAAATTCCACCGTCCCCATGCCTGATCTCCTGCCTATCTTTCCGCTGCCGTCCATCGTCCTGTTTCCCGGTGTCTTTCTCCCGCTCCACATCTTCGAGCCGCGCTATCGCGAGATGGTGTCTGATGCGCTCGACACGGATCGCTTGATTGGCATGACGCTGCTGCGTCCCGGGTGGGAGGGCGACTACGAAGGGCGGCCGCCCGTGTTCGACATCGGTTGCAGCGCCGTCATCACCCACTTCGAGCGACTCGATGATGGACACTTCAACATCATCCTGCGCGGGCTGGACAGGTTTCGCATCCTTGGCGAAGAGAACAGCCACGCCTATCGTCGTGTGTCGAGCGAGACGTTGCCGGAACCACCACTCACGCATGACGACCGCGTGAACCTGGGCACGCTGCGCGCCCGCATCGAGGGCTTGCTGCCGTCCGCAGACCCCGAAGCCAACATCGATCCGCGCATGCTGCAGGCGTTGAACGACGCCGACCTGATCAACACGCTGTCGCAATTCCTCAACTTCGACACGCTCGAGAAGCAGGCGCTGCTCGAAACACCGTCATCAGCCAGCCGGGCCCGCAGCGTGATCAATCTGCTCGAGATGCGGATGATGATGGCGCGCAGTGTGGGGATGCCGCCGACGGTTCACTAGACCGGTGCTTGGTTCCTGGTCCTTGGTTCTAGGTTCCTGGTCCTTGGTTCTTCAGCGTGCTGCCTGAATCCGCTGCACGATCTTGTCGCCGTGGAACCGGCCGTTCTCGATGAAGATCAGGCCCGTGTCGAGACCTCCAACGATGCCGCCTGCCACGAAGAGGCCGGGCACGTTGGTTTCCATAGTGTCCGGATTGAACGTCGGCGCGCACTTCTCGCCGAGTTCGACGCCCGCCCGCCGGAACAACTCGAAGTCCGGGTGATAGCCCGTGAGCAGCAGCACGGTGTCGGCCGCAATCTCCTTGCGTTCGCCGCCGGGCAGCTCCACAACCGCGGTCGTCGGGCGAATCTCCACCACCTTCGACTCGAAATACGCGGTAACCGACCCTTCCTTGATACGGTTGTCGATATCGGGCCGAATCCAGTACTTGATGCGGTCTGACAGGGTCGCGCCGCGATGCACGAGCGTGACCTGCGCACCGGCACGGTGCAACTCGAGTGCTGCAATGGCGGCCGAGTTCTTTCCGCCAACCACGAGCACACGCTCGCGGTAGTGCGCGTGCGGATCGCCGTAGTAGTGATGCACGTGCGGCAGGTCCTCTCCAGGCACATCGAGCAGGTTGGCGCGGTCGTAGTACCCGACGGCAAACACGACATTGCGTGCGCGCACACCGCGCCGCACGCCCTTCTTCGACGTGGTATCGACGATGAACACGCTGCCGGCTTCGGTTTCGTCGGGCGTGATGGCGACGACTTCTTCCCCGAAGGCAATCTGCAGCTGGTAGGCGTCGACAACTCGCCGGTAGTAGCGCAGGGCTTCGTGCCGCGTCGGCTTCTCGTAGGGGGTGACGAAGGGCAGCTTGCCGATTTCGAGCAGATCAGGCGTCGTGAAGAACGTCATGCCCGGAGGAAAGTTGAAGACCGAGTTGACGAGGACGCCCTTCTCCAGAATCTCGTAATCGAGCCCTGCCTCCGACGCCGCGATGCCAACCGCAAGGCCCGCAGGGCCTGCACCGATGATGACCAGATCAAGTACTGACATATGAAGGCTTTCCGAATCGAAGGTCGACCAGTCGACGATCTGCCCTCGATCTTAGATCGCTGGTCGTAGCTCGCCGGTTGCTGATCGCGTCGGCGTCAGCCATCCCCTCTTTGCCCTGCAGCGTCGTCGGTTTGCCCTGCTGCGGCGTCGGCGGTCTCGTGCCCTTCCAAGTCCTGCGGTCGCCTCGGTCCTAGAGGCGCGGTCAACGACACGACGACGGCCGCGGCACGACAGCTGGCCTGGGACGCCGTTCGTCCAGGTTCTGCTGCCTTTCGTCGGTTCGCTCACCGTGGGCCCTCCGCCTCCTTCTACTGTTGACGCTGGAGGACGTGATGCGAATGCTTTCCGCAGTGATTGCCTGGGTGCTCACGCTGGTGCTGTCGGTGCTGCAGCCATCAGCGCAGCCCGTCGACCGATTCGATATGCTGGTCCGCGCCGACTTCTTCGCCGGCTTCGCAGGTGATCTCGATCGGCTCGCGCGAGGGATGGCGGCGTGCGACAAAGTGCTGGCCACCAATCCGTCACATGCAGAGGCGCTGGTGTGGCACGGGTCGGGGCTGGCATTTCAAGCCGGGACCGCATTTGCCGCCGGTCAGCAGGCGCGCGGTATGGACTTGTGGGCGACAGGCATGAGAGAGGTGGACCGCGCGGTCGAACTCGCGCCAGACTCGGTCGGCGTCCTGATTCCGCGTGGTGCCATGCTGCTGTCGGCGTCGCGAAGCATGCCGCCTGTCATGGGCGCGCCGCTGCTGCGCTCGGCACTGGCCAACTATGAACACGTGCTCGAACGGCAACAGGATGTGTGGGTCTCGCTCGGCGATCACCCGAAAGGCGAGCTGCTCTTTGGTCTCGCCGAAGGCTATGCCCGTCTCGGCGACATGGACCGCGCGCGGCGATACTTCGCGCGTCTCGTGTCCGACGCGCCCGGCTCAGGCCAGGTGGCTCGCGCCCAGGCATTCCTCTCAACCGGCGACGCTCCCGCCTTGCCGCTGAACGGCATGACGTGCATCGGCTGCCACCAGTGAACTCATGACCAACGCACGCGATGTCTGGAGGTTTCTGAGGTTCATCCTCGCCGCAGCCGCGATCGCGATGCTGTTCTACGGGTCGTACGGGCGGGCGCAGTGGCTCGACGTCGTGGCCAATCTGGTGACGGCCCTGCTCTTCTCCGCCACCATCGGCGGCACGCTGCAGTGGCTGCTGCCGCGCGTCTTGCCGTGGATCTTCCGGAGCGTCCCGGCGCCCTGGAACTGGGTTGTGGTCCTGTCCGTGATGATGACCGTGGCGGCGTGCGGCGCTGCGGTCTCGATTGCCGTCCTCGTCGGCCTGGGCTGGATTCCGACGGCCCAGGCGTGGGGCTTCTTCCTCAACTCGATGCGCATCTCGCTGGCGATCACGCTGACCTTCGGTGTCGGCGTGACACTGTACGAACGTCTGCGTAGTCGCGCGGACGCCGCAGAACTCGCCCTTCGCACCAAGGAGCGCGATGAAGCGGACGCGCGCCGCGCGCTGACCGAGGCACGCCTCGCCTCCATTGAATCTCGCGTGCAGCCGCACTTCCTCTTCAACACCCTCAACTCGATTGCCGCGCTCATCCCGGACGATCCGGCAGGTGCCGAGCGGATGACGAGCCGCCTGGCGTCGCTGCTGCGAGCGTCGCTCGACAGTGCGGACACACCACTTCAGCCGCTCGCACGCGAGGTGCAGACAGCCCGCACGTATCTCGAGATCGAACGCGTGCGCTTCGGCGATCGACTCCGCTTCACCATCGATATTCCACCCGAACTCGACGATGTCACTGTACCGCGCTTCGCGCTGCAGACGCTGGTCGAGAACAGCGTGAAATTTGCTGTCGCGCCCAGACGCGACGGTGGCACCATCCGTGTCGGCGCGTCTGAGCAGGACGGTGTCGTCACACTGGTCGTCGAAGACGATGGGCCCGGGTTCGATCTCGCCGTCGCACCATCCGGCCACGGGCTCGCGCTGCTGCGTGAGCGCCTGGCACTCTCGTACGATTCCGGCGCTTCACTGTCGGTGGAGCGCGCTTCCGCACGCACGGGCGTGCTCGTGACACTGCCCCGATGATCCGAGCCTTCATCGTCGACGACGAGCGACTGGCGGTGGACCGTCTGACGCGCCTGCTCACACACACGGGTCGCGTGCAGGTGGTCGGCAGCCACACCGATCCGATCTCGGCGCTCGAACAGCTCGCGCAGACGCAAACCGACGTGCTGTTTCTCGATATTCAGATGCCGGGCCTGACTGGCTTCGAGTTGCTCGAACGGCTGAACGTCAACCTGCCGGTCATCTTCACCACCGCCTACGACGAGCACGCGCTGCGTGCGTTCTCGACCAACTCGATCGACTACCTGCTGAAGCCCGTCGAGCCGGAACGCCTCGAACACGCGCTCGACAAGCTCGAACGACTGACCGCAGGATCTGCGCAGCAGCCCGACGTCCGCGCGCTCGCACGCGAGTTGGCCGCACAGCTTGGTCAGTCGCGACGGCATCTCGAACGTCTGGCGTCCAGGGTTGGCGATCGGACCATCCTGCTCGACGTCGCGCGCATCTCGCACTTCGCCGCCAAGGACAAGCTGACGTTCGCGGTCGTCAATGGACGCGAACACGTCATCGACCAGACCCTGGCGCAGCTCGACGACCAGCTCGATGAACGGCGCTTCATCCGCATCCACCGCGCCACCATCGTCAACCTCGCGGCCGTGGCCGAACTGCACACCGCCGACGACGAGGGCGTGGTCGTGCGGCTGAAAGACGACGGCAAGACGCAGCTATCGGTTGCGCGTGACCGCGTGCGCATGCTGAAGGAGCGGTTGGGGATCTGAGGCCTGCGAAGCCGGGAGCGTCGGAGAGTCGGAGAGGCCCGGACGTACGAACGGAGCAGGCGAGGGCGGGCTGGACTGGCCGAACTTGCCGATGCAAGGCCGCGTGGACTCCTGGAGCCACGCCCGTCAGAGGCCACCACGCGAGCCCCGGAGCCACCTCATCCACTGGCCAATCGCTGCCGCCATAGCCCGCTCAACCCCTCCGGCGGCCCGCTCGCTGGATCAAATATCCGGCAAGCCCTGTTTCCTCTATCATTTACGGCAATTCGAGGTCTACGAAACCTCCGGACGCATTACACAGGAGACGACATCAATGCACGCGCCGAACAAGTACTTCGAGAAAGGTCTGTCCATTGCCGCCCAGGGCGCATGGACCGTGTTCAACGCGTTGAACAAGATTGGCCAGAATCCTTCGTTCACTCCGAAGTGGTCCGACAAGCCCCTCCAGAAGTCGTATCAGAAGACCAAGCCGCCGCTTGGCTGGCCGCGCGAGACCGACTCGCTGTGTCCGACCTGCACGCGTGAGGCGCGCCAGGCCATTCTCGACGGCAAGAAGGACGTCAGCGTTCTGCTCAACGAGAAGGTCGGCGAGATCAAGGCCACCATTCTCGAGCGCGACGGCAAGATCCTGATGGTAAAGGACTGCCCCATCCACGGCCACTTCGAGGACGTGATGGCGATCGACACCGACTTCTTCAAGCATCTCGAGTCGGTGTTCCCGGGTCGCGATATCCGCGCGCACAACGACGCCAAGCTCCACAATCACGGCAGCAGCACGGTGCTGCACGGCCGCGGCTCGGTGCTCACCGTCGACCTGACCAACCGCTGCAACATGATGTGCGACCCCTGCTTCATGGACGCGAACCAGGTCGGGTTCGTCCACGAGCTGACGTGGGAAGACATCAAGCAGGTGCTCGACAACGCCATCACCATCAAGCCGAAGCGCCAGATGTCGGTGCAGTTCTCGGGTGGTGAGCCGACGATTTCGCCGTACTTCCTCGACGCCGTGCGCTACGCCCGCAAGGTTGGCTACGCCAGCGTGCAGGCCGCGACCAACGGCATCGAGTTCGCCAAGGATGCGGAGTTTGCCAAGGCTGCCGCGGACGCTGGCCTGCGCTACGCCTATCTCCAGTTCGACGGCATCGGCAACGCGGCCAACGCGCATCGTCGCGTCGGCAACCTGTTCGACGTGAAGCTGCGCGCCATCGAGAACCTGCACAGCGCCGGCGTCGACATCGTCCCTGTCGTGACGATCGTCAACGGTGTGAACAACGAGCAGGTCGGTCGCATCATCGAGTTCGCGCTCGACAACCCGAAGAAGATCAACTTCCTCTCGTTCCAGCCGGTGTCGTTCACCGGCCGCGACGAAGAAGTGACGCCGGAGCGTCGCGCGGCGCAGCGCTACACCCTGTCGCACCTCGCACATGACGTGAAGAACCAGACGGGTCTCGGCGAGCCGGTGCGCGACTGGTTCCCGATCTCGTTCATGTCCACCTTCACCGACTGGGCAGACGTCGTACACGGGCCGGACCGCGAGTGGGGTCAGCTGACCTGCGGCTGCCACCCGAACTGCGGCGTCGGCATGGCCGTGATGATCGACAAGGAAACGAAGGAAGCCGTTCCTGTGACGGCATTCCTCAACGCCGAGCAGCTGGCCAAGGACGTCGCGGCCGTCGCCGATGGCAACCGCAGCCGCGGCCTGTCGGTGCTGGGCATGGCCCTTTCACTGGCCCGCAACTACGACCCGTTCAAGTCGCCCACGCACTTCAAGATGACCGATCTCTTGAAGAAGTTCGACAAGACCTTCGGCGCCACGAAGTCGGCTGAAAAGGGCAAGTACGGCAAGACCAGCGGCCAGATCACGAAGGACGACATCGCCAAGCGTCGTGCCGACCGCTGGAACTTCCTGTTCATCGCCGGCATGTGGTTCCAGGACCTGTTCAACTACGACTTCCGTCGCACCGAGATGTGCATCATCCCGTATGCCACGCAGCAGGGCGAAATCTCCTTCTGCGCCTACAACACCGGCATCGGCTGGCGCAACATCATCGAGAAGATGCACATGACGGCCACGCTCACCAAGTGGTACGAAGATCACGGCCGTCACGAAATCTTCGCCGGCAACAAGGCGGTGCCGCTCACGTCGACCGAGCACTCGCTCATTCTGAACGCCGAGGCCGTCGCCAAGGGCGCGCAGACCGACCTCGACGAAGCCGGCATTGCGAAGAACGCACGCGAAGAAAAGCTCGCGGCGCGCAAGAAGGAACAGGATCCGAAGTATCACGCCGAGATGGCCAAGCTCTACGCGCAGCACGTGCTCAAGGAGCAGCCGACGCTTCAGATTCAGGGACTTGGCGGCAAGAAAAAGCCGGTGCAGGAAGTCCTGCACAAGCCTGAGGTCTAAGCAGGTCGGATGGGTCTGGTAGGTCGGTAGGTCGGGTCGGGCGCGCGGGGCTGGGTTAGGTCCTGACAGTCTCGCGCACCAACGCTCAACCCGGTTTCGAAAGACCTCGAGAGGGTCGGCGGTGCTCACGCACTGCCGGCCCTTTTTCTTTTTCTATTCGCCGTCGTGCGCCGCGTCGTGCGCCGCACCTCAATATCGAAGCTGCACGCTGTCCACTTGTGGACACCTGCGAGAGGCTCGACACCAGTACGCTGGCGCAGAGGACACATCCATGAGTGCCAGCCACAACCCGACCGACCAGCACCTGCGCCAGCATCGTCTCGAGAAACGCAACAAGCTGCGCCACCGCATCGCGGCGGCGCCGGCATCCGAACGCGCCGCGCTCGAAGCCCGGATACAGCGAACGTATTCACCGTTTCACGTACCTGCCAAAGAGAAGCTGCCGCCCGTCGTCGCCTAGTTCGTTCGGCGTCCCCCACCCCTTCATCGCAAGGGTGGTGTAGGCGTCGAGCGCACGACGGACAGTGCCAGCCCGAGTTCCTCGGTACGGCGCGACCGCGACGTTACCGTGGAACCCCTGGCCCCGCGTTCTTGATGTAGAGATTCTCCGTGAAGGCGTGATGCGGCGAGTCGGGTCCGAAGAACGGCCAGCGCGAGGGCGCGGTGAACAGGCGCTTGAAGCTTTCGGGCACGCTGAAGAAGTCTGTCGAGAAATTCTCGAAGTCGAACTCCTCGAGCTCGAAATGCACCTCACACAGGTTCTCGTGGTACAGGAACCGACGCGTCACGCGGTCAATCTGCGTCAGGTAGTTCTGGACGATGGCCGGGCTCATCTCGCCGAAGCTGATGGTGTTGACGAAGAGATCGACGGTGCCCTCTTGCAACTGCGGCAGCATGTAGGTGGGCATCATGATGATGTCGTAGGCGTCCAGCACGTCCTGCGTCAGGGCCCGGGGCTGCCCGTCGTACAGCAGCACCCGACGCTCGGGGAACTCTTTCGCCAGCACGTAGGCGGCGACGACGAGTGTCTCGGGCAGGTCGAAGTCGATGTAGGTGATTCGCGCGTTCTCCCGTAGCAGCGCACGCGCGAAGTAGCCGACACCACCGCCGATCTCGGCGACCACCGGCGCCTCGAGCGACGACAGAAGGCTGGCCAGATACGCTCCACGGTAGTAGTTCATGATGGAGTTCTCCTGCACCAGCCGCCCCTCCATCACCATGCCGAACGGGTTGCCGGTTGGCGGCAAGGCAATCGCGTCTACATCGAGTTCACCGTCGAGGCTCTGACTGAGACTGCGAAGGTAGCGGTGCAGGTACGGGCGATAGACGTCGTCTGACATCGCGCAGAAGCCAGCAAACGCCTCTTCCCCACCAATCACACCCCAGCCCAGGCCGTTGCGCCAGAAGTTGGCCAGCAGGTCGCGAACCGCGCCGACGTCTCCCGACTCCACCGCGCGATACAAGTCGCCGCGCGTCGCGCGCATGAAACTGCCCCAGTGCTTCCCCACTGCGTAGAGCGGATCCTGACCAACGCCGTCGTTCTGGCATGCACGCACCATCGCGAGCAGACGGCCGGCAAGCTCTGTGTCCTTCGCATCGACGATGTGGCTGCGCATATCACGCGTGAACTTGCCCTCGAGCATGCACACGGTACTCGCCAGCCAGACCTCGACGCCGCGTTGTGAATGCCACCACTGGCCCCAGACGGTCCAGCGCCCCCGGCACGTCCTCGTAGAACACCAGAATGCGGGACGCGTCGACACCGAGTTCGAGCAGGCGTGTCCGGGAGTTGGCGAAGGTGGGATTGGCCACAACAATCAGATCGAAGGGGCGCAGAGCGACCTCTTCGAGCGTCAACGTCGGAGCCTTGGCATGCAGGGTGAGGCGCCGCACAGGGTCCACGAAACCGAGAATCGTGACACCGCGGTCGAGACACACCCGGGTCAGATCATGAACCCCGCAGCCCTCACCGAGCAGATACACATCCATGCGCACTCCTTCCGCCATTATGCCGTGTCCAGCTGAGCATTTGTTTCGGCTCCATCCGTGAACCGTGTCGCATGGGCGTTCGACTTCACGTCGCAGGAAGACTCGAGACGGCTGTTTTCACTGGGCTATTGACGCGCGACCGCTGGCGCCGCGGTTGCTGACGCTGATGGCAGGAGGATCTCGATGACTCAACGAGCACTCACGGGCGGAGTCGCCCTCATGACCCTGACCGCCGTGTTGACCGCGCATGCGCAGACGCCGACGCAGATGCCGAAGGCAGGCGATGCACACGCCAAAGTCACCGTGCAAGGCTGCCTCGATCGGAGTCCGGGCGCCGGTGCGACAAGCGGCGCGTCGCCTGCCGACGGTCGCGCCAGTGCCGACACATCGTTTCTGCTGATCCCGATCGCAACACCGGCTGGAGGGCAGCGCGCGGCCGCAGACACCTCACAGAAGCCTGGCGCAGGCGCCATGGGCGGTGGCTCGCTCGCCGGCATGCAGAATGTCTATCGTCTGACAGCCGACGCCAGCACGCTGAGCGCGCATGTCGGCCACAAGGTGGAGCTCACCGGTGTCGTCGACACGCAGGCGTCCGCGCCCGCGACGCCCACGTCGTCGACTGCCCCGACGCTGACCGCCACGATGAATGCGCCGATGCTCATGGTGGAGGGCGTGAAGATGCTCGCGTCGAATTGCATGGGGACGTAGCAGGTCGCGGCGACGCACTCCTCACCGCGGGCCTGCTTTGGGTCCGCCATCCTCGCAGCGGGCTCCGGTTCCATAACGCGGACATCCATGTAAATGGTTGTCCGCCGCACCTCGTAGTTCAATACAGGCCGCGTGGAATACAAGCCCCCTCGGAGAGGATCCGCAATGAACGTCTCTTCATACCGCTCGCTGCTGTCGCGTCGCAGGCGAACACGAGTACTCCTGTTCGTTCTGCTGATGGTGAGCGCAGCGGCAGCAACGCCACGCGCGCAGTATGGCCGGCGCAGACGCGAGCCACGGTCGTATATCAACCCGAACTCGAGTCAGGCGCTGAAGCAGTGGTTCCCGGCCGCGGCATCGTTCTCGAACATGGAAGGTCGGCCACCGCACATCACGGCGTACGGCGCACCGGCCCCGACTGGCGCGGCGCCGCAGGTCCTCGGCTTCGCGTTCTGGACCACCGACCTTGTGCCGAACGAAGTGGGATACCACGGCGCGATCAAGATGCTGGTTGGCCTGACTCCGTCTGGTCGGCTCACTGGCATCGTCGTCGATTCGGACACCGAACCCTTCGGGTACTTTTCGGTCGAGACACCGGAGTTCGCCCGTCAGTTCTCCGGCAAGAGCATCCTCGATCGGTTCCGGGTTGGGGATGACGTCGACGCTGTGTCGCGGGCATCGATCAGCGTCGGCAGCGCGACGCGAGCCATTCGCGACAGCGTGCACCTCATGGCGCGCGCCCTGCTCAATCCAGCCGACGTGAAGTAAGAGGCGACGGTCCGGGTCGACGCCGATCGTCGGCAGTGCGATAGAGTTGCGCCGCATGGCGCACGACGCCTTCATCTCCTACAGCCATACCGCCGACGGCGGGCTGGCGACGGCACTCGAATCGGCCCTCCAGCGCTTCGCCAAGCCCTGGTACCGCATACGTGCACTCAGCGTCTTCCGCGACGCGAGCAACCTCAATCTCTCGCCAGATCTCTGGAACGGCATCGCCGGCGCGCTCGGCCAGGCGACGCATCTGATCTACCTGGCGTCTCCGCAGGCGGCCGCGTCGAAGTGGGTCGGCAAGGAACTCGAATTCTGGCTGACGAACCGGGAACGGCAGCGGCTGCTGATTGTCGTGACCGACGGAGTCATCGCATGGAGTGATACAGCGAACGACTTCGACTGGAGCCTCACCACGTGCATGCCGCGGCTGACCGCAGGCCGCTTCTCCGGTGAACCGTTCTATCTCGATCTGCGCTGGGCGCGACGCGATACCGACCTGTCGCTCCAGAACCCGCGCTTCAAGGAGGCTGTGGCGCTTCTCTCGGCGACGCTGCACGGCGAATCAGTCGAGGACATGATTGGCGAAGAAGTCCGCCAGCACCGTCGGACGACGCGGATTCGCAACGCGGCCATCGGCGCGCTGCTCACGCTGCTCGTCGCGGCGACCGCAGCCGCAATCATTGCAGCACGACAGCGGACCGAGGCGCTCCATCAGCGGGATCTCGCCGTTCAGAGCAGTCTTCTCAATCGCGTTCGCGGCGCGCTCGAAAGCGATTCGCTCATGGAAGCCGTTCAGACTGTCCGCGAGAGTCGCCGGCACTTCGGGCTGACGCCGCTCGTCCGGCAGACGCTGCTGGCAGCGGCCGTCCATCCAACCGCAGTGCTGACCACGATGCGCGAGGCACTGGACTCCCGCCCTCGAGTGACGTTCTCGCCCGACGACGGTCAGATCCTCAGCGTCTCCGAAAACGGCGTCGCGAGCTTTGCCGCACGTCTTCGCACCTGGCTCGGCGGCGAATTGCGAGCGTTTGATCAGGTCTACCTGGCTCGCTACAGCCCTGATGCCTCGTACATGATCGTCGGCTGGCCCTGGGCCGCATATGGTCAGGCGGAAGAAGACGGTTCGTGGTGCGACAACCACATCGCTGCGCCACCAGTCACCGACTACGCGGTGGTTGGACTACAGCGACTCGCCCTCGACTCGGGGTCGTCGGACCGGCCTGTGGATCTGCCCATCGGCTATCGCGACAGTACCCCTTCGGATCGGCTGCGCGTCTCGGTCTGCGGTCTCTATGTTCATGTGGATGACGGCAGTGGGCGGCGGCTGGACACCCTGCGCGTTCCTGGTGTTGCCGATGCCGCATTCTCGCCAGACGGCAGACGCCTGGTCATCGCGACACATCAGCGCACCTCGCTCTACGATGTCGAACGCGTCGGAGATCTCGCGTCGGCTCGTATCGCGGACCTTCCGGGCGGGGCGCCTGCCTTCGCGGCCGACAGCCAGTCGATGGCAACGGTCGACGGCACAACGACCATCGTCTGGGACGCCGCGGGTCGAGAACTGGTGCGCAGGCAAGGTATCGCACCGGCTCTTGGGCCGAACAGGCTGGTCGCCACCATCTTCCGCAACAAGACGTTGCTCTGGTCGGCGAGTGCTGCGGAAGCCATCCATCTCACGGGCATCGACCCACGATTCTCCGCAGATGGCCAGTGGGTGATGACGACCGTCGACGCCGCAAGAACCCGCATCACGGATGTGGGCGGACACGAACTCACGACGCTCGACGGCGTGTCTGGCCAGTTCGCACGCCGTGCGCCCGTCGTCGTGACTGCGACTCCGTCCGGCATCGTCCGTTTGTACGACCTTCGTCGAGCCCCGATCGGTTCGACCGCTGCCGCCGCCAGCCTCTGGGGCGTCACAGCCGACCAACTGACTGCCCTTGCGCCGCGGGCTGCCGAAGACGCGACGAATTGCATGGTCGACTGTGCGTTTCCAGATGGAGCCGCGCGCGTGACGGTGCTGTTGATTGGCCTGACACCGGGTGCCGCCGCAAGAGCCACCATTCGAATCACGCCGGCCAGCAACACCGCACCTGGCACGTCGGCCACGTCACAATCCGGTCAGTCGAAGGTCGAGTGCCGCAGTCCAGTCGCGCCCCTTGCCTTCTCGCCTGCGACGAACAGCGGAGTGGCGATCGGGTGCGGCAACGGCGTCATCCTCATGTACGACGAGAACGGGTCGCTGCGGTGGACGACAACTCACGATGGCGCCGTCGCTCGCACCCGCTTCTCGGGCGACGGACAACAGCTGCTCACCACCTCCGCCGATCACTCTGCACGCCTGTGGAACGCGAGACTCGGCACCGAGCTCGCACGCTTCGAGGGCCACGAGAGCGACGTCGTGGACGGCGTATTCTCGCCGCGCGGCGATCGACTTGCGACAATCAGCTTGCGCGGCACGCTCCGAGTTTGGGAACGCCGCGGCTCGACGTGGGACACCGTGCCGCTCGTCACCATCCCCCTGCCAGACGATGTGATCGTGGGAGCGGTGTTCGGCTCTGACGGCACGCAGGTGCTCGCCCGCACGCGGCGAGGCCTGCTGCATCGGTGGATGCTCGACGGCGACGCGTGGCTGGAGCAGTACTCCTGGGTCGAAGGCATGTCTCCCGATGCCCTGCGCGACCTCGGACTGTCCGAAGAGCCGGCTCTCGTGACACCGACACGCAAGTGAGACCGTCTTGATGCCGTCCGGCGGCTCGGCGGTAGAGACAAATCTGGCGGTGGCACGTCGCACGGACGGTGGCGTGTATCATCAATTCCGAGGAGTACTTACATGAAACGCCTGATGACCGTACTGATGCTGTCGGCTGCGATGATTGCGCCGGCCTATGCCGCGCTCAAGAAGGGTGATGTCGCGCCCGCCTTCACGACCAAGGCTTCACTGGCTGGAAAAGAGTTCCAGTTCTCGCTGAAGGACGCCCTGAAGAAGGGGCCTGTCGTGGTCTATTTCTATCCGTCGGCCTACACGGGTGGCTGCAACATCGAAGCGCACACGTTCTCAGAGAACAAGGAGAAGTTCGATGCCGCCGGTGCGTCGATCATCGGCGTGTCGCGCGACAGCATCCAGCGCCTCAATCAGTTTTCGGCTGATCCCGAATACTGTGCGGGCAAGTTCGCCGTGGCGTCCGACCTGGACGGCAAGATTGCCGACTCGTACAACTTGAGCAAGATGAACCTGCCGGCCGGCTTCAAGGACACGCGCGGTGTCGTTGTCGACCACGAGTTCACCGAGCGCACCACGTTCGTCGTGACACCCGACATGAAGGTGGTCGCCACGCTGTCGTCTGCCGACGACAAGATCAATCCCGCACAGCACGTCGAGCAGTCGTTGGCCATCGTCCAGCAGCTCGCCAAGGCGAAGCACTAGTTACCAGCACAGTGTGCCTGGCGGGAGCGGCGCAACGCCGAGCCCGCCGGTCACCTTCGGCGCCGATGGCGGCGCCGACCCCTTTCACGACATATCCGCCTCGTAGAACGCCGCAATCCCGTCTGCCGGCCAGTCTCGGCCGCGCCCGGTCAACTTGTCCACGCACGCAGCCGTCATCACGGCACATGACAGCCGCTTTCCGCTCGTGTCGGTCATCGTCAACTCGATCACCGCGTCCGGCCCTCGGAACTCACGCACGAACGACGTGATCGTGAATTCCTGATCGGGCATCAAGGGGCGGATGAAGTCGATCTCGAGCCGCCTGACCCACACCGCATACGGCAGTTCCGCCAGCGTGCGTGCGTTCCAGCCAATCCGCTCACGCAAGCCCTGCATTCGGTGATCGACGTAGAAGGTACCGTAGCGGCCGGTTCCCACGTGACCATATGAGTCGAGGTCAGAGAACTGTACGGTGTGCGTCGTGCGAAAGACGATGGGCTCTTGTGACATGCAGGTGGGGCCGATTCAGCCGTGGTCGCTGAACGCTCTCGAGAGATCGGTCTTCGTGTCACGCAGGATGTCGAGGATCGCCCGCCGGTCGTCAGCAGAGAGCCGCCGATAGCGCGGATCCGTGTCTGCACCAGAGAGCACCTGCCACATGCGCAGATAGACGGCGGCTTTGCCGGTGGCGGGCAGCGCATCGAACGCCTGTGAGTAAACGAGGTAGCTGCACGGATAGCGCAGCAGCCGAGTCTGCAGATCGAGCTGCCGCAGTGAACGCCCCAGACGATCGAATGGGCCTTGCCGCCCGAAGCGCTCCGCAAAGCCGGACGAGCCGCGAACCGGCGTGTCGAGCGTGGCCTCGTCGATGAACAGCAGATAGTCGACGAGCTCACGCGCGGCGAGGTCGAGTGCCACAGGCGAGTCAGTGAGTGCACCCGGCGGCCGCACCATCGGGCTGTTTACGTGAGCCGTTTGATACTCCGCAACCCTCGCCTCCCACCCAAACCGGGCCAACAGATTCATCCCTCGCATCTGATGGTTGAAGACCATGAGCGCCGCCACGTCGCTGTGGGTAGACAGATAGCCGTTCATGTCGACGCGACCGTCGAGAGACGGCCAGACGGACTCTCCGGATGCGTCAGATGCGGTGACGGTGCGCGCCACGTGATTGCCGAGATGATGAAG
>Ga0209023_10003626_pt1 | contig 18264 bp, 11 predicted proteins | sample LakOneMetagenome_FD_187468 | JGI IMG/M metagenome (GOLD analysis project Ga0209023, IMG submission 187468) | Freshwater and sediment microbial communities from Lake Erie, Canada (SPAdes) (version 2) | ecosystem: Environmental > Aquatic > Freshwater > Lentic | place: Lake Erie, Canada... | reverse complement strand
ACCTGCCGCCGGAAGAAGACAAGCTGATCCCGACCGTGTGCGCCTCGCTGGAAGAAGCGCTGGAAGCCCTGGACAAGGACCGCGAGTTCCTGACCCGCGGCGGCGTGTTCAGCGACAGCATGATCGACGCCTACATCGACCTGAAGATGCAGGAAGTGCAGCGCCTGCGCATGACCCCGCACCCGGCCGAATTCGATATGTACTACTCGTCGTAATCAAGAGGTCAACAGAACCGTTGCGCCCCTGCCTCAGGCGGCGTAAGGCTCTGTAACAAAGGCGGGGAAAGCGCAGGCTTTCCCCGCCTTTTTTCATGCTTGCTGTACACTCGGGCCGTCTACAATGCCTGCACGTCGCGTCTTACAGAACCCCCATGGCTGCGTTGCATCGTCTTGCCGTACTAGCGTACTGTCTTCGACGATGCGCCTTGCCCTGGGTGCTCTGTAAGCCGCTCTAATCTTGTGCAAACTGATTTCTGATGGGAAAGACAATTAGCCTGATCTCGCGTTCCATGCTGGTCCTCGTGGCAGGCCTGGCGCTCCACAACGGAGCCCAGGCGCAGGGCGCCGTCTACAAGTGCGTGGACGAGCAGGGCCGCGTCGAGTTCACCGACACCGGCCGCAAGGGATGCAAGGCGCTCGACCTGCCGGGCTACGCGCCGCCTCCGCCGCCGCGCGCCTCGGCCCCGATTCCGGCCGTGCGTCCATTGAATCCGCAGCAGGGCGCGGTCCCGGCCGCGACCCCGGCCGCAACCCCCGCCAGCTTCCCGCGCGTCGACAGCGCGCAGCAGCGCGCGCGCGACGACGACCGCCGCGACATCCTCAACGACGAACTGCGGGCCGAGCAAAAGAAGCTGGCGGACCTGCGCCGCGACTTCAACAATGGCGAGCCCGAGCGCCAGGGCAACGAGCGCAACTACGCCAAGTACCAGGAGCGGGTGGCCTCGATGCGCGACGAGATCGGCCGCACCGAGCGCAACATCGAAGCGCTGCAGCGCGAGATCAGCAACGTCCGATGATGCCGACCGACGCTTCCCGGTTCGCCGGCCTCGACCTGCTGGCCTCGAGCGTGCTGCTGCTCGGTCCCGAGGGCGAGGTGCGCCATGCCAATCCGGCCGCCGAGAACCTGCTGGAGCTGTCCCTGAAATCGCTGCAGCGCGCGCCGCTGCCCGACCTGTTCGTCAACGGCCAGGAACTGGGCGCGCTGTGCGCCCAGGCGCTGGCCCACCAGTACGCCGACCTGCGCCAGGACCTGGTCCTGCTGCGCGCCGGGCGCGAGCCGCTGCACGTCAACAGCATTGTCAGCGCACTGGGGGAGGGCGAGCTCCTGATCGAGCTGCGCGAGAACGTCCAGCAGCTCAAGCTCGACCGCGAGGAGCGCATCCTCGACCAGAGCCAGGCCAACAAGGAGCTGATCCGCAACCTGGCGCACGAGATCAAGAACCCGCTGGGCGGCATCCGCGGCGCGGCCCAGCTGCTCGAACTGGAGCTGCCGGCGCAGCACCCGTCCGACCTGAAGGAATACACCCAGGTCATCATCAAGGAAGCCGATCGCCTGCAGACCCTGGTCGACCGCCTGCTGGCGCCGCACCGCAAGCCGCACATCGTCGGCGACGTCAACATCCACGAAGTGTGCGAGCGCGTGCGCAGCCTGATCCTGGCCGAATTCCCCGCCGGCCTGTCGATCCGGCGCGACTACGACGCCTCGATTCCCGAGTTCAGGGGCGACATGGAGCAGCTGATCCAGGTGGTGCTGAACATCGCCCACAACGCCGCCCAGGCCCTCAAGGCACGCATCGCGGCGGGCGACGCCGAGATCGTGCTGCGCACCCGGGTGGCGCGCCAGGTCACCCTGGCCAAGGTCCGTTATGGGCTGGCATTAGATTTGCATATCATCGACAATGGACCGGGCATCGCCCCCGACATCCGCGACCGCGTCTTCTATCCGCTCGTCTCCGGGCGCGAAGGCGGCAGCGGTCTCGGGCTGACGCTGGCGCAGACCTTCGTGCAGCAGCACCTGGGTGTGATCGAGTGCGAAAGCCGGCCTGGACTGACGGATTTCCGGATCCTGCTCCCCCTGCCATAAGCCGGGAGTGCGGGGTCCACCGTGAGTCCCCGAACCATCCATCGCGGGAACCACGAACACATGAAACCAATCTGGATTGTCGACGACGACGCATCGATCCGCTGGGTGCTGGAAAAAGCCCTGGCGCGCGAAAGCCTGGAGACCCGCAGCTTCGCCAACGCGCAGGATGCGCTCGCCGCCTTCGACAGCGATACGCCGCAGGTGCTGGTGTCGGACATCCGCATGCCGGGCGAATCCGGCATCGAACTCCTCAGCGCGGTGAAGGCGCGCCACCCGGGCCTGCCGGTCATCATCATCACCGCCTTTTCCGACCTCGATTCGGCGGTCGCTTCGTTCCAGGGCGGCGCCTTCGACTACCTGGCCAAGCCGTTCGACATCGACAAGGCGGTCGCCCTGATCCGGCGCGCCCTCGAGGAGAGCTTGCGCGAAGCCAGCGTCGAGGCGGCGCCCGCCGAGACCCCCGAGATCCTGGGCCACGCGCCGGCCATGCAGGAAGTGTTCCGCGCCATCGGCCGGCTGTCGCAGTCCAACGTGACGGTGCTGATCACGGGGGAAAGCGGCACCGGCAAGGAGCTGGTGGCGCGCGCCCTGCACAAGCACAGCCCGCGCGCGCTGCAACCCTTCATCGCCCTGAACACCGCGGCGATCCCGAAGGACCTGCTGGAATCGGAACTGTTCGGCCACGAGCGCGGCGCCTTCACCGGCGCCCAGGCGATGCGGCGCGGCCGCTTCGAGCAGGCCGAGAACGGCACCCTGTTCCTCGACGAGATCGGGGACATGCCCTTCGACCTGCAGACGCGCCTGCTCAGGGTGCTGTCGGACGGCCACTTCTACCGGGTCGGCGGCCACCAGCCGGTCAAGGCCAACGTGCGGGTGATCGCCGCCACCCACCAGAACCTGGAGCAGCGCGTGCGCGACGGGCTGTTCCGTGAAGACCTCTACCACCGCCTGAACGTGATCCGCCTGCGCCTGCCTTCCCTGCGCGAGCGCAGCGAGGATATCCCCATTTTGGCGCGCCACTTCCTGGTGCAGAGCGCACGCCAATTGGGCGTCGAACCGAAGCGCCTGTCCGAACCAGCGATGCGTTTCCTTAGCGGGCTGGAGTTGCCGGGCAACGTGCGCCAGCTGGAAAACCTGTGCAACTGGATCACCGTGATGGCCCCCGGCCAGACGGTCGAGGTGAAGGACCTGCCGCGCGACCTGACCCAGGGCCAGCCGGCCGCGCCGTCCACCTTGCAGGACCCGGGCCTGGCCGCCGGCCCGGGCGCGCAGGCAGTCGCCCCGGCCGCCGCGCCGATTGCGTCCACGCCCGACGGCTGGATCGCGCTGCTCGAGCTGCAGGCCGCCGGCATGCTCAGCGCCGGCCAGATGGACGTGATGGACATCCTCGGGCGCCAGTTCGAATCGGCCCTGATCAAGACCGCGCTCAAGCACACCCACGGGCGCAGGAACGACGCCGCGATGCGGCTCGGGATCGGCCGCAATACCATCACGCGCAAGATCGGCGAGCTTGGGATAGATGGCGCACAGGACGAGTGAGGGCAATGGTGTAAGCTGGCACATCATGCCCTTACACCACCGTCCATGCTGATCAACTGTGTCGCCTACCAGGAAGGCAAGAAGCTGTCCGACATCCCCGTCGCCGACATCAGCGAGTACCTGAAACTGCCCGAGGCTTTCGTCTGGGTCGCCCTGCGCGACCCGGACGGGGCCGAGATCGCCACCATGCAGGAAGAGTTCGGCCTGCACGAACTGGCGGTCGAAGACGCCGCGCGCGGCCACCAGCGCCCCAAGATGGAAGAGTACGGCGACAGCGTGTTCATGACCTTGCAGATCGTGGAGCTCAACGGCGACCAGATGGGCTGCGGCGAGCTCGCCATCTTCGCCGGACCGAACTACGTGCTGTCGGTGCGGCGCGACGCCAACCGCGGCTTCCTGGGCGTGCGCGCCCGTGCCGAACGCGAGCCGCACCAGCTGAAGAAGGGTTCCGGCTTCGTGCTGTATGCGCTGGTCGACGCGGTGGTGGACCGCTACTTCCCGGTGGTCGACATGCTCGAATCCGAGCTCGAGTCGATCGAGGACCACATCTTCGGCCAGCAGGGCGCGCAGCGCGCCAACGTGGAGCGCCTGTACGCCCTCAAGCGCAAGTCGCAGGTCCTGCGCCACGCGGTGGTGCCGCTGATGGACGCGGTCGGGCGCCTGCATGGCGGGCGCGTGCCGGACGTCGTGCTGGAAACCCAGGATTACCTGCGCGACGTGCACGACCACCTGCTGCGCATCCTCGGGCGCCTGGACACCGTGCGCGACACCATCAACACCGCGATCCAGGTGACCTTGTCGATGGTGGCGATCGACGAGAACGATATCAGCAAGAAGCTGGCCTCGTATGCGGCGATCTTCGCCGTGTTCACGGCGTTCGCGGGAATCTGGGGCATGAACTTCGAATTCATGCCCGAACTGAAGTGGAAGTACGGCTATCCGATGGCGCTGTGCGTGATGGGTGGGGTGTGCTACTACCTGTACCGGCGCTTCAGGAAGGCGGGGTGGCTCTGATCACGCCGGATTTTTCGTAGGGTGGTCGGCTTCGCCGACCGCGCGTCCAACTGACGGATGCTTCGCCGCGGTGCTTCCACTGTTTGAACGCGCGGTCGGCAGAGCCGACCACCTACGGTTCCTTACTTGCCGTAGCCGCCGCCCCGCCGCAGGCGACGATGACCAGCGCGATCGCCAGCCACTGCATCCCCGTCAACACCTCGCCGAGCACGACGAAACCCGCCACGGCTGCAAAGGCCGGCCCGGCGCTGACCAGGATGCCGAACACGCGCCGCGGCAGGCGCGCCAGCGCCGCCATCTCGAGCGTATAGGGCAGGGCGCTCGACAGCACCGCCACCGCCAGGCCGCCCCACAATACCTGCGGCGACAGCAGGGCCGCGCCGGCCTGGATCGCGCCGACCGGCACCACGAACAGCGCCGCCGCCAGCATGCCCCAGGCCACCGCGTGGCCGCCGTTCAAGGTCGACACGCGCTTGCCGAACACGATGTACATCGCCCAGCAGAAGGCCGCGCCCAGCGCATAGGCCACGCCGACCGGATCGAGAGGAGGAACGCCCTCATGCACCGGCGCCAGCAGCCACAGGCCGAGGGCGGCCAGCAGCACCCAGCCGAAGTCGCGCGCGCGGCGCGAGGACAGCACTACCACGCCGAGCGGGCCGACCACCTCGATCGCGACCGCCACCCCGATCGGGATGCGCGCGAAGGAGGCATAGATCATCAGGTTCATGCAGCCCAGCATCAGGCCGTAGACGAGCAGGTTGAAGGCGTCGCGCCGTGCAGGCAGCGCGCGCCAGGGGCGCACGACGGCCAGCATGATGGCGGCCGCCAGCCCGACCCGCGTCGCGGTCACCCCGGCCGGCCCGACCAGGGGAAACAGCCCCTTGGCCCAGGCCGCGCCGGCGTTCACCGACACCATCGAGGCCAGGATCGCCAGGCCGGGGCCGAGCGTCGCGCCAGGAGCGCCCCCGGGCTTCACGCGACCAGCGACAGGGCCACGGCTTCGGCCACGCGGATGCCGTCCACGGCCGCCGACATGATGCCGCCGGCGTAGCCCGCGCCTTCGCCGGCCGGGAACAGGCCGCGCGTGTTCAGGCTCTGCAGGTCGTCGTCGTTGCGCTTGATGCGGATCGGCGACGAGGTGCGGGTCTCGACCCCGGTCAGCACCGCGTCTTCCTTGTAGTAGCCCTTGATCTGCTTGTCGAACGCGACGAAGGCTTCGCGCAGCGCGAGAATCGCATAGTCCGGCAGCGAGGGCGCCAGGTCGGTCAGGTGCACGGCCGGCCTGAACGAGGGGACCACGGAGCCGAATTCCGTGGAAGCCACGCCACGCACGAAGTCGCCCATCAGCTGGCCCGGCGCGTCGTAGTTGGAGCCGCCGAGGACAAAGGCGCGCGACTCGAGCTCGCGCTGGAAGGCGATGCCGGCCAGCGGATGGCCCGGGTAGTCTTCCGGCGTGATGCCGACCACGATCGCGCTGTTGGCGTTGCGCTCGTTGCGCGAGTACTGGCTCATGCCGTTGGTGACGACGCGGCCTTCCTCGCTCGATGCGGCCACCACCGTGCCGCCCGGGCACATGCAGAAGCTGTACACGGAGCGGCCGTTGGAGGCGTGGTGCACGATCTTGTAGTCGGCCGCGCCCAGCAGCTTGTTGCCGGCGTTCGGGCCGAAACGGCAGACGTCGATCAGCGACTGCGGGTGCTCGACCCGGAAGCCGATCGAGAACGGCTTGGCTTCGATATACACGCCGCGCTCGTACAGCAGCTCGAAAGTGTCGCGCGCGCTGTGGCCGATCGCCATCACCAGGTGGCGGGTGGCGATCTCTTCGCCGTTCGACAGGCGCACGCCCTGGACCTGGCGCACGCCGTTTTCCTCCGTGACCAGGACGTCGTCGACGCGGGTCTCGAAGCGAATTTCGCCGCCCAGCGCAATGATGTCGGCGCGGATCTGCTCGACCATCTTGACCAGGCGGAAGGTGCCGATGTGCGGCTTGCTGACGTACAGGATTTCTTCCGGCGCGCCAGCCTTGACGAATTCGGTGAGCACCTTGCGGCCGAGGTGCTTGGGGTCCTTGATCTGGCTGTACAGCTTGCCGTCCGAGAAGGTGCCGGCGCCGCCTTCGCCGAACTGCACGTTCGACTCGGTATTCAGCTTGCGTTTGCGCCAGAAGCCGAAGGTGTCGACGGTGCGCTCGCGCACGACCTTGCCGCGTTCCAGCACCAGCGGGTTCAGGCCCATCTGGGCCAGGATCAAGGCCACGAACATCCCGCACGGACCCATGCCGACCACCACCGGACGCGGCGTGCCCGGAGCCGGGCGTTTGCTGGTCACGAAGGTATAGCTGGTGTCGGGCGAAGGGCCGACATGCTGGTCCCTGGCCAGACGCGCCAGCACGGCCGCTTCGTCGCGCACCTCGGCATCGATCTGGTAGAGCAGCACGATGGCCGTCTTCTTGCGCGCGTCGTAGCTGCGCTTGAAGACCGTGAAGTCGATCAGGTCGGCATCATTGATGCCGAGCTTGGCCAGGATGGCGGCGCGCAGGGCAGGTTCGGGGTGGTTCAGGGAGAGTTTGAGTTCGCTGATTCGGAGCATGGGAGACCTGGGAATGGTTGCTAGTGAGGCAACAGAACGTGTCGGGGGCAAACCGCTATTTTACCGGAGTCGTCGGGGCCGTGCCCCTGCGGCAAGCAGCATCCCCAGGGGCGATGCGCAAGAGGCTCTACCTTTGGAAAGACCGGACGACGTATGCATGTCGCATGCGCGTTGTTTGTTCACAACGCATGACGTAAGGGAAGGTGTCGCGACCCGAAACGCCCCGCCATGCAAAAAAGTTTCTCTACGTAATCACCATCGGCAAACGCTGTAACAGACCTATCTGTTCGCATCTGTCCGTCTTTACGCCGTCAACACCGTGCAAATTCCCACTATTGCATGTATATACAGAAGAGCATGCTGCGGCGCAATATTATTGCGCGTAACGGAAATGGACCGAATAAATTTGTTGTTTTTAAATGAAGGGCTCAAGTGTGTTCAATTGACACTTTTCCTTTTGATATGGTTTTATGTGTCCACTCAAATAACGTTTTCATTTTAAAAAGCCGTTATTTGAAGAGTACGCGTCCTAGCAGCATAGGCACGGCAGCATGGTGCTGTTAAATATCGGCACTATGCAGACGTGGCGTTATATGTATGTTCGACACCTCCAAGCCCCCCGGCCGGCATGCATTGCGGCAGGGCGCGCGCAGTTTGCGCCCGGTTTGCAGGAGACGGCCGTGCGCCGGGTTCGCCTGGCGCGACGGTGGCAAAAAACCACTTTAAGAAAAGCCCAGAAGGAGAAGTATCCATGACGTTCAAATTGAAGTCGCTGCCGTTCGCGGTCGCATGCGCGGTCGCCAGCGGCGCCCTGGTCGGTGCGCCGGCCTTCGCCCAGACCACCGAAGGCGCCGCGCCGCAGCGCGTGGTCGTGACCGGCTCGCTGATCAGCCGCGCCAACACCGAAACCCCGACCCCGGTGCAGGTGCTGACCGCCGCCGACATCCAGAAGAGCGGCAAGACCTCGGTCGCCGAACTGCTGACCGACCTGGCCGCCAACGGCGCGGGTACCCTGGGCACCGGCTTCGCCGGCGCATTCGCCAACGGCGCATCGGGCATCTCGCTGCGCGGCCTGACCGTGGGCGCGACCCTGGTCCTGATCGACGGCCACCGCATGGCCGGCTATCCGCTGTCGGACGACGCCCAGCGCCAGTTCGTCGACGTCTCCTCGATCCCGTTCGACGCCATCGAAACCATCGAAGTCCTGAAGTCCGGCGCCTCGTCGCTGTACGGCTCGGACGCGATCGCCGGCGTGATCAACATCAAGCTGAAGAAGAACCTGCGCGGTACCCGCCTGGCCGCCGAATACGGCGACACCCAGCACGGCGGCGGCAAGACCAAGCGCGCCTCGATCAGCTCGGGCATCGGCGATCTCGACGCCGACGGCTACAACGCCTTCTTCACGATCGAAACCCGCAAGCAGGATTACATCAAGGTTGCCGACCGCGACAGCTTCGAATACGCGAACCGCGACTGGCGTTCGCGCGGCGGCAACAACCTGACCCTGGGCGTGCCGACCAACCTGAACAGCTTCCTGACCGCGACCAACTCGCCTTTCCTGTACAACCCGTCGGGCACCGGCGGCGTGAACAACCCGGCGAACTTCGTGTTCCTGGATCCGTCGAAGTGCAACTACACCGCCTACCGTGCCGGCCAGTGCGCCGTGCGCGACACCTTCGGCTTCATCCAGCCTGAAACCGAGAACGTCAACCTCATGGTCGGCATGACCAAGAAGCTGAACGACGACTGGGAACTGTCGCTGAAGGGCTCGATGTTCCAGCGCGAAAGCACCAACAACCGCGGCGCGACCCCGGCGGCCTACAGCCCGACCAGCTTCAACGGCGTCACCACCCTGAACAACGGCGTGCTGGTCACCCGCGTCAACAACATCCCGAGCACGCTGTTCGCTCCGGGTGCGCGTGTCGGCGCCAACGTCACCAACCCGTTCCCGAATGCAGCGCGCCTGTACGGCTACATCCCGGACATCGACCCGAACCTGACCACCAACAACAAGTCGACCACCTCGCGTATCTCGGCCGACCTGGTCGGTAGCGCCATGGGCTGGGACATCCAGGCGGCAGCCGGCATGACCAAGGTGAAGGTCGACGCCAACTACAGCGGCTACATCAACCGCCGCAACCTGTACAACGCGATCAACAATGGCGATTGGAACGTGCTGGGTGGCAATTCGCCGTCCGTGGTTGCTGCTGTCTCGCCGCGCTTCAACAACACCCTGGAATCGACCCTGAACTACGTCGACCTGGTCGGTTCGCGCGAGATCCTGCCGTCGTTCGGCGCTGGCCCGCTGGCCTTCGCAGCCGGCTACCACTGGCACAAGCGTGAGCAGAACGCACCGGCATCGTCGCTGACCGCGAACGGCGCCGTGGGCAATACCTCGGCCTTCACCATCGGCGACGAGACCAACCAGGCGGTCTTCGCCGAGCTGCGCGCGACCCCGATCAAGAACGTCGAAGTGAGCCTGTCGAGCCGTTACGACCACTACGATACCTACGGCAACTCGTTCACCCCGGCCGCCAACTTCAAGTGGACCCCGATGCAGAACTTCGGTATCCGCGGCACCTTCGCACGCGGCTTCCGCGCGCCGAACCCGGCTGAAGTGGGCAATGCAGGTTCGTTCTTCACCTTCAACGCGATCAACGACCCGATCCTGTGCGCCAACGGCAGCCGTACCACCGCCGGCAACGTGCCGTCGGCTTGCGGCTTCGCTCCGCCGTACGTCCAGACCACCAATCCGAACCTGGAGCCGGAAAAGTCGAAGTCGTACACCCTGGGCGTGATCTACGAACCGATGCGCGGCCTGAACATGACCCTGGATTACTACAAGATCCAGATCAACAACCTGGTCGTGACCCAGGCAGGCAACGATCCTAAATTCGTCCCGACCTGGGTGCGTGGTCCGGCGGCGCCGATCGACGTGGCAACCGGCGTCGGCACCGGCACCGTCGTGGCAACCCCATCGGCCGGCCCGATCCTGTACGGCCTGTCGCCGTACATCAACGCGGGCGGCACCGAGACCCACGGCATCGAAGCGGACGTGCGTTACCGCTGGCGCCTGACCAACGACATGGGCACCATCTCGGCAGCCCTGTCGGCGGCGCACACCTTCGGTTACGAAAACATCATCGACGGCCAGCGCATCCAGCTGGCGGGCACCCAGGGCCCGTCGTCGGTGGGCGGCGCAACCGGTAACCCGAAAGACCGTGCACAGTTCACCCTCGGCTACAACCGCGGCCCGCTGGACGTGACCGCCACCGTGAACTACACGAGCGGCTTCTCGACCATCGACCCCGCACTGGGCGAGACCGACTGCGCTACCACCGGCGAACACGTCGGCGGCCGTGCCTACTTCTCGGGCCTGGTCCAGCCGGCCAACTACTGCAACGTGCCTTCGTTCACGACCACGAACCTGAACGTGCAGTACAAGCTGACGCCGAACCTGACCCTGCGCGGCGCCATCCTGAACCTGTTCGACCGCCAGGCACCGATCGACGTCGCCACCTACGGCAACGCCGGCGCCGGTACCTCGTACAACGCCTCGCTGCACCAGCCGGGCGCGGTCGGCCGCTTCTTCAGCCTGGGCCTGAACTACACGTTCTAAGCCCTGAACGGGATGGCGGCAGCGATGCCGCTGTCCCGGCAAAACAAAACCCCGCAGCAGGTTCGCCTGCTGCGGGGTTTTTTCATGGTTCGGCAAAGGCTACATGCCGTTCCAGAGCCCGCCTAGCATGGCCAGTGCCGCCAGCGCCGCCGTTTCCGTGCGCAGTACGCGTGGGCCGACCGACAGCGCCAGCGCGCCCGCCGCCAGCGCCGCGTCTTCTTCCTCGTGGCTGAAGCCGCCTTCCGGACCGACCATCAGGATGAGCGGCTGCGGACCGTTCGTCTTCGCCCAGTCCGCCAGCGACTGGCTTGCCCTCGGGCTGAGCAGGATGCGCGGGGTGGAAGAGGGCAGGGCCAGCCAGCGTCCGAAGTCGAGCAGGGGATCGAGCCGGGCCAGCCGATTGCGCCCGCACTGTTCGGAGGCGGCCTCGATCACGCCCTGCCAGTGCGCCTGGCGTTTCTCGGCGCGCTCGCCGGACAGGCGCACCACGCTGCGCCGGGCCGCCAGCGGCTGAATGTGGGCCACGCCCAGCTCGACCGCTTTTTCGACGATCCAGTCCATTTTCGATCCTTCCGGCAGGCCCTGGGCCAGGGTGACGGCGTAGGGCAGTTCGACGTCGATGTCCTCGAACGCGTCGATGCGGGCGCTGGCGCGGCGCTTGCCGCTCTCTACCAGGGTGGCGCGCACCTGGCCGCCCTCGCCGTTGAACAGGGTCAGCATCTCTCCCGGCTGCAGGCGCACCACGTGCAGGTGATGGGCGACCGCTTCGGGCAGGTCGACGACGCTGCCTGCGGCCAGCGGCTGGGGACAATAAAAACGGGGCATGTGGTGCTCTTGTAAACATGAACGGAGCTGCATTTTAATAGGGCAGCACGCTGGTCTGCTAAAATACCGGGTTACGGCCAGCTGCACCGCCACCGCTTTCCAATCCAGACCTTCGCACCTCCATGAAATCTACGCAAACCACCACCCTGATGGCCAACGCGATCCGCGCGCTGGCGATGGACGCCGTCCAGAAAGCCAACTCGGGCCACCCGGGCATGCCGATGGGCATGGCCGAGATCGGCGTCGCGCTGTGGGACAAGCACTACCGTCACAACCCGGCCAATCCGGGCTGGTTCAACCGCGACCGCTTCCTGTTGTCGAACGGCCACGGTTCGATGCTGCACTATGCGATGCTGCACCTGGCCGGCTACGACCTGACGATGGACGACCTGCGCGACTTCCGCCAGCTGCACTCGAAGACCGCCGGCCACCCGGAAGTCGGCATTACCCCGGGCGTGGAAACCACCACCGGCCCGCTGGGCCAGGGCATCGCCAACTCGGTCGGCATGGCGCTGGCCGAATGGCTGCTGGGCTATGAATTCAACCGCCCGGGCTACGACGTGGTCGACCACTACACCTACGCCTTCCTGGGCGACGGCTGCCTGATGGAAGGCATCTCGCACGAAGTGGCCTCGCTGGCCGGCACGCTGCGCCTGAATAAACTCATCTGGCTGTACGACGACAACGGCATCTCGATCGACGGCCGCGTCGAAGGCTGGTTCACCGACGACACCCGCAAGCGCTTCGAAGCCTACGGCTGGAACGTCATCGGCCAGATCGACGGCCACAGCGTCAGCGCCGTCTCGGATGCGATCGAGCAGGCGAAACAGTCCGACCGTCCGACCCTGATTCAATGCAAAACCATCATCGGCAAGGGCGCCCCGAACCTGGAAGGCGGCGACAAGGTCCACGGCGCCCCGCTCGGCGACAAGGAAATCGCGGCCGTGCGCCAGCACCTGCTGTGGGATCCGATCCCGTTCGACATTCCGGGTGAAATTTACGAAGCCTGGGACGCCAAGGCACGCGGCGCACAGGTCGAAGGTGAGTGGAACACCATGTTCGCCGCCTACCGCGAAGCCCATCCGCAGCTGGCCGCCGAATTCGAGCGCCGCATGAAGGGTGAGCTGCCGGGTAACTTCCAGCAGACCCTGGACGCCGCCATTGCCACCTGCGTCGAGAAAAAAGAAACCATCGCCACCCGCAAGGCGTCGCAGAACGCGATCCAGGCCCTGGCCCCGATCCTGCCGGAATTCCTGGGCGGCTCGGCCGACCTGACCGGCTCGAACCTGACCAACTGGAAAGAGTCGGTGGCGGTGCGCTCGGGCATCCCGGGCAACCACATCAACTACGGCGTGCGCGAATTCGGCATGGCCGCGATCCAGAACGGCGTCGCCCTGCACGGCGGTTTCATCCCGTTCGGCGCGACCTTCCTCACCTTCTCGGACTACAGCCGCAACGCCCTGCGCATGGCCGCGCTGATGAAGATCCGCTCGCTGTTCGTGTTCACCCACGACTCGATCGGCCTGGGCGAAGACGGCCCGACCCACCAGTCGATCGAGCACGTCTCGTCGCTGCGCCTGATCCCGAACCTGGACAACTGGCGTCCGTGCGATACCGTCGAGTCGCAAGTGGCCTGGGGCGCCGCCGTGCAGCGCAAGGATGGTCCGTCGACCCTGATCTTCTCGCGCCAGAACCTGCCGTTCATGGAGCGTGACGGCGCGACCATCGCCAATGTGGCCAAGGGCGGCTATGTGCTGCGCGACGCTGCCGACGCAAAAGTGATCCTGATCGCCACCGGTTCGGAAGTCGAGCTGGCCATGAAGGCCGCCGACGCGCTGGCAGGCGAGGGTGTCCAGGCGCGCGTGGTCTCAATGCCGTCGACCGACGTGTTCGAGCGCCAGGACGCCGCCTACAAGGCGCAAGTCCTCCCGCGCGGCATCCCGCGTGTCGCCATCGAAGCCGGCGTGACCGACTTCTGGTACAAGTACGTGGGACTGGAAGGTGCCGTGGTCGGCATCGACACCTTCGGCGAATCTGCGCCGGCGCCGGTGCTGTTCAAGCATTTCGGCTTCACCGTCGAGAATGTCGTGGCCAAGGCCAAGGCCGTCATCGCGGCGTAACATATCATGGGGCTCCCTGACGGCGGCCCTCTTCGTATCTGCGGTATGAAAAAGGTTTTTTTCTAATCAGGAGCTAAGCAATGACGATCAAAGTTGCAATCAACGGTTATGGCCGCATCGGCCGCAACATCCTGCGCGCTTTCTACGAAGGCGGCAAGAAACAAGACATCCAGATCGTGGCGATCAACGACCTCGGCAACGCTGAATCGAACGCCCACCTGACCCGCTACGACACCGCGCACGGCAAGTTCCCGGGCACGGTCACGGTCGAAGGCGACAACATGATCGTCAACGGCGACAAGATCCGCGTGTTCGCGCAGCGCAACCCGGCCGAGATCCCGTGGGGCGAGCTGGGTGTGGACGTGGTGCTGGAGTGCACCGGCTTCTTCACCACCAAGGAAAAAGCCTCGGCCCACCTGAAGGGCGGCGCCAAGAAGGTCATCATCTCGGCTCCGGGCGGCAAGGACGTCGACGCCACCATCGTTTACGGCGTCAACCAGGACGTGCTGAAGTCGACCGATACCGTGATCTCGAACGCATCCTGCACCACCAACTGCCTGGCCCCGCTGGTCAAGCCGCTGCACGAAGCCATCGGCCTGGAAACCGGCCTGATGACCACCGTGCACGCCTACACCAACGACCAGGTGCTGACCGACGTGATGCACGAAGACCTGCGCCGCGCCCGTTCGGCCACCCAGTCGATGATCCCGACCAAGACCGGCGCCGCCGCCGCGGTCGGCCTGGTGCTGCCGGAACTGAACGGCAAGCTGGACGGCTTCGCGATCCGCGTGCCGACCATCAACGTGTCGATCGTCGACCTCTCGTTCATCGCCAAGCGCGACACCACGGTGGACGAAGTGAACCAGATCATGAAATCGGCTTCGGAAGGCGCCCTCAAAGGCATCCTGACCTACAACACCGATCCGCTGGTCTCGGTCGACTTCAACCACAACCCGGCATCGTCGAACTTCGACGCAACGCTCACCAAAGTGTCGGGCCGCCTGGTGAAGGTGTCGTCGTGGTACGACAACGAATGGGGCTTCTCGAACCGCATGCTGGACACCACCGTGGCACTGATGAGCGCCAAGTAAGCACGGCGCATCATTGCAGTGCAGAAAAGGCAGCCTTGTGCTGCCTTTTTTTGTACGTACAAAAGTTCGTTAAAACGCCGGGAAAAGGGCGTTTTTCATATACCCATATGCGGTTTGGGCAGAACAATATTCTGCGTTGAGGAAAAACAACAGATATCAAGTTTTTTTTACGAATCATTACGAAAAGCGTTTTCTTTGTTGCAAGTTCCTGCGAGACTAAAGCCCTATATGCACAAGGTGTGTATAGGTGTATTGAGCATAATCAAAAACGTAGGGACCGAGAAAACCGTGAATAAACCTCTTTTGAAACACAGTGTCGTCGCAGTTGCCCTGGCAGTTGGCGTCGCACCGTTCGCCCTGGCGCAAAACTCCTCGTCGGAAGCGCCTGCAACCGTCTTCGTGACGGGCTCGAACCTGAAGCGTACGGACAAGGAAGGCACCCAGCCGATCCAGACCATTACCGCCAAGGAAATCCGTGAATCCGGCGCCGCGACCGTTACCGAGCTGATGCGCCTGGTGCCGTCGATGGGTTCCGACAACAACTTCGACACCAACGACGGCGGCTTCTCGCGCGGCGTCTCGACCGCGTCGCTGCGCGGCCTGTCGTCGACGTCGACCCTGATCCTGCTGAACGGCCGCCGCATGGCGCCGTCCGCCTACGCCGACCCGAACAACGGCAACTCGACCCTGTACGACCTGAACCAGATCCCGCTGAACGCCCTCGAGCGCGTCGAGATCCTGAAGGACGGCGCATCGGCCGTGTACGGTTCAGACGCCATCGGCGGCGTCATCAACTTCATCACCAAGTCGTCGTTCCGCGGCTCGGAGATCAGCGCACGCGCCAGCGCCAACGACGACGGCGAATTCGCACGTCGCGGCGTGACCTTCTTCACCGGCCTGGGCGACGTCGAGACCGACGGCTTCAACGTGTTCTTCACGGCCGACGTGTCGTCGCGCGATCGCACCCTGCGCAAGGATGTGCGCGACATCAAGTTTGACGAGTACAAGGCGCTGCAGAACCGTTACGCGACCCCGTACGGCAGCAACATCTCGCAGGCACCGCTGTTCTACCGCGAAAGCGCTCCGGGCTCGCTGTCGTTCACCGCGACCCCGGCCAACGCCGCCGACCGCTTCCGCGCACCGCTGACCAACTGCCCGCAGGATCGCCAGATCGTCGGCAACGCCCAGATGGGCTTTACCGCGTCGAGCGTGTTCTTCGGCCGTACTTTCTGTAACTTCGACACCAGCCCGTACCTCGAAGGCACCAGCGACGGCAAGGACGGCAGCTTCCTGACCCGCGGCGTACTGAAGATCAACGACAACATGCGCGCCTTCGCCGAAGTGGCGTATGCCCGTACCGAGCGCCGCTACACCGCCGCGCCGATCGGGATCAGCACCGGCGTCGTGACCAACTTCACCGCCGCCGGCGTGGCGCCGTCGTACCAATCGGTCCTGCCGATCGGCCACCCGGACAACCCGTTCACCAACGCACGCGCCTCGTTCGCCTACCGCTTCGAGAATGCGCCGAACGGCACCGAGACCATCAACCAGACCGGCCGCTTCCTGGCCGGCCTGTCGGGTTCGCACTTCAACTGGGACTGGGAAACCGCCTTCCTGTATAACGAAGCACGCAAGGAAGACGGCTACAACGGCCGCCTCTACCTGCCGACCCTGCGCAAGATCAATGCCGGCGCGCGCATCGCCGATGTCGCCAACGATCCGACCCTGTTCCGCAGCACCCGTTCGGACGACCGCTCGAAGATCGCCCAGGTCGACGCCAAGGCCAGCACCCAGTTCGGCAATCTGCCGGGCGGCCAGATTGGCATGGCAATCGGTACCGAATTCCGCCGCGAAAACCTGCTGATGCGTCCGGACGCCGAACTGGCAGCCGGTAACATCTACGGCCTGGCCAACGTCATCATCGACGGCGAGCGCGACGTCAAGTCGGGCTTCATCGAGTTCCGCACCCCGTTCTTCAAGAACTTCGAGATGGACTGGGCCGGCCGTTGGGACAAGTACGAAGGCATGAAGACCAACTTCGTGCCGAAGGTCGGCGCCAAGTGGAACGCCACCAAGACCCTGGCCTTCCGCGGCACCTATGCCGAAGGCTTCCGTGCTCCGGCACTGTCGCAGGTGACCCCGGGCGGCGCCCAGTTCTTCCTGTCGGGCCTGTTCGATCCGAAGCGTTGCGAAGCCGACGAGAAGACCCCGAAACCAGGCGCGAGCGAAGTCGACTGCGCGAAGTCCGCATCGGGCACCGGTGGCGCCAACCCGGACCTGAAGCCGGAAACCTCGAAGTCGTACTCGTTCGGTATCCTGTTCTCGCCGACCACCAACTGGGACTTCGGCCTGGACTTCTTCAAGATCCGCAAGGAAGGCGAAGTGGCCCTGGGCTCGGCCTTCGACGCGCTGCGTAACGAAGACAAGAACCCTGGCCTGGTCGTGCGCGACACCAACCCGGCCAACCTGCTGCGCGACGCAGCCGGCAACCCGATCCCGGGTACCGGTCCGCTGCTGGCAGTGCGCGAGCCTTGGCTCAACCAGGGTGCGATGGAAACCCGCGGCGTCGACATCGACGTGGCCTTCCGCAAGAACCTGGGTTCGATCGGTAACTTCAGCGCCAAGCTGACCTCGACCTACACCCACGGTTACTACCTGGCCCAGAACGCAGGCGATACCGAGCACAACATCGCCGGCTACAGCGCCGGCCTGGTGGACTGGGCCCTGTCGAGCGGCCTGGACGTGCCGCGCTGGAAGACCAACATCTCGGGGTCGCTGACCCGCGGTGCGCACGCCTTCAGCGCCAACATCAACTACACCGGCGAAGTCTCGCTGCGTCGCAAGTATGATGGCGAGAAGACCTACGCGATGCCGTTCTGCCACTACGGTCCTGGCGCGAACAGCACCACCGTCGCCAACTTCCCGAGCGTCAACGGCACCATCCCGGGTTACCTGAATGCCCACCCGGACTGCTCGGTCAAGGAATGGCTGCGTGTCGGCGTGGGTTACACCTACACCGGCATCAAGAACCTGGCTCTGACCCTGAACATCCAGAACCTGTTCGACGAAGCAGCTCCGTACGATCCGCGTTACGGCGCAATCGGCGGCACCGGCTACAACGCCGGCCTGCACAACCCGTACGGCCGTTACTTCTCGATCTCGGCGAAGTACAACTTCTAAGCGCCCTGCGCCTAGCAAAAACCCCGGCTTTCGAGCCGGGGTTTTTTTATGGTGCGCCCAGCATGGGCGCACTCCTGTGGGTGCAAGTCCCGTCGCGAGCTGACCACAGTGAGCGAAGTGAAGCGCAACTGCATGAGGGTAACCGAGTGTGGGAAGGAAGCGTGGAGCGTAAATCATGAGCCGAGGAACACGAATCGCATAGAAG
>Ga0209023_10003625_pt1 | contig 18277 bp, 13 predicted proteins | sample LakOneMetagenome_FD_187468 | JGI IMG/M metagenome (GOLD analysis project Ga0209023, IMG submission 187468) | Freshwater and sediment microbial communities from Lake Erie, Canada (SPAdes) (version 2) | ecosystem: Environmental > Aquatic > Freshwater > Lentic | place: Lake Erie, Canada... | reverse complement strand
CGCGTCGGGATGCATCTGGAAACTCGGCTCCACGAGCAGCAAGTCGACCATGTCGCCGAGCACCACCAGACAGACGCGCTCGCGGTCGGTCCGTGCGGCGATATGGTCGATCAGCCCGATCAGGTGGTGATCCATCTGGAAGGCATCGTCCGGATCGGGCGTCCCGGTCGCAGGGTCTGGACCGACCCCCATATGCAGATCGGCGATGACGATGAACTCGTCGATCCTCGACAGGTCGGGGAGCCGGATCATCGAAACACCTGCGGCCAGATCACCAAGAGCCCGGTATTGAGCAAGCCGTGGGCGACCGTGACACCGACCAGCGACCCCGTGCGACGGACGACCAGACCAAACATCAGCCCGTAGTACAGGGCGAAGATCGAAAACCAGAGTCCCCCGCTCACGTTGAACACGGCAAACATCACGCCGGCGCCGAGCATTCCAAGTGCCGGACCGAAGAAGCGTTCCGCGACATCCGTGAGCAGGCCACGGAAGAGGATCTCCTCCATCAGGCCCGTGAAGATCGTAAGAATGATGAATGCGACCACCGGGCTGTTCAGCAGGTGGCCGGACGGCAGCGGCTTGGGTTGGGCAATCGCGTAGCCGAGGAGCCCGAGTGGGATCCCACTCAGCGCGACCAGTGATTGCGACAGGTACTGCCCCTGCAATCGCAGCAACTTGCGCAGATGCTGCTGCTCGCCCATCAGCGGGATCAGCACCGCCAACAGCGGCAGGCCGATCAACACGAACCAGCCCATCTCCGACACGCGTTTGTGGGGCATGGTGACGCTCACCAGACGCATGATCGGCAGCAGCGCGAGTACTGCGCATGCGGAGCTCAGCTCCAACGGCGGGGCCTGGGTCCCGCTCGGCGCGAAGTGCCATCGGTTGCTCACGAGCAACAGGACGGCGGCCCCGTCGAGCAGCAGTCCGGCAGGTGCTGCCCCGGCGGCGATCGCCAACTCGGCGACAACGATGACGAGCGCGCATACCAGCAGGTACGCGCGCATCACGTTCAGCCGTCCAGACGGGATCTGCTGCATCGCCGTGCGTGATTCCGACGCGGTCGCCGTGTCGGTCATCGGCCGTTCTTCAGTCGTTCCGCGATGACGAATGCGGCGGCGATGGTGAGCGGGATCGCATACACCCAGCTCCGCGGTGACGACTTCCATTTCGGATCGCGCTTGGAAAGATGGACGAATTCGTATTCGATCAGCATCACGAGCACGAGGCCGATGACGATCCAATCGATTCCGCGCGAGAGTCGATCGTTGAACGGCGATGTCGCGACCCGGTGGACGAGGTCGTTCACTTCAGGGGTCATGCGCCCGCCCTTCGCCGCTCACGAGCGATTTCGACGCATGCGGCGGTCACGGTGATGAGGACGGTGAGCAACACCACCGTCGTTGGGCTCCAGCTGCCGGAGTAGGCCTGAATGATCGTCAGCAACCCCACGATGGAGATGCTGAGTGCGAGGCCGATCGCAATGCGCAAGGCGCTGTCGGGAATCCCGAGTTGACGGGCGACCGCCCACCCTGGCGCAAACAACAGGTATCCCAACACGAACGGGGCGCGCACGACGGGCGGCGCACCGGCCATGGCGAGGACGTAGGTGATGATTCCGACCACGCCGATGACGAGCGTCCACATCACGACCGGCAAGCGCTCGGCCTCCTGCGGGTGTGGGCCATGCGGCAGGCCGGCGAGTCCCACGACGCGCCGGGCGTTCGCACGCACCCACGTGACAAGCGTTTCGCCCACCGAGGTCCGCGTCATCCCTTTCCCTTCGCTGTGTCCTTCGCCTGTCCGGACGTCGTCAACACATAGATCCTGGAATCGGCATTTTGGAACACCGAACGGAACCACGGGGAGCGCCCGATGGCGGCTTCGACACGTTGCAGCGAACCGCGCGGCGACCCGCCCGTCAGGTCGACCTCGGCCGCCTGACTGCGGGTGAAGATCAAGTACGCACCGTCGGGGTAATGACGCATCAAGTCGCGCGCAGCCTTCACGATCTCCCCGGCGGGGATGCGTGCCGAGTGCTGGGTGGCCTTCCACTCCTCGAGGTCGGTCAGGGTCTTCCATTGGAACGTGGCGTACGCACGCGCCTTCCAGGGAAGGTTGTCCGAACCGCCGAGGGCAAGCAGTGACCGGCGCTTTGCAGTGGCCACGCCCGGCGCGTTGTAGAGGTACTGCGTGGCTGCGATCTCATCCTTCGTGAACGTGTCCATGCGTTCGTTGCCGTATCGCGTAATCGTGAATGCGACCAAGAGGACCGCGATCCAGCTGGCAGCCACGAGCGGGACGGTCCCACCGAATCGTCCATCGCGTCGTGGCATCAGTGCGATGGTCGCGAAGGCCGCGGCAAATGGCAGCGCCATGAGGAACACCCGGAACACGATCTCACCGCCGTACGGCTGAATCGGAATCAGCACGAACGCCGACGCGGGGATCAGGACATGGGCGAAGTCCAACTTGCGACGGCGGAACATCCGAAAGGCCCCGACCAGCGCGAGCAGGAGAAAGACGAGCGAGAACGCGATGCGTCCCTGGACGACGAAGACCCGCTGCGCAGTTCCGCCGAGTCGGTCGCCGACGTTGCTCGCGACCGTGTCGCTGAGTGCACCGGCGCCGCCGGTCACGTTCGATCCATGGCCCGACAGGTAGTCGGTGGCCATCAGCACCAGCCACGTCGCCGCCATGAACCCGACGATGATCGGCATGGCGCGCGTCGTGAGCCGCTTGGTGAGCAGCAGTGCGAACAGCGCGAAGATCGTTGCAAACGGCGTCAGCTGATGGGCCGGAATCATGTACGCCATGATCACGAGCACGATCCCGAGGCCCGCGATCACCGGTTTCGACGGCTCGGACTCGCCATTTCCGCGGGGACGTGTGAACCACCGCAACACGACGGCGATCACCACAAGGTGCAAGAAGTACGCGAGCCCCTGAGGGGACAGGTAGTCCTGTGACACCCAGTTGCCCAGATAGAAGGCCCAGATGCCGGTCCAAACGAGCCGCTGATCACGCGTGATGGTTCGCATGATCACGAGCACCGGCGCGAGGTACAGCAGGTTGTAGAACAAGGGCGCCATGTTGGCGAACGCCTCGATGGTCCCGAAGCCCGCAGCTTTCGCGATGCTCTCCGCATATGAGAAGAATCCCGGCCAGTTGAAGTACGCGTCGATCGACGTGTCAATCGAGCCGGTCCGACCGATCACATCGGAGACGCCGATGTGCCGGTAGGCGACCTTGTACGACGGGACCGGGACATACAGCGCACGAATCGCATAGGTCATGACAAGCAGGGCGATCGTATGGATGACCAGCAGAAGGGTCTTGGACTGCGCCCGCCACAGGCAGTACGCGAAGCTCGCGATGAGCAGGCCATATGGAATGACCGTTGCCATCGGCAGAGCCGCGATCAGTCCAAGATCGTTCATGTTGGACAGCCGGACCTGGCGCATCATTGGGACCCACAAGATGATGGACACGGCGATTGCGCCGAGCATTCCGGCGACTTCGGCCGGACGCAACGGATGGGCATCGTCGCGGTTGCGGAGCCGATCGATGAGCCGACCGAACCAGGACCGGCGTGCGGCGGCCGGCGCGGCCGATGCGATGTCGACGTCGGACGCAACGGGTGTCACCGGCTCGGATGCGGGCACCACGTCGATCGCGGCGTCCTCGTCCCGTGCGGGCTGCGCGACGCGAGCCGTCACCGCATCGGTCTCGATGGCTTCGCGCTCGTCCTCGTCCAGATCGTCGTCGATCAGTCCGTTTGGTTGGGCGTGGTCATCCAAGGGCGCGGCCGGCACGATCACCCAGGATGCGTCGTCGTCCAGCTGTGTGCGTGTGGCGGTGGTCGTCGTCGCCGGCGAGGTGGACGATCGCGGGGTCTTGCGACGCTCGCGCGGCGGCCGTGTCTCCGACTCGTCCTCGCGCCTGTCGATACCACCGTCGTGCCCGTCCTCGACCAGTGGCGCCGCCGGCGTCGTCGAGGTCGTGCCGATCGAACGGTCGTCATGACGATCCCCGGCCGGCACAGGGAACACGACCTCTTCGAAGTCGGGCCAGATGTCGAGCGCCGGAGGGCGCTCCTCGACGATCACCGCCGCCGTGACGGCCGGGGACTCGAGTGTCGCTCGGGGCGGCGCATCACCGCTGTGGTCGGCCGCGTGCTCGTTGACACGCTTGCCTTCGAGATGATGGCGAACCTGTTTCGCCTTCTGCTTCTTCTGGCGCTTCGGGGCCATCAGGCGTCACCACCGGCAGCAGCGGGGACCCGTGCGATGGAGACGATTCGCTGCAGGCAGACGAGACCGATGATGGTCTGCGTGATAGTCCACGCGACGGCGATGCCGTTCAATCCCCACGTCGCGGCGGCAAGTGCACCGACCACGATCGATGCTCCGGCACTGACCGCACCGATGACCAGCGCCTCTTTCAGACGTTGTTGGGAGCGGCAGATGGCGTAGTACGCCTGCGTGAATGCAAGTGGCACGACGGAGATGCAGAGGATGCGAAGGACCGGCACGCCGTCGATTGCATACCGTTTTCCGAGAATGTGCAAGAGGAGCGGGGCGAGCAGTGCAATCAGTGCACCGCCGGCGACGCCAATGCCAAGCGCCGTGCCAAGACCCACCCGCACCGCGCGCCGCAGTTTTGTCGGATTGTTGGTGGCGTCGGCGAACAGTGTGAGTCCCACGGAGATCGGCACCACGAACAACACCCAGGCCATCATCCATGCGGTGTACCAAATGGCATTGTCACGTTTGGAGAGCACCTCGGTGACGATGACCGGAAAGACCAGGCCGGGGGTTCGCTCGGTCATCGTGAGTGCCCAGTTCGGCAGCGCCACCCGTGTCAGGTCACGCCACATCGGCCGCGCGGCGCGTGGACGCAAGACAACGCCGTCGAGCGCACGACGCAGCTGCCACCCGCCGAGTACCACGGCGACCGTGCCCGATACCACCCACGGGAAGAACATCCCGATGGCGTGCTGCATGCCCGTCCCCCATGCGACGGCCGACAGCACACCAACCGACACCAACCCGAAGGCGAGCCCTCGCGTCAGGACCTGGTCACCCCGTCCCAGCGCGATCGAGGTCTGGTCGAGCAAAATCCCCAACGTCCCGGTGAGCGTGGCGGCCAGAAAGAACACCACGAACCAGACGCTGTGCGCGATGATCGCAAGGTTGTTCAGAAACATCCCGGCGATGACCAACGTGACACCACCCACGGCAAGTGACGCCGTGGCGGTCAGACCGAACGCATTCTCAAAGAGGTGCCGCGGATCGGATTCGTGCTTGGGGTAGTGCGTGATCAACGCAGAACCGACACCGAGAATCGCGATCTGCGTGCAAAGCATCATCGCCGAGACCGCACCCGATGCCAGGCCCACCTCATCCTGGCTGAACGTCCGTGCCGCGATCACCCAGAAGATGAATCCCAGGCCCATCGTGGCGAGTTTGCCGCCGATGACGGTGACCGAATTCAGCACCATCGGAAGACTGCGACGGTGCTTTGCGGGCGCAGGCGAGGCCACACGGGTGGCGGTCATCGCGCCCTCCGTTCGCCATGCGGCGGCAAACTGACCGATTGTGGCCGGCTGTCCGCGGTGCGTCCGTTCACCATGGCGCGGGCCGGGCTACGCAGAGCGCGCCGTTGTCGTCCGTCGACGTGCAACGAGATCTTTGGCGAGCACACCGAAGAACGCACCGTAGTTGTATCCGACGAACGCGAGGAAGTACGGAATCCACTTGGGCTGGCGTTTCGCCAGTGCGAGGCCGATCCCCCGGATGCCTGCGGCGAGCGGCAACAGGCCGAGGTGCGCGGCGCCGAGCCCGCGCTGGGCGACCATGCGGGCAAGGCCTTTGCCGTCGGCCGTGAATTGACCGCGGGCGAATTCCCAGGTGTCGCCATAGCGATGTTCGACGACGGTCGTCGGAGACACCCCGATCTTGAGCCCGGCGTCGGTGAGCCGCCACCGAAACTCGATGTCTTCGCCGGAGAGGAACATCTCGTCAAGCCCATGGGCCAAGAACACGTCGCGCTCCATGATCGTCGCGACGAGCCCGAACCAGTTCTTGCTGCGACTGTTGCGGTGGTGCCACGTGAGCGCCTGCCCCCAATACCCGGGACCGGACGTGCTCTGCTGCCCCGCCTGCAGTCCCGCGTACCCCTGGGTGACGAACTCGGCATACAACGCCTCGAGGGTTCCGTCCGGAAACACCACATCGGCGTCGACCAACGCGATCCACTTCGATTGCGCCGCCCGTGCACCCATCATGCGTGCCGCCGGGAGCCCCTTCCCCTCATCGGAGATGACCAACGTGGGATAGCGCGACGCAATGTCGAGCGTGCCATCGGTGGACATGCCGTCCACGATGATGATCTCACGCGGCTGCGCCGAAACCACCGACTCGAGGCACGCCTCAAGGATGTCCTCGGCGTTGCGAACGGGGATGATGACCGAGAGGTCAAGCATGGGACGGGCTCCCGCCGACGTCCTTTACTCCGCGGACCATCCCGAAAAGATAGCCCCCCGTCGTGACTGCAAGTCCAAGAATGATGGCGGAGGACCTCGCAACCCCGGAACGATCACCGTGCCGGGCGTCGGAAAGCCCCCGCCACACCCCGCGAGGAAGTGTGCGGAGCACGTGTGCCCGCTCGGACGACAGACCATCCTGGGCACCGGCCAGACGTGACACGACGGCCTTCGAAAGCCCTTCCGCCCAGCAGCGGTTGACGAAGTAGCTCCAGCCGGAGCGCGCTTCGGGCACCAGGTGATGCACCGTCGCCGCAGGCTCGTAGATGAATCGCCCCTGCGGACGGCCGCGCTTTGCGCGAATGCACAGCTCGGTCTCCTCGCATCCCACCGGACGCGTGCCGACACGACCGATGACGTCGCTGAAGCCACCCGCCTCGTTCAGCACATCGCGACGCACCGACATGTTGGCGCCGATCATGTTGCGGATCTCCGCACGTTCATCGGGCAAGCCGGTGTATGTGCACCCCACCACCCAATAGAACTCGGTGGGAAAGAACGCGGGCTTGCCCACCTGCCATGCCGGCAGGATTTCGCCACCCACGCCAAGGACGTCGGCGTCCTGATAGGGCGTCCCGAGGTGCGCCAGCCAGTCGCGTTCCGCCGTGGCATCGTCGTCGAGGAATGCGACAACATCGCCGGTTGCGACCGCGACGCCGCTGTTTCGTGCGCCCGACAGTCCTTGCCGCGCGCCGTTTTCGATCACGATCGCGTCAGCGAATTCGGCGCGTGCGCGTGCAAACAACGGATCGTTGTGGTCGATCACGACGATCGTCTCATGTGCCGGACTGGTCTGTTCTGCGACCGACGTGACCGCTGCAGTGAGTTCGTCCCATCGCGCCTCGGTATAGGCGCAGATCACCACAGAGATCGAGGGAATGTGCAGACCGGAAGATGCGACAGACGTCGCATCCTCCGGGTGATCCTGCGAACTGTGGTCGAACGGCTCGTCAGCGTCCTGCCGGCGGATGCCGTCTGCCGTCATCGCGACGTGGTCGGCGCCTCGTAGGAGGGCAGCGGTGTGAACTCCGGCGTCGACGTCTCGGAGACCGGCGCGGTGCGCGTGGTCCCGCGGCCAAACCGCTCACGGAAGATCGTCCGAAGGACGCGAGCGCCGTCACGGAACGTGCGGAGGTTGCTCTCACCGTAGATGCGGTCGCTTTCGAAGCTCGGCACCTCTGCGACAGCGAGACCGGCCTTCAGCACGCGGATGTTGATCAAGGTCTCAACCTCGAAGCCGCTGCAGTCGACGCTGATCTGCGGAAGAACGTCCTTCCAGAACGCGTTGTAGCCGTAGCAGAGGTCCGTGAACTTCGCGCCGAACAGGATGTTGGTGGAACCCGTGAAGAACAGGTTGCCGAGTCGACGAAGGCCGGTGATGTCCGTGCTTCCGCCGCCGGGCATGAACCGTGAGCCCTTGACGAAGTCGGCACCGTTCACCAGGGCCGACACGTACAGCTTGATTTCGCCCGGATCCATGGAGCCGTCGGCATCGAGCATGACGATGATGTCGCCCTTGCACGCGTTGAAACCGGCAGACAGGGCGTTGCCCTTGCCCTTCGCCGACTGACCGACGATGCGGACGGACGGGTAGAGCTCCTGAGCGACCTCCACGGTGCCGTCCGTCGAGTTGCCGTCGACGATCACGAGCTCGAAGATGTCGGACGGGAGCTTCCCGATGACATGCGGCAGGTTCTTCGCCTCATTCAGGGTTGGAATAACGACGCTGACGCGCGGTTGCTCCGGCCGGCCGACGACGCGCAGGTGTCCGCGGGAGGACGGTGCTGCCGTGTCGATCATCGTGTTGGTGCTCATTTACGAGGACTCCTTCTCCGTGACCCTGAGGTCGTGAGCTGCGAGTTGCCGATTTGCCGTCACGGCACATCGGGTGCGGTTGATGCGAGCCATCGTTCCAGGCAATCCGCCACGTTTCGTATGAGAATGGTATGAGAATGGTATGAGAACGACCCGAATCGACACATTCTGCCCGTCTGGTTAGGGCACTACCTAGACTTTCGGATAGCGGTCGATTGCCTGTACTGGAGCCATTTCCGCCAGCGGCACGTGGCCGCGACGACAACGGACCCGGCCGACGCGCGTCAACGTCACCTTCACAATTCGCCAACACCCCAAATCGGCCAAATTGTGGCGCCAAAACCTCCGAAAAGTGACGAATTCGGCCCAGTTTGTTCGCGCGAGATGAAGCGTCAGGTGTCGACGGCGGCCGGTCGGTAGATGTACCCGAACCCGCGAACCGTCTCGATGGGCGATGTGCCGTCGGGCAATGTGCCCAATTTTTTCCGCAAATAGCTGACATACAGCTTGACCCGGTCACGAGAGACTCCGCGCACCCCGCCCCAGACCGTTTCGCGCAGTTGATCGTGGTCGAACACCTCGTTCGGTGCGCGAACGAAGGCCGTCAGCAGGCGAAACTCGATCGGGCTGAGGTGGACGAAGACACCGGCGACCTGGACGATTCGCTCACGAAAGTCGATCGCCACGAATCCATCCGTGTACATCGTGCGGACCGAGGATTGGTCGGTGCGCCGAAGCAGCACCTGCACGCGCGCCAACAGCTCCTCGTTGTTGATCGGCTTGTCGAGCACGTCGTCGGCACCGGCCCGAAGCACGCGTGCACGCTCGAGCTGACTGCCGCCGCCGCCCCGAAGCGCGACCGCGGGAACGTCCGACAGCTCCCGAATTCGCGCGAGGAGAGCCCAGCCATCCAACTTCGGGGTCGCAAGATCGAACATCACAAGTTCGGGACGTGCATCGAAGAACAGCCGGAGCCCGGACTGGCCGTCCACCGCCGAGATCACGATGTGCCCGCTTTTGGCGAGCGCCGACGTCATTCTGGCGAGCGACTTCTCGTCACCGTCGATGACGAGCACCTTGGCTTGCCCCATCGTTCGCGGCAGGTCGTCTCGGCGCCGACGCAGCTGGTCAGGACTCTGGCGGCGCCGCGGCTGCGACGTTTCGGGATCGTGTTGTTCCATTGCGCGCGAACCTGGGCCGTCGATCGGCGACCGAATGTACCACGCACCATGCGCGACGTGATTTTGCGCCGCGTCTGTCACAATTTCGGGATGCGCCGAATGGACTCCCGCCCACCGCGTGCGCGCCGACCGTCGTTTCTTGCCGTCACCGCCGCCGCGGTCACGGTGCTCGCAGGCGCCGCGTCAGCCTCCGCCACCACGTATTACGTCAGCCCGACAGGCTCGGACAACGGTCCTGGAACGGCGGCCATGCCCTGGCAGACCCTGAGCCATGTCCGCGCCGCCGCGCTCGCCCCGGGCGCACGTGTCCTTCTGCGTCGCGGTGCCACGTGGCGTGAGCAGTTGGTCATGGACCGAAGCGGAACGAGCACCAACCCGATCGTGATTGGCGCCTATGGTGTCGGTCCAGCTCCGCGAATCACCGAAAGCGCCTGCGTCAAAATCAAAGGCAGCTTTGTGGTGGTTCAGGCGCTCGCCGTTGACCGCTGCACCCGGGCAGGCGTCACCGTGCAGGGCGATCACGTGCTTGTGCGGGGCATCTGGACGACGCACAACATCGCCGGCATCGAGGTGGACGACACCTCCAGCGGGTCCAGGATCAGCCACAACATCGTCGCCGCGAACAACCGCATGAACCGCAACACCCCGGGCGGAAGCGACGACAACGGTGCGTTCGGCATTCTGTTGCACGGCGATCACACCTTGGTCGACCACAACCGCATCAGCGGCAGCGACGCCGCCTCGTACGACTACGGGCGCGACGGCGCAGCCGTTGAGATCTTCGGCGCACGGTGGAATCGCATTCACGCCAACATCGCCATCGACAACCAGGCCTTCACCGAGCTCGGCAACAGCCGTTCGGTCAACAACGTCTATACGTCCAACGTCGTGCGTTCGCGGCTTGCAACCTCAGCGTTCATCGTCACCACGGGTTCGGTGCTCGGCACAAAGGCATTTCACAACACGGTGGTGATGACCGGCTCGCAGGGTCAGGGGTTCGTGTGCTCAGGTTGTTCCGGCGCGGTCTTGCAACTGCGAAACAACATCATCCAGGCGCGCTGGAAGGTGGGGTACGCGGGCGGATCCGTCGACGAGGACTACAACCTGTTTTCCGGAGGCATCCTCCAGTTCAATCGGGGTGCGCACAGCCGCGTCGGCGCGCCCCGCTTCGTGTCGACGTCCGATCTGCGGCTCCTCAGCACGAGCCCCGCGGTCGATCGCGGCCTGCCGGGCCTCGTCCGCGCCGACGCCCGCGGCCGACGCGTCCCGCTCCTGGGTCGTCTCGGTTCGACGGCGCGCCCGGACCTCGGGGCGTACGAGCGCACCACGACCAGCCCGTAGCGCCACGCTCGCCCGGGTGCTCCCGGACGCGGGCATGGCCACGGGTCTGAACGAGGTGCCGCCGAGGGGCACTAGACTCCCCGACAATGGTTGCATCGCGCCCCAGCCGACGTTGCCCGGTCTTGCTCGCCGTCGCCGTGCTCGGCTCCGGGCTTTTGGCCGGATGTGGTGCTGACGGACCGTCTCCCATCCAGCCACCGACGCAGCCGCCCGCCACGACGTCTGCGACGACACCGACGCCGATCTCCACGAGTGGTGAGGGACTCTCCGACATCTACACCATCGGGGTTGACGGAACGAAGCTTCAGCGATTGACCGTCGCCGGGGAGGGCGCGGGGTTTGACCGCGCCGCATGGTCCCATGACGGATCGCGACTCGCGGCGAGCGGGCCACCGTGTGACGACTGTGCCGAGCAGATCTCGTTGATCGCGGCAACCGGCGATCACTCAGTGACCGCCGTCACGACCCCCACCGAAGGAGTGAGCGCACCAAGCTGGTCACCAGACGACCGCCGCGTGGTCTACGTCGGCGGACCCGCGAACACCGTGCTGGCGGCAAACGTCGACGGCTCGAACGAGGTTGTCCTGATCGAGGATCAGCGCCAGCATTCGAGTGCCGCCTGGTCGCCCAACGGACGTTTGGTCGCGTTCACCACCCAGTCCCCCGGTGGCGGTTCGGTGATCGAGGTCATGCAGCCCGACGGCTCGGCACGCCGTCGCCTCACTCCTGTCGGCCAGGTGGCAGAGCAACCTTCGTGGTCGCCGGATGGTCGCACCATCGTGTTCTCCCGGCAGTCCGGCGCCGGGTGGGCGATCGCGACCGTTGCAGTGCGGGGTGGCCCAGTCCGCGTCCTGACCGACCCCACGCAAAATGCCCAAGAACCGGCATGGTCCCCCGATGGTCGCCAAATCGCGTTCGCGGCGATCACCCCTGCGTCGAAAACCCTCGCCGTGATGAACGCGGACGGCACCGGTCGACGTACGCTGCGCACCGGTACGCCGACCGCAAGTGCACCGTCCTGGTCGCCCGACGGCACGACGATCGCGTTTTCTGTGCGCTACTAGTCACCCCACCGGGATGTTCCCGGGGAACAATCGGGGCAAATCTACGCAACACGGGTCGGTTTCTTACAAAGTGCGTACCAATGACTTGCGAAGCGCTAGTGAACCCTCGACCATCGGCTAGTTGTCCCGGCCCCCCGACGGCTGGCTAACTGTGCGGGTTCCCGAAGTTTCCGACCGAGGAGAAGGTCGTGCGACCCCACGCTTTCAGCACGGAAGGCTGGCCCATGCCGGCACAAACCCCACAAGTACGGCGGTATTGGTACGTCGTCGCCCTTGTCCTCGCGATGTTCGCGCTCGCCGCACCGGTGCGGGCGCTGGCGGCGGACCCGGTTGTCGCCGCGGTCGGCGACATGGTCTGCGATCCCCTCGATCCCGACTATAACGCCGGCAATGGTTTCGCCAACAAGAACAAGTGTCAACAGAAGTTTGTTGCACAACAGATCACCAACGCCGGCGTGAATGCATTTATTCCGTTGGGAGATGTGCAGTACTCGTGCGGAAGTCTTGCCGCATTCCAAAGCGCATATCAGCCCACGTTCGGCGCGCTGCTCAACAAGACCTATCCCGTGCCCGGCAACCATGAGTACCGGACCACGGCCGCCGTCGACTACAACCCGGCGCGCGAGACCGGCTGCACCTCGGTGAAGGACGCCGACGGGTACTTCCAGTACTTCGGTCAGGCGAAATCCGGTGGCCAGATGCCGGCCAACCTGCCTGCCGACGCGGTCAACAAAGCCAAGGGGTACTACTCCTACGACATCGGCAGTTGGCACATCATTTCCATCAACACCAACGACAACTGCTCGGCCAACGGCATCACGTGCTCGGGTCCGAACGCCACCACGCACTTCAAGGGCTCGGCCCAGGAGCGGTGGCTTCGCAACGACCTGGCAGCCAACGCCAACCGATGCGTGATGGCAGTGATGCACTACCCGCGGTACTCCTCCAACCTCGCCAAGAGCTACACGACCACCGCGGATCCCAACGACTCCGCCGTGTCCGGCAAGGTCAAGGCCATCTGGGCGGACCTCTACGCCGGCGGCGCCGAGGTCGTGCTTTCAGGGCACGCCCACAACTACGAGCGGTTTTTCCCGCAGGACGGCAACGGCAACCGCAGTGACGCCTTCGGCGTCCAGCAGTTCGTGGTCGGGACCGGTGGCAACAACCTCGAAGTCAATGCCACGCAGATCAAAAACAGCGCGGCACGCATCACCCCGCGCTTCGGATACCTCAGCCTGACCCTTTCACCCGCGAGCTACAGCTACTCGTTCAAGGGTGTCAACGGTGCCAGCTCCGACACCGGATCGCGCCCGTGCCACGGCGCGCCGATCACCACGTCGGCGCCCGCCGCCGATTCGACGGTCCAGGGAACGACCGCCATCACCTCGCGCATCGCGGCACCGGCGGCCACCTCGTCAGTCGACATCTTCGTCGACGGCTCCAAGGTCGGCACGGCACCGAAGGTCCCGGCCAACTGCCACACCAACGTCATCACCGACGCGGTCGTGTGGTACACGCAGGCCTTCTGTGACTTCCACTACTCGCTGAACACCACGACGCTCGCCGACGGCGCCCACACGATTCGCGCCGTTTCCGTCGATCCCGACGGACTCACGACCGGTGGCCCGAATGTGAACGTCTTGGTCAAGAACGACAAGACGGCACCTTCGGTGCAGCTGACGATCCCGACACAGGGGTCGGTGGTGACCGGAACGATCACGATGAGCGCGAATGCGAACGACAACAAGGGCGTCGCCCGCGTCGACTTCATCGTCGACGGCAGCGTCGTCGGGTCGGATACGACCGCGCCGTACACCGCCACGTGGAACACCAAGACGGTGACCGACGGCACCCATCTCGTCGCCGCGCAGGCGTTCGACTCGGGTGGCAACGCGTCCGCCCGTTCACAGGTGACCGTACGCGCGCAAAACGGCGTGCCGGCCGGTGCAACGGGCATCTCGTCCATGCGCCTGGGTTCCAAGCTCGTCGTGCGGATCGCCATCCCGACCACTGGGTCCTTGAAGGACCCCGCCTACTCCAAGGCCCGTACCCGCATCGCCTACACGAGTCCCAACGGCATCGTGATCGCAAATGCAAACGGCACCAACCCGCGCCTGCTCGCCGGAACGAAGGGCGCGTCGCAGCCGGACTGGGGCGTGCTCGACAAGCGCATCGTCTTCATCCGAAGCGGCGCGATCTGGTCGATCCCGTCAACCGGCGGCACGCTGAAGCGTCTGGCCGTCGGCAAGATCATCAACCTGGCGACCTCGCCGAACGGCAAGCGGATCGTGTTCCAGCAGATCATCAAGAAGCGCTCCGACCTGATCGTCATCGGTATCACCGGGCTTGGTCGCAAGAACATCACCAAGACGGCGCTGGTGAACGAGGCACAGCCGACGTGGGTCAACAATCTGACCCTCGCCTACGCACGCAAGGTGCCGAAGTGGGCCATCTACCGGATGCCCGCGGCCGGCGGCCGCTCGGTTCGCGTCACGAGCCCGACGCTGAATTGCCAGCAGCCGGCGTACTCGCCGAAGGGGACGTCGATCGCCTGCATCACGCGGACGACGACGAAGAATTACCTTCGCACCATGACCGCCAAGGGCACGCTCGTTCGCACCCTCGGCGTGGTCCGGACCCTGCCGTCGCAGCCGGTCTGGGCGAACAACCTGGTGGTGGCGTTCACCACCAACTAGCTCGCCACGGACCACGGTCCGTGCACCTCGACGCCCCGGTGGCCATGTCCACCGGGGCCGTCATTTGTCCCCGACCGAACCATCGACGCCCGCGTGGGACGTCCCGTTCGGAGCGACGAGGACGATGTCAGGCCTAGACCAACGGCCAGTTGTTCGTACGCGGACTTGCTGGCTAACTGTTGAGTATCTGCAGTTTTTCGACCGAGGAGAGGGTCGTGCGACAACACACCACCAGCATGGAAGGCTGGCAATTGCCGGCGAAACACACAGGTTTGATTCGAAAGACGTTGCTCCTGGCGGCGGCAACGATCGGACTCGCAACCGCTGCCATTCCCGGTCGGGCATTTGCCGCCGACACCACGATCGCGGCAGCCGGCGAGCTCGTCTGCGATCCAGGCGACGCGAACTTCGCGGGCGCCCTTGCGACCCGCTGCCAGCACCGCGCCGTGTCGGACGCCATCGTCGCCGATGCCGGCGTGCAGGCCTTCCTTCCGCTCGGTGACCTTCAGAACTCCTGCGGTGGACGGAGCGCGTTCGACTCCGCGTACGACTCGACCTACGGTCGTCTGAACGGCAAGGCGTTTCCAGTCCCCGGCGCGGTCGAGTACCGAAATTCGGCAACCGCTCCGGCCGGCAGCACGGACTGCTCCGCACCGATTCCGAATCCGGCATACGTGGATCCGGTGACCACGCCGGGCGTGCCGCAGTACCTCGCCGACCAGGCGCCCGGATACTTCGGCTACTGGGGCGCCAATGGCTCGGGCAGCCTCCCTGCCGACGCAACCAACCCCGCCAAGGGCTTCTACACCTACACCCTCGGATCGTGGACCGTCGTCGCAATCAACACGAACGAGCTCTGCAAGGACCTCTCGTGCCGCGGCTACGCGTCTGCCACCCACTACCTGGGTTCAACCCAGGAGCAGTGGCTTCGCAACTTCCTGGCCGCCAACGCCAACCGGTGCGTCATCGCGCAGATGAGCGCGCCGCGGTGGTCGTCCAACCTCGCGTCGCTCTACACCACGACCGCGGACAAGAACGACTGGGCCGGGGCAGGCGCAGTGTCCGGCATCTGGCGTGACCTGTACGACGGTGGCGCCGACGTTGTCCTCAGCTCCACCGCCCGAAACTACGAACGCTTCCTGCCGATGAACGCGACCGGCCAGCGCGACGACGCCTACGGCGTCCGTCAGTTCGTCGTCGGTACCGGTGGGATTCAGTTCGAAGCCAACAAGACCCCGATCGCCAACAGCGCCGCCATGTATGCCAGCCGCAAGTTCGGCTACCTGCGCATGGTGCTGAAGGACGGCAGCTACGCATGGGGCTACACCGATGTCGACGGCGGCACCTTCGACGCGGGCAGCGCAAACTGCCACGGCGCGCCGACGGCAGTCACCACCCCGGCAGCCGGCACCAAGCTCGGCGCCACCAACGGCATCGCGGTCAGCGCCAAGGTCAACGCCCCGGGTGCGAGCGACACGGTCGACTTCTACGTCGGCCCGTGGAAGGTCGGCACGGCGGCGAAGGATCCGCTCGCCTGCCACACCGCAATCACCACCGACGCCGCCGTGAAGTACGCAATGCCGTACTGCACCTACACCGGCACCATCAGCACCCGCTCGGTTCCGACCGGCAAGTACTCGCTGCGAGCCGTCGCCAACTCCACGGACCCGGCAACGCCGACCGCCGGCTCGACGGGCTCCATCGCGGTGACCGTCACGAACCCGAACACCGGAATCGCATCGGTCGTCGTGGGTCGCAGCACGCAGACCTGGCTTGGTCTGCCCGCAGGCGTTTCGCTCAAGGAGCCCGCGTACTCGCACGCACGGTCAAAGCTTGCGTACTCGAGCCCCGCCGGCATCGTGGTCGTCAATGCAAACGGCACCGGCGCGGCGCTTGTGCCCGGCACGGCCGGCGCATCGCAGCCCGACTGGGGACCGTCCGACTCCACCCTCTTCTACCTGAAGAGCGGCGTCATCTACTCGATCCCCGCAGCTGGCGGCACGGCCACCAAGCTGGTATCCGGCAAGATCTCCGGTCTCGCCGCATCGCCTGACGGCAAGCGCGTCCTGTACGTCGTGAAGATGCCGAACGGCAAGACGGACGTCTTCGTGATGTCGAACACCGGCGCCGGCAAGAAGAACGTCACCAAGTCCAAGCTCCTCAGTGAGAGCCAGCCGGCGTGGAAGACCTCCACGACGATCGCGTTCGCACGCAAGAGCACGACATGGTCGGTCTTCACCTCCGCCGTGACCGGCGGTACGGCAAAGCGGATCACCGCCCCGTTGTTGAACTGCCGCCAGCCGGCCTACTCGCCCGGTGGGCTGCGCCTCGCGTGCGTCACCAGCCTGAGTTCGACCACGAGCATCATCCGGACGATGGCTCCGAACGGGACCGGCGTGAAGACGCTTCCGACGACGAGCACCAACCCCACCCAGCCTGTCTGGGGAGGCGCGACGGTGATTGGCTTCACCGCCAAGTAGGACCACCGCCACATGGTGAATCGGTGGCCGGGGATGGCGCAAGCCGTCCTCGGCCACCGCTGTTTTTGGCCCCGGACGAACTATCCGGTGAACTCGACTTTCGTCGAGTACCAATCATTACGCGGCTTCCATAACCTGCGGTTCCAGAAGCTTTTCGCGCCACGGAAGGGACATCATTGGGTTCGCCACGCAGTCTCCGCACGTTGCTCAGCGCCCTCGTCGGCGTCGGCACACTGCTCGGTGGCGCGCTCGGCGTCGCGCAAGCGGCGGACCCGATGATCGCAACGGCCGGCGACATCGCGTGTGGCGTTGCGGGCGGCAGCGGCTGTAAGCAGATGGCGACCAGCAACTTGATCTTCAACAAGGGGTTCGCCGCAGCACTTCCCCTGGGCGACCTGCAGTACGACTGTATGACGCCGGAAGATGTGGCGGCCGGATACGAGCCCAGTTGGGGTCGCTTCAAGGACATCACCAAGCCGGTGCTCGGCAACCACGAGTACCGCTCCGCAGGCGGCTGTGATCCCGACGCGACGGGATACTTCAGTTACTTCGCCGATGTCGCCGACCTGCCCGCAGCCGCAACCGATCCCACCCGCGGGTATTACTCGTATGACATCGGCGACTGGCATTTCATCGCCCTCAACACCGGTGAGAACTGCCGCGTCGTGTCGTGCGCCAACAACTCGGCGCAGGTGAATTGGCTCAAGGCCGATCTGGCCGCCAATGCAAGTACCTGCACCGTCGCCTACTTCCACTACCCGTTGTTTTCGTCGAAGACGCCGCTTCCCGCCTACACCCTGCCGTTCTGGGATGCGCTCTACGCAGGTGGGGCGGACATCGTGCTGAACGGCCATGTCCACAATTACGAGCGCTTCGGCCCGCAGACCCCGGACGGCGTCGCAGACCCGGCCTTCGGCATTCGCGAATTCATCGTGGGGACCGGCGGCCAGAGCCCGGAATCATTCAACCCGGTGCCCTCACCCAACAGTGAGGCGCAGCTCGGGATCAACGGCATCCTCAAGTTGTCCCTCGGCGCGGGGGCGTACACCTGGCAGTTGGTCGACACGTCCAACGTCGTGCGCGACAGCGGCTCCGACAGCTGCCACGGCAAGCCCGGAACGACGGACACGCGTCCGCCGTCGGTGTCCCT
>Ga0209023_10003624_pt1 | contig 18281 bp, 10 predicted proteins | sample LakOneMetagenome_FD_187468 | JGI IMG/M metagenome (GOLD analysis project Ga0209023, IMG submission 187468) | Freshwater and sediment microbial communities from Lake Erie, Canada (SPAdes) (version 2) | ecosystem: Environmental > Aquatic > Freshwater > Lentic | place: Lake Erie, Canada... | reverse complement strand
TCAAGCCCGCTTCAACCATTTCAGTAACGGCTGCCAGTCGCCCTGGTGGTCGCGCACCTGCTGCGAGTGGTAATCGAACAGGCTGCGGCCGAGGCCCGTGAGTACCACGTAGGCCTGGCTATCGCGCAACTGCGCCACCACCGGATAGGGCCAAGCGGCCAGCATCTCCATCGCCTGCTTCGACGCATTGGTGTGCGGCTTCAGCCGATTGCCCACCAGCGCCACCGGCAACTTGCCCCGGTGCACGCGCGGATGCTTCGACAGCGCCTCGAGGAAGGGCACCGTCGCCTCCAGGTCCAGCGCCGAGGGCTGCAGCGGCACCACCACCGCGTCGGCGACATCGAGGAAGGACGCGAGGTGTTCGGCCATCGCCCCGGCCGGCGCGTCGATCACCACGTTCTGCGCATCGTCGGGCACCTGCTTCTGCCAGTTGCGGCGGGTGCCATCGACCGGCAGCACCGCGCTGTCCAGCCCGACCCGGCGTTCGGCCCAGCGGGTCGAGGAATGCTGCGGGTCGGCGTCGACCAGGACCGTGCGCTTGCCCGCCAGCGCGGATTGCGCCGCCAGCTGGGTCGCGATCGTGGTCTTGCCGACACCGCCCTTGGAACTGGCCACCAGCACGGTCTTCATCGCACGTCACTCCGCTCGGGTTCCGGGCGAGGGTACACCGGGTGGGGTGATGCCGCGGCTCAGCCTGGCCAGCGTTCGGCCACGAACAGCTGCAGGCGTTCCCCGGCGGTGGCGACGTCGGTGGCCAGCGGCGACACCGCCATCCAGTCGCCTTCGCGGGCCGCGGCTTCGAGGCGTTCGGCGGCTTCGGCCAATTCCAGCGCGCCGACCGTGCGCGCCGCGCCCTTGAGCTTGTGCGCCTGGCGGGTGAGTCCCGGCAGGTCGCCGGCTGCGCGCGCGATCTCGAGCCCGGCGAGGTCCTCGCGGGTGCTGCCGAGGTAATCGTCGAGCAGTGCGCGCAAGTCGCCCGGATTGCCGCCGGTCAGCGAGTGCAGCACCTGTTCGTCGAACGGCGGCGGGCGCTGCAGTTGCGGCAGGCTTCCGGCCGGAAGCGGGAGCGGCGCATCCTGCGCAACCGGCTGCGTGGCCACGTGCGGCAACCAGCGTTGCAGGGCGGTGGCGAGGACCGGGATCGCGACCGGCTTGGCGAGATAGTCGTCCATGCCGGCGTCGAGGCAGCGTTCCACTTCGCCCTTCAGCGTGGCCGCGGTCAGCGCGATGATCGGGGTATGCCCGCCGCGCCCATCCTTCGCTTCCAGGGTGCGGATCGCGCGCGCCATCTGGTAACCGTCCATGTGCGGCATGTGCACGTCCGAGAGCACCAGCGCGAACCGGCCGCTGCGCCACGCGGCGAGGCCCTGCGCGCCGTCCTCGGCCGCTTCGCTGGCGTAGCCGGCGAGCGCGAGCTGGCGCGCGATCACCACGCGGTTGGTCGGGTGGTCGTCGACCAGCAGGATCAGGCTGCGCTCGGCTTCGGCTTCGGCCACGCTCGGCAGGCGGCGCGGAACGAGCGCGGCATGCGCGATCGCATCGAGCGGCTCGCTTTCGACTTCATCCTCCGGCGCGATCTGCAGCGGCACCCGCAGGCGCATGCTCGTGCCCCGGCCGGGCTCCGATTCCATCGTCACCTCGCCGCCCATCAATTCGGCGAAGCGCCGGCAGATGGCAAGGCCGAGCCCGGTGCCGCCGAAACGCCGGGTGGTGTCGCCCTCGGCCTGAACGAAGGGCTGGAACAGCCGCGCCTGCGCGTCCTTGCTGACGCCGATGCCGGTGTCGGTGACGCGGAAACAGACCAGGTCGCGCTCGCCATCGCGGCGCTGCAGTTCGATCGCGAGGTCGATGCGCCCGCGTTCGGTGAACTTGATCGCGTTGGAAACGAAATTGCCGAGCACCTGGCGCAGGCGCAGGGCGTCGGCCCAGTACGCGGGGGCGAGCCCGGGATCGACGCTGCACCCGAGCACCAGGCCCTTGCTCGAAGCCGAACCGCTGAAGTTGGCGACCACCCCGCGCGCGACCTTGCCCAGGTCGGTCGCGGCCGGCGACAGTTGCATGCGGCCCGCCTCGATCTTCGAGAAGTCGAGGATGTCGCCGATGATCTGCAGCAGCGATTGCGCCGAGGACTGGATCACGTTGAGCGAACGCCGCTGTTCCGCGTCGAGGTTCGTGTGGGCGAGGATCTCGACCATGCCGGTGACGCCGATCATCGGCGTGCGGATTTCGTGGCTCATCGCCGCGAGGAAGGCGCTCTTGGCTTCGTTCGCCTCGCGCGCGCGGCTTTCGCTGGCGCGCAATTCCTCCTCCAGTTGCTTGATCCGGGTCAGGTCGGCGGCGACCGCGAGCAGGCCGGTGCCGCCATGGCGTTCGTCCGGCAGCGGCGCCAGCGCCAGCAACGAGTGCACCGCGTGGCCGTCGCGGTGGAGCATCGGCACTTCCACCGGGGCGATGCCCCGTTCCGCGAGCGCGCGCAGCAGGCGCCAGTCCGCCGGCATCGGCGCGCCACCGCGTTCCTGCCATTGCGCCGCCATCGCCGCGAAGCCATCGGGCACCATCAGCGACGGCGCGAAGTCGCCGACCTGGTCGAGCATCGGCGAATCGTGGCCGATGAACTCCCGGGCGCGATAGCCGAACAGCCGTTCCGCGCCCGGGTTGAACAGGAAATAACGGCCCTCGCTGTTGAGCGCCACGATCGCCACCGGCGCCGCGTCCAGCAGCGAGCGCTGCAGCGATTCGCGCAGCACCAGCTCGGCGCGCGTGCGTTCGTTGCGCGCGAGTTGCTCGGTGAGCTCGGTTTCGGTGCCACGCACCGTGTCGCGCATCCCGAGGAAGGCATCCATCACTTCGCCGAGCTCGCCGCTCGGGCGATAGCGCGGCTCGGCGGCGTAATCGTGCGCGCGCATGCGCAACGCGAGCCGGGTCAGGCTTTCCACGCCGCGGTACGCATTGCGCAGGATGCGCTGCCCGGCCAGCGCCGCGACCAGCAAGGCCAGCAGCGACAGGCCGATGCGCAACACGCTGGCCATGCGTCCGCGCGCGATGTCCTGCTGCACCGTGCCCTCCGCCTGGGCCATCGCCGCATCGGAGAGTTTCTGCAGGCGGGTCGTGACCGGATCCACCGCCGGATACAGCTCCGTGTCGGCGAAACGGCCGAGCTCCCCGATGTCTTCGCGCTGCAGGATCGCGCGCAGGTCCGCGGCGGCGGCATCGGCGCGGATGCGCGCGGCGGCGGCCTGTTCGAACAGGGCGCGCTGTTCCGGCGTGCGCGGCAGGGTTTGCAGCCGTTTCCAGCTGCCGTCGATCGCGCTGCGCGCGGCGTCCACGCGGGCCACGCCCTCGTGCCAGGTGATGAGGAAGTTGCGCGCCTTGAAGGTGGTGTCGACCACGCCGGTGGCGTAGCCCTCGGACACCGCGTTCAACAGCCGCATGCGCTGCAGCGACTGGTCCTTCATCTGTTCCAGCGAGGCGCGGGAACGCTGCTGCGCGAATTCGTCGATCGCGAGCACGCTGGCGCCGGTCAGCAGGAACAGTCCGAACAGGGCCCAGAGCTGGTGGCGGATCCCGAACGCCGGTCTGCCCACGCGCGCGCCTCAGTTCGGGCGTCGCCAGCGGCCGATGGCGGCCATCAGTTCCTCGCCCGGCACCGCGGCCCCGATCAGGTAGCCCTGCGCGGCGTCGCAGCCCAGCGCCGCGAGCATCTGCCAGTCCTCCACCGTCTCCACGCCCTCGGCCACGGTTTCCAGGCCCAGCTTGCGCGCGAGGTCCAGGCTGGCCTCGACCACCGCGCGCTTGCGCGGTTCCGCGTGCGCGCCGAACACGAAGCCCTGGTCGATCTTGAGTTCGGTGAAGGGCACCTGCGAGAGCTGCGCGAGCGAGGAATAGCCGGTGCCGAAATCGTCGATGGACAGGCCGAAGCCCTTCAGCCGCAATCGCGCGAGCACGCCGAGCCCGCGCGCGGCATCGGCCATGACCATGCTTTCGGTGATTTCCAGCACCACTTCCGCGGGATCCACGCCCAGTTCCCGCACCAGGCGCTGGTAGTGGTCGGCGGCGGCCGGATCGTGCAGCGTGGCCGCCGACACGTTCACCGACAGCCGCAGGCGCATCCCGGCCTCGTCCCAGCGGCGCTTCCAGCGGCAGGACTGCACCAGCATGGTTTCGGTCAGCGCCTCGGCCAGGCCTTCGCGCTCGATCACCGGGATGAAATGCCGCGGCAGCACCATGTGGCCGTCGGCGCGGCGCCAGCGCGCCAGCGCCTCGATGCCGATCGCCTTGCCGTTGCCGAATTCGACCTGCGGCTGGAACCACGGCACCAGTTCGCCCGCGGCGAGCGCCGCGCGCATGTCGTCGGCGCTCACTTCGACGTTTTCGTCCTCGGCGGCGACGGCCTGGCGTTCCTCGTACTTGGCGAGCACGTCGTGCAGCTTGTCGCTGGTCAGCGGCTTCTCGACGCTGCCGAGCACGAACAGGCCGTAGGCGCGGGCCATGGTCTGCACGGTGTTGAGCAGCGCGGGATCGAGCGCGCTGACCAGGGCGACCGCGCGCGCCAGCCGGCGCTGGGCGACATGGCCGATGAATTCGATGCCGTCCATGCCGGGCATGTCGAGGTCGACGAGGACCACGTCCGGCGGCTGCGATTGCTGCTCGAGCAGGGCGAGCGCGGAAACCCCGTCGGCGGCCTCGAGCGGATCGGTGATGCCGAAGTCGGCGAGCAGGCGCAATGCCACGCGGCGCTGGAAGCCGTGGTCCTCCACCACCAACACACGCATTGCCGACAGGGCCATGCCCTCCCCCGAGGACTTCGCGAACGCGAAGGGCAAGCCTACCCCGCGGGCGCGGTGCACGGGAAGCGGCACGGGCGCTTCGGCGGCGCGCGCTAGAATCCGCATCCGAAAACCGTGCGTGCGTTCGCATCCGCGCGGGCGCCAGTCGCAGGCAGGAGCCGCCATGACCAGCACCGCCGAACTCTCCTCGCCGGCGTCGGCGAACACCAGCCTCACCCATGGCGTGGTCGATCCTGACTACACCCTCGACGACAAGTACAAGCGCAGCGAGGGCCGCATCTACCTCAGCGGCGTACAGGCGCTGGTGCGCCTGCCGATCGTGCAGCGGCTGCGCGACCAGCGCGCCGGACTGGATACCGGCGGCTTCGTCAGCGGCTACCGCGGTTCGCCCCTGGGCGGCTTCGACCTGGAACTGTGGCGTGCGCGCAAATACCTGGAGGGCGCGAACGTGCGTTTCCAGCCCGGCCTCAACGAGGACCTGGGCGCGACCATGGTCTGGGGCACGCAGCAAACCAACCTGTTCCCGGGCGCGAAGGTCGATGGCGTGTTCGGCATGTGGTACGGCAAGGGTCCGGGCGTGGATCGCTGCGGCGACGTGTTCAAGCACGCGAACGCGGCGGGAACGTCGAAGCACGGCGGCGTGCTCGCGCTGGCCGCGGACGACCACGCCTGCCGCAGCTCCACGCTTCCGCACGGCAGCGAGGACGAATTCGTCAGCGCGATGATGCCGGTGCTCAATCCCGCCGGCGTGCAGGACATCCTCGACATGGGCGTGCTCGGCTGGGCGATGAGCCGCTACACCGGGCGCTGGGTCGGCTTCAAGACGATCGCCGAGACGGTGGAGTCCTCCGCGTCGGTGCAGGTCGATCCGTTCGCGATCGAAATCGTGCTGCCGGGCGACGCGGACTTCGCGATGCCGCCGGGCGGGCTCAACATCCGCTGGCCGGATCCGCCGCTGGACCAGGAAATGCGCCTCCATCGTTACGCGGTGAAGGCGGCACAGGCGTTCGCGCGCGCCAACCGCATCGACCGCATCGCGGTCGATGCGCCGAATGCGCGCCTCGGCATCGTCACCACCGGCAAGTCCCATCTCGACGTGCTGCAGGCGCTGGAATACCTCGGCCTCGACGAATCCGCCTGCCGCGACATCGGCATCCGCGTGTACAAGGTCGGCATGGCCTGGCCGCTGGAGCCGATCGGGATCGCGGACTTCGCACGCGGGCTCGAGGACATCCTCGTGGTCGAGGAGAAGCGCGCCTTCATCGAGCGGCAGATGAAGGAACAGTTCTACAACTGGCCCGAAGCCTGGGGCCGCCGGCCGAGCATCGTCGGCAAGTACGACGAATCGGGCGCATGGATCCTGCCGAGCACCGGCGAACTCACCCCGGCGACGATCGCGGGCGTGATCGGCAAGCGCCTGCAACGCTTCCATCGCAGCGAACGCATCGATTCGGTGCTGGCATGGATGCAGAGCAAGGAAGGCGAACTCGCGTTGCCGCGCGCCAACTTCCCGCGGGTGCCGCATTACTGCTCGGGCTGCCCGCACAACACCTCGACGGTGGTGCCCGAAGGCTCGCGCGCGATGGCCGGCATCGGTTGCCACTACATGGTGACGTGGATGGACCGCGACACCGACACCTTCACCCACATGGGCGGCGAAGGCGTGACCTGGGCCGGGCAGGCGGCGTTCACCGACACCCCGCACGTGTTCCAGAACCTCGGCGACGGCACCTATTTCCACAGCGGCTCGCTGGCGATCCGCCAGGCGATCGCGGCCGGCGTCAACATCACCTACAAGATCCTCTACAACGACGCGGTGGCGATGACCGGCGGCCAGCCGGTGGACGGCACGCTCAGCGTGCCGCAGATCGCGCACCAGATGCGATCCGAGGGCGTGCAGGCGATCGCGCTGCTCAGCGATGACATCGGCAAGTGGGACGATCCCTCGATCTTCCCCGAAGGCGTCAGCTTCCACGACCGGCGGGAACTCGACGCGGTGCAGAAGCAGCTGCGCGAAGTGAAGGGCACCAGCATCCTGATCTACGACCAGACCTGCGCGACCGAGAAACGCCGCCGGCGCAAGCGCGGCAAGATGGTCGATCCGCAGAAGCGCGTGTTCGTCAACACGCTGGTCTGCGAAGGCTGCGGCGACTGCGGCAAGAAGAGCTTCTGCGTCAGCGTGCTGCCGAAGGACACCGAGTTCGGGCGCAAGCGCGAGATCGACCAGTCCAACTGCAACAAGGACTACAGCTGCGTCGAGGGCTTCTGCCCCAGCTTCGTCACGGTGCATGGCGGCAAGCCGCGCAAGGGCGGCATGCCGGGCAAAAGCAAGGCGAACGCCGCCGACCGGCTCGCGAACCTGCCCGCGCCCGCGTTCAAGACCGACCTGTCGCAGCCCTGGAACATCCTCATCACCGGCGTCGGCGGCACCGGCGTGGTCACCATCGGCGCCTTGCTCGGCATGGCCGGCCACCTCGAGGGCCGCGGCGCGACCGTGCTCGACCAGACCGGGCTGGCGCAGAAGGGCGGTGCCGTCACCACGCACGTACGCATCGCGAAGACGCCGGCCGACATCCATGCGGTGCGCGTGGCCGCGGGCGAAGCCGACCTCGTGCTCGGCTGCGACATGGTGGTGGTCAACGACTACTGGGTGCTGTCCAAGATCCGCCCCGAACGCAGCACGGTGGTCATAAACAGCTACGAGGCGATGCCGGGCACGTTCACAACGCGGCCGGACCTCGAATTCCCCGCGGCGGACATCGTCTCCGCGGTGCGCACCGCGCTCGGCGGCGATGCATCGGGTTCGCTGCACGAAGTCGACGCGACCCGGCTCGCGACCGCGCTGATGGGCGATGCCATCGCCGCCAACCTGTTCATGCTCGGCCACGCCTGGCAGCAGGGCCTGGTGCCGGTGTCGTTCGCAGCGCTGATGCGCGCGATCGAATTGAACGGCGCGGCGGTGGAAATGAACAAGACCGCGTTCGCCTGGGGCCGCCTGGCCGCGATCGACGCCGATGCCGTCGCCGAAGCCGCAGGCGCGATCCGCAATGCGCCGACCCCGGCCGAGGCGACGCCGCATGCGCTTGCGATGCTCGGCGCGACCGCGAACGAGGCGCACGAATCCGGGCTGATGCCGCAATCCGCCGACCTGCGCGACGAGGACGAACTGCGCCACGTGCCCGCGTCGAACGCCGGCGAAGTCGCGTTCCTGCCGCTCGACGACCTGCGCCTGTCGCGTTCGCTGGACGAACTGGTCGCGCGCCGCGTCGCCTTCCTGGCCGATTACCAGGACGCGGCCTACGCGAAGCGGTATTCCGATTTCGTGGCGCGGGTGCGCGCGGCCGAATCGGCGAAGGCGCCGGGCTCGACCGACCTGTCCGAGGCCGTGGCCCGCTATTTCTTCAAGCTGATGGCCTACAAGGACGAATACGAAGTCGCGCGGCTGTACACCAGCGGCGAATTCCGCCGTCGCCTGGAGCAGCAATTCGAAGGCGACTACAAGCTGCACTTCCACCTCGCGCCGCCGCTGCTGGCCAAGAAGAACGCGAAGGGCGAACTGGTCAAGCGCGAATACGGGCCGTGGGTGTTCACCGCGTTCAGGCTGCTGGCCAAGCTGCGCGGCCTGCGCGGCAGCGCGCTGGACGTGTTCGGGTACACCGACGAACGCAGGAACGAACGTGCGCTGATCAGCGAGTACGAGCGGACGGTGTCGTCGCTGCTGGACAAGCTCGACGCCGGCAATGTCGCCCTTGCTGCGGACATCGCCTCGATTCCCGAGCACATCCGCGGCTACGGCCACGTCAAGCACGCGAACCTCGACAAGGCCAGGGCGCGCGAGGCGGAGCTGCTGGCGGAATGGAACGATCCGCTGCGGGTGGTGCGCGCGGCCTGAGCCGGAGAAGGGCCCCGGCGTGACCGTGGTCACGTTTGCGGCGCGTCGTGACCACACATGCGGGCCCGTGACGGAAGCTGTGCTACACCCGCAGCGGATCCGTTGCGCCGGTCCCGCACATGGCTTCGTCTCCATCGCATCGTCACGCAACGCACTGCACCGATCCCGCCATGGAACGGGCGTCGCTTCGCGCGCTGGTCGAGGCCGGCAACGCGGCCGAGATCCGCTCGCTGGTGCTGTCGCTGGCGGCCGCCCTTCCCGGGTGCAACGGCGCGCGACTGGCGTGGTCTCTGGACGCAGGCGAAGCCCGGGTCGCGCCGGCGGGCGCGATCGACGTCGCCGTGCTCGAGCTGGCGCGCGCGGCGAACCGCGGAGGCGAGCCGCGCTGGAGCGCCGATCGCCGCCACGTGGCCTGGCCGCTGGGCGGGCGCGACGCTCCCGGCGCCGCGGTGCTGCTGCTGGAATTCTCGTCGGCGCCGCCGCCACCGCCGCCCGCGTTCGACGGACTGCTGCGGATGGCCGGCCTGCAGCTGCAGCGGGCGCAGGCGCTGGAGGCACTGCAGGCCTCGGTGACCGGGCTGGAACGATCCGGGCGGCTGCAGCAGGCGCTGTTCGCGATCGCCGACCTCGTCTGGTCCGGCAGCGCGGTCCCGGAAATGCTGCGCGACATCCACGCCATCGTCGGCTCGCTGATGTACGCCGAGAACTTCTACATCGTGCTGTACGACGCGGAGCGCGACAGCCTGCGCTTCCTGTACTTCGCCGACGTCGAGGACCTGGCCCCGCGCGATCCGGATCGCGAGATCCCGATGTCGAGCCGCGAGCACACCCTGACCTGGTACTTGATCCGCGACGGCAAGCCGTTGATGGGCCGCACCGACGAGTTGCGCCTGCAGGTCTCCGGCCCGCTGGCGGTATTCGGCCCCGACAGCTACGACTGGCTCGGGGTGCCGCTGACCCGAGACGGCCGCGTGTTCGGCGCGCTGGTGGTGCAGAGCTACGAACCGACGGTGCGCTACACCGACGAGGACCGGACCCTGCTCGGCTTCGTCGCGCGCCACGTGCTCGCCGCGGTCGAGCGCCGGCGCAGCAAGGACGAACTCGAGCAACGGGTGCGCCAGCGCACGCTGGAACTGGCCGAGGCCAACCGCGGCCTGCAGCAGGAGGTGGCCGAGCGCCAGCGCGCGGAGCGCCTGCAGGCGGCGCTGTTCCGGATCGCCGCACTGGCCACCGCCGACATCAGCCAGGCCGAGTTCTACCGCGAGGTGCACGCGGTGGTCGGCACCCTGCTCAACGCCCGCAACTTCTTCATCGCCCTGCTGGGCGAGGATCGCGCCACGCTCGAGTTCCCCTACGCGATCGACGAGACCGGCGAGGTCGCCGGGCGCAGGCCGCTGGGGCGAGGCCTGAGCGAATATGTCCTCGCGCACGGCAAGGGCATCTTCCACACCGACGACATCCTGGCGCTGGCCGACCGCGGCTACATCGACCTGGACATGGTCGGCGAACTTGCGCAGTGCTGGCTGGGCGTGCCGCTGCGGGTGGGCGACGAGGCCATCGGCCTGGTGGTGGTGCAGAGCTACGTCGCCCGCGACGACTACGGGCCCGCCGACGAGGAACTGCTGACCTTCGTCGCCTCGCAGATCGCCAACAGCCTCAACCGCCGCCGCGCGGCGCTGATCCAGCAGCAGGCACTCGAGCAACTGGAGCACCGGGTCGAGGAACGAACCCGCGAATTGCGGCACGAGATCCTCGAGCGCGAGCGCATCCAGCAGCAGCTGGAACACGAGGTGATGCACGACGCCCTGACCGGCCTGCCCAACCGCGGCTACCTGCGCGAACGCCTCGAGCGGGTGCTGGGGCTGTTGCGGCGCGACCCCCACCGCAAGTGCGCGCTGCTGTACCTGGACATCGATCGTTTCAAGGTGATCAACGACAGCCTCGGCCATCTCGCCGGCGACGGATTCCTCAAGGAAGTCGCGCGCCGGCTGCACGAGTGCCTGCGCGAGCCGGACCTGGTCGCGCGGATCGCCGGCGACGAATTCGCGGTCCTGCTCGAGGATGTGCCCGAAGCCGACGACGCGGTGCGGGTGGCGCAGCGGGTGATGGACGCGCTGGCGCAACCGCTGGTCATCGCCGGCAAGGAAATCGAACCCTCGGCCAGCATCGGCATCGCCATCGCCGACGCCGACTACCGGCTCGCGGACGAGCTGCTGCACGACGCCGACGTCGCCCTGTACCGGGCCAAGGCCCAGGGCCGCAAGCGCTTCGAATTGTTCGACGCCTCGCTGCAGAAGCACGCGGTCGACGTGCTCGCGCTGGAACGCGAACTGCGGGTCGCGCTCGCCGAAGGGCAGTTCGTCGCCTATTTCCAGCCGATCCTGCGCCTGGACAGCGGCCGCGTGGTCGGCCACGAGGCGCTGATCCGCTGGCGCCACCCGAGCCGCGGCCTGATCGGCCCCGGCGATTTCCTCAAGGTCGCCGAGGACAGCGGCTACATCGAGGCGATCGACTGGTGGATGTTCGAGCACAGTTGCGAATCGGCCGCGCGCCACCTGCCCGCCGACAGCTACCTCACCCTCAACGTCTCCCCGCTGCATTTCCGCCGCCCGGACCTGTGCGAGCGCCTGCTGCAGATGCTGCAGCGCACCGGGCTGGCGCCGGCGCGACTGGTGATCGAGGTCACCGAGGGCTCCCTGCTCGACGACCCGGACGGCGTGCGCGACGTGCTGGCCCGGCTGCGCGACGCCGGGGTCGGCGCGGCGCTGGACGATTTCGGCACCGGCTATTCGTCGCTGAGCTACCTGCACACCTTCCCGCTGCGGTTGGTCAAGATCGACCGCAGCTTCGTCGCCCGCCTCGGCGAGGCCGGCGCCGCCAACAGCCAGGCGGTGGTGTCCTCGATCCTGGCGCTGGCGCGCGCGCTCGGGATCGAGGCCCTGGCCGAAGGGATCGAAACCGAGGCGCAGCGCGAGATCCTGCTGGCGATGGGCTGCGTCCTCGCCCAGGGCTACCTGCTCGGCAGGCCCGCGCCGATCGAAGCCTGGATCGGCCCCGGCAAGGGCTAGGGCGGCGACGGCGCCAGCCAGCGTCGCCGCAGCGCGCGTTCGCAGGGAAGCGAATACGCGCGCGCCCACAGCGCGCCCAGCGCCCAGCACGCGAGCACCACCGGCGGATACCACCACGCGCCCGAGCGCACATCGCCATCCAGCGCGCGGAACGCACCCACCGCGGCGAACACCACGAACATGTGGCCGAGGTAGATCTCGTAGCTCAGGCGCCCCATCGAGCGCAACCAGCCGAGTCCGCGCAGGCCGCGCGCACCGTCGCGCGAATTCCAGTGCAGGCCCAGCACCAGCGCCGCGGCGGACAGCGTGAGCACCAGCATGGTGCCGTTGCCGACGGCCTTCCACAGCACATCGCCGAACCCGAACACCGCGACGAACCCCAACGCGCCCAGGACCGCCAGCAGGCGCGCGACGGCCTTCGCCGGCGACACGCGGTTCGCGAGCAGCGCGGCGAGCACGCCGGTGGCGATCGCCGCCATGCCCGGGAGATAGGCCTTCTCCTGCCAGATTTCATTGCCGTCGAGCGCCGCGCGCGTGACCGGCAACGACAGGGCGAGCGCCGCGAGCGCGATGGCCAGCATGCGCGCGTCGCGCAGCAGCAGGCAGGCGAGCGGAAAGCCGAGGTAGAAGACCTCCTCGATCGACAGCGACCAGAGCACGTCCCAGCCGCCCGGCAACCAGCCGGTCCGGCCTTCGTACCAGTTGAGATGGAGCCCGAGCGCGGACAGCAGCGCACCGCCGAGCGATTGCTGCGGTTTGTCGATGACGTAGTCCGGCACGCCGGCGAGATGCAGCAGGGACAACGCCGCCAGCAGCAGCAACAGGCAGGGCAGGATGCGCGCAGCGCGGCGCACGTAGAACGCGCGCAGGTCGATCGCCGCGAGCGAGCCCCAGCGCCGCAGCGAATGCCCGGCGATCAGGAAGCCGGAGACGACGAAGAACACGAACACCGCTTCGTAGCCGTTGTAACCGAACGCGCCGAGCAGGCGTTGCGGCACGACATCCGCCAGCGCGGTCTGCTTCGGCGGAATCCGCAGCGCGACGTGGTGGACCACGACCAGCAGGATCGACAGCCCGCGCAATGCATCGATTCCCGGATTGCGCGGCCATGCGCCTTCGGGAACCGTCGTTGCGCCCGCGACCATGCTTCCCGTTCCGCTCTTCGCGTCAGCGCCGAGGCGCGAAGATCGCGCCGAGCAGGTCGGGCGCGTCCGCATCGCGCACCAGGTGCGGCGCGCGCACGCCGTCGCGATAATCCCAGATGTTGTGCGAGGTGTATCTGTCACCCTGCCGTAGCAGCAACGCGATCAAATGCCGGCTGGTCTTGGTCGCGGAGATCTCCTGCTTCAAGCGCTTCGCGCTGTATGGCTTGCCATTGACGGCAACGACGACCATGTCGCGCGCCATGTAGGCGTGGTAGGCCGGACTGTCCCACACGACCTCGCTGATCGCGTCGCCGTCGCGCGCGATCTTGAGCCCGAGCGAATAGCGGAAGTCGTCGACTTCGTCCGCGCCTTCGGCGTCCGCGACCGCGAGGTTGGGCGTCGCATCGTAAGCGAGCGTCCATCCGCTGCGATCGATGCCGCCCAGGATCGGCTCGTGGCCATCGAGACGCTGGCGCAGCCAATCGTGCCAGCCACCGGGCTGCACCGCTTCCAGTGCCGCGACGATGTCGTCGAACCCGTAGGTGGAAATCGTTTCGTCATCCTTCGCGCCGCCGAAGAACCCGCGCGCAAAATCGTCGAGCGAACGCGTTCCCTTCGACAGTTCGCGGATGCGGGTGTCGACGTCCAGCCACAGCAAGGTGCCTTCGCTGTAGAAATCGTAGCCGCGCTGCCAGCTTTCCCACGCCTGCGGCGCGTCGTTGAACTCGACGATGCCCTCGACCATGGTGTCCTGCAGGCTGCGCCAGTCGTGGCCGCGGCGCTGTGCGTGGGTCGCGGCAAGATCGGCGAGGGTTTCGCGGGTCTGCTGCGGCGTCAGCAAGCCGGCGCGGGCCGCGAGCACGATCGACCAGTATTCGGTCTGGCCCTCGTACAGCCACAACAATTCGTTGCGCATCGGCACGTTGTAGTTCGGCGTCCACAACATCGATGGCCGCCTGGACTTGCCGTTCCACGCATGCGCGTACTCGTGCGAGAGCAGGGTGTTCTCGCCGAACGGCGCCTCGCCGAGCAGGTAACCCGGCGGAACGCCGATCTCGCTCGACTGGCGGTGCTCGAGGCCGATGCGGCTGAACGTGTCCGAGGCCGCGAGCAGGAATTCGTAATGCGCGAACGGGCGCGGCCCGAACACGCGGTCGGCCTCGCGCACCAGCGCGCGGTGCGCGGCGAGTACCGATGCGGAAACCTCGAGGTCTTCGGGCGCGTCGGCGAAGGCGGCGATGGACACCGGCTGCTTCGCATCGGCATCCAGCGCGATGCGCTTGAAGTTGAGGCCCGCGTACACCGGCGAATCGACCAATGTCGTGACCGAAACCGGCGCGTAGCGCACCGTGCCGCCATCGCGCGCGGCGACCTGCAACGCACTCGCCGATTGCCAGACCAGCGGCAAGGTCAACGACGGTTCGACCCGGATCCGGCTCGTGTCGTAACCCGCGGGATACAGCAGCACGCGGTGCCACTGCAGGTCGAGCATGTCCTGCGTCATCGCCACCCGGCCCTGGTCCTTCGCGGTCGGCGACAGGTACTGGAATTCGATGTCGATGGCTTCGACGCCGGGCGGCACGTCGAGGTGGAAGGCGTACATGTCCACGTCGTCGCGCGTCCAGGCGATGCGCCGCCCGTTGCCGCGCACGACCAGGCCGGCGAACTGGTTGATCGGCCCGGTCGGCGAATGGTTGCCGGGAATCCATTTCGGATACCACAGCACCAGCGGCCCCGGCCGCACCGGGATGCGTTCCTGCACGCGCTGGATGCGGCGGTCGATGTCGGAGGCATCGACCTGTAGCGCGATCGTGCCCGGCCAATCGGCATCGGCCACCGTCATCGGGATGTCCGGTTGTGCGCGCGAACCGAACGCCGCCAGCAACAGGGCGAATGCCCACGCGAACTTCGCCATCGATGTTCCCCTTCGCCGACGCGGCGTCCGGCATCCTAGCGCGCGGCGATCATTTCCTCGCGGAGAGGATGGGCGTGAGGAGATCGGGCTTGCCGGCGATGCGTTCCAGCTGCGGATAGCGCAGGCCGCCGTGGTAGTCGATGGCTACCGTGCGGTAGCGGTCGAATTCCTTCACCATCAGTTCGATCGGCGCCGTGCTGTCCTTGGCCGCCTTCACCGCATCGGCCAGCACGTCCTTGTCGTAGGCCTGGCCGTCCACCGCGACGATTTGCGTGCCGCTGCCGAGCCCGGCGTCGAAGGCGGGGCTGTCCCAGCGCACGTCGCCGATGTTGCCGTCCTTGCCCAGCGACAGGCCCAGCGAATACACGAAGTCCGCGCTGTCGCGGGCGTTGGCCTTGGCGATCTCGCTGGGTTCGTCCTTGTACACCAGGCGCCATCCGCTGGCCTCGAGTCCACCGGTCAGCCCGACCTTGCCGTCGAGGCGCTCGCGCAGGAATCCCGCCCAGTCGTACGGATAGACCTTGTCCAGCGCCGCGACCACGTCGTCGAAGTCGTAGGTGTCCTGCGTCTTCCATTCGCCGTCGTCCATGCCGAAGAACGCGCGCGCGAAATCGTCCAGCGACTTGCGGTTGCCGGTCTTCGAACGGATCAGCGCGTCGGCTTCGAGCCAGATCATCTCGCCGCCGGAGTAGTAGTCCTCGCTCATCTGCCAGTTGCGGTAGGCGCGCGGCGCGCGTTTCGCGATGATCGGATCGTTGGTGGTGTCCTGCAGGGCGCGCCATTGCAGCCCGGGGCGGTTGTCGGCGTAGGTCGCCGCGACCAGCGCCAGCGCATCGCGCGCGGCCGCCAGCGGGCGCATCCCGCTGCGCGCGGCGAGCACGTCGCCCCAGTACTGGGTCTGGCCTTCGTACACCCACAGCAGGCTGTCCTGCATCGGCACGTTGTAGTTCGGCGTCCACAGGTCCGCGGGGCGGCGGTACTTGCCGTTCCACGAATGCGTGTACTCGTGCGCGAGCAGGTCGTCGAAGCCGACTTTCTCCTTCCAGCCGGTGAAGTAATCGGTATCGGTGCCGTCCTCGCTGGAACGCTGGTGCTCCAGGCCATTCCCGCCCATCTGCTTCGACAGCGAGAACAGGAAGTCGTAGTGGTCGTAGTGTTGCGCGCCGAAAAGCTTCAGCGCCTGCGCCACGAGGTTGCGGTGCGCCTGCAGTTGCCCGGGCTTGGCCTCGAGGTATTTCGCCGCGTCGGCGACCACGTCCAGGCGCACCGGCACCTTGCTTCCGGCCGGGGTGAGGTCGAACTGCTTGGCATGGCGGCCGGCGTAGACCGGCGAATCGGCGAGGATGTCGAGCGGCACGTCGGTGTAATCGACTGTGCCGCCGCTGGCGCTTTCGACATCCAGTGCGGTGAACGCGGTCCAGCCGGCGGGATAGGTGACATGCGGATCGAACATGATCCGGCTCGCGTCGTAACCGGCCGGATACAGCAGCGTCGAGATGAACTGCAGGTTGAGCATGTTCGGCGTCATCACCACCCGGCCCTGCGAACGGTCGGTCGGGCTGAGGAACTGGAATTCGGCGACGATGCTCGATGCGCCTTCCGGCACGACGACGTGGAAGGCGGCGACGTCGAGCGGATCGCGCTTCCACTCGAGCTTGCGGCCGTCCGCGCTGAACGCGATGCCGGCGACATGGTCGAGCGAGCCGCGCGGCGAATGTCCGCCGGGAATCCACATCGGGTAGAGCAGGGTCAGTTCGCCCGGCGCGACCGGGATGGTTTCCCTGACCCGGAAAATGCGCTGCGACAGATTGGTGGCGTCGACCTCGAGCCGGATCGTGCCCGGCGCGTACGGCGTGTCCTGCGGCGCCGGGACTTCGGCATGCAGCGTGCCCGCGGCGGCGAAGGCGAGCGCGAGCAGGGAAAGCGGGAGTCGACGTCGCATCTCAACGCGCCTTGCGGGAAACCGGAACGCCGCATCGTGTCCGATGCGCGCGCGCCGCCGCCCCTGCCGGAAGCCACGGCGGATGCGACGGAAGCGCGGTTTCGCGGATCAGGGCGCGGCGGTCGCGACGCTGCCGCCGCCGAGCACGGGTCGTGCGCGCGCCGCGGCGAGGATCTGCCGCGCATCGCGGCCATCGCAGGCGAAGGAACGCGCGTTGCGCAGCCAGGTCGCGTCGTCGGCGTAGGCGAACAGCAATTGCCGTTCCTTGAGTTCGTCGATCACCACCCGCGCCACTTGCTGGCGCAAGGCGGGACAGCCATGGCTGCGGCCGATCCTGCCCTGGCGTGCGGCGAGCGCCGGGTCGACGTACCAGGCGCCGTGCATGACGATGGCGCGGCTGCGTGCGTTGTCGTTGAAGCCGGGATCGAGCCCGTCCATGCGCAGCGAGTAACCGTTGTCGCCCTCGTAGGTTTCCGCGGTGCGGTACAGGCCCAGGCTGGTGGCATGGCTGCCATCGACGTTCGAGAAGCGGGTCGCGACGTCGTCGCCGCTGCCCTGCCCGTGCGCCACGTATTCCTGCTGCAACAGGCGATTGCCGGCGACATCGAACACCCACAGCCTGCGCGCCGTCGAGGGGCGCGAGTAATCGATCACCGCGAGTTTCGAACCCGCATCGACTTCGCCGGCCGAGACCGCGCAATCGCGCGCAGCCAACGCCAGCGCGAGCACGCCGGGATCGGCATCGGGCGCGAGCCGCCGCAACTGCGCCAGCGTCGCGTCCTGCAAGACCGGACGCGGTGCCGGGATCGTGGTGACGCGGGCGATGCTGGGGCGCGGCTGCGGGCCGCTGCAGCCGCCGACGGCAAGCGCGGCGACCAGCGTGAAGGAGAAGTGAAAGGGACGCATCGGTCGGAGGATAGCGACGGTTTCCCGGCGCGTCCTGAATGCGCGAGGGCGGCGTTCATTCCCCGCTGCGTCGCTCGGGGCTAAAGTGCGACGGAAACCGCAGTTCCGGGAACGCCATGAAACGAATGCTGCTGTTCTCCGTCCTCCTCGCCACCAGCACCGCCTGCACGCCGATGCCGCCGAACGCGAAGCCTTCCAGGCCGTACCCGCCACGCCTCGCGCAATGCCAGGCCGATCCCGGGCAGCAATACGTCGGCCAGGCCGCGAGCGACGACGTGGTCTCGCAGGTGCAGTCCGCCACCGGCGCGAAAACCGTGCGCGTGCTCAAGCCGGGCATGGCCGCGACCATGGATTTCCGCGACGACCGCCTGAACCTGCAACTCGACGAGCACGACGTGATCGTCAAGGTGAGCTGCGGATGAAACTTCGAATCGCCATCTCCGCTGCATCCGCGATCGCGGGCATCGCGCTCGCCGGTTGCCCGCGCGAACCGGCGCCGCCGCGCGATGGCGCATCGGTCGCCGAACCGGCAGCCGAACCCGCGCCGCCCGCGACCTTGCCGACGCCGGCCACGACGCAACCCATGCCAGCGGAAACCGCGCCGAAGCCGCAGGGCAGGGGCATGC